>ERZ761602.3929-NODE-3929-length-20054-cov-4.365868_pt1 | contig 20054 bp, 19 predicted proteins | sample MGYA00512165_ERZ761602 | MGnify/ENA primary metagenome ERZ761602 (study PRJEB28899, sample SAMN02445085) | bioreactor sludge metagenome | biome: EBPR sludge; isolation source: Thorneside wastewater treatment plant | place: Australia: Brisbane, Thorneside... | reverse complement strand
CCTGCCACGCCAAGCGGATGAACTTCGACCTCGCCTTCGAAGCCGCCGGCATCGGCGAGGTGCGCCGCCGCCTCTACGGCGCGCTCGCCGCGGCCGGTCTCGGCCGCGAGGCGACGGTGGTCGCGGTGAAGCCATGAGCGCCGCCGCGAAGCGCGGCCCGGCCGCCGGTCTTGCGCGCTACGGCGCGCCGCGCGGCATCGGGGCGCTCGCCCCTTTCAGGCGCGCTATCCTCTTCGGCGCGGGTGCGAGCGCCGGCGAGGTCGAGAAAATCCTCGCCCGCTACGGCATCGCGCTCGCCGCCTTCGCCGACAACGGCGCGGCGAAGCAGGGCACGATCTTCCGCGGCGCGCCGGTCGTCGCCCCTGCCGCGCTTCCGGCGATGATCGACGGCACGACCGCCATCGTCATCGCCTCGGTCTATCAGGTCGAAATCGCCGCCCAGTTGCGCGACCTGGGTATTCCGGCGGAGGCGGTCTTTCCCTTCGTCTCGCCGATGTTCGCCGGCCATTTCGGGGCCGCAGCCTTCGCCGGCGCGGAAGAAGCGCTCGCCGGCCTCCCCGCCCGCCTCGCCGACGAAGCCTCGCGCGCCTATGTCGAGGCGCTGATCGCCTATCGCTGGACGATGGACCCGCTGCGCCTTGCGAAGAACCCGAAGCTCAAGGGCTTCTACGACTACGAGGGCGTCGGGCCGTTCGCGGGCGACCACATCGTCGATGTCGGGGCCTATGACGGCGACTCCGCCGTCGCCTATCTGAAGCGCCTCGGCGGCGAAGCGCGCGTCTCGGCGCTGGAGCCGTTGCCGCAGAACCGCGCGGCGCTGGAAGCGACCATCGCAACGCATCCCTTCGGCGGCCGCATCGCCGCCGTGCCGTTCGGGGCCGGGGCCGCGCCCATGTCGGCGGAGATCGACAGCGAGAACGAGGGCGTCGATGCACGCGCCACGCTGCGCGGCAAGCCAGGCGCGCGCGCCCAGATTCGCATCGAGACGCTCGACCGCCTCTTCGCACACGATCGCGTCGACTTCATCAAGATCGACATCGAGGGTCATGACCCCGCCGCGCTGGAGGGCGCGCGCGCCATCCTCAACCGCGACAAGCCCGGCCTCGCCATCGCCGCCTATCACGCGCCCGAGCATCTGTGGACGATTCCGGCACTGCTCGATGCGCTCTGCCCCGGCTATCGCATCCATGTCGGCCACCATCCGGCCGCCGCCTATGAGTGCGAGCTCTTCTGCGTCCACGACGCGCGGCGATGAACGAGCGCATCTTCAATACGGCGGCGCGCAAGGGTTTCCACTGGCCCGGCCGCATCCTCGCCGGCGAGGGCGTGCTTGAGACCTGGCTTGCCGAGCGCGGGACCGGCGGCCTCGCCGTCGTCGCCGATCGCGCCTTCGCCGGTCATCCGCTCGTGCGCCGCGCCGGCGGTCCGCACGCGCTGGTCGCCCGCGAGCCGAACCGCGACGACATCGCTGCCATTGCCGAGGACATCGCCGCCACGCCGCCCGCCGCGATCCTGGCGCTCGGCGGCGGCGCGACCATTGACGCCGCCAAGGCGGTCGCCGCGCAATTGCGCTTCGGCACGCTCGACATCCGCGACCGGCCGCGCGGCGCGATCCTGCCGCAGCTCGTCGCCGCGCCGACGACCGCCGGCTCGGGGTCGGAGACCAGCCGCTTCTTCATCGCCGCCGACCCCGTGACAGGCATCAAGGTTTCGACCCGCTCGTGGTCGATCGTCCCCGACCTGACGCTGCTCGATCCCTTGCTGCTGCAAGGCTCCGGCGCGCCGCGCCTTCTGCTCGGCGCCTTCGACGCGGCGATGCATCTGTGGGAAACGCACATCGCGCGCGGCGAGCGCAGCCCGTTCACCGACGCGCTCGCGCAGGGCTTCCTGCCGCGCATCCTCGCTGCCCTGCCCACCCTCGCCGCGGGCGCAGAGCCGGGCGGCGCGACGCTGCTCGCGCTCATGGAAGCCTCGGCCATGGCGGGCGTTGCGATCTCGAACGTCCGCACCGGCCTCGTCCATTCGCTGGGCGAGTCGCTTGCCGCGCAATCGCCGCTCGCCCATCCGCTCACCCTGCGCGTCTTCCTGCGCCCGGCGCTCGAAAGCTATGCCGATGCGGTCCGCCCCCATGTCGCGCCGCTGATGCACGCCCTCGACGGCGCCGCGCCCGACGGCGCGCCGTGGAGCGTCGCGCGCTTCATCGCCGCCTGGGAGGGCGCCTTCGCGGCGCTGGGACACGACGATCTCATCCGTACCGCCTTCGCCGCGCGCCAGCCTTCGGCCAAGGCGCTGCTGGCGACCGCCGCGCGCGACACGACTCTGGCGAAGGAAAACCCCGTCCCCTTCGCCGAAGGCGATCTCGACCGCATCGCCGCCGCCGGTCTCGCCGCCTTCGCCCGTTAATCGACATTAACGCGGCGGTAACCGCCGTTAACGATAGTGCGCGGCGCAACCTCTGGGCCCGCCTCATGTCCGCCATCTCTCTCGCCGCCCGCCAGGATCAGGATCGTGTCTACGCACGTCTCGCGGCGATCGCCGCGCGAACGCGGCAATTGGCGATCGCCGGCATCTATCGTGCCGGCTCCGGCCATCCCGGCGGTGCGCTCTCGGCGGCCGATCTTCTCGCCGTCCTCTACGGTGCCGAACTCAACATTCCCGGCGGTACGGCGGACGATCCGGCCCGCGACCGCTTCGTCCTCTCGAAGGGCCACGCCGCGCCCGCGCTCTACGCCGTCTGGGCGGCGATGGGCTATGTCGCCGACGCGGTGCCGCTCGCGCTGCGGCGCATCGGCACCGCGTCGCAGGGCCACCCGCACGTCCTCGATCTTCCCTTGAGCGAGACCAGCACCGGCTCGCTCGGCCAGGGCTTCTCGGTCGCCATCGGCATGGCGCTGGGGCTGCGCCACCAATACGTCGCCGCGCGCGTCTATGCGATGCTCGGCGACGGTGAATGCCAGGAAGGCGAGGTCTGGGAGGGCGCGATGTGCGCCGCCCATCACGGCCTCTCCAATCTCTGCGCCATCATCGACTACAACAAGCTCCAATCCGACGATCGCAACGCCAACATCATGGGGCTGGAGCCCTTCGCCGCGAAGTGGCGAGCCTTCGGCTGGCACGCCATCGAGATCGACGGCCACGACCGCGCCGCCATCCTCGCGGCGCTTGCGGAGGCCGCCGCCACGCACGACCGCCCGACCATCGTCATCGCCCACACGATCAAGGGCAAGGGCGTCTCCTATATGGAGGACCGCCCGCTCTGGCACGGCAGCGTGAAGATGAAGCCCGACGAAACCCGCCAGGCGCTCGCCGAACTGGGCGCGACCGAAACCGACATCGCGACATGGATGGCCTGACATGAGCGCCCCATCCCTCATCGCCGCCTCCGGCGACTCGTTGCGCGAAGCCTTCGGCAAGGCGCTCGCCACCCTCGCCGAGACGCGCGAGCGCCTCGTCGCCCTCGACGCCGACATCGCCGGCGGCACCGGCCTGCACCACTTCCGCAAGGCGCATCCCTCGCGCTTCTTCCAGTTCGGCATCGCCGAGCAGAACATGATGGCGGTGGCGGGCGGCATGGCGGCGACCGGCCTCATCCCCGTCGTCACCACCTTCGCGGTCTTCTGCCTGCGCGCGGTGGAGCAGGCGCGCCTCTCCATCGCCTATGCGAAGCGCAACGTGAAGATCGTCGCCTCGCATCCCGGCCTCGATGTCGGCCCGGATGGCGGCTCGGCCCAGGCGCTGGAAGACCTCGCCGCCTTCCGCGCCATTCCCGGCATGACCGTCCTCTCGCCCGCCGACCCGCACGAGATGGCGCTGGCGACCCAAGCCGCCGTCGATTTCGACGGACCCGTCTATATGCGCACCGGCCGAAGCCCGGCGTGCTCCGTGTATGCCAATGGCCATGTCTTCCGCATCGGCAAGGGCCACATCCTGCGCGACGGTCACGACGTGACCCTCATCGCCTGCGGCGTCGAGGTCGCCCGCGCGCTCGAAGCGGCGAAGCTGCTCGCCGCCGAGAACATCTCCGCCCGCGTCGTCAACATGGCGACGATCAAGCCCATCGACGCCGATCTCGTCGCGCGTTGCGCCGAGGAGACCGGAGCCATCGTCACCGCCGAGGATCACAACACCATCGGCGGCCTCGGCGGTGCGGTCGCCGAGGCGCTGGTCCGCGCCCGGCCCTGTCCGGTCGAGTTCGTCGGCCTCGAAGACGTCTTCGGCGAATCCGGCGAGCCGGACGAGCTGGCGGAGAAGTACCGCCTCACCGCCCCCCACATCGCCGCCGCCGCGAAGCGCGCACTGAAGCGCAAGCGTCATGGCTGATCTCGATCTCGCCGGCCGCGCCGCCCTCGTCACCGGGGGCGGACGCGGCATCGGCCGCGCCATCGCGCTGCGTCTGGCTGAGGGCGGCGCCGCCGTCGCCATCGCCTATCGCAGCAATGAAACCGAGGCGAACGAGGTCGTGCGCCTCATCTGCGAACGCGGCGGCCGGGCGCTCGCCGCACGGATGGAAGTGACCGACCGCGCCGCCATCGCCGCCGCGCTCGACCGTACCGAAGGCGAACTCGGCCCCTTGCGCGTCCTCGTCAACAATGCCGGCATCAACAAGCCGACCGATTTCGACCAGGTGAGCGACGCGGACTGGGACGAGATCCTCGCCGTCAACCTCAAGGGCCCCTTCGTCTGCAGCCAGCTCGCTCTGCCGCGCCTCGCGGCGGCGGGCGGCGGTTCGATCGTCCATATCGGCTCGGTCAGCGGCCAGTATGGCGGCCCGCGGACCGCGCACTACGCGGCCTCGAAGGCCGGCCTCATCTCGCTCGCCCAGGTGATCGCCCGCTTCGGCGCGGACAAGGGCGTGCGCTCCAACGTCGTCGCCGCCGGCCTTATCGCCTCCGACATGGCGGCCGCCGGCATGGCCGCCGCCAGCGTGCAGCAGGCGGCGCAGAACATCGTGCTCAAGCGCCTCGGCACCACCGCCGAAGTCGCCGACGCGGTCGCCTTCCTCGCCTCCGACGCCGCGTCCTACATCACGGCGCAGACGCTCAACGTGAACGGGGGGCTCTATTTCTGATGTGCAAGGCGATCCTCATCGTCTGCGGCGGCATCGAGGCGACCCACGGCATCGCCCGCGCGCGCGAGCTCGGATACCATGTCGTCGTCGGCGACGGCGACCCGCACGCGCCGGGCTTCGCGCTCGCCGACGGCCGTCTCGTCGTCTCGACCTACGATGCCGAAGGCACCGCTGAGGCGGCGGCGCGCTACGCCGCCACCGTCCGTCCCATCGACGGCGTCATCTGCATGGGCGCCGACGTGCCCCACACCGTTGCCGCCGTCGCCCGCCGCCTCGGCCTGCGCGGCCTCTCGCCCGAGACCGCCCATCTGGCGATGGACAAGCTCGCCATGAAGGACCGCCTCAAGGCGCACGGCGTTCCGATCCCCTGGTATGCGCCGCTGCGCGACGCCGCCGACCTTCAGCTCGCACTGCTCGAACGCGGCCGCGATCTGGTGGTGAAGCCGGTCGACAGCCGCGGCGGACGCGGCGTGCAGCGCATGAACGCCGGGCGCGACGCCGAAACCGCCTATGCCGAGGCGAAGGCCCAGTCCCCCACCGGTCGCGTCATGGTCGAGGCCTATCTCGCCGGGCCGCAGATCTCGACCGAGTCGATCCTGCTGGACGGCATCGGCTACACGCCGGGCTTCAGCGACCGCAATTACGAGTTCCTCGATCGCTTCGCCCCGTGGTTCGTCGAGAATGGCGGCGACCTGCCCAGCCATGTCGCGCCCGCCATCCGCGCCGACGTCGAGGCGACCGTCACCGTCGCCGCCCGCGCCCTCGGTATTGCGCAGCACAACTACAAGGGCGACATGGTCGTCCACGACGGCAAGGCGCATGTTATCGAAATCGCCGCGCGCCTCTCGGGCGGCTATTTCTGCACCCGCGAGATCCCGCTCTCGACCGGCGTCGATTTCGTCGGCGCGGTGATGAAGCTGGCGCTCGGCGAGCCCGTCGCGCCGGCCGACCTGACGCCGCGCTTCGAACGGCCGATCGTGCAGCGCTATGTCTTTCCGCACGCCGGGCGCATCGCCGCGATCAACGGCGCGGACGACGCGCGCGCCCTGCCCGGCATCCTCGAACTGACCCTCAGCAAGGCCCCCGGCGACGTCATCCCGCCCGCCACCTCCAGCGCCGCGCGCGCCGCGATGGTGCTCGCCACTGGCGCGACGCTGGCGGAGGCCCGCGCCAACGCCGCCCGCGCCGTCGCTGCCATCCGCTTCGATTGCCGCGCCGAGGCCGCCGCATGAGCCTCGTCGAACCGCTCTCGCGCCCGGTCCGTCCGCGCCGCACCGCGACGCTCACCGGCTACGCGCTGTTCCATCTCAATCTGATGTTCTCCTCGATCGAGGAAGAACAGCGCCCCGCCGTCATCGCCCGCTGCTACCATCCCTTGCTCGACCTCGCCGACGCCGGCATCCCGCTCGGCATCGAGGCGACCGGCCTGACCCTCGAACTCATCGAGGACATAGACCCCGAATGGATCGCGCGGCTGAAGCGCCTCATCGTCGCCGGCCGCGCCGAATTCGTCGGCTCGGGCTATGCCCAGGCGATCGGCCCGCTGATGCCCTGGCAGGCGGTCCTGAAGAACCTGACGCTCGGCCGAGATGTCTATCGCCGCCTGCTCGACGTCGATCCCGACCTCGCGCTCGTCAACGAGCAGGCCTGGTCGGGCGGCCTCGTGCCGCTCTACCGCGAGGCGGGCTATCGCGCCCTCGTCATGGACTGGGACGATTGCGCCGCCCACCATCCGGAATGGAACCGCCACTGGCGCTACCATCCCCAGCGCGCCCTCGGCGCGGACGGCAGCTGCATCGATCTCCTGTGGTCCAACACCATCGCCTTCCAGAAGCTCCAGCGCCTCGCCCATGGCGATATCGACCTCGACGCCTATGTCGATTTCGTCGCCGGCCATCGCGGACCGGTCGATCGCGTGCTGGCGCTCTACACCAACGACGCCGAGTGCTTCGACTTCCGTCCCGGCCGCTTCGCCACCGAAGAGCAGGTGACGATCGGCGAGTGGCGGCGGGTCGGCGAGGGCCTCAAGGCGCTCGCCGCGCGGGGCGTCGTGCTGGCGCTCCCCGGCGACGCGCTGAAGGCCGCGCAGGGCGGCAATGCCGGCAACGATCTGGTGCTGGAGGCGCCCTCCAACCCGGTGCCGGTGAAGAAGCAGCCCAAATACAATCTCACCCGCTGGGCCTCGTCCGGCCGCGACGACCTCGCCGTCAACACGCTCTGCCACCAGGCCTTTCGCGCCTTGGGGCCGGACTCCCCAGACGAGGACTGGCGCACGCTCTGCCGCCTGTGGTCGAGCGACTTCCGCACCCACATCACCGGGAAGCGCTGGACCGCCTTCCGCGCCGAACTCGATGCCTTCCTTGCCCGCCTGCCGGCCCCGCAACCGCGAAAGGCGACCCGGATCGCCGCAACGGGCCCGACGCCCGCCATCGAGCAGGATGTCCGCCACATCCTCATCGAGACGCCGTCGCTCCGCCTCGTCCTCGACAAGCGCCGCGGCCTCGCCATCGCCGCCATGGGCCGCCCGAACGAGCGCCCTCTGATCGGCGGCCTCGCCCATGGCGAGATCGACGACATCGCGCTCTCGGCCGACTGGTACACCGGCAATTGCGTCTTCGAGGGCCCCGGCGAGCCCAAGGTCACCGACCTCGAACGCTGCGCCCCCCTGATGGCCTCCGGCCCGGACGGCGGAATCGTCGTCAGCGCCCGTATCGAGACGCCGCTCGGCCCCATCGACAAGGCCCTGCGCATCGCCCCGGACGCCCCCCGCGTCGAGACCGATCTCACCTTCCGCTGGCCGCACTGGGGCAAGGGCTCGCTCCGCCTCGCCCATGTGACGCTGAAGAGCGACGCCTTCGACCTGCCGAACCTCGCCTATGCGGCCCACAATGGCGGCCGCGACCTCGAACGCTTCGCCCTGTGGGGCCACGCCGTCGATCTCGGCGCGGCGGTTTCGTTCCTCATCTCGTGCCGCGCCGGGGTCGGCATGACCGAGGGGCTCCTCGCCCTCGATGACGGCGTCAACGCCATCCGCCTCACCGCAGATCTCGCCTCCGCCGCCGTCATCGGCCTCGTCGAGCACCGCACGCTGCACGGCCAGACCTTCTGCCGCATGATGCTCTCGGCGCTGGAGATGGACGAGACGCGCCGCCCCGATCTGCCCTCGCCGACCCGACGCGTCCGCTATGCGCTGGAGATCGGCAGGGTAAACGCTTGTTAACGCGACCTGCCGCACCCTGCGGATCGATTTGCGCCTGACCGCCCGAGGACCATGACCGCTTCCCTGAAGACCGTCTCAGTCAGCCCCCCGGCGCCCGGCGTCTCGCCGGCCTATGGGCGGCTGATGTCGTGGATCGCGCGGCGCGATTTCCGCAATCCCTCGATCGACCTCAACGACAGGACCGTGCTCGTCACCGGGGGCACCGGCTCGTTCGGCCAGGCCTTCGTGCGCCACGTCATCGCCGAGTTCAAGCCGCGCCGGCTTATCATCTTCAGCCGCGACGAGCTCAAGCAGTTCGAGATGGCGCAGGTCTTCCCGCAGGAGCGCTATCCCTTCATGCGCTTCTTCATCGGCGACGTGCGCAGCCGCGACCGCCTGGAGATGGCGATGCGCGACGTCGACTATGTCGTCCATGCCGCCGCGATGAAGCAGGTGCCGATCGCCGAGTACAATCCGCTCGAATGCGTGCACACCAACATCCTGGGCGCCGAGAACGTCGTCCACGCGGCGCTGTCGCGGGGCGTCAAGAAGGTGCTGGCGCTCTCCACCGACAAGGCCGCCAATCCGGTCAATCTCTACGGCGCCACCAAGCTCGCCTCCGACAAGATCTTCGTCGCCGCCAACCATCTGGCCGGCTCCGACGGCACGCGCTTCTCGGTCGTGCGCTACGGCAATGTCATCGGCTCGCGCGGCTCGGTCGTGCCGATGTTCGAGAAGATGATCGCCGAGGGCGCCGCCGACCTTCCCATCACCGACGATCGCATGACGCGGTTCTGGATCACCCTGCCCCAGGGCGTGAATCTCGTCCTCTCCTCGATGGCGATGATGAAGGGCGGCGAGATCTACGTGCCCAAGATCGCCAGCCTCAAGATGACCGAGCTCGCCGCCACCATGGCGCCGCATCTTGGCCAGCGCATCATCGGCATTCGACCCGGCGAGAAGCTGCACGAGGTGATGATCCCCGAGGATGTCGCCCGCCAGACGCTGGAGATGAACGACCGCTACGTGATCCTGCCCTCCTGGGGCACGCTGCGCGCCGAATACGCCGCCGCCGGGGCGCGCGAGGTGGCGGACGGCTTCTGCTACGCCAGCGACAGGAACGTCGATGCCCTCGACGCGCGCGGTCTTCAGTCCCTGCTGACGGACGCCTTCCCGTGAAGGCGGCCGGCGACGTGCAGGGCTTCCTGCCCTACGGCCGCCAGGTCATCGAGGACGACGATCTGGAAGCCGTGCGCGAGGCCCTGCTCTCGCCCTATCTCACCACCGGCCCCATGGTCGGCCGCTTCGAAGCCGCCCTCGCCGCCGCGACCGGCGCCGCTGAGGCGGTGGTTGTTTCCAACGGCACCGCCGCGCTCCACCTCGCCGCCCGCGCCATCAAGCTCGACCGCGGCCAGACAGCGATCGTTCCCTCGCTCACCTTCGTCGCCACCGCCAATGCCGTGCGCTATTGCGGCGCGGATGTCGTCTTCGCCGATGTCGATCCCGTCACCGGCCTGATGACCCCCGACACCTTGCTCGACGCCCTGCGCCGCGCCCCCTCCACCACCCGCGCCGTGTTCCCGGTCCACCTCAACGGCCCGTCCTGCGACATGGCGGCGCTTGCCGAGATCGCCCGGTCCTGGGGCCTATGGGTCGTCGAGGACGCCTGCCACGCGCTCGGCGGCAGGCAGGCCGGCGGGCCGGTCGGCGCCTGCGCGCACAGCGATCTCGCCTGCTTCAGCTTCCATCCCGTCAAGACCATCGCCATGGGCGAAGGCGGCGCGATCACCACCAACGATGCGGCCCTCGCCGCCGCCCTCCGCCGCGACCGCAGCCATGGTCTTGTTCGCGATGCCAATCCGGACGAACCCTGGGCCTACGAACTCCACGAACCCGGCTTCAACTACCGCGCGCCGGATATCCTCTGCGCCCTTGGCCTGTCGCAGTTGAAAAAGCTCGCCCGCTTTGTCGGTCAGCGCCGCCACCTCGTCGCGCTCTACCGCGAAGCGCTGGCGCCCCTTGCCCCACTGGTGCACCTGCTGCCCGAACCCGCCCATGGCGAGGCCGCCTGGCATCTGCTTGCGGTGCAGATCGACTTCGCCGCCGCCGGGATCGACCGCGCGACCGTGATGGCCCGCCTCGCCGAACGCGGCATCGGCAGTCAGGTCCATTACATCCCGGTCCACCGCCAGCCCTACTACGCCGCCCGCACGCCCGGTCTCGAGCTCCCCGGCGCGGATGCCTACTACGCCAAATGCCTCTCGCTCCCGCTCTTCGCGGCGATGACCGAAGGGGACGTGACCCGCGTCGCTGAGGCGCTGACCGAGGCGCTGGCGCACTAGTTCGCCGTCAGAGCTTTCGGAAGTATCGGGCCACCGGCCAGCGCGAAAAACCCGCCGCCTCGTAAGTCGCCCGGGAGGGCGCATGGCCAGGGTCGTCGCCCGTTTCCACCATCACGATCTGCATCCCGCGCTCGCGCATCTGCGCTGTCGCGACGTCCATCAGCGCCTTGCTTATGCCCCGGCGCTGGAACGCAGGATCGACGGCGAGAATATAAATCTCGCCCATGCCATCTTCCGCATGCAGCCGGATGCCGATCCAGCCGAGCACTGCTTGCCCGTCGGATGCAATCCAGCACTGCGCCCCTTCGGCCAGCAGGAACGCCTCGATGTCGGCCGCCTGCCGGGCTTGCCAGCCATGGGGGTAGAACGCGTCGTAGACGAAGTCCTGCACGGCCGGTCGCAACTCGGCGAATACCGGCGCCCAGGCCCGCAGGGACATTTCAACCACTTGCGGCAAGTGCGCAGCGGCAAACGGCACGATGCGATAGGTCATGGCGCGCTCTCGAAGACGTCACACTTGCGGGACGAAGTCGCCGGCCCCGCGCGCACCGGAAGCCGCTATCCCTGGAACAGCGACAGCACGATCTGCGGCGCCGAGTTGGCGATCGAGACCGCCTGGGCGCCGAGCTGCTGCTTGATCTGCAAGGCCTGCAATCGGGCGCTTTCGATCGCCATGTCGGCATCCACCAGATTGCCGACGCCGCCGACAAGCGCATCGGACAGCTTGCCGACGAAGACCAGATGGGCGTCGACCTTCTTGCCGACCGACCCCAGCCGCGCCAGCGCGCTGTTGACGTTCTGGAGGCTGGCATTGACGAGCGCGAGCGCCGTCGACGAGGCGGCCAGGGTGGTCAGCGCCGTGGAAGAGGTCAGCGTGATGATCGAGCCGCTGACCGACATGTTCTCCGGCGTCAGCGTGATGGCGCTGGTCGCATCGGCGTCGGCCAGCATCTCGATGCCGGTCGTCACCGAGCCGTTGATGAGGTTCGAGCCGTCGAACTTGGCGTTCTGGACGATCGTCGAGATCTGGCTGCGCAGCGAGCGAAAGTCCTCGTTGAGCGCGGCGCGGGCGTTGGTGTCGATCGAGGCGTCGTTGGCGGCGATCGCCTTTTCCTTCATCTGCACCAGGAGGTCGGAAATCGACTCGCCGGCCGCCAGCGCGACGTCGGTGATGCTCTTGGCGCGGTTGAGGCTGGCCGTGACCGCGGTCATCGCCCCGATGTCGGCGCGCATCCCCTGCGCGATCGCGTAGACGGCGCTGTTGTCCTTGGCGCCCATGACCTTCAGGCCCGTGGAGACGCGGTTTTGCGTCACCTCCAGCCCGCGCGTCGTCGCGTTCAGATTCTGCAGCGCCACCATCGCGGCGACATTGGTGTTGACCGACAGGGCCATCCGGATTCTCCACGCTCGACAGGCGCCGCGTTCGGCGGCCAGTACCGCGCACAGAGCAAGCGGCAGGCCACCGGGGCGTGCTCGCAACCAAATGATTTTATTGGATTATTTTTGGGAGCTTCGCGCCGCGGCCGGTCCGCCCGGCAGGGCTTTCACCTCGGCGGCCGATTTTGCCGGGCAAAGAACGGGCAAAGAAGAGGCCCGGGATCGCTCCCGGGCCAGTCTCAGCGTGAACTGCTCTTTGTCAGACCTGCCGGTCGACGACCAGACCGGTCGTCTCGCGGATATAGGCTTTGAATTGCAGCATGCTCTCGGCCGGCCACTGATTGACGATTTCGCCGGTCTGCCGGTCGACGGAGCGGTAGATGAAGGTTCCGGTCTCTTCGTCGCGCACGATGCTCAGCCGTTCGTTCTTTCCCATCAGGGGCGGATCGAGCGTCTTGAGCGCGTGTTCGACGGCCTCAAGGGTCCTGTGCGGGATTCCCTCGGAGGCGGCCTGGGATCGGGCAGGCGCAGGCGTGCCGCCGCCGGACTTCGTCCGGTCGCCGCCCACCTGGGGCAGTGCGGTGACGCCCTGAATAGCCTCGATCATGCCTTTGCCCTCCTAGAGAGGTCGGGCCGTCCGTCAAGCGAGGATGGCGCCGGCCGCGCTGCGGCCGGCGCCTTCCCGCTTAGCGGAACAGGCTCAGGACCGTCTGCGGCGCGCCGTTGGCGATCGACAGCGCCTGGAGGCCGAGCTGCTGCTTGACCTGCAGGGACTGCAGACGCGCCGACTCGACCGAGAGGTCGGCGTCGACCAGGTTGCCGATGCCGGCCTTCAGCGCATCCGACACCTTGGAGTTGAACTCCATCTGGGTGTCGAGACGCTTGGAGACCGAGCCGAGGCGCGCGAGCGCGCGGTTGGCGTTGGTCAGCGAGGTGTTGACGGTCGACAGCATGGTCGAGGCGGCCGACTGCGTGTTCACCTGGCCGGACGCCGCGATCGTGATGATCGAGCCGCCGAGCGACAGGTTCTCGGCGTTGACCGAGATCTTCGACGAACCGTCGGCGCTTGCCAGGGACTGGAAGCCGGTGCCCGTGTTGATCAGGTTGACGCCGTTGAACGCGGCGTTCGAGACGATCGAGCTGATCTGCTTGCGCAGGGCGACGAAGTCTTCGTTGAGCGCCGAGCGGGCGGTCGTGTCGGTGGAGGCGTCGGCGGCGGCGACCGCCTTTTCCTTCATCTGGACCAGCAGGTCGGAGATCGACTCGCCGGCGGCCAGCGCCACGTCGACGACGCTCTTGGCGCGGCCGAGGCTCTGCCCGACGGCGCCGAGCGAGGCGACGTCCGAACGCATCGCCTGGGCGATGGCGTAGATGCCGCCATTGTCCTTGGCGCCCGCGACGGCGAGGCCGGTGTTGATGCGACCCTGGGTGACTTCCAGTTCGCGATTGGTCTTCGAGAGGTTCTGCAGCGCGACCATCGCGCCGACATTGGTGTTTACACCAAGAGCCATTTTGGCATCTCCGTTCTGGATATGTGACGAGCGTTCTGCTCGAAGGGCGTTTTGCCCCCACGCCCCTGACGCAGGCGGCGTGCCAGCCCGGCATTAATTTCCGTTCACCACGCTCAGACTCGGCTTTGCGGCAAATTCTGCAGGCAGGACCTGCCCGGCGCGCCGTACGGTGCGGGCACATTCTGCCGCGGGGGAAGAAACTGCCCGGCAATTTCTTCCGCAGACGGATCAATAGAAAGGGGCGGCCCGCGGCCGCCCCTCTCCTTCTCGTGGCTTGAACCTGAAGCCCGGTTACTGGAACAGCGACGAGATGATCCGCGGCGAGCTGTTCGCGATGCTCAGGGCTTGCACCCCCAGCTGTTGCTTGACCTGCAGCGACTGGAGACGCGCGCTTTCGACGGCGAGGTCGGCGTCGACGAGATTGCCGATGCCGGCCTTCAGACTATCCGACAGCTTGGATACGAAGACCTCCTGGAGTTCCAGGCGTTTGGCCCCCGTCCCCAGCCGCGCCAGCGCACGGTTGAGGTTGGTCAGGGAGGTGTTCACCGTCGCCATCATCGTCGAGGCAGCAGACTGGGTGTTGATCTGGGCAGTCGAGGAGATCGTTACGATCGCCCCGCTCAGCGACAGGTTCTCGCCCAGGACCGTCAGTCTCGCCCCCGACGCGGACGCAAGCGTCTCGAGCCGGGTCGTCGTATTGTTGATGATGTTGACGTTGTTGAACGCGGCGTTCGAGACGATCGACGCAATCTGCTTGCGCAACGCCATGAAATCCTCGTTCAAGGCCGACCGGCTGACCGTGTCTTGCGACAGGTCCGCGGCGGACACCGCCTTTTCCTTCATCTGCACGATCAGGTCCGAGATGGCCTCGCCCGCTGCCAGAGCGACGTCGACGATGCTCTTTGCGCGGTTGAGGCTCTGACCCACGGCGCTCAACGCGCCGACGTCGCCCCGCATGCTCTGGGCGATCGCGTAGATGCCGCCGTTATCCTTGGCGGTCGCCACGCTCAGGCCCGTATTGATGCGGTTCTGGGTCTGGTTCATCTCGGCGTTGGTCTTGTTCAGGTTCTGGAGGGCGATCATCGCCCCCACATTGGTGTTCACGCTCAGCATGGTTTCCGTCCGTTCTGGCTGGAGTCTCGACGAGCTTTTTGCTCGCAGGCGTTTTGCCCAGCGTCGGGGTCGCAACGGACATGCCATCGGCGACGGACTCTAACGTGCTGATTTGATTGTGACTTTTTTCCGCCCCTCGGGACGGCTCGGCAAGTCTTGCCGTTGGCGGGCCTGGCCCGGCAGGAATGCGCCGGCGGCGCTCGTTCGCGTGCCGGAGATCAGGCGGCGGCGGCAGCGCGGGCCGCCAGGCCCTGCATGATGGTGCGGTTGATGTCGATCAGCGGATCGACCGGCATCGACTGGGTCATCACCTGGCTGGAATAGCGCGCCACGAACATCGACAGCGAGATGACGCCGGCCCTGATCTGGGGCGGCATGGCGTTGTCGTTGTTGGCGCAGTCCAGCGCCATCGCCGACCACAGGCGCCGGTTCCAGTCGATCGCATCGATCACCTTGGGATCGGTGCGCGGCAGGGGCGCGATGTCGAGCAGCGCCCGCGTCACCTGACCGAACAGGCGATACTCGACGTCGCGCGGGCTCTCGGTGGCCTTAAGCGTGTGCTGGTACGCCGTCAGGGACATAGTTCAGTCTTTCCTGCTCGTATTCGAAGAGCCTGCGGCACGTCATCAACGCGCGATAGTACTGTCCGCCCAGGACATCGCGGCTGATCGCGACGCAGGCGGCCATGACGTCGGGGTTCGAGATGGCGCCCATGAAGTCGGCCATCCGCTCCGCGAACGTGTCGTAGTAGGTGTCGAGATTCTCGCCGCCCGAGGCCGATTCCAGATACATCATCTGGATCGGGAAATAGACGCGGCGCAGCGGCGTCGATGCGTCGGCCGGCTGAAGGATGTCCTTCTCGCGCAGGATCGACGCCTTGTTCTGGATCACGACTTCGGCCTTGCGGTCGCCGTTGATCATCACGGCGCCGTTGACGACGAATTTCTCGTGCGGCTTGAGCGACAGCTTGAGCGGCATGTGTGTTCCCTGCGGCTACGACGTTAGGCGGGCTCGGTTAAGGCCCCCTCAACGGCTCACGAACGATTCCTTAAAAGTCGCAGACGCCGGTTCACAACTCCTTAACCATGGTGAACGATTGATCGGTCGGGCCAAGGAACGGGGCTGATGTCCGCCAAACAAGCCGCAGAACCTCTCGGCGCGCGCACCACCGGCGTCGGCGCCCGGGCCGCCTTCCTGGCCCGTGCCGAGAAGGACGCCGCCGCCGACGTCGCCAGCGCGGCGCGCCGGCTCTGCCACAGGCACCTGCGCAAGGCGATCGCCGCCTTCCGGCGCGCCGACTACGGCAAGGCCGCCACCCTCGCCATCGACGCCACCGAGGCCGACCCGACCTGCGGCCAGGCCTTCCACATGCTCGGCCTCAGCCTCGACAATCTCGGCGACATGTCGCGGGCGATCGGCATGTACGAGCGGGCCTTCCAGCTCGACCCTGCCGATACCGACCTCTATCTCAATCTCGGCCTCGCCGCCTGGCGCATGGGCCTGAACGGCGTCGCCGAGAAGTTCTTCCGCCTCTATTGCGACCTCGCGCCCGACCAGCCGATGGGCTGGAACAACCTCGCCGGCGTGCTGCGCGACACCTCGCGCTTTGAGGACGCCATCGAGATCTGCCGAAGCGCGATCTACCGCATGCCGGAACAGCCGCTGCTGTGGAACACGATGGGCACGATCCTCGTCGAACTCAGCGACTTCGAGCAGGCCGCCGTGTTCTACCGCGAGGCGCTCAGGCTCGATCCCGGCTTCGGCCGCGCCTGGCACAATCTGGGCTACGGTCTCCACCACACCGGCCCGCTCGCCGAGGCGATGGACGCCTACGAGCACGCCCTCGCGCTGCCGCAGGAGCCGCGCGACCGCATCGAGACGCTGCACGCCAAGGCCTTGTGCCTCATCGCCATGGGGCGCCTCGCCGAAGGCTTCGCCGCCTACGAGGTGCGCCACGACCACCAGCATCGCGGCTCGATGCTCTACGGCATCGACGCGCCGTTCTGGAAGGGCGAGGACCTCGCCGGCCGCTCGCTGCTGGTGATCGGCGAACAGGGCCTCGGCGACGAGGTGATGTTCGCCAATACGCTGGGCGACCTGGCGGCTGCGGTCGGCCCGGCGGGCAGGCTGATGGTCGCGGTCGACTCGCGGCTCATTCCGCTCGTCGCGCGTTCGCTGCCCGGCGTTCAGGTCGGGCCCTATTTCGTCTCCTCGCACAACGCCAAGGACCTGCGCCTGGTGCCGTGGGCCGGCAAGCCGGACTTCATCCTGCCGCTCGGCAGCGCCCTGCCGCATCTGCGCGGCGACCTCGCCCGCTTCCCCGGCACCGCGTTCCTGACGCCCGATCCGGCGCGCGTCGCCGCCTGCCGGGCCGAGCTCGCCGCCGGCGGACGACCGGTCGTCGGAATCTGCTGGCGCTCGATGATGATCAACGCCCAGCGCCAGAAATACTTCAGCGCGATCGACGCCTGGGCGCCGATCCTCAAGACGCCGGGCGTCGTCTTCGTGAACCTGCAATACGGCGATGCCGCCGGGGAGATCGCCCGGGCCGAGGCGCTCTTCGGCGTCGCGATCCGCTCCATCGACGGGCTCGACCTCAAGCAGGATCTCGACGGCGCGGCCGCGCTCTCGGCGGCCTGCGACCTCGCGATCTCGGCCCCCACGGCGGCGGCGGCGCTGGCGGGCGCGGTCGGCACCGAAACCTGGTTTCTGACCGCCGGCCCGGTCTGGCCGCAGCTCGGCACCGATCGCTATCCCTGGTACCGCGCCAGCCGCGTCTTCTCGCCGGAACGGTTCGGCGACTGGAGCGACGTCATTCCCAAGGTCGCCGCCGCGCTCGCCGAACGCGCCGGCGCCTGATCCGCCCTCAGCCCTTCACCAGGTCCTCGATCCCGTACGAGATGTAGGACTCGTAGACCGCGCCGTGGATCTGCTCGCACTGCTTGAGCACGCTGGCGAGGAACGGCGCGATGCCGCCGGCCGCCACTTCGTCCATCGAGCTGAAATCGACGAACGCCTTCAGCCGCCCGGCCATGCGGGCGCAGGCGGCGCGTCGGGTCTGCGGCGCGCCGGGGGCGATCTGCTCCAGCGCCGACTGCACCTTGTCGACGGCGAAGCGCACCGAATGGGGAAACTCCGGATCGAAGATCAGGAACTCGGCGATCTTCCGGGGCGCGACCTGCGCCGTATAGACCTTGCAGTAGGCCTCGAAGCCCGTGCACTGCTTGAGGAGGTTGATCCAGTCGAAATAGCCGGGGGCGGCGAATTTCGGCCCGTCCTCCTGCGGCGGCGACAGATAGACGTCCAGCAGCCGCGCCACCAGCTGGGCGCGCTCGATATAGGTGCCCAGCTCGATGAAGTCGAAGCCCTCGCCGTGGCGCATCGTCGAATGGGTGATGCCCTGGAACATCCAGATGCCGTCGCCGATATCGATGAACGTCTGGGCCGGATTGCCGGACCACGCCCAGTCGAAATCCATCGCGGTCAGCTTCAGGTAGTCGCGGTTGATGTGCTCCCACATCTCCGAGCTGATCTGCTCGCGCACCTGGCGGGCGTTGTCGCGCGCCGCCATCAGCGAGCGCAGCGTCGACGACGGGTTGGCGCGGTCGAAGGCGACGCGGAAGGTGATGTCGCGCGGATCGGCTGAAGGGTCGTCCGCCTGCACGTCGGCGAGCGCGTGCAGCATGCGCCGCCACTCCTCCGAGGATTCCAGGTCGCCCTGCGAGACCATCGCCTCCAGCCGCACGCGCAGGAGGCGCGCGGAATGCTCCGCCCGCTCCATGTAGCGGGCCATCCAGTAGAGGCTGTCTGCGACGCGGCTCAGCATGTCATTCGCTTAACACCCAGGTGTCCTTCGAGCCGCCGCCCTGGCTGGAATTGACGACCAGGCTGCCGCGCCTCAGCGCGACGCGGGTGAGGCCGCCCGGCACCACCACCGTCTCCGCGCCGGTCAGGATGAAGGGGCGCAGGTCGACATGGCGCGACTCGAACTTGCCGTCGACGAAGCACGGCGCGCGCGACAGCGAGATCGTCGGCTGGGCGATGTAGTTGTCGGGATCGGCCTTCACAAGCTCGCCGAACGCGGCGCGCTCGCCGGCGCTCGCGTGCGGGCCGACCAGCATGCCGTAGCCGCCGCTCTCGCCGACCGCCTTGACGACCAGCTTGTCGAGATTGGCGAGCACGTGATCGAGCTGCTTGGGGTCGCGGCACAGATAGGTTTCGACGTTCGGCAGGATCGCCTCCTCGCCGAGGAAATACTTGATGAGCGCCGGCACATAGGCATAGACCGCCTTGTCGTCGGCGACGCCGTTGCCGAGCGCGTTGGCGATCACCACCGTGCCGCGCGCATAGCAGTCGAAGAGGCCGGGCACGCCCAGCACCGAGTCGGCGCGGAAGACCAGCGGATCGATGAAATCGTCGTCGAGGCGGCGATAGATGACGTCGACCTGCTCCAGCCCGCCGGTCGAGCGCATGCAGACCCGGCCGTCGCTCACCACCAGGTCGCGGCCCTCGACCAGCTCGATGCCCATCTGGCGGGCGAGGAAGGTGTGCTCGTAATAGGCCGAGTTGAAGACCCCCGGCGTCAGCAGCACGATGCGCGGGTTCTCGCGCCCCGGCGGGGCCAGAGAGCGCAGCGTCTCCAGCAGCAATTGCGGATAGCGCTCGATCGGCCGCACGCGGCTTTCGCGGAACAGCGCCGGGAAGGCGCGGCGCACCACCTCGCGGTTGGCCAGCATGTAGCTGACGCCCGAGGGAACGCGCAGATTGTCCTCCAGCACCACGAACTGGCCGGCCTCGTCGCGGATGAGGTCGGTGCCGCAGACGCTGACATAGGCGCCGCGCGGCACGGCGACGCCCACCATCTCCTTGCGGAAATGCTTGGCGCCATAGACGAGGTCGGCCGGCACGATCCCGTCCCTGACCGCCTTGCCGTCCGCATAGATGTCGGCGAGGAAGAGGTTGAGCGCCGCGATGCGCTGCTTCAGGCCGGCCTCGATGCGGGCCCATTCCGCGCCGGTGATGATGCGCGGCAGAAGATCGGTCGGGATGATCTTCTCGGTCGAGGAATCCTTGCCATAGACCGTGAAGGTGATGCCCTGGTGCAGGAAGCTCTGCTCGCAGGCGAGCTGGCGGCGCTGGACTTCCTCGACGGGCAGCGAGCTCAGCAATTCGTGCAGCTTGGCGTAGTGCGGCCGCGACCAGAGGTTGGGCTGGAAGCACTCGTCATAGGTGTGGTCGATCAGATAGGCGTCGAACGGCTCGTCGATCCCGGGCCTGGCGAAACGCCCGCCCGCCGCCGCGTCATCCTCGGGCAGCTCCTCGGCTTCAGGCGACAGGACGGTTTTTTCGCTCGACATCTGGCGACGATGAAAGACGACAACGGCGAGCCCTGCAAGCGCTTTGTTGCAGTGCGAAACAAGCCGCCCCGCGCCGCCGCCTTCCCG
>ERZ761602.3927-NODE-3927-length-20060-cov-5.066033_pt1 | contig 20060 bp, 14 predicted proteins | sample MGYA00512165_ERZ761602 | MGnify/ENA primary metagenome ERZ761602 (study PRJEB28899, sample SAMN02445085) | bioreactor sludge metagenome | biome: EBPR sludge; isolation source: Thorneside wastewater treatment plant | place: Australia: Brisbane, Thorneside... | reverse complement strand
CGGCCTTCGGCCTCCGCTCACGGAGCGCGGGGAGATCCCCGCGACCCCCTCCTCGCACCGTCCCTACGCTTCGCTTCGGGCCGGCGCTCGGACGCTCCGCGGGCCAAGGGGCTCCGCCCCTTGGAACCCTGGTGTCGGCTTCGAGCGCGCTTGATCCCAACTCGGAGTGCGGCGAGTCGCGAGCCTCGCGGTCGGTTGGGCTACAGCCCCGCGGGGAAGCCGATCACAGCGGGGTGATCACCAGGTTGTCGAAGTAGAGATCGCTCTGCCAGTTGTTGAAGGCGAAGTGATCGTGGCCGCGTCCTTCGAGCGGCTCGGGATCGTTCAGGCTCGCGAGCTCGCGATCGTCGGCCCAGGCCGTGATCACGTTGCCGCGGCGCTCGATCTTCAGCCGGTACACGCGGCCTTGCTCGACCGGGTAGCGCGGGCCCACCGCAGCGTCGGCGCCGTGCTCGTCCATGCGCGCGATCTGGTTCTTCGAGTTGCCCCAGCCGCCGAAGTTCAGGACGTAGCTCGTCGCGGTGTAGCTGTCGGTCTCCGCGCGGCTCGATCCGTCGCCGAAGACCTCGAGCTTGATGTCGCCTTCGGGCGAGAGGCTCTTCACGTCGACCTCGATGCGCACGTCGCGCGGCAGCACGCGGCGCAGCCAGAGCGGGCGGTTGCGGGCGCCGCGCACGTGGAGCCAACCGTCGCGGATCTCGTAGGGGCCGCCGGTGTTGTTGTAGAGGTCGCCGAGCTGCTCGCGCTCGAAGTCGTCGCGGAAGCCCTCCGCGCCGATCGCAGGATCGCCTTGAGGGGTGCACCCGAAGAGGGCGGAGAGGGCGAGGAGGAGAATCGTTCGCACGGCGGCGGAGGGTAGAGCGCGGAGCGGCGGGCGGCACGTGGGCGCGCGCCTGCCCTTGGCGACGAGAGGCGCATCGGCGATCGCGAGCACGGCCGACGCTTTCGTCGTCGCGCCTCTCCTCCTTCGGTCGGCGGCCGTCACGCCGGTTCACTCGCAGAGCGCGGCGCGAACCTCCGAGGCGTCGCAGTGGATGCGCGCCAGATCGAGGTCGCCGACCAACATCGCGAGAGCCGACGCGAGCTGACGTGCTTCGTCGACCCGCGCTGGCTCGATCGCGACGCCTTCCTCCCCGAGCCGCACCATCCGTCGGTACGCCGAGAGCGCGCGCACGAAGCGGCCGCGCTCGCGGGCGAGGGAGCCCTCCGACCACCAGACCTCGACGCTCCGCGGCGCGAACCGTGTGAGCGCGAGGGAGCTCGCGAGGGCCTCCTCGTCGCGTCCCGCCGCCACCAGCGCGTCGATCTCCGCGAGCCCGAGCGCCACGTCGTCCGGCCGCCGTCGGCGTCCGACCCGCGCCGCTTCGAGGGCCGCGCCGATCTCACCGCGCGCCAAATGGAGACGCACGAGGCCCACGTACGCAGGCGCGAAGCTCGGATCGACCTGCACCGCCTCGCGGAACGTGCCGACCGCGCCCGGCACGTGGCCAGCGGCTTCGAGGCGCGTCGCCCGCTCCACCAGCCGCGCCGCCCGCGCGCTGCGCGACATCGGGCCCTGCGCGAACGCGTCCGAGGGCGACGAGACCGAGGTCACGCCGACCACGACCCACGAGATCGCGAGGATCCACGAGCGGATAGGAGACCGAGCAGTGGGGGTCATGGGCGCGCCGACACGGTTGCGTCCGGAAGCGCGCCAGTGTAGCCCCCGCACGGGGCGTCGTCCCCCGCGTGCGCGGTCGGGAATCGCGGGCGCGTCGGGAGCCTCCCGCGGGGCTCCGAACCCGCGCCCTCTCGCGCCCGGACACCATGCGCACCGCAGCTTTCCTCGCGTTCTTCCTCTCCGGCGCCTCCAGCCTGATCTTCCAGTCCATCTGGTCGCGCATGCTCGGTCGCGTCTTCGGCGCCAGCCACATCGCGATCAGCACGACGGTCACGATGTTCATGGCCGGCCTCGGTCTCGGCGCGTTCCTCGCCGGCCGCTACGCCGACAAGATCAAGAAGCCGCTCCTCGCGTACGGCATCGTGGAAGGCATCGTCGGCGTGTGGGCGCTGCTCGTGCCCTTCCTCGTCGATCCCGAAGGCTGGCTCGCGGGGGTCAACGCGTGGCTCCGCAACGACGTCGACCTCTGGTGGGCGCGCCTGCTGCTCCGCTTCCTCGTGGTCGCGCCGATTCTTCTCGTGCCCACGACGCTGATGGGCTCGAGCCTCCCGCTCCTCTCGCGGCACTTCGTCGCGCGCGCGAGCGACGCCGGCAAGGTCGGCGCGTGGGTCGGCGCGCTCTACTCCGTGAACACCTTCGGCGCCGTCGCGGGTGTCGCGCTCGCGTCGTTCGTGTTGCTCCCGAACCTCGGCGTCTCGACGACCAACGTGGTGGCTGCGTCGATGAACTTCGCGCTCTTCGCGCTCATCTTCGCGTTCCGTCGCCAGCTCGAAGCCGCGGGCGCCGACGCGCCGATCGCCGCGAAGGACACGAAGGACGAGAAGGCCGCGGAGACCAAGCTCGACGCCGACGCGAAGGACGAGCCCACGAAGAAGAAGGCGACGAAGAAGAGCGGGAAGGCGGATCTCGAGACGAAGGTCGGCGACCGCGAGAAGCTGGCGGAGAAGCTCTCGGAGAAGCTGGGCGAGAAGAAGCCCGACTCCGCCGTCACCACCGACGCCGAAGACGCGATCGCGATCCCCATCACCGCCTTCGCGCGCAAGGCCGCCTTCTTCGCCTTCGCCGCGTCCGGTCTCGCGTCGCTCTGTTACGAGGTCGTCTGGACCCGCGCGCTCGCGATGACGATCGGGTCGAGCTACCAATCGTTCTCGCTGATCCTGATGACCTTCCTCATCGGGATCGCCGGCGGCTCCGCGGTCGCCTCGGGCGCGATTCAAGGCAAGCGCCTGCTGCCCACCGCCGCGATCAGCTCCTTCGCGCTCGTGCTCCTCGCGAACGCGAGCTGGGGCACCGAGAACGATTGGATGACGTGGCTGCTGCTCTGCGGCGTCTTCACGATCCCCATCGCCGTCATCTGGAGCGCGGTCGCCGCGCGACGACGCAGCACCTTCTCGACCTCGGTGCCGGTCGTGCCTGCGCTGCTCATGCTGCTGAGCCCCGCGTGCGCCGCGCTCGTCAACGCGCTCTCGTTCGACGGTCGCCTCTCCGCCATCGTCGCCGCCGTCACGCTCACCGTCTGCGCCTTCCTCGCGATCACGATCGCGCTGCGTCGCTACCCGGTGCTCCAGCTCGCCTCAATGACCCTCTTCATCGCGCTCGCGGCCTTCGTGAACTACGCGTACCAGGACGAGATCCCCTGCGCGTTCGCGTCGCTCGTGGCGCCCATCGAGCAGCTCTACGACCACGTGGGCCTCGTGCGCGCGTTCATGTGGCTCACCGCCGCGCTCTGCCTCTTGCCCGCCACCGTCGGCATGGGCGCGATGTTCCCGCTCGTCCTGCGCATCTGGACGCGCGGCGGCGGCGACGTCGGCCGCGACGTCGGCAACGTCTACTCCGGCAACACGCTCGGCTCGATCCTCGGCGCGTGGCTCCCGGGCTTCGTGCTGATGCAGACGCTCGGCATGGAGCAGACGATCGTCATCGGCATGTTCGTCTACCTCGGCGTCGCGCTGCTCCTGCTGATCGCGTCGGCCACCGAGAACAAGGACGAGAAGGCCGCAACCGCAAAGAAGCCAGCCGACGACGAGGCCGACGATCTCGATGCGGAGCCCAGCGGCCCGCCCACCTGGTACGCGCTGACCGTCTACCTGCTCGCGCCGCTGATCCCGCCGATGGTCGTGATCCTCGCGCTCCTCGGCTGGCGACCGCCCGACTTCCTGTCCGGTCTGCGCTGGAATCAATCGCAGATGACGCTCGGCGTCTTCCGCGTTTCGCTCGCGCGCGACGCGTGCAGCGACGCGTGGGGCGAGCCCGATCTCGTCTACTACCACGACGGCCTCTCCACCACGGTGTCGGTCGAGCGTTGGGGTCGACACTACGCGATGAAGAACAACGGCAAGGTCGACGCCAGCAACGGCGACGACATGCCGACGCAGATCATGGTCGCGGCCTACCCGCTGCTGATGCACCCGAACGGACCCGAGGATCTCGACGTCGCCGTCGTCGGCTTCGGCTCCGGCGTGTCGGTCGGCACCGCGCTCCGCTTCCCCGTGAAGAGCGTCGACGTGATGGAGCTCGAGCGCGCGATCCCGGACGCGTCCAAGTACTTCCAGGACGTCAACGGGCTCGACTACGTGCTCTCGGACTTCCCGTACGTGCAGATGGATCGGCTCACCGTCATCAACGACGACGGCCGCAACTACCTCGCGTCCACCGATCGTCAGTACGACGTGATCGTGAGCGAGCCCTCGAACCCCTGGATCACGGGTGTCTCGGACCTCTTCACCACCGATCACTGGCGCATCACGAAGCAGCGCCTGCGTCCCGGCGGGATCTACTGCCAGTGGGTGCAGCTCTACGAGCTGAGCCCGGAGAACATCAAGACGATCTACCGGACCTTCGCGTCGCAGTTCGAGCACGTGCTCGTCTTCGCGGCGGAGGACCTCTCGAGCGACACCGTGCTGCTCGGCAGCGACTCGCCGCTCGAGCTCGACGTGCAGCGCCTGCGCGCGGCCTTCGCGCTCCCGAACGTGACCGAGGAGCTCGAGCGCGCGTACATCCACTCGCCCTACGACGTCTTCGCGCGCCTCATCCTCGGCTCGAAGGAGGAGGTGAACCAGTTCACGCAGATCGAGCATCGCCTGCGCGGCGGTGAGTGGGTCGCGTACCCCGACTCGTCGAACCCGGCGGATCGTTCGTGCCCGCCGGAGAGCTGCCGACGCGAGCCGGTGGTGCTCAACACCGACGACAACGTGCACATCGAGTTCGCGGCGCCTCGCGATTTGATCGGCTACCAGCGCTTCGAAGGTTACCTGGCGAACATCTACTCGCCGGAGTGGCCGTACGGGCGTTTGACCGATCACATCCGCGGCTTCGGAGAAGGCGAAGAAGCCGCGCGCCAATATGCCGAGCTCGCGCTCGCGCTGATCGCGCACGGCAAGAAGCCCGAAGCGGCCGCGTTCATCGCGCGCTCGCAGGAAGCGGGCGGGGTGCGCGAGACGCGCATCGCGGCCGAGGTGATCACGCGGCTGATGAGCGGCGAGAACGAGCCGACCATCTTCCTCGAGACGCCGGTCCCCGGTCCGCAGCTCGCAGCGCGCGAGGCACGCACACTCTCGGAGGGATTCCTGCGCGTGCGTGAGGCGGTCGATCAAGGCTCGTTCGGGGTCGCGCTCTCCGCGATGGAGGAGATCCCCGCGCCGCTGCGGCTTCACAGCGGCCCGAGCTTGAAGCTCCTGCACGCGTACCTGCTCTACAAGACCGCGCCGACCTACCAGTCGCGGTACCGCGAGGCGATCGAGCTGCTCGAGGATCTCGTGCGTTCGGAGGAGGAGTACGTCCTCCGACACGCGGAGATCTTCTACTTCCTCGGGCGCTGCCACGACGCCGAGCTCGCCTTCGACAAGGGCATGCGGAACATGCGGCTCTTCGTGGAGGCGCGGATGACGGCGGAGGAGCAAGGCGATGCGCCCGGTGAAGCGCCGACGACCGACGCGCCGGAGGAAGCCGCGGGCGATCCCCCGGACGGATCGCACAAGGCGGAGCGAACGGTGGCGCCAACCGCGCCTTCGCCGACCGCGCCTGCGCCGACGCCCTGATGAAGCCGCGTGTCGAGCTCGTCTGCCGAGCTCGACGCGGTCGCGCTCGCGCGGTCCGATCCACAGCCAGTGTGCCGAGCTGGACGGCTCGAGGATCGACCGCGGTGTCGATCCGCGAGGCGAGGTCGGCGTGCGTCCCTCGATCGGGACCCTTCGTTTCCGTGAAGTTTCCTCGCGGAATCGAGCACGACACACCGCGAAGAGGTCTTCTCAGTGCGCCCCGCCGAGAGTGCGTAAAGCGCTACGCAGATCGCAGACGCGCTCTCGAAACCCTTGATGAATTTCGCCACACACACCGTGGCACGCGACCTGCTGAGGGGTCCGCATCCCCATGCAGGAAACCACTTCCGACCGCCGCCCGAGCACGCCCCCCGAAGCCGATCGTTCGCTTCGCATCCTCGCCAAGAGCGTGTACCGGGAGCTGAAGGCCAACGGCCACTCGCGCTCCGACATCGTGGGCTTCACGAGCACCCTCCTCGAGCTGGTCACCACCGACCTCAAGGACGGGAACGACGACTGAGCGGCTCACCCCGCGCGGCCGAGTGCCGCACCAAACGCCGAACGACGCGCCGACGAGAGTCCGCGCGTCGTTCGCGTTTGGAGGGCCTACGCGAGGTCGCAGTGGTGGCGGGTGTTCGCGCGCGTACTGCGACGCCGTAGCGTCCGCTCACGCGTCGCTCAGCCCCGCAAGACCGCTCCGCGACTCGAGGCACACGCTCAGCGACGCGAGGCGCGTGCGAGGGCGGTCGGCGCGTCGCTCATCGCGCTCCGCACCGCAGCGGAGAGCGCCTGCTCCGCGAGGCGCTGCTGCTGGTCCCGGTTCTCGCGCCGCGGAGGCTCGCTGCCCGTCGCCGCGCCCGAGAGCATCCCGCGCAGGTTGCCCTCTTCGACCAGCGTGAGGTTCACCTCGCAGCGCACCGAGAGCTCGCTGCGACCGCGCTGCGCGTCGACGCGCACGAGGTTCCCATCGAGCGTCAGCTTCGGGATCCGGCGCCGCCGCATCTCGCGCGTCGCCTCGTCTTGGATCGCCTCGGCGCTCGAGAAGACCGCGACGCCGCGCAACACCACGAGCGAGCTCATCACCTCGTCGCGCATCTTGTTCACGAGGCGCTCGGCCCCTGGATGGCGCGTGCGGTGGTCCATGTTGCCGAGCACCACGGCGTAGCGAATCGTCGGCCACGAGACGCGGCGCGCTTCGGGAACGAACGTCACCGAAGGCATGAAGCCGGCGGCTGGAGGGGGCGTCGCCGCCGCAGTCGCCGTCCCGGTCGAGGTCGGCGGTCCGTCTCCTTGCTCGAGGCGCTCGATCGCGCGCTGCGCCTGCATGCGCACGGCGGCGGAGTCGTCGCGCTGTGCCCGTCGCAGCGACGCGATCGCGCGCGCGTCGCCGAGCCGACCGAGCGCGGTGGCCGACGCCGCGCGCACCGCAGGGTTCGCGTCGCGGAGCGAGCGCTCGAGGTGGGGTCGGTACGCGGCGTCGCGCGTGTTGCCCATGCCGAACGCGGCTTGTACGCGCACACGGAAGTCGCTCGCCTCGGAGAGCGCGCGGATCAACGCCGCGCGATCCTGCGCGACGCCCGGCCCCACCGCGAGCAGCACGGTGACGCACGCGAGCGCCACCGCGGCGCGCGCCCACAGGGTTCGCCGAGCTCTCACGCGCTTCCCCCGGAGATCCACGTCGACTTCCATCTCGGCGTCCACACCGACATCCACGGCGACATCCACACCCGCTCGCGCCGCCGCGGTCGCCCGCGGTGGACCTCTAGGATACGGCGCGCCGACCGGTCGTCGTCAACCACGTGAGGCGCTTCGGACGCAGATCGCGCGTGACGATTCATCGACTCGCGCGGTCACGGATCCCTCGCGTGGCGCGGGCGATCCGCGATCGCCGTGGTCGTGCGAGCGCTACGTTCGACTTCATGCGCCTACCTCGTCGCACCCACGACTCGCACGAATCGATTCCTGGGATCGGCGAGATCACCGGACCGCCGAGGTGCGAGGACGACCACGCGCGCTCTTCGTCGCATGCCGTCGACGACGGGACGACACCGTGCTTCGACGACGTCAGGCGGGATCGGTGCAGCCGTCCTCGTCGACGTCGCGGCCTTCTTCCGCCGCTTCGTTCGGGCATCGATCGTCGACGTCCGGGATGAAGTCGTTGTCGTTGTCCGGATCGAGGCAGCCGTCATCGTCCTCGAAGCCGTCGAGATCCTCGGGGAGGTGGGGGCACTCGTCGAGGTCGTCGGGGATGCCGTCCGCGTCGAGGTCGCGCGCGCGTGGGACCCAATGCAGGCCCGCGGTCGCGCGGATCGAGGGCGTGCCGACTCCGTCCGTGAAGCCGGTGCCCACGAGCGCGATCAGGGTCAAGTCGCCGACGCGGTAGGTGAAGCCGAGGTCGCCCTCGACCGCGGTGCGACCGTCCCCGCCGAAGGGTCGGCGCGCGTCGACCTCGCCGCGCGTCTCGATCGTCACGCCGAGCCCTTCGACCCACGGGACCGGCACCTTCACGCCAAGCCCGAAGAGGAGCTGATCGCGGAAGAGCGTGGCGCCGACGAAGCGATCGTCGAAGCGATGACGCCAGCCGAGCATGAGCCCCGCGCCGAGCCCGAAGACGTGGAAGTCGCCGATGAGCTGGATGTCGGAGGTGACGCCGCTCTCGCCCATGAACGCGTCGTCGTCGCCCGTGGGCAGCGTGAGGGTGCCGAGGATCGCGACGCCCGGGCCTTCGTTGCGACGTCGCATCGGGCTCGCGCCGCGACCGTAGATGCGCGCGCGCGCGGTCACGCGAAGATCGCCGAGCGCTTGAGACGCGGGTGGTGCGAGCCCGTCGGAGAAGGCGCTCGCGTCGCTCGACTGATGCAGCAACACCGGCAGATCGAGCGCGAGCGCGAAGCGAGTGCCGAGGCCGACCTGCGCTTGGAGATCCGCGACGAAGCGGTGTCGGATCGCGTCGATCTCGCCTCGATCGATCGTGGTGAAGCGCAGCGGTTGTTTCGCGTAGTCGAGCCAGAGGCCGAGGTTCCAGCGGCCGTGGCCAGGCGTCGCGGTGCCTTGGACCCCGAGGAAGCCGTCGGGATCGAGCGCGGGCCGCATGCGGTTGACGTCGACGCTGCGCTGAGCTGCAGCGGGAGACGCGACGATCACGCCGGACACGCCGACCAGAAGAGAACAAGCGAAGACGAACGCGCGCATCGGGCGCGAGCATGCCACGACTGCACGACGAGACGCCGCCGCTCGTTGCATGAGAGAAACGGCTCGTCGAACGCGTCGACGGGCGCACGCGCGGGTCCCACAGAGTCTCACGTCGCTCACCGCGACGGATTGGAGCCATCGTGACCGACCAAGACAAGCACGACGACAGCGCCTCCGAGTCGGCCGGGTCAGCGACCGACGTCGTCCTCGGCGCCCAGCGCCTCGGCTTTCCGTGGGTGACCGCGGACCCCTTCCTCTTCTGCGTGCACCACGACGACGCCTACCCGGCCGGCGACGAGTCGATGGGCCCGGCCGCCTCGCTCGCGGGTCGTCACATCGGGCAGGACTTCGAGGGCAAGGACGGCTGGCGCATGTACCACGGCGACGTGGTGCCCGGCTTTCCGCAGCACCCGCATCGCGGCTTCGAGACGGTGACCGTAGTGCGGCGCGGGCTCGTCGATCACGCCGACTCGCTCGGCGCGACCGCGCGCTACGGCGAAGGCGACGTGCAGTGGCTCACCGCGGGGCGCGGCATCGTGCACTCGGAGATGTTCCCGCTCGTGAAGACCGACGCGCCGAACCCGGCCGAGCTCTTCCAGATTTGGTTGAATCTTCCCAGCGCGGACAAGATGGCCGAGCCGTCGTTCACGATGCTCTGGGCGCCCACGATCCCGAAGCTCGTGCGCGAGGACGACGAAGGCCGAAAGACGTGGCTGACGATCGTCGCGGGCGCGTTCGAGCACGTGACGCCTCCGAGCCCGCCGCCGCACTCGTGGGCCCGTCGGCCCGAGAGCGAGGTCGCGATTTGGACGCTGAAGATGGAGCCAGGCGCGCGCTTCGCGATCCCCGCGGCGTCGCCGGGGCTCAACCGCGTGCTCTACTTCTTCCGCGGCGACGAGCTGATCGTGGCGGGCGGGCGCGCACCGGTGGGCGTGGCGATCGCGGTGCGACCGGATCGTGTGGTGGAGCTCGAGGCGGGCGACGCCGAGGTCGAGATCCTGATGCTGCAAGGGCGCCCGATCGGAGAGCCGGTCGTGCAATACGGACCCTTCGTGATGAACAGCGAGCAGGAGATCCGGCAGACCTTCGCGGACTACCAACGCACGAAGTTCGGCGGTTGGCCGTGGCCCGAGGATGGACCGGTGCACCCGCGCGAAGCGGGTCGGCGCGCGAAGCATCCGGACGGACGCGAAGAAGAAGCGCCCGCCGAGTGAGCACGGCTCAACCGCCGGTCGCTTTGGCGCGATCGCTCCGGCACCACTCGCTCCACGAACCGACGTAGAGCGCCGCCCCCGAGAGGCCCGCGAGCTCGAGCGCGAGCAGGGTGTGGCACGCCGTGACGCCCGAGCCGCACGAGACGATCGTCTGCTCGGGCGCCGACACGTCGGCGGCTGACCCCGCCGACGCGGAAAACAGCGCGGCCTCGAAGCGCGCGCGGAGCGTGCTCGCGTCGAGGAAGCGTCCGTCGCCGAGGTTCGACGCGCACGGCAGGTTGATCGCGCCCGCGATGTGTCCCGCCAGCGGATCGAGAGACTCGCTGCGCCCCTCGAAGCGCTCGGGCGCGCGCACGTCGACCACGCGCCACGAAGGGTCGGACCGCCGGCGCTCCACCTCGTCGGCGTCGACGATGGGGAGCGTCCATCGCGTCGCGGGATACGGAGGGAGGGTGGCGTCGCTCGGCACCACGTCCGTGAGCGCGATGCCGACGTCGCGGGCGGCCGCGAGACCTCCGTCGAGCACCGCGACCGCCGCGTGTCCGACGGCGCGGGTCATCCACCACGCGCGGGCCGCCGCGAGGATGCCGCCGCTGGCGTCGTAGACGACCACCTTCGAGGTCGGCGCGACCCCGAGGCGTCCGAGCGTCGCACACCACGCGTCGATGGAAGGCAGTGGATGGCGTCCTCCGCGCGCAGGATCGCCAGGCGTGGAGAGGTCGCGCTCGAGGTCGGCGAAACGCGCGCCGGGCAGATGTGCGGCGAGGTAGTCGGCGTGCGCGCCGGGCGTCGCACGGGCGTCGATCAGCACCACGTCGTCGAGGCGATCGCGGAGCCAAGTCGCGGAGACCAGAGGCGTCGGGAGGTCGCTCATGAGTGGAGCATGCCTCATCCGCAGAGGTCGCGACGCCGCACGTCGACGCGAGCTGATCGTCGTCGTCGCGAGCGCGGCGGTGCGTGGTCGCAAACGACGATCACGACCGCGACCGCGGCGACATCATGCAGCGTGGCGTCGTCTCGGTGCGCGCGCGTCGCATCACATCCGGACGTGCGGACGGATGAGCTGAATGAGACGCGGGAGCTCCGCGGAGCGGAAGAAGATGTCGCCTGAGACCGGGCCGCGGACGCCGATGATCGCGACGCCGCTCGACGCACCGAGGCCGGACACCGCAGACCACGGGATGTCGTGATGGGTTGGGGAACCGACGGGTCCGGCCTTGAGGGCGAGCGAGGTCGTGCCGAACCAGATCGCGATCCACGGCACGATCACGAGCACACCGACGATCGTGTTGAGCGCGCCGGGGCTCATGCCTTGCTCCATCGCGCGCGTCGCGGTGAGGAGCGCGACCGCGGCGATGAACACGACGATCATCCCGACGCAGCCGAGCGCGCCGTAGCCGGTGCGGCGACCCGCGGCGGTCAGTCGCAGCCCTTCCGCGCGCACCTCGAGTGTGCCGGGCCCCTGCACCGGGTAGGGGCGTCGCGTGATGGACATGGCGGGCGGCACGAGCTCGCCGTGAAAGACGACCGGTTCCATGCGGGGGAGCATGCCGAAGCACGGCGCGTTTGGCGACGTGGGCCCGGCACGATGCCGCACGATGGGTGGGAGTCGACCTCGCTTGTCGAGCTCCTTTCTTCGAGCGCGCGCCGCGGTGGCGTGGCGCATGATGCGCGGGTGTCGACCTCGTCCGACGAGCTCTTCTTCTTCGAACGCGCGCCGCTCGCCGCCGTGGTCGATCGTGCGCGCGCGGACTACGCGGGGGCGCGACCGTTCCCTCACGCGGTGATCGACGGTGTCTTGCCGCTCGAGGTCGCGCAGCGGGCCGCGCGTTCGTTCCCGAAGGCCGATCATCCCGGGTTCAAGCGACGCGACTACGACGAACAATCCGCGCGCTACGGGCAGCTCCAGCGGCGCGCGTTCGCCGGCGTCGATCCCTTCGTGCGGCACCTACTCAACGAAGTGAACGGGATGGTGTTCCTGGAGATGCTCGAGCGCGTCTCCGGCGTGAAAGGACTGATCGCCGATCCCTTCTTCACCGGCGCGGGCCTGCACCTGACCTTGCCAGGTGGGCACCTCGCGCTGCACGCCGACTTCGATCGCGATCGTGCACGTGGGCTCGCGCGTCGGCTGACGGTGGTGCTCTTCTTGGTCGAGCGCTGGGAGGACGCGTGGGGTGGTCACCTCGAGCTCTGGAACGAAGAGCTCACGCGTTGCGAAGCGCGCATCGCGCCCGCTCCGGGGCGCCTCGTCGTGTTCGCGCACGGCGACCGCTTCTGGCACGGACACCCCGAGCCGCTCGCGTGCCCCGAGGGCGTCGCGCGCCAGAGCCTCGCGGCCTACTACTACGTGGCCGACGGATCGCCCGCGGCGGAAGGGCACTCCGCGATCTGGGCGCCGCGCGGGTGAGGCGGTGGTCGAGGTCGACATCGATCCATCCCACGCGTCGTTCCGTCGACGCGTGACGATCGCGCGTCGTTCGTGACAGCCTGAGCGCGTGCGTGTCTTCGTGACGTGGGGCCTCGTCGTGGCTTCGGCCTGCGGCGATTCGGGATCGGTCGTCGATGGCGGCGTGGACGCGGGCTTCGACGCCGCACCGTTCGACGCGTCGGGTGACTCGGGTCCACGCGACGCGGGTTGGGTCTTCGACGCGCGCTTCGAGCGCCCGGATGCGGACGTGACACACCCCGCCGACGACGTGCTGCGGGTGAATCACCTGCAGGTCGAAGGCACGCACAACAGCTATCACCTGCGCCCGGTCGTGGATCTTCCCGATTGGAACTACGATCACGCGCCGCTCGACGAACAACTCGAGTCGCAAGGCGTGCGGAAGTTCGAGCTCGACACGTATTGGGATCGTTTCGAGCGCCGCTGGCACGTCTACCACGTGCTCACCGTCGACGAGCGCACCTCGTGTCGTCGTTTCCTCGACTGCCTCGCGACGATCCGTCGTTGGTCGGACGCGAACCCCGGACACCATCCGATCTTCGTGCAGATCGAGACCAAGACGGGGGTCGACGACGAGACCCCTGCGCGCCTCGCGGCGCTCGACGACGAGATCCGCACGGTGTTTCCGGAGGAGCTGATCGTGACGCCCGCGATGGTCCAAGGCGACGACGCGACACTGCGCGACGCCGTGACGACGCGCGGTTGGCCGACGCTCGGGCAGACGCGAGGGCGCGTGCTCTTCTTCCTCAACTGCAGCCGCGCGGAGTGCGAGCTCTACGCGAACGACGATCTACGCTCGCGCCCCGCGTTCCCAGACTCGCGACCCGACGATCCGTGGGCCGCCGTGCGCATCCTGAACTCGCCCGACGATCCCGAGATCCCGCTCGCGGTCGAGGCTGGCTTCCTCGTGCGCACGCGCGCGATCAGCGTTCCGTCGGCGTTCGAGATGGACGCGACGCAGCTCCAAGCCGAGCTCGATCGCGCGCTCGCGAGCGGCGCGCATTTCATCAGCACCGACGTGCCGGTGCCGCGGGACGACGTCGCGCTGCACGTGGAGATGCCGGGCGGAACCCCTTCGCGCTGCAACCCACGCACGGCCCCGGAGAGCTGCGTGTCGACCGATCTCGAAGACCCCGCGTTGCTGCAGGGTCGATGACACACGCTCGCGTTCACGTCCGTTCGACCACGTCCGTTCGCACACGCTCTCGCTCACGCGCGATCGATCATCACCGCGGTCGCCACCACGTCGCGCGTCCAGCGCACGCGCCCGCGCAGCATGTCGCCCGGTGCGAACGCCGCTCCGCTCGGCTGCTCGAAGGTCGCGACGAAGGTCCCCGCGTCCACGTCGAGCTCCACGCTCATCGCCATGAAGCCGAGGTACGTCCGGGTGACGAGGTACTGCGCTTTGTACGCGCTCTCCTTCGCGCTGAAGATCGCCTTGGCGAGGCGACCTCGCTCGGTCTCCGGTCTCGCGTCGAGCCACGCGAGATCGCGCGGCGTGCAGATGCTGTCCCAGAGCTTGTGCGCGAGCTCCTCGGCCATCTCCACGTCGAGCCCGAGACCGGCTACCTCGTCCGCGCGCGCCACCGCCGCCGCACACCAGGTCTTGGTGTGCGTGATGCTGCCGACGATGCCGGCCGGCCACTCCGGCGCGCGGTCCGCCCCCATCGGGATCGCGGTCGGCGCGATGCCCAGCCGCGCGAGCCCTTCCCGCGCGAGCCGACGTCCGAGCGCGAACTCGCGCTGACGTTTCTCCACGGCCTTGGCCATGCGCTCGGCCTCCACGGGGAAGAGCGCATCGAGCGCGACGTGAGCCTGCTCCGGATGCGCCTCGGCGAGCTCCACGTGTGGCGGCAGGAGGCCCTCGAAGACGCTCATCGCACGCGCCCGCTCACGCTCATCGCCAGCTCACGCGCACTTCGAGGAAGGGCTCGTCGCCGCCACCGATCACGTCCTCGACGCGCACCGAGCCCACGCCGGTCGCTTCCACGACGCCCGCGAGGCCGCCGCGGAAGTGATCCCAAACGAGCGCGGGCAACGGCTCGTCGGCGTCGAAGCGACGGTGCTGCACGCCCTCCCCGTCGTCGACCGCACGCGAGCCGATGCCCGTGAAGGTCTCGACGAGCAGGCCCGCGCTGCGGTCGAGCACCTCGCGTGGGCGCAGCAAGCGCGGCGCGATCGACGCGCCGCCTGCGAATCGGCGGAAAGCGACCTCCGAGGTCTCGCGCGCGAACTCGCGCACGGCGTCGGACATCCCGGAGGTGTCGACGATCGCGCGGTCGAGCCAGCCGAGCCAACCGACCGGGTACCACGCGCCGTCGACGACGCCGCGCAGGGCCTTGGCCACGCCGGGGCTGTGCGCCGTGACCGCACCGAGCAACACGTCGTCGCCCCAGCGCGAGGCCGCATGACGCCGCACGCCGTTGAGGAGCATCCCGCGAACCTGAACGCCGCGGACGGTCACGAGGATGCCCCCGACACTCGATCTGCTCCCCCGCGCGCACGACACGCCACTCGCGGGGAGCCCATGCCCAACCCGGTCATTTCAGCCGCGCCGCCGACGCATCAGCTCGCGACGCGCCGCCGCGCGCGCGGCCGCCTTCCCGAGCTCTTCCTCGCCGCCGTCCTCCCCTTCGAGGTGGCGCGCCAGATCCGCGAGCACCGGGAAGCGGAAGATGTCGGTGATCGCGATCGTCGCGTTCGGGAACTTCGCTTTGAGCTCTCGGTGCGCCTGCACCGCGAGCAGCGAATGACCTCCCAGATCGAAGAAGTGATCCTTGCTGCCCACCGCGGACACGCCGAGCACGTTCTTCCACACGTCGGCGATCTTCTGCTCCGCGTCGCTCTCCGGCGCGACGTGCTCGACCTGGCGCGCGACCTTCACCTCGTCCGGCCGCGGGAGCTTCTTGCGGTCGACCTTGGCGTTCGGCGTGAGCGGGAAGGCGTCGAGCATGACGAAGTGGCTCGGCACCATGTAGTCCGGCAGCGAGGCCCCGAGGTGCTTCTTGAGCGCCTCGTCCTTCACCTGCGTGTAGGTCGTGAGGTACGCGACGAGGCGCTTGTCGCCCGGCGAATCCTCGCGCGCCATCACCACCGCTTCGCGCACCTCGGGGAGCTCGTTCAATCGCGATTCGATCTCTCCGAGCTCGATGCGATACCCACGAATCTTCACCTGGTGATCGACGCGCCCGATGAAGTCGATCACCCCGTCCGCGCGGAAGCGCACGAGATCGCCCGTGCGGTACATCCGCCCACCCTTCACGAAGGGGTTCGGGAGGAAGCGCTCCTTCGTGAGCTCGTCGCGGAAGAGGTAGCCGCGCGTGACGCCGGTACCGCCGATGAAGAGCTCACCCGGCACGCCCACCGGCACCGGCTCGAGGTTCGCGTCGAGCACGTAGAGCTGCGTGTTCGCGATCGGCGTGCCGATCGGCGTGATGCCATCTCCCGGCTCCGCGGTGAACGTCGACGACCAGATGGTCGTCTCGGTCGGCCCGTACATGTTCTCCACGCGCGCATTCGTCAGCGCGCGCAGCTCCTTCACGAGCGCACCGGGCAGGGCCTCGCCGCCGATCATGAAACACTTCAGATCGCGCATCGCGCCGCGCGCGCGATCGTCGAGGGTGAGCATGCGCGCCATCGAGGGCGTGCACTGCAGATGCGTGACGCCGTGCCGCTGCAGCTGCGCCGCGACGCTGTAGTCCTCGCTCGGCAGGTGGCTGATGCGCACCGGCTCCGCGGTCTGACGCACGACCTCGCCGACGCGACGGATGCTCTCGAGCACCTTCGGCGTCGGGATGCCGTAGTCCACGAGGCACGCGATCTCGTCGATGCCGATCGCCTTGAGCTGGTTCACGCGCGCGACGGCGTCGTCGACCGTGCCGAAGAAGCCGCTGTCGTCGAAGTAGCGCACGAACGCGAAGTCCAAGATCGCCTCGAGCTCGTCGCCCGAGAGCGTGCGCAGATCGATGTCGAGCGCGCTCGACGCGCCTTGCGGCTTCTTGAACGCCGGGAACGCCCACGCGTACTGCTTGATCAGCGCGGCGGCGCTCCGCAGGTAGCCCTTCATCGGCTCGCGCGCGACCTCGCGGGCCGCATCGCGCGACTCGTCGAGGTACGTGTGGAGCATCAGCGTGACCTTGAACGCGTTCGGATCCTTGCCGAGCGCCTTCAGCTCCTCGCGGTAGATCTTCACCTTGCCAGCGAGCTCTTCGATGGACTGCCCGAGCAGATGCGTGAGCACGTGCGCGCCCGCGCGCGCGGCGTCGCGGTAGGTGTCCGGGTTGCCCGCGGTGGTCACCCACACGTTCAGCTCGTCGCTCACGGGGCGCGGCTGCGACACCACGCCGAAGGTCGCGTCACCCTTGCCGGTCGGGAACTGCACGGTCTCGCCGCGCCACAGCCGACGGACGACGTCGATGTAGTCGAGCATCGCCTGCTTGTTGTTCGGCGGGGAGTTCTCCGGCCGCAGCACGAAGTCGTCCGGCTGCCAGCCCGACGCGAACGCGAGACCGACCTTGCCGTTGCAGAGGTTGTCGATGACCGCCCACTCCTCCGCGATGCGGATCGGGTGGTGCAGCGGCGCGACGCAGGAGCCGGCGCGGATCGAGAGGTTCTGCGAGACCGCCGCGACCGCGGCGCCGGTGACGCTCGGATTGGGGTACGGCCCACCGAACGCGTGGAAGTGTCGCTCCGGCGTCCAGATGCTCGTGAAGCCGAGCCGATCCGCGAGCTTCGCGCCTTCGAGGAGCACCTCGTACTTGCGCGGCCCTTGTCCGTCGTCGTTGCCCCAGTAGAAGACGCCGAAGCCCATCGGCTTCGCCGCGACGTCGGGGTCGATCCCGCTCGCCTTCACACGCTCGCGGTCGCGATGGACGACGACCTTGAAGCCACGCGCGAGCGTCCAGAAGAGCTCGAGCACCGAGATGTCGAACGAGAGGCTCGTCACCGCGAGCCAGACGTCCTGCTGACCATCTTCTCGGCGCGGGATCCTTGCGTCCATGCCGGTGAAGAAGTTCGAGGCGTTGCGGTGCTCGACCATCACGCCCTTCGGGCGACCGGTCGATCCCGAGGTGTAGATCACGTACGCGAGGTGCTCGGGGCGCGAGGTCTCGCCGAGCCGCGTCGCGGGCGCGCGCGCGACGTGCGGATCGGAGTCGATCACCACCACCGTCGCGTCGGTGTGCAGCTTGCCCTTCGCCTCGTGGTGCGTGACCACGACCTTCGCGCGGCTGTCCTCGAGCATCAGCTCGACGCGATCGGCCGGGTACTCCGGATCGAGCGGCACGTACGCGCCGCCGGCCTTGAGGATGCCGAGCGCGCCGACCACGAGCTCCAGCGAGCGCTGGCAGTAGAGGCCGACGATCGAGTCCGGCTTCACACCGTGCTGCGCGAGCACATGCGCCACGCGGTTCGCGCGCTCGTCGAGCTCGCGGTAGGTGAGCGACTGCCCCTCGAAGACGATCGCGGTCGCGTCGGGCGTGGCGTCGACCTGCTCCTCGAAGAGCTGGTGCATCGTCGCGTCGGCGCGGTAGGGCGTGCCGGTCGCGTTCCACTCGTGGAGCATCCGACGACGCTCCTGATCGGTGAGCAGCGGGAGCTTCGCGACGAGCGTCTCGTCCTCGCCCGCGGCCGCGAGCAACACGCCGAGTCGACGCGCGAAGGTCTCCGCGTCGACGGTCGGGAAACGCGCGGCGTCGTAGAAGAGCGCGCCACGCGCGATGGTGATCGCGGAGCCCGGCGCGAGCTCGGTCGCGGTCGGCGCGATCACGACGTCGAAGCGCGCCGTGGTCGCCTGCGGGCGACGCGCGACGAGATCCTTCGGGAAGGTGAAGCGCTCGTGCACACGCGAGAGCTCCTTGTCGAGGAGCGCCTGCGCGCTGCCCACCGTGCCGCTCACGTCGACGTCGAGCGGAACCGAGGGCGCAAAGAAGTCGGCGGCTGACCCCGCCGACTCAGTGGAGAAGTCGACCGCGTCGCCGACTTGATCGGGCAAGCGCGCCGCGCGGTAACCGACGTGGAAACGCGTCTTGTTGCCGACGCGACCGAGGAACGCGCCGACGCCCGTCACCCACGCCGCGCCTTCGAGCCCGGCCGGATCGAGGTCGACCTTCGCGGGCTGCGCGGCGCCGCTCTTCGCGGAGAGCCCGGCGATCTCGACCAGGTCGAGCGTCTCGAGGCGCTTGGCCCAGAAGTCCTCCGCGGCGGCCGCTTCGGTGTTCTTCTCCGTCAGCGACTTGCGCAGCTCTGCCGAGGCTTGGCGCAGCGTCTTGCCCGCGAGGGTCGACGGACAGCGCGGCTTGCCTTCTTCGTCGCTGAGCGCGAGCAGCTTCACCGCGCCAGTACCGCACGCGACGATCGCGCCTTCGGGCGACGCCTCGAGCACCGCGCCCGGCGCGCCCGATCCGTGGGCGACCTCCGCTGCGCGCACGAGCACCACGTCGCCGTCCCCGACCCAGATCTTCGCGAACGCGAGCGGGTTCGGGTACTTCGGACCGTAGTCGAGCGCGCGCACGAGCCGCACGATCGCGTCGGCGTCCTGCGTCCAGTCGACGAGCGCCATCGCCTCCGGGCGATCGTTCTTCGCGAAGTAGGTGCGGCGCGAGAGATCCTGCGGCTCACCCCTCCCGCGACCCTGCTCGAGCGCTTCGAGCACGTCCGAGAACGACTCGATCGCCGCCTCGTAACAACGCTGGTTGAGCTCGAGTGCGGTCGCGAGCGGCGGCACCTCGAAGAAGCGCTGCGCGAGCACGTTGCCTTCGTCGACGCCGCCCTCGATGCGGTGCCACGTCACGCCGTGCTGCGGCTCCCCGTTCAAGAGCGCCCAGTTCGGCGCGTTCAGACCGGCATACTTCGGGAGCGGGCCGTCGTGGAAGTTCACCCCGCCGTGCTTGGCCTTCGCGAGCACCGCGTCCGGCACGATGCGCAGGTTCGCGATCGAGAAGAACCAGTCGAACTCCTCGTTGATGCGCTCGGCCAGCCCCTTGCCGGGCTCGAGCACCGGGATGCCGCGGCCACGCGCCCACGCGGTGATCTCTCGGTTGTCGCTGATGACGCCGCGGATCGTGTGACCGCGCTGCAGGAGGATCTCCGCGCACTGCACGAGGAGGGACTCCGCGCCCATGAGGTACGAGCTGAAGTTCATCGGGGCCGAACCTATCCGATCTCGCCGTCACGAATCCGTGATTTCCGGAGGTGAACGACAGGCTGTGGGAACCGGGCTTTCGCGGCCGGGGGTATGACACCCACCCACAGCACCCGCAAAGCCGCGCTCGTGAGTCCTCACGCCGGCGTCACGTAGCGACACCTGCCGTCACCGCGTCGCGAGTGCGACCGTCCCGCACGTCGCATCGGTGGAGCCCTCGGCAGCAAGCCGCGTGTACGCCTCCATTCGGAGACGAACGCCACACCGCGTCTCGCCGCGCCCGCAAAGCCTGCTATTGGCTTGGTTCGGTCGCCTGACGGCGACGCTCACGTGACGTCGAGTCGCTCGGCCTGGCGGCCGGCTCCAAAAA
>ERZ761602.3926-NODE-3926-length-20062-cov-9.838157_pt1 | contig 20062 bp, 11 predicted proteins | sample MGYA00512165_ERZ761602 | MGnify/ENA primary metagenome ERZ761602 (study PRJEB28899, sample SAMN02445085) | bioreactor sludge metagenome | biome: EBPR sludge; isolation source: Thorneside wastewater treatment plant | place: Australia: Brisbane, Thorneside... | reverse complement strand
GCAAACTTTGGATGACCTGATTAAAAATTATCGATAATTTCAGGATAGGCTATAACCTTTCAAATGGGTAAACCGCGAATGCGGAAGCCAGCGCTTGAAATCGGCATCGAAACTGACCAAGACTTCCCTGTTATAGGGCCGGAACCGGATGGTCCGCCAAGAAAAGGAGTCGTCGTTTTGGGGGCTGAGCAGATCGGGATCGCGCTAGGCCGGGCGCGGATTCAGTTGAGCGAATCAGTCGATCCGGCATGTTTGCGTTGATCGGCTCGCGCCATGAAGATTTAAATTGACCACCAAATTGGCAGCGATTCATCGCTTTCGTACCAGCCGCCATCAGGTTTGGGGCCATGCCGATAGCTGGCGATGGGAACAAGCGCTTCCTGTGGAGAACAGCCGCCATGATAGCCGTTGCGCTTGCTCGAATAACGCAGCCGCTCGCTCCAAGCCAGAACCACTTCATCCAGACCGCTGGCCGCCCTCACCCGCGATCCGCTCAACCGGATTTCTCCCGGATGGGATTCCAGGCTCGGCTCCCGCCAGCGGGCGTGGGCGCTGGTGGCGCGTAACTCGGTGTCCTGATCCAGGATATGGCCGTGATCGCTGGCGAAGATCACGGTGCGTTCGGACGAGCGCGCCTCCGCCAGCAGCGCATCCAGTCCCTTGAACTGTCCGACATGCCAACGCAAGCGGAGCTGGTCGGATTTCAGTAAATGGTCATCCACCGCGTTCATCACCGTCGCCACCAGCCGTTGCCGGGCATCGTTCAAGGAGGCGCGCAAATCGTCGGCCAGCGCGATTCCCGACCGATCTAGTAAATCCTTTTTATGAAACAGCAACGGCGGTTTACCAGCCGCCGACGGCGCGACCAGCGCCGGCAGCACTTTAAACGCGGCGCGTTCGGTGGCGGCCGAACCCGCGCACGGCTGCCCGCAAAACAGGGAAGTCCGCGAAGCTTCGGTGGTGGAAGGCAGCATCGCCAACAGCGTCGCTCCGGCTCCCGGTGTCCGTTCGCACCGCAACCAGCCCTGTTGTTTCAGGCTCTGGTGCAGTTCCAGAAACACCGCCAGGCTCATGCCGTCCACCACGATCAGCAGGGCGCGGCCCGCCACGGCCACCGGCGCGACATAGCGGGTCAGCGCGTCTTCGATGGGGATGAGCGCCGCGCCGTCCGGGCAGCCGGTCGCCAGCGTTTCGGCAAACCGGCGATCGAACGCCTCCCGCCGCCGACGAACACGGTCCCGCAGCCGGGCATAGGCGCTAGCCAGCGCCGCCGAGTCATCGCCTTCCAGCAACACTGCTCGCGCCCAGTCCACCCAGGCGAGATCGTGGCGATATTGGCTGGCGAGCGCCGTGAGCGAGGAAGCCGCAATCTCGGCCGGGCGCTCCAGCCAACCGATCAAGCGCAACGCCATCCGGCCGCGCATGGCCGCCGCCTCGTCCAGCGTCGGTCCCCGATGCGCCAATAACGCGCCGAACCAATGCCGGGCGGCGGGCCAGTCCGATTCATTGAGCGCACTGGCGAAACCGTGAATCTTTTCGTCCAACGCCGGTTGGCCGTACCGGGCGCGCGCCGCCAGCGGCTCCGACCGCAACCGCGCTCCCAGCGATTCAAAGCGGGCGATCAGCGCTTGACGCACGGTCCCTTCAGCCTCGTCGAACCAATCCCGCCCGGCGCTGGCCAGTTGACGGAGCGCGCCGGCGGACAGCGCCATCCCCCCGAACAACACCTCCAGGCGCGCCGTGATCCTGGCCGTGGCGGCCATCAAGGCCGGCTCGCTCTCGTCGAGCGCTTCGCACCATAACGCCGCCGCCAGCAAATCATCCGCCTGACCGGCGGCGATGGCGGCCATCATGACGCGCCCGCCTTCCCCCAACCATTCCTCCATATGCGAGACGATGTCTTGGCGCGCCTCCAGAGGCAACGCCTCGAAACGCTCGCGCCGCCGCGCCGTGCTAGCCCATTCCAATACGTCGGGCGCGACGGGCGGATAAGCGGTAAAGCCCAACACCACCCGGAACAGTTCTCCCCAAGCTCGCTCCCGATCGAGCGCCAACGAACGCACCGGCAAATAACCTTCCGGCGGTAGAAACCGCAATAACAGTTCCGCCAGCCAGCGCTGACGCGCCAGCCGGGGATCGAGGTGCGCGGCGCGAAATAGCGCCAGCACGGTCCGCCAGGGATCGTGCGAGAACACCCGCCGTTTGGCGCAGCGGGCCAGCACGTCGCGGCCGAGCTCGTCCTCCGTCCCGGCGAACAGCAGCACGACCGGCGTGGCGCTGTCGGCATAGCGGCGCATCGCCTCGCGCACCGCCAGCGGCGAGGAACAGGCGACGACTGGCCAATTCGCTGCGCTCACCTCCACCGATTCCCCGTCGAAGGCTTCCAGCGGCAGCCGCAGCGCGACAAACCGCGCCGCTGGGTCGGCCTGATGCGCCTGCTGGGCTTGCAGGGCCAACTGATGGGCCGGAACCTTCATTCCGTCGCCCGGATCACGATTTGCAGATCCACGCTGGCCGCCTCCATGCCTTCCAGCAGCTCGCGCGCCTCGGCCAGCGCCGCTAGCGCGGCGGTTTTTTCCAGGCGAGTCCGCTCGATCCGCCGCGCCGGTTTAGCGCTGGCGTTGGCTTGGGCGACGGCCGGGCGCGCGGTGGAATCCGCCAGCGGCGGCGCTTCCCGTCGGGCGATGGTCGCCAGCAGCCCATTGGCCTCCCGCTCGAAGCGAGCGAGCGCCGCTGTCAGGCCATCCACGTATTCATAGCGCAGCACGGCCTGGGCGAGATGGCTCAATAGCCCGTCGGCGCGTGAGGCAAATTCGCCGCCGCCGCCAGCGATGGTCCGCACATGCTCGATCAGCGAGGGCCGCACATCGGCGCGCGCCAGGTCGTGGACAGCACCGAAAACCGCCTTGGCTTCCGCGTGCACCTCGGCGGCCCAGTCCAGCCGGGCGGTGAGGGCGACCAGATCAAACTCGGCGGCGGTCGTTTCCAGCGCGGTCAACCAATCCCGCAAGCGGGTCACGGTCGCCTCGCGCAGCGCCGGTTGACCCGGTAGCAACGCGGTCGCCGCCGTTGACTCCAATAATTGCTCGATAACCCGCAGATAGGCGGCCAGCGGCGGGCCGAGTTCCTTGACCCGTTTGCGGGCGGCCTGAGCGAATTGCAGCAAACCGGGAGCCGAGCGATACAGTCCCGCCAACTGTGGATCGAGCAGCTCCGCCGCCAGCGCCGTGGCTTTGTCCCAGTCGGCGGCTTCCGGTAAGGGTTGTTCGCGCGCCTCGCACTCGGCGGGCAGCGCGCCGATGGCGCCCCGGAACAGTTGCCCGAAGCGGAATAGCGAACGGTTGGTTTTGGCCAACCAGGTCAGAATCACCAGCTCCTGCAAATCGTCGCGCAACCCGCGCCGTTCCGGCTGATCGATCCAGCGGCGCAACTCGCCGACGGTCGGATTTTGGCCGGGCTGGCGAGCCAAGCAGCGGGCGAAGTGCTGCGACCAGTCGTCGCGCAATTGCAAGGCCGCCTCCCCCACTTCGGCCAATTCCAGCTTGGGGGCGATGCGGCGGGCGTCGTCGCGCAGCGCCGGTTCCAGTTCCGCCCGGCCGGCGGGTTGTTGCGCCGCCCGGACCAGCACCTCGGCCAACCGTTTGACGGCGATTGGCCGAGGCTCGGCGTCGAAGCGGGGATGCGCCGGAAATTCGTAATCCAGCGCCTGTTCGAGCAGCTTTTCAAAGGCGTCCTTGAAGTTGGCGGCGACCGGCGGGCGCAGGCTCAAGGCGGGATCGAGCCGGTAAAAATGCTCTTCCACGGTTTGGGTCGGATCGAGCGTTTCCTCGGCCAGATGGTTTAGACCATAGGCGGCGTGCAGACTGTTACGCAGGAACTGGCGAAGCTGGTCGCGCTGGTTGGTCAACAGCATCCGCGCCTGCTCCCGGTCCACTTGGGATAGGTGGGCGGCGTATCGCTCCAGATGGTTGCCGCGCAACACGAAATCGATCACCACCAGCCGGCCGAGCTGATCCTGGGCGTTGGGCGATAGAAACGACGGCAGCCAGACCAACGAGCGGCCAATGTGGCCGTCGTTGAGAAAACTGTCGAGCCGGGCCACGTCGTCCATCGGGCCGTGCGGCGGCTGATCGAAGGGAAAATCGACCAAAATCCGCCAAATGCCCTCCCGTCCCTTGAGGGTGTCGACGGAATGTTCGCGGACGTTACCGAACAACAGTTCCGCCTTGCGCCGCGAACCGCGCCAGAGGATTTCCAGTTCCGGCGGCAGCAGGCTGGAGGCCGTCTCCGCCAACCCCAGGCCATCGAACAACAGCCGCCGGATTTCGGCCTGGCGGTTGCCCTGGGTGTCGAAGGACAGCGCGTTGGCCAGAATGGCGTCGGTATCGACCCTGGCGATTTCCAGCGCCACGCTGGGATTGGGCGAGTCGTCGGCGATTTTGATTTCGCCGGCCTGACCGGCCCAGCGCTTGAGTTTAGTTAAAACCGTGATGCCTTCGCTGCCCGGAACCGGGGTGCGGATGGTGCCGTGGTTCAAGGCGGCCAGCCGGGTCGGGGTCAGGTTTTTCAACGCCTCGACTTCGGGCGCGAGGGACGCCAACACCAGGGTTTTGAGCAGCCGGGCGTCGTTGCGCAGCGCGGCGGCCTTGGCTGGCTCGGCCGCGCCGGATTCGACTTCGCTCCAAGTAATACCGTGCTGATCTTCCAGCAACGCCAGCAGGCGGCGACGCCAGAGTTGTTTGGCCTGCTCGAAGAACAGCTTGATGCCGTGGGTAAACGGTTCGTCGCCGCTGGCGATCACGTCGAACAAATCGCCGACCGGAATCACCTCGCCGATTTCCAGGCGGTCGGCCTTCTCGACCAGCATTTGCAGCATCAGCTTGAGGGCGGTACGCTCGCGTTGCAGCAGCGAGGACACCGCGATCAGGGTTTGCACCAGCGCCGGGGTGAAGGGATACAGATCCCTCAACATCTCCTGATCGCCTTCGCGGGTCAGTAGCGTTTGCAGCACTTCCGGTTGACTGCCGAGCAGCTTGTCGATGGCGGTTTTCAGCTGCCGTTCCTCGGCGGGGCCGCGCGGCCGCAGCAGCCGTTTCTTGGCGATTTCCGGCAGGTTGCGGTCTTCCAGATTCACCCGGTCGAAGCGGGCTTCCCACCATTGCAGGGTATCGGCAAAGGACAGTTGCTCCGCGCCGGGCAGATGCTGGCCGACCAGTTCGCGCAAGTCGCGCTGGCGGGCCATGAAGCTGACGATGGGAACAGGCCGGTCGGCGTTGCCGGATTCCACCAGTTTGGCGACCTTTTGGCCTTCGCGGGCGATCCAGGCGGCATCCGCCGCGCGGCTGGCCAGCCACAGGATGAATTCGTCCAGAAACAGTACGATGCCGTCATAACCCAGATCGCGGGCGTGATGCGACATCGCGGACAGGCCATCGTCGAGCGAGGTGTACAGTTCCTGCTCGGACGCCGACAGGTGTTTTTGCGTGCCGAAAAAGGCGCGGGTCAATACGCCGACCAGCCGAAAGCGGTCGTTGCTGCCGGGGGGCGCTTCCAGGCCGGCCTCGAAGCGTGCCGCCATCCAGTTTTTAGCCAGTTGGCCCCATTTCGCGCCGGCGGCGCCGGCCGCTGGCGAATCGCCGTCGGCTTCGTTGAGGGCTTGAAAAAAAGCCTCGTCGCCCATGCGCGCCCGCAGGGTTCGGGCGTCGGCCAGGATGCCGTCCCGCTGGTAGAAACCCGGCGTCGGCGCGGTCGGGTGCAACGCGGCGACGTGCTGGGCGTAGCCGCCGAACAACGCCGCTTCCATCGATTGCGCATCCTGCATGTGGTAGGGGACGACCAGAAATTTTTTGTCCCGCGTCCAGGCGTGATGTTTGGAAACCACCGCCGCCAGTTCCGGTTTGCCGCGCGCGGTCGGATCGTTGCGCAGCAGCAGCGACAGCATCGCCATGAAGTGGCTTTTGCCGGAACCGAAGCTGCCGTGCAAATACGCGCCCTTGCTGGCGCGGGCGTCGAGCGCGCTTTTGATGACGCCCAGCGCCTGATCGAAGCACTTGACCAGTTGCGGGGTGACGACGTACTGGCGGACGGTTTCCGCCGGCGCGCTCAAGCCTTCCGTCAGTTTCAGCACGAAATCGCCCGCGCCGACGTGTTCGGGAAGGTCGAAAATTTCGCGGAGTGTGGGCATGTTGTGGTTTTCCTTTAACCAAGTCGCGCCAGACTGGATTGTTCAGATGAGATCGGATCGCATCGGCATCGGGTCTTCGAGAGTTATTAGCGCGCGGTTATCCGCTGGCTGTAAGCCCGCAGAAACCGGGCATAACCGGCTTCATCCAGCGTACCGGCGGCCAGGGCCAGCACGGCTTGAGCGGCTTCCGCTTCATCGGCGAAGAACTGATAGCCGTTCAGTTCCAGAAACAGCACGCCGACGATAAAGCCGACCCGCTTGTTGCCGTCAATGAACGGATGGTTGCGCACCAGTCCCGCCGTATAGGCCGCCGCCAGCTCGATCAGGTCTGGCGCATCGCCGTAAGCGTAACGCTGCCGCGGTCGGGCCAGCGCGGATTCCAGCAGGCCCGCGTCACGTAACCCCGCCGCGCCACCGTGCAACGCTAGCAGACGCTCGTGTAAGGCCAGCGCGTCTCGAACCTCAAGCCACGACGGTTGACTCACTGCGCGAGGACGCGCAGGGTGTTGCGATAGCGGGCCATGAGGTCTTCGGCTTTCGCCATTTTCTCCTCAAAATCGGGATCGTAAGGTGTCAGCCGATAACTGCCATCGGGCGCTTCGATCAGATACAGCAGCTGACCATCCTCCGTGCGCAACCGTCCGATGACTTCCTTGGGCAGGATGACACCGAGCGAGTTACCGAAGCGGCGGACTTTGAGTTCAATCATGGCGAAGTCTCACGAAGGGTTATTACCCATATAATAACTTCTAATGAAGTTGATAGGGGTGTGAGACAAGCGATCAGCGCCTTTTCCGGCGCGCCGGGGCGGGCGGCCGCCAGTCGCGCAGATCGGTTAGGGTGAGGCCGTGTTGGGCCAGTTGGGCGTCGAGCAGCCCTTGCAGATAGTCGCCGGTGCTCATGCCGAGATCGTCGTCGATTTCGGGATGCCATTGCTGGACCCACGGCAGCCATTCATCGAGTCCGGCCAGCGCGGGCGTGATGCGGGCGGCGTCCGCGCCTTCGCGGTTGAGCAGTTCGTAGAGATGGCCCGCCAGCGCCAACGCGCGCGCCTTGGCGTCGTAGCCCGCCCAGAGCAGCATCGGGCTGGTGGCGTCGCTGGCGCGTTCCAGGCCGGGAAACGCGATGAAGCGTTCTTTAGGCACGTCCAGAGCGCCGCGCAATTTCCAGTAACCGCCGTCGCGGAAGTCTTCCGGTTTGTATTTGGGCGGAACCGGAATCGGGCCGATTTCGGCGGCTTTGCGGGCGGTTTGTCCCTGTTGGATGGCCGCTGCGAGCTGGTCGGCCAGCTCCTTGGCGACGGCGGCATCAATGGCGTCCTCGCGTCGCTGCAAGTCCCAAACCTGTTGCCAGATGGCGCGCTTGCGCAGGCCGCTGTCGCTGTAGCGCAAGGCGTCCAGATAGGGGATGCTGGCTTGTTGGATCAGCGCGACGAGGATAGCGTCGGCGTCGCTGCCGCTGCCCGCGTATAAATCCAGCGCCCGCCGGGCGGGTTCATCGCCGGCCACGCTGTCGGCCAGTTCGCGGGCCGAACGCAGTTTCGGGGCGGGTTGGGCGTCGCGCGGCCACAGGTCGGCGGCTTCCAGCCGGTCAAGCAGCCAGCTTTCCAATGCGGCCCGTTCCAGCGTGTTCCAATCGGTGTGCGACCAGCGGCGCTTGCATTCGGGGCGCTCGATCAGGGCGAGATCGCGGGAGCGGCGGATGGCGTCGATGCGCCGTTCGACCAGCGCGCGATAGGCGGCGGGCCAATGATCGGGAACGGCGGCGACGGGTTGCGCGTTGTGGCGCTCGAACCAGGTGGTAGTGGTTTTACCGGCGGCGCACTCCTGGGCCAGCACGATTTCAAAGGCCCGCTCGCCGAAGCGGACTTCCGGCGGTTCGCCGTCGTAACAGAGGGTTTCGTGCCAGACGCCGTACCACGGATAAATCTGCCAATCCAGTTCTTCCTGCCAGGCGATCATCCGCTGGCGCAGGGATTCAGCGGCGGCGCGGGCGGCGTCCAGTTCGGCGCGGGTCGGTACGGTTTGGGCGAACAGGGCGGCGGGAAGCTGCGCGGCGCGTTGGCGGGCCAGATCGTCGAGGGTGCGGGCGAGGATGAGGGGGCGTTGTTCGGGGAGTGGGAAACGGCTAATTCCTGTACCCGTAAATTCGTAGAAATCCTCGAAGGCGTCCGTCCTCTGGCGCGCTCCATGTTGATCGACGGTACTACCTTTATTATGGAAAATTTGCTTAAGCCAGAAACAAGCCGTTGAGGAATTGAGTAAGCCTACTAAACCAAGGTGAACATCTTCGGTAGCATCCGCCGGTAGTTTAATAACGGGCGCAGATTGCTTGAAAACTTTACCACCCCGATCTAGCACAAAATGGTTGTGAGTGGCGACGAAGGCGAAGGTGATGCCCAGTGGAACCCGTAAACGTTCACGTTGAAACCGGCTCCATTCATACCAAGTCAGGCCAATTTCGGCATGTGTTCCTCCAGGTTCACGGCGTCGCACAAGAAATTGTTTGAACCTCCATAAATGCTTATTAGTAAAGTCTTTTTCATTGATGCAAGGACTCAAATCTTTATCGTAAGGAAACAGAATCCATGTTTCTGGAAACGTAGCCCAGTCACGAACGACATCACCTTCGACCAGTGGAAGAATTTTTGCTGTGCTTGCTGACCAGCGCATCCAAGTTTTTTGATCAGCAAAATAAGCTTCATCAGCGCCGGTATGAGTAACTCGTCCTATCGCAGTCGTTAAGCTTTCAAGTTTTTCGCATCCTGCATTACAAATCTGCTCTAGCAGTTCCGCCGCCCCACCCCCGCCAATGCTCCAGGGATGCTTTGCCAGCGTCGCTCGTGGAATGTCCGCTACGCTGATCCATTCCGATTCCGAATCCCGCTGGTCGATCTGCTGCAAAATCGCCCGCCAGACGATGCCCTGGGCGGGATCGGTAGGCGTGGCTGGTTCGCCCTTGATGCCCATGACCGCCCGCACTGTGGCACTGGCGGGCAAACGGTTACGCCCGAATAAAATCACCGTTGGCGTGCCGTGACCGGGGATGTACGCGCCGGAGGTGTCGATGACGTGGGCCAGGTCGATGCGTGGGAAAAACGCCTCGACCAGTTTCTTGCCAAATTCCCGCTTCATGAAGGAATTGGCGACGATTAAACCGACAAAGCCGCCGCGCTGGGTGTGATCGAAAGGTTTGGCCAACGCCCAGAATCGCTCGCAAAACGGCGCGACCAGGGCATATTGGCGGTGGCAGCTCTGGTAGCGTTCCCGATAAAGCGTGGAAATCGCCGCATCCTTCACCGTGATATACGGCGGATTGCCAACCACCACCGTATATTGGTGGCCCAGAATCGCATTGACCGCTTCCAGATTTTCCGTGCCATAAGCGTGGCGATAGCGATGATCGCCCACTTCCATATTCTCCTGCGGCGCGTCCAGATCAAGCGTCACCTGTCCGCGCACATAATCCCGTTGGTCGAAACCATGCAGCAGGCTATCGCCAATTTCGACACGCAACTGGAGCTGTGGAGCCAGGTTCAGCTTGTTGACGTGCGCCCACCTGAGCGTGGCGATGAGCAGCCGAAAGCGAGCGATAGCTACCGCAAACGGATTGATGTCAACGCCCGCGATACGGTCGAGCGCCGCTTGCAGAGCCAAGTTTCTATTGTCCGGCTGCTGGCGCAGCCACAGCGGAGCCAGCCGCTCGAACGCATCCAGCAGAAAATGCCCCGACCCGCAAGCCGGATCGATCATATCTACCTCGGCCAGCGCATAGCTGTCGAGCGCAGGCGTCAGCGTTCGATCCAGAATAAAATTTCCAATAAATTTCGGCGTCTGCAACAGCGCAAAGCGTTTGCGCGCTTCCTCCGACAAATCTTCATACAAATCACCCAGGAAGCGGGTGCTCCATTCCGCATTGGAAAAATCATGCACCAGCGCCCCGCTGTCGGGATTTGTCGCCCGAAAAAAGCGCAATAATTGCTTGCCAAGGTCAGCGGACACCGACGCTTCCAGCAAACGAGTCTGGACTTTCAACACCTCTTTCAGCCCCGGATAGTGAGCGGCGGCGGCGAATACATCGCGCAGATAGTCGTTATCCGATGCGGTAGGATTTTTCAGATAAAACTCTTCCTGTCGCGCCACCGCCGAGCGGCCCTGAGGATCGGTTCCCGCAATCAACGGTTCATCTAAAAGGCCGTTATCCTCGCAAAACCGCACAAACAGACCCGCCAGAATCCAGGCCACCGCCGACTGGGTAAATTGCCCTTCAGCCCAAACGTCCAACGCCTCGGCAGTGCGGCCCGCCGCACACGCCGCTTCCCAGTCCGCTTGTAACCGTTGCCGATAGCCTTCCGGTTTCTTGAAAAGGTCGCGCAAATCCGCTTCCAAAGCGCGAACCATGGGCTTGAGATCAGCGAGTAATTTATGGCGGTCAATCATGAGAGAAGTAAAAAACTATCTTATAATGTTCCTACATTTAAGGAGAACATCATGCAGGTCGTCAATATCCGTCAACTCAAATCCAACCCCGCTACCGCATTGCGCGGGGCCAGAGAGGATGATCTGGTGGTGGTCATGAACCGCGATCATCCTGAAGCGGTGCTGGTCAGCCTCGACAAACTCGGTTTGCCCGATCCCGACGCCGTGCGGGTGGCGCTGGCGGTCTCGCTGTTTCGGAACGGGTCTATCTCTGCGGGTTTTGCCGCGCGGATGGCCGATAAACCATTGCCCGAGATGCTGGCGCTGCTGTCGAGTCTCGGCATCCCGCTGACCGGCAATGCGCCAGAAACCCGCGACGATATGAACACTGCCCGTCAATGGCTCGACCCGACCTCATCATCGCCGATGCCGGGCCACTGATCGCGCTGTCTCGCATCGACGCGCTCGATCTGCTGTGCGGAGTGTTTGGCGAAATCCAGGTGACGCCCGAAGTTCGCGCCGAGGCGCTGCCATCCGCCGATTATCCGGGTAAAGCGAGCCTCAACGCCGCTTTTGCGGCGGGCTGGCTCCGTTGCATCCAAGCGGCCAGCACAGACTGGCAGCCGCTTAACCCCGGCCTGGGTCCAGGCGAGCGCAGCGCGATTGCCGCCGCCCTGCAATCGCCGGATTGCCTGTTAGTTATCGACGACCGCGCCGGTCGGGCGGAAGCGCGAGCGCAAGGATTGTCCATCATCGGCACCGCCGCCGTCATCGGCTTGGCTAAATTGCTCGGGTTGATTCCCGCCGCCCTTCCGCTGCTCGAACAATTGCGGCCCGCCGGCTACTACCTTGGCGCGGCGGTGATCGAAGCGGTTTTGACCGATGTGGGCGAAGCCTCGTAGCCGGTGTTTCAAGAAGACGGTTTGGCGGTGGGCCGGTGGGCGTTTTCCAGCCAGCCGCGCGGAATCCAACCGTAATCGGTGGTGTTGATCGCCACCGGAACCGCCTGGTTTTCCAGCAGCGGCCGGTTATCGTGGGTCAGGCGACTGGCGATCAGCGCGATCAACGCCGGACGCTGGCGGTGCAGACAGGCGTCCGCCAATTTGGCGAACAAATCCATCCGCCGCCAACGCGCCAGCAACCCCAGATTCACCAGCAACGCCGGTCGCTCGCCCCGCAACAGCTCGGCCTCGATCTTCGGCCACACCTCATGCAGCACGGTGGCGAAATTTTGGGCGTCGACCGAACCGGCCGGCGCGGCGTCGGCGGCCAGCAACACTCGCCAATCCACCTCCCAGGCGCGGGCTTGCTCCTCAAGCCGCCGCAACGCCACTTCATCGAAGTCGATCACCGGCAACTGGAACCGTTCGCTCAATTCGCGCTGAGCGGCCAATAAATCGCGCGCATCCACCGAAAGCGTCAGCAGTTTGCTCGTGCGCAAAGCATTCTGGATGCGCTCGTCAAGCTGCAACGCCGCCTGCGCTTCGGGCGCGGTTGACAGCCGTTGCGGACGGCTGCCGCCCGTCAAGCTCGCGCTCTGGCTAGTCCCCGTACCCAGCGCCTCCGGGAACGCGGCGACAAAGGCGCGCGCGTCGCCATCCCAGCGCACCTTCAAATCCACCGCTTGAAGCAAGCGCTCCAGTTCGGTGGGCGACGGCAGAGCGGCCGCCTGGGGATAGCGGGCAAAAATGCGCCGCCTCAAGGTTTCTAAATCGAAACGCGGCAAACCGATCAGCGAACTGGCCGCCAGCTTGACCGCCCGCGCCGCCGGTAATCCTTTGGGATAAAACTCCAGGCGCGACGACAGCGCCGCTTGCCGCGCGCAGGCCGCCGCCAGCCGGATCATCCGTTCCACGCCCAAATTGATCGCGCCGGGCGGTTTGATGCGTCCCAGCGCCTCCGCTACCTGGTGGGGCGCGGGCAGCGGGTCGATGGCCGCCAGGCGGTCGGCGGCGTCGCCCAGCAACGCCGCGTAATTGGCCCAGGTTTCCGGCGCGAGCGGCGGCCCGGAACCGTCGCTCTCGACGGGCGTCGCGACCAGCAGATCGCTCTGTTGCGGCGCTGGCGGCGGCGGCCTTATCACACCGGCCCGGCTCACCAGTTGCCAGCGCGCCGCCGGGCGGGCGCGTTCGACGGCAATCACCGCCCGGCTCAAAGCCAGCGCCTCGGTTTGCCGCCGCGCGCCGGTCTGCACGCTGCCCCGCCGCACCAGCAACGCGCCAGCGATCTCGTCCACGGTGGCGATAGCCCCCAGATCGGCCAACACCCGCGCCACATCTTCGCGCAGATGGGTCATCTCTGGCTGGCGGGCCAACCGTTCGACCATCGCCCGCCATTCGGACTCCTCCAACAGCATCGCGCCGCCGGTGGCGTCCGCCAAGCCCAGCCACGCCAATAACCGTTGCTGCCGGGCTTCATCGCCCTTTTTCGGCGTCAGCAACGCCACCGCCGCATCCACCGACAGTTTGGCGAACAGCCGATCGGTCGGCGGCTCGTCCCTGGCGGGGCCGCCGCCGAATCGCTGCCGCAAGCGATCCGCGATTTGATGCAGTTCGCGGGCGACCGCCAGCGCGATGCCGCGATGGCGATAAAACCGATTGCGGGGAAAATTCGCCAAATCGCTGGCCGTCGCCAAATGCTCGCGGCCGATTTTTTCGTGAATCAATTCCAGGTGGCGGGCGTCGAGTCCGAGAAATTCCAGCGGCGTGTCGGGAGCGAGGCCGGGCGGCAGGCCGGAGACGGGTTCGCCGGCCGCATCCACCAGCGCGAGCTGGCTTTGCGGGGGATGCGTGGTGATCGGCTGCCCCACCTCCGCGAATACGTTGCGCCAAGCGCGCCGCATGTGTTCGGCGTTGTCGTGGCGGCGGCGGTGATCGCGCGCCAGCGCCTGGGTAAAAAAGGCCAGCGCCCGTTGGCGGATGGCGGCGTCGAAGCGCTCCGGGTCCAGGCTAATTTCGGCGCTCAACGTCGCCGGATCGGCGCTGCCGTCGCCCCACAGCGGCAAGCTTCCGGTGGCCATCTCGTGCAGGGTCAGCGCGCAGGCGTAGCGCTCGGCGTACCCGTCCCACAACCCGCGCTTGCGCAGAAAAGGATCGAGGTGGCTACGGGTGCCGGCGGTCAAATCCGTGGCCGGCACCCCCGCCAGCGAGAAATCGAACAGCGTCAGCGTCAACCGCTTGCCCGCGCCCGGCCGGATGCCGATGTTGTCGGGTTTGATGTCGCGGTGGGGAACGCCCTCCTGCTCCAGATAATCCACCACGGTCAGCAATTCCTCGCCGAAACGTTGCAGCAAATCCAGGCCCAGCCGGCCTTCTTGCCGTAAGCGCTCGCCCAAAGTTTCCTCGCCGGCCGAGGACAAAAACAAGGCCGCCAACCCGGCGATTTCCAGACGCTGATGACATTGCACGATGTGCTGGTGCGGTTGCAGGCGGGCCAGCACATCCGCTTCCCGGCGCAGGCGTTCGTTGTAATCGGCTTCCAGCGCGATCTTGAGCACGCCGCCGCGCGGCTCGCCGGCGGCCTTGCGCCGCACCGCCAGCGCCAGACTGGTGCCGCCTTTGCCCAAGCGCCGGAGCACTTCAAACCCGGCCAAATCGTGACCGGCGTTAGCCTCCAGCGGCGAAACCAGTTCGGCGGTCGGCGGCGCGGTTAACGCTTCTTCCAGCGCTTCCTCGGCCTTGTCCAGCGCCGCCAGAAATTCCGCCACGGCGGCGAAGCGATCTTCCGGCGCCGGCCAGGTGGCGAACTGGATCAATTCCTCCAATTCGTTCAGACAACCGTTGAGCGCCGCCGACAGCAACAGGCCGGGACCGCGCTCGCAGCGCGCCACCAGATCGTCGGCGCTGGCGGCGGGCGGTTCGCCCGCCAGCACGAAGTAGGCGGTCGCCCCCAGCGCGAAGACATCGAGCTTGGCGGCATCGGGACGAGGGGCGATCCGGGCTTCGGGGGCAAGATATGCTTCCCGCGCGGCGCGCTCGGCCAATAACTCGACGTGCAGGGTCCCGGTGCTCTCGCGTTCGGCCTCCAACGCTTGCCGGGTGGCGATCTGCCAGTCGAACAACACCACCTCGAAAGCGTTCGCCCGCCGCGTCCGCACCAGGATGGTTTGCGGCGACAGCCCGCGATGATAAAGCCGGTGGCGATGCGCCGCGTCCAGAGTTTCGGCGATGGCCCGCACCAATTTCAGGCGCTGCCACGGATCGAGCGATTCCCCGTCGGCGGCCATGAAGCGGTCGAGGCGCTGCAAGCGCTCGTCATACTCGAAGACCAGCGCCGGACCGTGTTCGCTGTCGATGAAATCGGCCGGGCGCAGGATGCCCGGATGGCGGACGCCTTCGAGCAATTCAAACTCGCGACGGGCGGCATCGGTCAGCAGGCGGCGCTGCTCCTTGTTCAATGAACGGTTGGCGGTGTAGAGCCGCACCCGCCGCCGGACGTTGGCTAGCGAGGCGTGATGGGCCAGCCAATCTTGATAGAAATCGGTTTCCGCTAGCACCGTTTCCAGTTGGTAATCGCCCACCCGCCGGCCGCGCTGCGGGGGGCGGATACCGGCGGATTCCAGCGCGCGGTGAATGGCGGCGGCCCATTCCCGGTTGATCGCCTGAGTTCTGGCAAGTGGGGTGGTTTCCGCAAACAGGCGTTCGGCCAGATCGGTTCGTAGATGGATATTGGCGCGCGCCGGGCCGGCCAGCTTGCAACGCTGGGCGGGATCGGACAGAAAGACCAGCGGTTGGATGTAAGGAATGCGGTGTTTCTTGAGCGCGGGCTGCCGGCCCAGCAGCGACGCCAACTTTTTCGCCTTGCGATTGGTCAGCAGCAACGGATTGTCGTCGAAATACTCCCGGCCACCATCGCGCCAAACCCAGGTGTGGGCGTCGCCACCGACCTCGCCGGGACGGCTTTTGATCTCCACCAAAAACAGGCGATAGCGGGAGACCACCAGCACATCGACTTCGTTGATGCTGCCGTCGTCGGCGATGAACTCGAAATTGCTGTAGGCGCGGAACGGCTCCCGATCCGGCAGCGCCCGCCGGATGAAATCGAGCGCGTCCTGCTCCCAGGGAAATTGCGAAGGCGCAAGGGTGTTCCAACGGGCGCTCATGGCGTAGTCAAAATGAATAGAAATCCAGGAGAACGCCGCCGGGCGTCTCGCGCTATCAATGGGTGGGCCGCATTTTCCGCACGGAAAATTTTGGCGATTAGTCCCTGTACACTAGATCGGAAACGCTGTGGAGAACGCACTGCATTTTCCGTACGGAAAATTTTACTGACCCGGTCGGCGGGTGGGCCGCATTTTCCGTACGGAAAATTTTTACGGGTCGGCCTGCAAATACTCCATTTCAATCAGGTCTTTCAATCGCTCGATAAATCGTTCATCGTTCAACAGGGATCGCAGCGGATCAGCAAACGCGATTGATGCCCGACGCGGGGAGAGGTTGACCGTAAAAAGCCGGGAGCCCGAAGCGGAAGCCACATGCCAGGATCCCGTTTTACCGGACACATTGCCGGTTCTGGCCGGCAAGGAAGACGGCAAAAGGCGCTCTAACTGGCTGGGATCGCTCGCGATCTCTTCCAACTGACGACCGGCGATGGCTCCCGATTCAATCTCGGGCAACAACGCCATCACATTCGCTTCAAACCCCCGCGCGCATAAATTAGCCAGAATATAACCGGTGGTGATGGGTAACGCCGCGATATTCTGACAGGCTGCGACCACGGCTTCGGGTAGTTTGGCGAATCCTAGGTACTTGGATAATTGCGCGTTACCGAGGCCCATCGCCTCCGCCAAATCGCCCTTGGAAGCGAACAAACCCTCGTCGAGCGCGCGCTGGTAGCGCTTGGCGCGGGTATAATCTGAAAGCCCTCTACGAAGATCATTTTCGACCACCATGATCGAAAACGCCTCCCGGTCGGCGAGATCCGGTCTGATATCGGCCAGTAGCTGTCGTTTGGCTTTCTGCGCCGCCCGCCAGCGCACGTAGCCCGCGATGATTTCGTAACGGATGGCGGGTTGCTGAGGGTCTCTGATGGGCCGGACAACGGCGGGAGCCACTTGCCCGTCGCGGTTCAGGGATTGGGCCAATTCATCGATATGCAGGGCTTCTGAATCTGGCCGATCCGCCCAACGCCAGGGCCGACAAACTTCTGGGTCGATCCAGCGATGTCCCTTGGTCGGATAGACAGCCGGATGTTCGGAGGCGCTAACAGTCATTGCTCCATCCAAAGCGGTTTTTCCGCTTGACTCGGCCTGTCCCTCGCCCGTGCGTTCGAGATTTTGGAGCGCCTTGACCATGGCGGATTGGCGGTCCCGTCCTCGACCTAGCTTTCCCATTGCGCCTGCTTCCACATTGCGTTGTCGCCGCCGGTCTTTAGCTTCGCTCATGACTCCGCTCCATAAGCGGGGTTTGAAACCGGATCAGGATCATCGATGCTCTCCGTTTCAATCTGTTTCGACCAAACGGTGCGAAATAGATTAATAATTTCGCTGTTTACGGCGTTCAGATGATTCAATGCGCGCTGATAAGCTTCGTAGGATCCTTTGGGTTGCTCGGTTTCGTAAACGGTTCCTAGTTCGGTCGCCGAACGTTCGATCTCCACGCTCACTGGCATGATGTGCTCAAGGACGTAATCCTTTAATAACATTCGCAAAGCGGCTTCGGTATTTTTTGCTTCGCCCGATCCGGTGTGCAAGGTCAGCAACACTCGAAAGAAATCGAGCGGCCGCGAGAATCTAGAATCTCGTTTCAAGGCGCTCATCGTTTGGGCATAAAGCACCGCCGAACCGAAATCAACCGTTCGCGGAGGAATGGGTAGCAGCATGGCGTTAGCCGCCGCAACGGCATTTAATGTCAATGCGCCCAAATTGGGCGGGCAATCCATCACGATCACGTCGAAATCGTCCTCGATTTTTTTCAGCCCATAGTCAAGGCGCTGAAACGCCGGCAGGTCGAGAAACTCTTCTTGATTTTCTCGATGATCGAGTAATTTAACCTCCGCGTCCTGCAAGCCGAGGTTGGCGGGAATCAACCGCAGCCCTGGAAAATAGGTTTCACGAATCACGCTTTGAATATCGGAAGGGTCGTAAACGAGCACATCGGCTAAGGTGTCCTCTCGCTGTATGTCGATATCGGGCAAAATCCCGTGCAACATCGTCAAGGACGCCTGGGGATCTAGATCGATAAGAAGAACCCGTAAACCATCGAGCGCGCAACGGTGGGCAAGGTGCGCGGCGGTCGTGGTTTTGGCGGAGCCACCCTTAAAAAATGAAACCGCGCAGCGAATAGCCCGACTGCCGGGCGAGCGTAAGCGGCGAATACCGAGCTGGTCGCGGTAATGGTTGATCCTTTCGAGAGGATAAGAACGCTGACCTCGACCGTCTTTCGGCGGCACCCCCAGAGGCGGCAACCGAGCCGTTCCTTCCGTTTCCAGACGGCGGATATATTGCGGGGTAAATCCTAACATCGCTGCCGCTTCGCGAATGGGAAACCGCCTTAGCGACTTATCCAATAGCGTTTGCGTGGCGGCGCTGCGAAGCTCTTCCAGGAGATGGCTGCCACTTCGAGCAAAACCTTCCAAAAATTTGGAGGGTTCACTAAGACCAACATTCATGGGCGACCTATTTTATTGCGCAAAAAATCAACAGTAATGCACATTATGCGCAACAAAGCCCATTATGAGAAAATATTTCAAAATTTGAGATAGCCAATCTTTTCCAAGATGCCTTCAAAAACATCGAGATTGGCAAAATTGATGACCAGTTGACCTCCGCCGGTCGCTTGATAGTGCAGAATGACGCCCGTCCCCAATAACTCGGTGAGTTCTTGTTCCAGCCGGACGTGATCGGGATCTTTGGGTTGGGAGATGGAATCTAACACCTCCAATGCCGGGGCCGGCTTGCCCGGGGCGCTTTTCAACTGTTTCGCCAGCGCCTCGGCCTGGCGAGAGGTCAATTTTTCGCGAACGATGCGGGCGGCCAACGCCCGCTGTTGGACGCCGTTCAAACCTACCAGCGCTCGCGCCGTCCCCGGCGCGAGCGCACCGCCGGCGATTTGCTCGCGGATGTGCGGGCTCAACCGCAACAGGCGCAACCGGTGCGCGGCGTCGGTGCGGCTCAAGCCAAATTCTCGCCCCGCCGCCGCCACGCTCGACCCCCGATCCACCCGCTCCCGAATCGCGCGAGCAATGACCAGGGGGTCGCCTTTGCCGTCGTCCGCCTCGGCTTCGACCCAGGATCGGGCCACGGCGTCGGCGACCTCACGGATCAAGGCCGGCACGGTGCGCGCGCCCAGCCGCTGCGCGAGCAACCAGTTTTTAAGCCCCCAGAGAATTTCGCCATCGACCGGCGGCGGGCCGGGGAGGGGTCGCGCGATCACCGGCTCGATCAGCCCCGTCTCGCGGGCGCGGGCCAGCGCGGCCGGCGTCGGCCAGGGCAGGGGCCGCTCGCGCGGCCAAAAGGGGCTTACCCGGAGACGGTCCAGGTCAATTTCTTGGTGCATCATCCCAAACCGTGACCCGTGTCACGCTCGCAAGTTCAATCGGAAAGCTCGTCGGGGGAAACGGGCCGCCGCCGTTTTTTGAATTTGACCTTCACGGTCGATGAATCGGGTTCGGGCTGGCGCGGCCGCTGGGGCAGCGTGTTGTCGGCGGGCGGGCCTGGGCGCGCGCGGCGATCTTCCGCTAGACGCGCTCGTGTTCGGCTTTCCGGACGGCTTTCGCTTCCCGATTTTTCCGCTCGATCTCGCGCTGTAACCGCCGTTTCTCTTATCGCGCTTGGTAGGTTTTGACCCGTTCGGCCTTGGCTTGGCCGCGCCGGGTGGATGCCTCTAATCGCTTGAGGGCGTCGGCGCGCTCCAGTCATTGGGTGGCACTGTAACTGGTTTAGCTCTAGCTAGCTTTGAACAGGTTCGATGTGGTGTCTTCCAACGGTGGGTTGCTGGTTCACACTGCGGCGGTATGGGTTTTCATCCGCGTTTTTGTAAAAGAACCGATTAAAAAACAAACCGATTACAGCGGCCACTTATCGCGGGTCGGTGGAACACTTATCGGTTTGATCGCCCCCGCCGGCGCGATTTGCGCTCGCTCGCCGCCATTTCTCCCCAAAGCCGTTTGGATCTCAGCGCATTAGCTTTTTGGATCGGCACACCTATTTTTTTGTCGGCGCGTTTCGTTCGAGCCGCTCGGCGCCGGCCGGGGCGTTCGACCTCTTCACTGAAGGGTACCGGGAGCAAGAACGCGCGGGCGCGCCGGCTTTTGGGAGGGGGGAGAGTGAGGCGGGCGGTGGCGGGAGCCGTTCGGGCGCGAGCGGCCCGCTCCGGGGACATCGGATCGAGGGGGCGGGGCGGATTGGCGCGGACGGGCCGGCCGGCGGAGGGTCAGGGCGGCTGTGGGGCGTCGTTCAGGCGCTGGCGGGCCTCGGTCAGACTCAGCCCTTCGGCGACCAGTCCGGCGAGGCGGCGGTTGC
>ERZ761602.3922-NODE-3922-length-20070-cov-3.700874_pt1 | contig 20070 bp, 17 predicted proteins | sample MGYA00512165_ERZ761602 | MGnify/ENA primary metagenome ERZ761602 (study PRJEB28899, sample SAMN02445085) | bioreactor sludge metagenome | biome: EBPR sludge; isolation source: Thorneside wastewater treatment plant | place: Australia: Brisbane, Thorneside... | reverse complement strand
CTTCAGGCCCGCGCGCGCGAACTGGGCGTCGACATGCGGTTCGAAACCGAATTCCGCTCGGCCGAGGAATATCGCAAGGACTACGATCTGGTTGTCGCCTCGGACGGGATCAATTCCCTGGTGCGCAAGGAATATTCCGACGTGTTCCAGCCCGACATCGACACCCGCCGGTGCAAGTTCGTCTGGCTGGGCACGCATCAGAAATTCGACGACGCCTTTACCTTCATCTTCGAGAAGACCGAACACGGCTGGGTCTGGGCGCATGTCTACCAGTTCGATGCCGACACCGCGACCTTCATCGTCGAATGCCTGCCGGAAACCTGGGACCGCTGGGGCTTTGCCGACATGTCCAAGGAAGAGACGGTGGAAACCTGCCGCAAGATCTTCGAGCGCCATCTGGGCGGCCATGACCTGATGTCGAACGCCGCCCATCTGCGCGGTTCGGCGGTGTGGATGCAGTTCCCGCGCGTCATCTGCGGAACCTGGTTCCATGAAAACGTCGTGCTGATGGGCGATGCGGCGGCGACCGGGCATTTTTCCATCGGCTCGGGGTCCAGGTTGGCCTTCGACTCGGCCATCGCGCTGGCCGACTATCTGCATTCGGAACCCAACCTGCCCGCCGCCTTCCGGCGCTATCAGGACGAACGCCGGGTCGAGGTGCTCCGGCTGCAATCGGCAGCGCGCAACTCGCTGGAATGGTTCGAGGAGGTCGAGCGCTACCTCGACATGCCGATGCCCCAGTTCGCCTATTCCCTGCTGACGCGCAGCCAGCGCATCAGCCACGAAAACCTGCGCCTGCGCGATCCCGCGTGGCTGCAGGCGAGCGAGGACTGGTATCAGGCGCGCGAGGGCGGTCAGGCCGGGCGGCGCCCGATGTTCGCGCCCTTCCGTCTGCGCGGGATGGAGTTGAAGAACCGCATCGTCCTGTCGCCCATGGCGCAGTACAAGGCCGTGGATGGCGTGCCGGGGGACTGGCATTTCGTCCACTACGCCGAACGGGCCAAGGGCGGCGCCGGATTGATCTATACCGAAATGACCTGCGTGTCGCCCGAGGGACGCATCACGCCGGGCTGCCCGGGCCTCTATGCGCCCGAGCACGAGGCCGCCTGGACGCGTCTGGCCCGTTTCATCCATGCCGAAACCAGCGCCAGATTGTGCATCCAGATCGGCCATTCCGGGCGCAAGGGGTCGACTTGCGTGCCCTGGGATGGCGGAATCGACGCGCCGCTGGCCGCGGACAACTGGGAAACGCTGGCCCCCAGCGCGATCCCCTACAAGCCCGACAACGCCACCCCCCGGGCGATGGACCGCGCCGACATGGACAAGGTCACGGCGCAGTTTGTCGCCGCCGCGCGGATGGCGGATCGCGCGGGCGCCGACATGATCGAGGTTCACGCCGCGCATGGCTACCTTTTGGCCGGGTTCATCTCGCCCATCACCAACAGGCGCACGGACGAATACGGCGGCAGCCTGGAAAACCGGATGCGCTATCCGCTCGAGGTTTTCGCCGCGATGCGCGCGGTCTGGCCCGCCGAAAAGCCGATGAGCGTGCGCATCAGCGCGCATGACTGGATCGACGGCGGCGTGACCCCGGACGAGGCCGTCAAGGTCGCGCGGATGTTCGTTGCTGCGGGGGCGGATATCATCGACGTCTCCTCGGGCCAGACCGACCCGGCGGAAAGGCCGATCTATGGCCGCATGTTCCAGACCCCGTTCAGCGACCGCATCCGCAACGAGGCGGGCATCGCCACGATGACGGTGGGCAACATCAGCGATTACGATCAGGTCAATTCGATCCTGATGGCGGGGCGCGCCGATCTGGTCTGCCTCGCGCGGGCGCATCTGGCCGATCCCTACTGGACGCTCCATGCCGCCGTCGCGCAGGGCGACACCGCCAGCGACTGGCCTGCCCCCTACAAGGGTGGGCGCGACCTGGCGTTCCGCCTGCGCGAACGGCAAGAGGCGCAGATCCGGGTATGAGCACGCAGGGACGCAGGATACTGGTCACGGGGGGCGGGTCCGGCATCGGTCAGGCGCTGGCACGGGGCTTTGCCGAGGCGGGCGACCGGGTGGTGATCTCGGGGCGGCAATTGGCACCCTTGCAGGAAACCGACGGCGGGCGCGGGATGGAATGCCGCGTCGCCGATGTGACCGACGAATCCCAGGTGGCCAGCCTCTTCGACGCGCCCTTTGACGTGGTGATCGCCAATGCGGGCGGCGGCGCGGCGGGCAACATCCGCCGCGTCACGCTGGCCGACTGGAACCACACGCTGGCGGTGAACCTGACCGGCCCCTTCCTGACCTTCCGCGAGGCCCTGCGCGGCATGGGTCCGGGCGGGCGGCTGATCGCCATCGCCTCGACCGCCAGCCTTAAGGGCGGCGCCACCATTCCTGCCTATGCCGCCGCCAAGCACGGGGTTCTGGGGCTGGTGCGATCCGTTGCGCTGGATGTGGCGGGCAAGGGGATCACCTGCAATGCGATCTGTCCGGGGTTCGTCGATACGCCTCTGGGTCAGGCGGCGGTCGATGCGGTGCAGGGCCGGTTCCATCTGACGCGCGAGGCGGCGCTGGCGCAGGTGGTCGCGGACAACCCGATGAAGCGCCTGATCGACCCCGCCGAGGTGGTCTCGGTGGCGCTGTTCCTCGCCTCAAGGGGCGCCTCGATGGTCAATGGCCATGCGCTGAGTGTCTCGGGGGGCGAGGTATGAGCGACCTGTCCAAGCGTCGGCTGAAGATGTGGATCCGCCTGCTGGGGGTCACCCGCGCCGCCGAGAACCAGTTGCGCGAATACCTTCGCGTCGGCCACGGCACGACCCTGCCGCGCTTCGACGTGATGGCCGCCCTGTGGCGCCGCCGCGAAGGGGTGACGATGAGCGAACTGTCGCGCCTGCTCCTGGTGTCGAATGGCAATGCGACGGCGGTGGTGGACCGGCTGGAAAAGGATGGGCTGGTGCTGAGGACGCCGTCGCAAAGTGACCGGCGCATCGTGCAGGTCGCACTGACCGAGGCCGGGCTTGCCGAATTCGAAGGGCTGGCCCAGGGCCACGAAGGCGAGGTCTCGCGGCTGTTCGGGGATCTGAGCGAGGCCGATCTGGACACGCTGAACGATATTCTGAAACGCATGGGAGGCCGGGCATGACCGAGCTGGCAGGGCTGCGGCCCGAACATTTTCTGTGGGAGGTCAAGGACCGTGTCGCGGTCATCCGCCTGATGCGGCCCGAGCGCAAGAACCCGCTGACCTTCGATAGCTACGCCGAACTGCGCGACACCTTCCGTGCGCTGCCATATGCCACCGACGTGGATGTGGTGGTCTTCGCGTCGAACGGGGGGAATTTCTGTTCGGGCGGCGATGTGCATGACATCATCGGCCCCCTTGTCGGCATGGACATGAAGGGCCTGCTGGCCTTTACCCGCATGACCGGCGATCTGGTCAAGGCGATGATCAACTGCGGCAAGCCGATCATCGCGGCGGTGGACGGGATCTGCGTCGGGGCGGGGGCGATCATCGCCATGGCCAGCGATCTGCGGCTTGCCAGTCCGGCGGCGAAATGCGCCTTCCTTTTCACCCGCGTCGGCTTGGCGGGCTGCGACATGGGCGCCTGCGCGATGTTGCCGCGCATCATCGGTCAGGGGCGCGCGGCGGAACTGCTGTACACGGGCCGGGTCATGCGCGCCGAGGAAGGCGAGCGCTGGGGCTTCTGGAACGCGCTGCACGAGGCGGGTGCGCTGGACGAGGCGGCAATGACCCTCGCGCGGCAACTGGCCTCGGGGCCGGTTTTTGCCCATGGGATCACCAAGACCCAACTGAACCAGGAATGGTCGATGGGGCTGGAGCAGGCGATCGAGGCCGAGGCCCAGGCGCAGGCGATCTGCATGCAGACGCAGGATTTCGAGCGGGCCTACAGGGCGTTCGTGGCGAAGGAGACGCCGGTGTTTCGGGGTGACTGAGGCTTGGGGGGGGCTGCTCGCCCCCCCAACCCCCCTTGCCAAAGGGGGGCACGCCCCCCTTTGGAAACCCCGTGGATATTTGAGGACAGATGAATGGGTGATCGCAGTTTTCTGGACTGGCCGTTTTTCGAGGAACGGCATCGGGACTTGGCCGAGGCTCTGGAAGGCTGGTGCGCGGCCAACCTGCCGGTGGATCACACCGATGTGGATGCGGCCTGCCGGGGGCTGGTGGCGGCTTTGGGCGCGGCGGGGTTCCTGCGGCACTCGGGCGCGGGGATCGGTGAGCGGCTGGATGTGCGATCGCTGGCGCTGATCCGCGAAACGCTGGCGCGCCATGACGGGCTGGCGGATTTCGCCTTTGCCATGCAGGGGTTGGGGATGGGGGCGATCAGCCTCTTCGGCAGCCCCTCGCAGCGGCTCTGGCTGGAGCGGACGCGGGCGGGGGCCGCAATTTCGGCCTTTGCCCTGACCGAACCGGGGTCAGGCAGCGATGTGGCGGCGACGGCAACGACGGCGGTTCGGGTGCCGGGGGGCTGGCGGCTCGAGGGCGAAAAGACCTGGATATCGAACGGCGGGATTGCCGATCTCTATGTGATCTTTGCCCGCACCGGCGAGGCGCCCGGTGCGCGCGGCCTGTCGGCCTTTCTGATGCCCGCCGATGTGACGGGGCTGCGCATCGCCGAGCGGTTGCAGGTGATCGCGCCGCATCCGCTGGCGACCCTGCGGCTGGACGGGGTGGTCCTGCCCGAAGAGGCGTTGATCGGCCGCGCAGGCGAGGGGTTCAAGCTGGCAATGTCGGTGCTCGACGTCTTCCGGCCCACCGTGGGTGCGGCGGCGCTGGGCTTTGCCCGCCGCGCGCTGGACGACTCGCTGGCGCGTGTTCAGTCGCGGCGCATTCAGGGCGCGCCGCTGGCCGAGCTGCAGATGGTGCAGGGCCATCTGGCCGACATGGCCTTGAAGATCGACGCCGCCGCGCTGCTGGTCTACCGCGCCGCCTGGGCGAAGGATCAGGGTGCCCCGCGCATCACCCGCGAAGCGGCGATGGCGAAACTCTATGCCACCGAATCCGCTCAGGAGATCATCGACATGGCGGTTCAGTTGCACGGCGGGGACGGGGTGCGGACGGGGTCGATGGTGGAAAGCCTCTACCGCGAAATCCGCGCCTTGCGCATCTATGAAGGGGCCAGCGACGTGCAGCGCGTCGTCATCGCCCGCAGCATCCTTGGAGGCGCCCATGCATGAGATCCTGCATCCGAAAAGCTGGAAACCGGCGATCGGCTATGCCAACGGCATCGCCGCCGAGGGGCGGCTGGTCTTTACCGGTGGCATGATCGGCTGGAATGCCGATTGCGAATTCGAGACCGACGATTTCGTGGGTCAGGTCCGGCAGGCGCTTGAAAACATTGTCGCCGTGCTGGCCGAAGCGGGCGCGCGCCCCGAACATCTGGTGCGGCTGACCTGGTATGTCACCGACAAGCGGGAATATCTGGCCAATCTCAGGGACCTGGGCGCCGCCTACAAGGCCGTTCTGGGACGGGTCTATCCGGCGATGGCGCTGGTGCAGGTGGTGGCGCTGGTCGAGGACCGCGCCAAGGTCGAAATCGAGGCGACCGCGGTCATTCCGCGCTGAGGGGGAAACGATGCAACTGGGTCCGAGCTTTCATGTCGACACCTTCACCCGCGACCGGCTGCCCGCTCCCGCGGACTGGCCCCAGATCCGGCTCGATGGGTTCGAATACCCCGAACGCCTGAACGCGGCGGTTGAACTGACCGACCGCATGGTCGAGCGTGGTTACGGCGACCACACCGCGCTGATCGGCAACGGGCGGGCGCGGACCTACAAGGAACTCTCCGACTGGTCGAACCGCATCGCCCATGCCCTGATCGAGGACTACGGTGTTCAGCCCGGCAACCGGGTGCTGATCCGCAGTGCCAACAATCCGGCAATGGTGGCCTGCTGGCTGGCGGCGACCAAGGCGGGCGCGGTGGTGGTCAACACCATGCCGATGCTGCGCGCGGGCGAGTTGACGGCGATCGTCGACAAGGCCGAGATCAGCCATGCCCTGTGCGACACCCGCCTGATGGAGGAACTGGTCACCTGCCAGAAGGGCAGCCGGTTTCTGAAGACCGTGGTGGGGTTCGATGGCACGGCGAACCATGACGCCGAACTGGACCGCGTCGCGCTGAAAAAACCGGTGCGGTTTCAGGCGGTTCAGACCGGGCGCGACGATGTGGCGCTGCTCGGGTTCACCTCGGGCACCACGGGTGAACCCAAGGCGACGATGCATTTCCACCGCGACCTTCTGATCATAGCCGACGGCTATGCGCGCGAGGTTCTGAACGTCACGCCCGAGGATGTGTTTGTCGGCTCGCCCCCTCTCGCTTTCACCTTCGGGCTGGGCGGTCTCGCGATCTTCCCGCTGCGCTTTGGCGCGGCAGCGGCGCTTTTGGAACAGGCGAGCCCGCCGAACCTGATCTCCATCATTCAGGAACACCGCGCGACGATCTGTTTCACCGCGCCCACCGCCTACCGCGTCATGCTGCGCGCGATGGAGGAAGGGGCGGACCTGTCCTCGCTGCGCGCCGCCGTCAGCGCGGGCGAGACGCTGCCCGCACCCGTCTACGAGGAATGGCAGGCGAAGACCGGCAAGCCGATGCTGGACGGGATCGGCGCGACCGAAATGCTGCACATCTTCCTGACCAACCGGTTCGACGACCACCGCCCCGGCTGCACGGGCCGCCCGGTGACGGGGTATGAGGCGCGCATCGTCGGCGATGACATGCAGGAACTGCCGCGCGGCGAGGTCGGGCGACTGGCGGTGCGCGGACCGACGGGCTGTCGCTATATGGCCGACGCGCGCCAGCGCGCCTATGTGCGGGATGGCTGGAACCTGACGGGCGACAGCTTCTGGCAGGATGACGAAGGACGGTTCCACTTTGCCGCGCGCTCGGACGACATGATCATCTCGGCCGGTTACAACATCGCCGGCCCCGAGGTCGAGGCGGCGCTGCTGTCGCATCCGGCCGTGGCCGAATGCGCGGTGATCGGCGTGCCGGATTCCGACCGCGGGCAGATCGTGCAGGCCCATGTGGTGCTGGCGGCGGGGCAGGCGGGCGACGCGCTGATGGTCAAGCTGTTGCAGGACCATGTGAAATCGGTGATCGCGCCCTATAAGTATCCCCGCTCGGTGATCTTCACCGAGGCGCTGCCAAAGACCCAGACCGGCAAGATCCAGCGTTTCCGGTTGCGCGACAGGTGATGGACAAGGGCCCGGTACCCGCTAGGATGGCGCCAGAATGAGGGGGGCGCCGATGCGGGATCTGCCGAGGAACCAGTTCAAGGCCGCGCTGGCCGACATGCGGGTGGTGCATGGCGTGTGGTGCCAGATCGGCGATACCGCGGTTGCCGAAATGATCGCGGGCGCCGGGTTCGACTGGATGCTGTTCGACACCGAACACTCGCCGCTGAACACCACCAGCATCCTGCCCCTGGTGCAGGCGGCCGCGGCCTGGCCGGTGTCGGTCCTCGTGCGCCCGGCCTCGTTGAATGTGGCCGACATCAAGAAGATCCTCGATCTGGGGGTGCAGACCATCCTGATCCCGATGATCCAGAACGCCGACGAGGCCGCGCTGGCCGTCGCCGCCGTCACCTATCCGCCTGAAGGGATCCGGGGGGTGGCGGGGGCAACGCGGGCGTCGGGGTTCGGGCGGATACCGGGCTATCACCGGCGCGCGCGCGACGAAATCTGCCTTCTGGTGCAGGTGGAAACCGTCGAGGCCGTGGCGCAGATCGAGGCCATCGCGGCCGTGCCGGGGATCGACGGGATCTTTGTCGGGCCTGCGGATCTCGCCGCCTCGATGGGCTATCCCGGCGAGCCGGGCCACCCCGAGGTGCGTGCGGCGGTGGTCGATGCGATCCGGCGCATCCGGGCTGCGGGCAAGCCGCCGGGCATCCTGACGCCGGACCCGGCGCTGTTCGAGGCGGCCTGCGCGGCCGGCGCGGTCTTTGTGTCGCGCGACATCGACCTTCTGGCACTGCGCAAGGGGTTGTCGCGGGGTTAGGCCAGCAGCGCCGAAATCCGGCGCACGGCCTCGCCGACCACCCCCGCGTCGCCCCGGGATTCCACGTTCAGCCGCACCACCGGCTCGGTGTTGGAACTGCGCAGGTTGAACCGCCAGCCGCCCATGTCGAAGGAAAGCCCGTCGGTTTCGTCGACACCCCGCGCCAGCGGCTCGAAGGTGGCGCGGACGCGGGCGATTGCGGCCTTGGGGTCGGCAGGGTGGAAATTGATCTCGCCCGAGGACGGAAACGCCGCCCGCATCGCCGCGACCTGACGCGCCAGCGGCCCCTTGGCGCTGACCAGCGCCGCGATCACCAGCCAGGGGATCATGCCGCTGTCGCAATGCACGAAGTCGCGGAAATAATGATGCGCCGACATCTCTCCGCCGTAAACCGCGCCGTGATCGCGCATCGCCTGTTTGACAAAGGCGTGCCCGGTGCGCGCCTGTACCGCCCGTCCGCCCGCGCGCGCCACCACATCCTGCGTGTTCCAGATCACCCGGGGGTCGTGAATGATCGCCGCCCCCGGCTCCTGCGCCAGGAAGGCCTCGGCCAGCAGACCGACGACATACTCGCCGTCGACAAAATCGCCCCGGTGATCGAACAGGAAACACCGGTCGAAATCGCCGTCCCAGGCCACGCCGAAATCGGCCCCCGCCTCGCGCACGGCCTCAGCCGTGGCGGGGCGGTTTTCGGGCAGCAACGGGTTGGGGATGCCATGGGGAAAGCGCCCGTCGGGGGTGTGGTGCATCCGCACGAAGCTCAGAGGCGCGCCAAGCCGGGCGAGTTCCGCGGCGATGGCGTCGAAGGTCGGCCCGGCGGCTCCGTTCCCGGCATTGACGAGGATCTTCAGAGGGTTGAGTGCGGCGACATCGACAAAGCCGACCACCCGCTGCACATAGGCCGCCCGCGCCGGACCCGCCACATTCTGCACCGATCCACCGGGCCGGGCCGGGCCGAAATCATCGGCCTCGGCCAGCGCCTTGATCGTGCTCAGCCCCGTCGCGGCATCCAGCGGTGCCGATCCGGCGCGCACCATCTTCATGCCGTTGTAATCCATCGGATTGTGCGAGGCGGTCACGCAAACCCCGCCATCGGCCCCGAAACGGGTGGTGGCGAAATACATCTCCTCGGTGCCTGAAAGGCCCAGATCCAGCACCTCGCATCCCTCTGCCACCAGCGCCCGCGCGACCGCCCCCGCCAGTTCGACCGAGGATTCGCGGATGTCGCGCCCCAGCACCACCCGCCGCGCCCCCAGCGCCCGGGCAAAGCCACGACCGATGCGAAAGGCGATCCCGGCATCCAGATCGACCCCCAGCCGCCCGCGAATGTCATAGGCCTTGAAGCAGGCGAGATTCATCCCTCGGCCCTCACCCCTTCGCGCCCTGCCCGCGGGCATAGACATCCTCATAACGGATGATGTCGTCCTCGCCCAGATAGGCGCCGGTCTGCACCTCGATCAGCGTCAGCGGCAGCTTGCCGGGGTTCTCCAGCCGGTGCCTTGTGCCTAACGGGATATAGACGGACTGGTTCTCGGTCACCAGTTGCGTGGTCTCGCCGATGGTGACCCGCGCGGTGCCCTCGACGACGATCCAGTGTTCGGCCCGGTGGTGGTGGCTTTGCAGGCTCAGCGCCGCGCCCGGCTTGACCACGATGCGCTTGACCTGGAACCGCCCGCCGATGGCGAGGCTTTCGAACCAGCCCCAGGGGCGGTGATCTCGGGGAAAGGTCTCGGCCTCGGGCGCGCCCCGCGCCTTGAGACTGGCAACCGCCAGTTTCACGTCCTGCGCGCGGTCCCGGTGGGCGACCAGCACCGCATCGGGCATCGCCACGGCAATCAGGTCGCTGACCCCGATCCCGACGATCTGGGGCCCCTCGGGTTCGGACCGCAGCAGGCTGTCGCGGCAGTCGATGGCGGTCGCGGCGCCATGGGTGACGACGCCCTGCGCGTCCGGCCCGGCCTCGCGCCAGACGGCATCCCAGCCGCCCAGGTCCGACCAGGCCCCGCCGTAAGGCACCACGCTGAGATTGCCCGCCTTCTCCATCACCGCATAGTCGATGGAAATCGACGCCAGCGCGGCAAAGGGGGCGGGCGCGAGACGGGTAAAGCTCAGGTCCGCCTGCGCCTGTTCGACGGCCTCGCGGGCAGGTTGCACCATGTCGGGGGCATGGGCGGCGAAAGCCTCCAGCAGCGCAGGGACCGAGACCAGAAAGATCCCGGCATTCCACAGATGCCGCCCCGAGGCCAGAAGCGCCTCGGCCGTCGCCGCGTCGGGCTTTTCGACAAACCGCACGAGGGGCTGCGGCACCGGGGCGAAATCCTCGCCGGGCGGGGCCAGCAGTTCCAGCCAGCCATAGCCGGTTTCCGCGCGGTCGGGACGGATGCCAAAGGTCACCAGCCGCCCGGCGCGGGCCTCGGGCGCGGCAGCGGCGACGGCGGCGCGAAAGCGGGCGTCATCGGGAATGACATGGTCCGAGGGGGCGATCAGCATCAGGGCGCCGGGGTCCCGGGCGGCCAGCGACAGGGCGGCGGTCAGGATCGCCGGGGCAGTGTTGCGGGCCTCGGGTTCGATCAGGATAGCGGCGTGGGCGATCTGGACGGCGGCCAGCTGTTCGACCACGACAAAGCGGAAATCGGCGGCGGTCACCACCATGGGCGGGGCGAAACCGGGGCCCGAAAGGCGCCGGGCCGAGTGCTGGAACAGACTCTCGTCACCGGTGAGGCGGGTGAATTGCTTGGGGAAGGCCTTGCGCGACAAGGGCCACAGCCGCGTGCCCGATCCGCCGCACAGAAGAACGGGGTGAATCTGCTCGCTCATGCCGGGCCCTTTCGTGGTCGTAGGGGGCCGAGTATCGCCCGCCCTCCGGCGAATCGGTAGCGACAGATTGTGTCGATGACGGGGCGCCCGGATGGGCGCAATGTGCAAGGGCCGCACGGGTTTCCCCGCGCGGCCCCGAAATCCCCGATGGGGTGGTGTCACTCTTCGGTGAAGGTGTATTCGCTCATTTCGCAGATGTTGACCGAGTCTTCCAATTCTTCGCCATCGACGAAGACGGCGCGGATGTCATACTCGCAGCCCGCGTCCTCGCGGATGGTGACCTGGCCGCCGCCGCCGGCTTCAAGAATGTCGGCGCCGAGGATGTCGTCGCCCCACTCATCGGAGTCCGACGACGAGATGTAGAACTCGAGAATGTCGACCGACGTGTTGTTGTTCAGCTGGAAGGTGATGTCCGCGTAGGCGGGCATCGCGATCAGGGTTGCGGCCGCGGCGATCGCGGCGGCGCGCAGGGTGGTCAGCATGATATTGGACCCATGGGTAAGAGGTTGAAAGTGGCGGCATGATAGCGCCGCGCCCACGGCGCCGGAAGGGGATAAGCAGACGAAATGTAAAGAATTTCTCTTATGAGAGAGGGGCAGGTCCATTTGGGGACGGGGTGGGCCCGGGCAACCCCGGCACGGACTCCGCCTGACCGTGACAGCCTGCGCCACGGCCGCCTTGTGGACATGCGGGTCCGCGACCAGCCGGATGCAGGCCGCAGGACCTTGACCGACCGGTGCCTGTCGCCGGATCCATCGACGGGCTTGCACGCACGCGCCCCGTCATCCCCCTCTGGATCGATCAAGGCTGGCAACGGGTTCGTGCCCGAGCGGCGTCGGGCGACCTAGGGTAAGGTGGGGTTGAACCCCACCCTACGCGGGCGTTCACCGCGTAAACTTCTTGTACTTCACGCGCTTCGGCTCCACCGAATCCGGCCCCAGACGGCGGATCTTGTCGGCCTCGTAGGCTTCGAAGTTGCCCTCGAACCATTCGACATGGGCGTCGCCCTCGAAGGCCAGGATATGCGTGCACAGGCGGTCGAGGAAAAAGCGGTCGTGGCTGATGATGACCGCGCAGCCGGCGAAATCGTCCAGCGCCGATTCGAGCGCCTGCAGGGTTTCGACGTCCAGATCGTTGGTCGGTTCGTCGAGGAGCAGCACGTTCCCGCCCTCGCGCAACAGCTTGGCCAGATGCACCCGGTTGCGTTCGCCGCCCGACAGCACGCCAACCTTCTTCTGCTGGTCGCCGCCCTTGAAGTTGAACGCCCCGCAATAGGCGCGGCTGTTCATCGTGGCGTCGCCCAGTTCCAGCACCTCGAGCCCGTCGGAAATCTCCTCCCACACGGTTTTCGACCCGTCCAGCGTGTCGCGCGACTGGTCGACATAGGCCAGTTTCACCGTGTCGCCATAGGTGATCGAACCCTCGTCAGGCTGCAACTGCCCGGTGAGCATGCGAAACAGCGTCGACTTGCCGGCGCCGTTCGGACCGATGACCCCGACGATCCCGCCCGGCGGCAGGGCGAAATCCAGCCCCTCGATCAACAGCTTGTCGCCCATCGCCTTTTTCAGGCCCTGCACCTCGATCACCTTGCCGCCCAGACGCGGGCCGTTCGGGATGATGATCTGCGCGGTCGAGATCTTCTCGCGCTCGGATTTCGAGGCCATTTCCTCATAGGCGTTGATCCGCGCCTTCTGCTTTGCCTGCCGCGCCTTGGCGCCGGCGCGGATCCATTCCAGTTCGCGCTCCAGCACCTTCTGGCGCGACTTGTCCTCGCGCGCTTCCTGCGCCAGACGCTTGGCCTTCTGCTCCAGCCAGGCCGAATAATTGCCCTCATAGGGAATGCCCCGCCCGCGATCCAGTTCCAGGATCCAGCCGGTGATGTCATCGAGGAAATAGCGGTCGTGGGTCACGATCAGGATCGTGCCGGTGTATTCGATCAGGTGCTTTTGCAGCCAGGCGATGGTTTCGGCGTCCAGATGGTTGGTCGGTTCGTCCAACAGCAGCATGTCGGGCGCTTCCAGCAACAGCTTGCACAAGGCGACCCGGCGCTTTTCCCCGCCCGACAGGGTGCTGACATCGGCATCATCGGGCGGGCAGCGCAGGGCCTCCATCGCGACATCGATCTGGCTGTCCAGATCCCAGAGGTTCTGCGCGTCGATCTCGTCTTGCAGGGCGGCCATCTCGTCGGCGGTCTCGTCCGAGTAATTGACCGCCAGTTCGTTGTAGCGGTCCAGCTTGGCCTGCTTGGCCGCCACCCCCAGCATCACGTTGCCGCGCACATCCAGCGACTCGTCCAGTTGCGGCTCTTGCGGCAGATAGCCCACCTTGGCGCCCTTGGCCGCCCAGGCCTCGCCGGTGAAATCCTTGTCGATCCCGGCCATGACGCGCAGCAGGGTGGACTTCCCCGAACCGTTGACGCCGACGACACCGATCTTGACCCCGGGAAGAAAGTTCAGGCGGATGTTCTCGAACACCTTCTTGCCGCCCGGATAGGTCTTGGACACGCCGTCCATGTGATAGACATACTGATACGAGGCCATGGCGAATGCTCCAGAGGTCACGGGGATTTGCCCTGATCCCTACAGGGGGGCGCGGCGCGCTGCAAGCATCGGCTCTTTTCCTCGGGCCCGGGATTGCGCATAGTGAACCCGCCTTGATCCATCCGGCCGTGACGTGAAACCTGACGAGATCCCGACACCCGCGCCCCTGACCATGGAGCCATTCATGCCCTTCGACTTCATCAGCGGCGGCAGCATCGTGCTGTTTCTGCTCGCTATTTTCATCATCATCTCGTTGTTTCTGGGGGTGCGCATCGTGCCGCAATCGCAGAAATACGTCATCGAGCGCTTTGGCCGCCTGCGCGCGGTGCTGGGGCCGGGGATCAACCTGATCGTTCCCTTCGTCGACACGGTGGCGCACAAGGTCTCGATCCTTGAACGCCAATTGCCGAATTCGCGTCAGGATGCGATCACCACCGACAACGTGCTGGTGCAAGTGGAAACCTCGGTCTTTTACCGCATCATGGAGCCCGAAAAGACCGTCTACCGGATCCGGGACGTCGATGCCGCGATCCTGACCACGGTCGCCGGTATCGTGCGTTCGGAAATCGGCACGATGGAACTCGATGAAGTGCAGTCGAACCGCGCCCGCCTGACCACCCGCATCCGCGAGGCCATCGCCGACGTCGTCGACGATTGGGGGATCGAGGTGACGCGCGCCGAGCTTCTGGACGTGAACCTCGACGAGGCGACGCGCACCGCGATGCTGCAACAGTTGAACGCCGAACGCGCGCGGCGCGCGCAGGTGACCGAGGCCGAGGGCAAGCGGCGCGCCGTGGAACTGGCCGCCGATGGCGAGCTTTACGCCGCCGAACAGCAGGCCAAGGCCAAGCGCATCGCCGCCGACGCCGAGGCCTATGCAACCGGCGTGATCGCCGAGGCGATCGCGAAGAACGGGCTGGAGGCGGCGCAATACCAGATTGCGCTGGCCCAGGTCGAGGCGATGAAAGAGATCGCCGTGGGCGACGGCAAGCAGACCGTGCTGGTGCCCGCCCAGATGATCGAGGCCTTTGGTGATGCGTTCAAGCTGTTGAAAGGGCGTGCATGATGACGGCGCTGTGGTGGGTCTGGATTGCCGCCGGACTGGCGCTGGCGATCCTCGAGGTGATGCTTCCCGGCTTCCTTTTTGCCGGATTTGCCGTGGGCGCGGTGATCACCGGTGGCTGGATCGGGCTGGAACTGCCCGGCACGGTTTCGGTCATTGCCTGGCTGGGGTTGCGGCAGGTTCTGGGCGTGCGCAAAGGCCAGATGAAGCGCATCGACCACGACATCAACGAGAACTGAGACATCAACGACGACTGGCCGCCCGACATCGGCCGCAGACACCAGTCCCAAGGGTGCGCCTGTGCGGCGCACCCCATTTTCTTCCGGCGCCTCAGGCCCGGCCCCGCGCCAGCCCCAGGCGCATCTGCTTTTCGATCTCGATCAGGGCAAAGAACACGACCCCCACCGCGACGATCAGGATGCCGTCCGCCAGCGGCACGGCCTCGGTGCCCAGCAGGCGCTGCATCGGGGGTAGATAGGTCACCGCCACCTGCGCCAGCGTGACCCCGATGACCACCGTCCACACCACCCGCGTGCCCTTGACCAGGTTCCATGTCAACGAGGTGCCATGCAGGTTGCGGATGAAGAACAGGTGGAAAATCTCCAGCACCACCAGCGTGTTCATCGCCATGGTCTGGGCCAGCGCCGTCGAATGGCCCTGCGCGGTGGCGTAGGTGAAGACCCCGAACACCGCTGCCATGAACAGCCCTGCCACCAGCACGACATGCCAGACAAGGCCCCCCGACAGGATCGGTGCATCGCGCGGGCGGGGCGGGCGGGCCATGGTGCCCGGTTCGGTCGGCTCGAAGGCCAGCGCCAGGCCCAGCGTGATGCCGGTGATCAGGTTGACCCACAGGATCTGCACCGCGGTCACCGGCAGCGCCATGCCCGCCAACAGCGCCAGCACGATCACCAGCGACTCGCCCGCGTTGGTGGGCAGGGTCCAGCTGATCACCTTGCGCAAATTGTCATAGACCGTGCGGCCCTCGCGCACCGCCGCGGCGATGCTGGCGAAATTGTCGTCGGCCAGCACGAGATCGGCGGCCTCCTTGGCGGCCTCCGAGCCCTTCAGCCCCATGGCGATCCCCGCATCCGCGCGTTTCAGCGCCGGTGCATCGTTCACCCCGTCGCCGGTCATCGCCACCGACAGGCCCCGCGCCTGCAGCGCGGTGACCAGCCGCAACTTGTGTTCCGGGCTGGTGCGGGCAAAGACATCGACATGCAGCACGGCCTCGGCCAGCGCCAGTTCGTCGAGCCCGTCAAGGTCGATCCCGGTCAGCACGCGGTCGGTCTGCGCAAGGCCGATCTGGCGGGCGATGGCGGCCGCCGTGCCCGCGTGGTCGCCGGTGATCATCTTGACCGCGATCCCGGCGGCTCGGCATTCCGCGACGGCGGCGATGGCCTCGGGGCGGGGCGGGTCGATCAGCCCGACCAGGCCCAGAAAGGTCAGCCCGCCGTCAAGCGCCGCCGCGTCGAGCGTCTCTCCCCCGGCCTGCATCTCGGCCAGCGCCAGCACCCTCAGGCCCCGCCGCGCCAGAGCCTCGGCCCGCGCGTGCCAATGGGCGATGTCGATGTCGCGGCACATCAGCAGCACGCGTTCGGGCGCGCCCTTGACATGGACCAGCGCGCCCTCCGGCCCCCGGGTCAGCACCGCCATGAAGCGATGGCGGCTGTCGAAGGGGATCGCGTCCAGCCGGGGCGCCGGGTCCGCCGCACCCGCCTTGTGGGCAAAGGCCAAGAGCGCGCCCTCCATCGGGTCGCCGTCGACCCGCCAGCCATCCGAACCCGAATGCAGCGCCGCGTCGTTGCACAAGGCCGCCGCGCGCCCGATGCGCGCCAGATCGCCCGGCGGGGTGATCGCCCCTTCGGGGGCATAGCCCTCGCCGCCGACCTCGAACGCCCCCTCGGGCGTCTCGACCGCGGCCACCAGCATCTCGTTGCGCGTCAGCGTGCCGGTCTTGTCGGTACAGATGACCGAGACCGAGCGGATCGCCTCGATCGCGGGCAGGCGGCGCACGATGGCGTTGCGCCGCGCCATGGCCTGCACGCCGATGGCCAGGGTGATGGTCATCACCGCGGGCAGGCCTTCGGGGATCGCGGCGACCGTCACGCCAACGACTGCCATGAAAATGCTGGAAAATTCCTGATGACCGACAAAATAGCCCCAGGCCAGCAACAGCCCCGCGATGGTCAGGATCAGGAACGACAGCCAGCGCGCGAAATGGTCCATCTGCGCGACCAGCGGGGTGGTCAGTTGCTCGACCCCTTCGAGAAGTCCGCCGATGCGCCCGATCTCGGTGCCGGCACCGGTCGCCACCACGAGGCCGCGCGCCGTGCCCTGCGTGACCAGCGTGCCCGACCACAGCATCGACCGCCGGTCCCCCAGCGCCACCTCCGCCGCCACCGGGGCGGTGGCCTTGTCGACCGGCACGGATTCGCCGGTCAGGATGGCTTCCTGCGCCGCAAGGCCCCGCGCCTCGATCAGGCGCAGGTCGGCGGGCACCTTGTCGCCCGCCTCCAGCAGGACCACGTCGCCCGGCACCAGATCGGCCCCGTCCACGGTGATCCGCCGCCCGTCGCGCAGCACGGTTGCATGCGGCGCCAGCATGGTGCGGATCGCGGCCATGGCGGCCTCGGCCTTGCCCTCCTGCACAAAGCCGATGATCGCATTGGCGACGACCACCGCCAGGATGACGCCGGTGTCGACCCAATGCTGCATCGCCCCGGTAACCAGGGCCGCCGCCAGCAGCACATAGATCAGCACGTTGTGGAACTGGGCGAGAAAGCGCAGGAACGGGCCGCGTGTCCGCGCCTGGGGCAGCAGGTTGGGCCCATGGCTGGCCAACCTTGCGGCGGCTTCGGGCGCGGTCAACCCTTCGGGCAAGGCGTCGAGCGCGGCGAGGCACTCGGCGGCGGGTCGGGCGTGGGGGTCGGTCAGGATCATGGAACGCTTTCGATATCTTGGCGGATCAGTATTCGACGCGGGTGATTGTGGCGCGAAAGAAGGGGGCATAGGCGGGCGTGCCCCAATGGTTGCCCAGTTCGACGCGCATCGGGATGCGGAACCCCTGCGCCACGCCCCAGTCCAGCATCCGCCCGCCAAAGGGCTGCCACTGCCAGACCCTTTCGGGGTTGGCATCGCTCCAGCGACGGGCCCAGACCTCGGTCATGTCGCCCTCGGCACTCAGCGTGACCTGCATCGGCGGCAGGTCCGGCGTGGCGTCAAAGCGGATCTCGGCGCTGTCGGGACCGGTCTGCACCCAGCGCGCACCAGCGGTACCCACCCCGCCAGCGCGAATTTCGTCCAGCTTTCGGCGCCGCTCTCGCGGGCCAGGTGCCCGTCCGAACCGGAAAACCGCGTCCCTCCACGGCCGATGCTGGCCTGCCAGACGAAGCCCCGCGCGGGCGGCGACAGGATCTGGCTGGCCACCATCGGCAGGTCCCGCCCGTTCAGGGTGAAGGTGCCCGACATCTCCAGCCGCACGACGCTGTGCAGCGGCGTGCCGGGCGCGATCGCGCGGCGGAAATAGCGCCGCGCCACCTCGGGCACATCCCCCGGCAAGGCAGGGTCGAAGGCCTCAGGCGCCACCTCGCGCCCGGCCAGCAGCACCGCGCGCACCCTCTCGCGCTGGGCGGCGTCGCGCTGACCGACCAGCCAGAGCAGCAGCGCCCCGCCCGCCAGACCGGCCAGAGCAACGAGGGCCCAACCCGTCATCGTGCGGTGTAACCACCGTCGATGACGATTTCCGCACCGGTGACGAATTTCGCCTCGTCCGAGGCCAGCCAGACCACGGCCCAAGCGATGTCGTCGGGCTCGCCCATGGTGCCAATCGGATGGGCCGCCCCTGCCGCCGCCTTTGCCGCCTCCAGATCGGGGGCGGTGGCGCGCAGGTGGTTTTCCACCATCGGCGTCCAGATATAGGCGGGGTGGATCGAATTCACCCGGATCTTTTCCGGCGCATAGGTGATGGCGTCGTTCTTGGTCATCAGCCGCACCGCCCCTTTCGAGGCGTGATAGGCCGAGATACCCCCCGTGCCGATCAACCCGGCAATCGACGACAGATTGATGATCGACCCACCCTTGGCGGCGCGCAGATGCGGGATCGCGTGTTTGGTGCCCAGAAACACGCCCTTGACGTTGATCGCCTGCACGCGGTCCCAGTCTTCCTCGCTGACCTGATCGGTCGGCAGGGGACTGCCCGAGATGCCCGCGTTGTTGACCAGCACCTGCAACCCGCCAAAACGCGCCGCCGCCTCGTCAATCGCAGCCTTCATCGCGGCCCCGTCCGACACGTCGACCGCCCAGAAGGCGGCCTGCCCGCCCTTTGCGGTGATCTCGGCGGCCAGCGCCCGGCCCTCGGCCGCCATCACGTCAAAGATCGCGACCTTTGCGCCTTCCTCGGCCATGCGCAGGGCACAGGCGCGGCCGATGCCCACGGCGCCCCCCGTCACGATGGCGGTCTTTTCGGCGAGTCGGTTCATGGTAGCCTCCCTTGTTGGATCAGACAGTTGCCGGTTCTTCGGATGCGATCTGCGGGATGTCGGTGCGCTCTTCGACCGAGGCGCCGCAGAGCATCTCGACCGCGCGGTCGGCGGCGTCCTGGAACGGCTCCAGCACCAGATCCGCCCCGGCCAGAACCAGCCCCTCGGTTTCGCTGTGCCCGTGCGACGCGGCGGCGATGCGTCCGCGGAACCCGGCGTTGCGCGTCAACTGGATCAGGGTCCGGCGCGCGTCCTCGTGGCTCAGCCCGGTCGGGTGCAGCGGCACGGTCGACACCACCCAGCGCGCCCCGCGCAGCGGCAGCTCGGCGACAAATTCAGGATCGGTCGCATCGCCGAACTCGGCCTCCATCCCCAGCGCGCGCCAGCGACGCACGGCCAGAGGGTTGAAATCGACGCCCAGCACCCGGATGCCGCGCTTCATCAGCCGCAGACCGATGGCGGTGCCGAACCGCCCCAGCCCGAACACGATCACCGCATAATCCCGCGTCCGATGCGCCCCGGCCTCGGAGGGCTCGCGCGGCGTGCCACGACGTTCAAAGACACCCAGCAGCGGTTCGAACAGCGCATAAAGCCGGTGCGAGAAGGTGATCATGTAGGTCGAGGCAGCAATCGTCACCAGCCCGACCATCGTGACCAGCCCCAGCGCATCATCGGCCACATGGCCCAGGCTGACGCCCATGGCGATGAAGATCAGCGAGAATTCGCTGATCTGCGCCACCGTCAGGCCGGCCAGGAAGCCGGTGCGCTTGCGGTATCCCATCGCCCCCATGATCGCCAGCACGATCAACGGGTTTCCGATCAGAACGAACAACGAGAATACCACCGCCCCGCCGATATGCGCGCCCAGCAGAGACAGGTCCAGCGTGGCGCCCAGCGCGATGAAGAAGAACAAGAGCAGGAAATCGCGCAACGGCGCCAGGCGGGCGGAAATCGTCTCGCGGTAGGGGGTCGAGGCCAGCGCGACCCCGGCCATCAGGCCGCCGACCTCCTTGCCCAGCCCGACGGTCTCGCCCACCGCGGCGAACATCGCCGCCAGCGCGATGGCAAAGACCACCAGCAATTCGGGCGCCCGGGCCAGCCGTTCGGTCAGCGGATTGGCGACATAGCGCACGAACAGCACCACCGTTCCCACCAGCGC
>ERZ761602.3921-NODE-3921-length-20070-cov-48.551037_pt1 | contig 20070 bp, 18 predicted proteins | sample MGYA00512165_ERZ761602 | MGnify/ENA primary metagenome ERZ761602 (study PRJEB28899, sample SAMN02445085) | bioreactor sludge metagenome | biome: EBPR sludge; isolation source: Thorneside wastewater treatment plant | place: Australia: Brisbane, Thorneside... | reverse complement strand
ATGGAAGCGATGCGAACCTTCATGGGAAATCCTTTCCTGGCAGTTGGGTGGGCCGCGACGGGTCGTGTTCCCGGTTGAGCCAGACGATCAGGCTGGCGTTGCCCAGCGATTCCTGATCGGTCGGCAGGTATCCATGCAGGATGCCGCAGTAGTCGAACCCTTCGTCGAGTTGGAAACGCAGCACCGGATCGTGGAACTCGCCCCAGATGACGCGCTTGGCGTATTCCCCGGGCGTCATCCGGGTGGCGTGCCGGGCGTAGCCGGGCAGACGACCGCCTGCGATGATGCGCTTGAGGTTCATGGCCCGGCACAGGTTGCGGCGTGCCTCGTAGAGCGCGTGGCCGATGCCGTGGCCGCGCTCCTCGGGGCTGACGCAGACCTCCGCGCCATAGAGCGTGTGGCCGAAGTCGGGATTGTGGGTGCGGAACGTGCCGGCGTCGGTGATGCTGGCCCAGGTGTGGTGCACGCTGTAGCGCTCCCAGACGACCACGAGGGAGACGGCGATTCCGACCAGCCGCTCCTCGAGAAGCGCGGCGAACTGGCCGCGCGGAAAGACTTCCAGCAGGTGGGCGAACTGGTCCGCGTGGAATGGCGGAATCGCCGGATAGACGCGGGTCTGCAGGGCAATGGCGGAATCGATGTCGCCCGCGAGCAGGTTACGGATGGTCAGCATCGGAGCGGACGGGGGGCGGCATCGTCGGGTTTCGTGAATGAACGCGACGACTAGTGTAGCGTGCGTCGGAAAGGTGCGCACGTCAAAGTTGCAAAGTTGGGGACAGGGACGGCGGCGCACTGGCCGGGCGGCCGGCTTCTATGGCACGACGGTGACGGGCGGACGCTGGCCGACGAACTCCAGGCGCTGGTTGAGCGCTTCGCTGACGGAGATCCGGTTGTCGCGGTCGACCCGCAAAACCAGGCCGATTTCCATCTTTCGCGCCATCTCCCGCCAATGCTCGGGACCAGCGATGAAGATGGGCTTCGAGGCGGCATCCGAAAGCGTGCCGGCCCTGGCGCCGGCCGGAACGAGGACAGTGACCGCCTGCGTGTGATCGACCGGACGGCCGGTGCGCGGGTCGAGGAGGTGGGGGTAGCGCTTGCCGTCCACTTCGAAGAAACGCTGATAGTCGCCGGAGGTGCCGATTGCTTCGCCGTCGGCGAGTTCGACCGTCGCCAGCGGGCCGGACTGGCGCGGGTGCTGGATGCCGACGCGCCACTTCCGGCCATCCTTGCTGCCGAGAGCCATGACGTTGCCGCCGATGTTGATCAGCGCGTTGTCGATCCCCTGGCTGCGCAGGATTGCCGCAGCCCGGTCGAGCGCGACCCCTTTCAGGTAGCCGCCGAAGTCGAGCGCGACCTGCGGGTTGCTGCTGCGGATGGTCTGGCCGGTGACGGTGACGTCGGCGATGCCGGGTCTCGCCGCCAGCCAGGCTTCGATGGCGGCCGGCGCGGGAAGCGCGGCCTGGAATTCGTCGGCGTGGAAGCCCCACAGTTTCACCAGCAGGCCGATGCCGGGGTCGAACAAGTGTTCCCCTTGCTGTGACAATGCCTGGGCTTCGCGGACCAATTCGGCCAGCTCCGGCGCGGCGTGGTGCGGTCGACCGGAAAAAATGGCCCGATTCAGCGCCGTCAGCTCGGACTCCTGCCAGGCATGATAGGCGCGGTGCAGCCGGTCGAACTCGCGCAGGACGCCGGCGATGGCGATGCGCCCGCGTTCCGGGTCGGCGCTGACGACGAGAACCTCGACGCGGGTGCCGAAGACGTAAGCCTGCTGTTCCTGCATGGGCGCGCGCCCGCAGGCGGCGACGAGCAACATGCAGGCGACGATCAGGAAATGGCGCATTCCCGCTCGAGCGCCGCGACGAAGGCCGCTGCCGCATCGAAGCCCGTCTGCTGCCGGATTTCGACCATGCAGGTCGGGCTGGTGACGTTGATTTCGGTCAGGTGGTCGCCGATGACGTCGATGCCGACCAGCAGCAGGCCGCGATCGCGGAGGATGGCGCCGAGCGTCTCGGCGATCTCGCGGTCGCGTGCGGTCAGCGCCTGCGCGACGCCGGTACCGCCGGCCGCGAGATTGCCCCGCGTTTCCCCGGCCTTGGGAATGCGTGCCAGACAGTACGGTACCGGTTGCCCGGCAATGAGCAGGATGCGCTTGTCGCCGGCGGCGATCTCCGGGAGAAACCGCTGGGCCATGATGGTCCGGGCGCCCTCGCGGGTCAGCGTCTCGATGATCACGTTGCGGTTCGGGTCGGCGTGGCGGACGCGGAATATCTGGCTGCCGCCCATGCCGTCGAGCGGCTTGAGGATCACGTCCGCGAGTTCGTCGATGAACTGCTGCAGCTGCTCGACATCGCGGGAGATCAGCGTCTCCGGCGCGAATTGCGGGAATTCGGCGATCGCCACCTTCTCCGAATGGTCGCGCAGCGCGCGCGGCCGGTTGAAAACGCGCACGCCGGCGGCTTCGGCGCGTTCGAGGAGCCAGGTGGCGGTCAGGTACTCGTTGTCGAAGGGCGGATCCCGGCGCATGAGGACGGCGTCGAATTCGCCGAGCGGTATCCGGTCGCGGCCGATCTCGCGGAACCAGTCGTGGTTGTCCGGCTGCATGTGCAATTGCATGGCCACGCCGAAGACGCCCCCCGGCTTCGTGGATTCGGGCCGTCGCCACCCCAGCGTCGCGCAGTCGATGGCGAAGACGGCGTGGCCGCGCGCGGCGGCGGCGCGCATCATGGCGATCGACGAGTCCTTGTAGGCTTTCAGCCGCGGAAGGGGATCGAGGACGAAGGCAAGGTTCAACGGGCGGCGTCCGCTATCGGGAGGTTCTGGGCTCATGGCCGGGTCACTCGCTGGCGGGGTCGGCCGGCGTGCGTTCGAGTTCGAGGGCGGCGGCCAGGCAGGCCAGGCGGCCGACCACGCCATAGGCGTAGAAACGGTTGGGCGGGGCATCGGGGTTGTTGCAGCTGTAATCGGGAAGGTTGCAGCCGGTCGTGAACGCCAGCGGCTCGAAGTGCATCCCTGGAGCATTGAGGTTCTCGTCCTTGCCGCGACCGGTATGCACGCGGTAGAAGCCGCCGACGACGTAGCGGTCGATCATGTAGATGACCGGCTCGGCGACCGCGCCATTCAGCGTCTCGAAGGAATGGACGCCCTCCTGGATGATGACCTCGCTGACTTCCAGACCTTCCTTGACGACGCTCATCTTGTTGCGCTGCCGGCGGTTCAGCGCGATGACTTCGTCGGCGTCGCGCACCGTCATCACCCCCATGCCGTAGGTGCCGGCATCGGCCTTGACGACGACGTAGGGGGTCTCGGTGATCCCGTATTCGCGGTATTTCTCGCGGACCAGCTCGAGGACGGCGGTAACGTTGGCAGCCAGACACTCCTCGCCCTGGCGTTCGTGGAAATTGATGCTGCGACAGACGGAAAAGGCCGGGTTGATGCGCCACGGGTCGATGCCGATATCCCTGGCGAAGTGGCCGGCCACTTCGTCGTAGGCGGCAAAGTGGTTGGACTTGCGGCGCACCGCCCAACCGGCGTTGAGCGGCGGAAGGATGAACTGCTCGTCCAGGTTGCGCAGGATATCCGGGATTCCGGCCGAGAGATCGTTGTTGAGCAGGATGGCGCAGGGGTCGAAGCCGTCGAGCCCGAGGCGGGTTGGCGAGCGGACCAGCGGTTCGAGCAAGAGAATCTGGCCGTTGGCGAGTGCTACCGGCGTCGGGGCGGTGATCTCCGGGAGCAACGAGCCGAGCCGGACGTTGAGGCCGGTCTGGCGCAGGATGGCGGCGATCTGGGCGACGTTCTGCAGGTAGAACTGGTTGCGCGTGTGGCTTTCCGGGATCAGGAGAAGATTGCGCGCATCCGGACAGATCTTCTCGATCGCCACCATCGCCGCGTGCACGCAAAGCGGCAGGAAGGCCGGGTTCAGGTTGTTGAAGCCGCCGGGGAAGAGGTTGGTGTCGACCGGCGCCAGCTTGAAGCCGGAGTTGCGCAGGTCGCACGATGAATAGAAGGGCGGCGTGTGCTCCTGCCAGCGCCCGCGCAACCAGTGCTCGATCCGCGTGCTGCTGTCGAGGAAGTGGCGCTCGAGTTCGAGCAGGGGGCCGGTGAGGGCGGTGGTGAGGTGGGGAACCATGGGCGGTCGCCTGCAAGGCATGTCATTGTGGCGATGAATGTTACACCGCGGATCCCGAGTGCGGCGTGGCGATTCACGGTCAACCCCTTGAAGCAGGTAAAATTGGGCGCTTTGTCCCACATCCATCCAGCAGATCGGAATCGCCGTGCTTGTCGCCGCCAACATCACCATGCAGTTCGGGGTCAAACCCCTGTTCGAGAACGTCAATGTCAAGTTCGGCGAGGGCTTCCGCTACGGCCTGATCGGCGCCAACGGAGCGGGAAAATCGACCTTCATGAAGATCCTGTGCGGCGCGCTGGAGCCGTCGGCAGGCAACGTCGCGAAGGAGAAGCACGAGCGCATGGCCTACCTCCGGCAGGACCAGTTCGCCTACGAGGACGTGCGCGTGCTCGACGTCGTGCTGATGGGCCACGAGGAAATGTGGGCGTGCATGAGCGAAAAGGATGCGATCTACGCCAATCCGGAGGCGTCCGAAGACGATTACATGCACGCTGCCGAGCTCGAGGCCAGGTTCGCCGAATACGACGGCTATACCGCCGAGTCGCGCGCCGGCGAACTGCTGATGGGGGTCGGCATTCCCATCGAGCAGCACGACGGGCCGATGCGCGAGGTCGCGCCGGGCTGGAAGCTGCGCGTCCTGCTCTGCCAGGCGCTGTTCGCCAATCCGGACATCCTGCTGCTGGACGAGCCGACCAACAACCTCGACATCAACACGATCCGCTGGCTGGAGGATGTCCTGAACAGTCGCGAGTCGACGATGATCATCATCTCGCACGACCGCCACTTCCTGAACCAGGTGTGCACCCACATGGCCGACCTCGATTACGGCAGGATCACCGTCTACCCGGGAAATTACGATGACTTCATGGAGGCGGCGACGCAGGCGCGCGAACGCCAGTCGAGCGCCAACGCCAAGGCCAGGGAACGCATCGCCGAACTGCAAACTTTCGTGCGCCGCTTCTCGGCCAACGCTTCCAAGGCCAGGCAGGCGACGAGCCGCCTCAAGCTGATCGACAAGCTGAAGCCGGAAGACGTCAAGCCCTCGTCGCGCCAGTACCCGTGGATACGCTTCGACTACGAAGACAAGGACAAGCTGCACCGCCAGGCGGTCGAGGTCGAGAAAGTCTCGTTCGCCTATGAGGGAGCGCCGCGCAAGATCTTCAGCAATCTCGGCTTCACGATCCATGGCGGCGAGAAGATCGCCATCATCGGCGAGAACGGAGTGGGCAAGACGACCCTGCTGCGCCTGCTGATGGGCGAGCTGCAACCGCAATTCGGCACGATCAAGTGGGCGGAGAAGGCCCGGCCCGGTTACTACTCGCAGGATCACTCGGCGCTGTTCAAGTCCGAAGTCAGTCTTACGGAGTGGATTTCCGGCTACGTTCGTGCTGGCGGGTACGAGGGCGGCGACGTCGAAACGCTCATCCGCGGCACACTGGGGCGTCTGCTGTTCTCGGGTGACGAGGTCAGGAAGCCGGTCAACGTGATTTCCGGAGGCGAGCAGGGGCGCATGCTGTTCGGCAAGCTGATGCTCCTCCATTCGAACGTGCTGATCATGGACGAGCCGACCAACCACCTCGACATGGAATCGATCGAATCGCTGAACAGCGGGCTCGAGAAATTCCCCGGCACACTGATTTTCGTTTCGCACGACAGGGAATTCGTCTCCTCGCTGGCGACCCGCGTCTTCGAGGTCAAGGGCGACGGCTCGATCATCGACTATCTGGGCGGCTACGAGGATTATCTCGCCAGCCTGGGCGTTAACTGACTATTGCGGCATGCCGGCGGCGGCGAGGGTGCGGATGAGGCGCACGCAGTCGACGTCGGACTGATGGTAGGCGGACTTGACGTATTCGACGTAGGCTCGATCTTCGGAATCCGGGCGAGTGGCCAGCGTCGTCTGGTAGACAAAGCGCAGGAAGAGGAACGCCGGTTCGGGCTCCTCGATGGTGATGGTCAGGCTGCCGCCGGGGTGGCCAGGCGACGGCTGGATCTCGAAGCGGACCCACTGTCCTTCGATCAGCGTGACGCGGTCGCGGATTACCGCCTGACCGAAATCGAGCTGGCGCAGCAGCGCGTCGGCATGGCGTTCAACAATGACGCACGTTTCCAGCCCGGGCAGGAAGGGAACGGGATCCTCGACGCGGTGCAGCAGACCCCGCCAGACCTGGCGGCGGCTGAGCGGCGGGATCAGGGGGTTGTGGGGATCGTTGATCTGGATGAGGTGCTCAAATTTCATCGGTCAATGTTAACATCGGCGCCATGCAACTGGAACGAATCCTCCACAAGCTGGGATTCGGCACCCGCAAGGAATGCCGTGCGCTCTGCCTGGACGGGCGGGTCGCGGTCAATGGAGCGCCCTGCGACGAGCCCTTCGGCGACTTTGCCTGCGCCGGGCTGGTGCTTGGCGTCGACGGGGTCGAGTGGCCCTACGCCGAGTTCGCCACCGTGATTCTGAACAAGCCGGCCGGCTACGAATGCTCGCGCAAGCCGCTGCATCACCCGGGCGTCCTTTCCCTGTTGCCGCCGCCGCTGCGGCAGCGGGGCGTGCAGCCCGTCGGGCGGCTCGATGAGGATACCACCGGCCTGTTGCTGATCACCGACGATGGCCAGCTCAATCACCAGCTGTCAGGGCCGCGGCGCAAGGTGCCGAAGGTCTATCTGGCGACGACCCGGCATGCGATCGATCGGGAGCAGGTGGAGCGTCTGCTCGCCGGAGTGGTCCTCAACGACGACCCCGGGCCGGTCGCCGCTATCGCCTGCGAGATCGTCGGCCCGAGGCGCTTGCGCCTGACGCTGACCAGTGGCAAGTACCATCAGGTGAAGCGCATGGTCGCGGCAGCCGGAAACCGGGTCGAAGCGCTGCATCGCGAGGCGCTGGGCGGGCTGACGCTGCCCGACGACCTGAAACCGGGTGAGTGGCGCTGGCTTGCCGCGGTCGACCTCGAAAAACTGCTGGGAATCGTCCGATGACCCTGACGGAAATGCGCTATATCGTCGCGCTGGCTCGCGAGCGTCACTTTGGCAGGGCGGCCGAGGCCTGCCACGTCAGCCAGCCGACCTTGTCGGTGGCGCTGAAGAAGGTCGAGGGGCAGCTCGGCGCCGCCTTGTTCGAGCGGACGGTTTCCGATGTCCGGATCACCACGCTCGGCGAGCGCATCGTCGCGCAGGCGCGGCGCGTGCTCGAGGAGGCGGTGCGCCTGGAGGAGATCGCCGGGGCCAGCGGAGATCCGCTGAGTGGCCAGTTGCGCGTCGGCATCATCTACACCATTGCGCCGTATCTGCTGCCGCAGCTGATTCCGGCATTGCACCGGCAGGCGCCGAACATGCCGCTGTTCCTCAAGGAGGATTTCACCGCCAGCCTGATTCCGGCGCTGAAGGCCGGCGAGCTCGACGTCATCGTCATCGCCTTGCCGTTCGCCGATCCGGGCCTGGTGGCGCAGCCGGTCTACAGCGAGCCGTTCCGTATCGTCGTTCCGGCCGGGCATCCCTGGGTCGAGCGCGGCGGGATCGCGGCGGACGAACTGGAGGGCCAGAATCTTCTGCTTCTCGGCCAGGGCAACTGCTTTCGCGACCAGGTGCTCGAGTCGTGCCCGCGTCTGAGCGGACCAGATGCGCTCGAGCATTCGCTGGAAGGCGGCTCGCTGGAGACGATCCGCTACATGGTGGCGAGCGGCGCGGGGGTGGCGGTGATGCCGAGCACGGCGGCCGACCCGCTGGTCGATAAGGAAGCGATGGTCAGGGTGTTGCCCTTTTCGCGGGAGCAGCCCTCGCGAACGGTCGGGCTCGTCTGGCGCGTGACCTTTCCGCGGCCGCAGGCGATCGACGCCGTCCGTGCGGCCCTGCTGTCGTGCCAGTTGCCGGGGGCGACCGCGGTCCACTGAGGTTTCACGTGGAACGGGCGGGCGACCGCCCAAGCGACACCCGGATACCCGAGCCAAGCTCAGGCGGGGGTTTTCTTCGCGGCCGGCCTTCTGGCGGGCGCCTTCTTCTCGAACTCGAAGCCGACCTTGCCGTCCTGAACGACCAGGTAGGCCGAGAACTTGCGGCGCGTGCGGTTGGAAATGAACCCCTTCAGCAGATCGGTCCTGCCCTCGGCGAGCAGCTTCTTCATCTGTTCCGGATCGACCGGTTGCTGCAGGATGATCGTGCCCGAGCGGAAGTCACAGGTCCTGGCCGTCCCGACCGACTTCTCGCAGACATAGGCGGCGCCATGTTCGAAGACCCCCGAGGCGCACTTCGGGCAACTGCCCAGGCGCTGTTCCGCCGGGAAGTCGATCGTCTCGACCTCGTCGTCCTCACCCGCCCTCGGCTGGCCGAAGTCGAACTCGGGTTCCATCTTGTCGTTGAGCTTGATGGTGGCGGCAAAGGCGCGGCCCATCCTGTTGCGGAAGCCGGTCAGCGGGCCGATCTGGCCTTCGGTGAGCAGGGTGTCGATTTCGGCGGGTTCGAACTGGCGGCCGGCGACGATCTTCCATAGCGCGTAGTCGCAGTTGCCGCACTGGAATTTCTTGTAGGTTTCGCGAATCTGGCTGCCACAGCGCGGGCAGGGCGCCGACAGCACGCCGAAGTCGCCAGGGATCGTGTCGGCTTCGTAACTCCTCGCGCGTTCGACGATGTGACGGGTCATCTCGGCGATCTCGCGCATGAATTCGGCGCGGGTGAAATCGCCCTTCTCGATGCGGCCGAGCTTCCATTCCCACTCGCCGGTCAGTTCCGGCTGGGTCAGTTCGTTGACGCCGAGGCCATTGAGCAGGGTCATCAGCGAGAAGGCCTTGGCGGTCGGGATCAGCTCGCGGCCCTCGCGGTGCATGTACTGCTCGCCGATCAGGTTCTCGATGATCTGGGCGCGCGTCGCCGGCGTGCCGAGGCCGCGGCCGGCCATCGCCGCCTTCAGCTCCTCGTCGTCGACCATCTTGCCGGCGCCTTCCATGGCCGAGAGCAGGGTGGCTTCCGAGTAGCGCGGCGGCGGCCTGGTCTCGTTGGCCTTGACGGTGACTTCCTCGGTTCTGACCTTCTCACCGGCGTCGACCGCAACCAGATGGCCTTCGCCGCCTTCCTGCCCTTCCTTGCCGTGCACGGCAAGCCAGCCGGGATTGACCAGCACCTTGCCCTCGGTCTTGAAGGGATGGCCTTCGACGCGGGTGATGCGGGTGGTGACCAGGTATTCGGCAGGCGGGAAGAAGACCGAGAGGAAGCGCTTGACGACGAAATCGTAGAGCTTCTGTTCGAGTTCGTTCAGGTGCCTGGGCGCCTGCGGCGTCGGGATGATGGCGAAGTGGTCGCTGATCTTGGCGTTGTTGAAGATGCGCTTGTTCGGCAATACCCAGTTGCGCGCCAGGATCTGGTGGGCGAACGGTGCGTAGCGGGCGAGCAGCACTTCATCGTGGCCCTTGCCGGCGCCTTCGCCGGTCAAGACCGAAAGGGTGGCCTTGACTGTGCCGAGGTAGTCCTCCGGCAGACAGCGCGAGTCGGTTCGCGGGTAGGTGAGCACCTTGTGCTTCTCGTAAAGGGCCTGCGCCAGCGCCAGCGTGGTCTTGGCGGAAAAGCCGAAGCGGGCGTTGGCTTCGCGCTGCAGGCTGGTCAGGTCGAAGAGCAGCGGCGAGAGGCGGGTTTCCGGCTTGCTTTCCTCGCTGACGACGCCGGGCTTGCCAAGGGTGGCGGCACGGATGGCGTCGGCCTTGTCCTTTTCCCACAGGCGGTCGGCGCGGGCGTGTTCGTCTTCTTCCTTGCCCTTGTAGCCTTCGTCGAACCACTTGCCGGTATAGGCGCCGGCCTTGGCGGCGAATTCGGCCTCGACTTCCCAGTAGGAACGCGGCTTGAATTCGCGGATCTTCCTTTCACGTTCGACGACGATGGCCAGCGTAGGCGTCTGGACGCGGCCGACCGTGGTCAGGTGGAAGCCGCCGGTCTTCGAGTTGAAGGCGGTCATCGCCCGCGTGCCGTTGATCCCGACCAGCCAGTCGGATTCGGAACGGCAGACGGCGGCATCGCCGAGGCCCTGCATGTCGTTGCCGTGGCGCAGGCGGGCGAAGCCGTCGCGGATGGCGCCCTGGGTCATCGACTGCAGCCACAGGCGTTGCACCGGTTTGCCCGACTTGCTGTGCTGGGCGATGTAATTGAAGATCAGTTCACCCTCGCGCCCGGCGTCGCAGGCGTTGATCAGGCCGGCTACGTCCTTGCGCTTGATCAGCTTGTTGAGCAGCTTGAGGCGCGATTCGGTCTTCGCGATCGGCGACAGCGCGAAGTGCGGCGGAATCACCGGCAGGTGAGCGAACGACCATTTGCCGCGCTTGACCTCGAACTCCTCGGGGCAGGACAGTTCCAGCAGGTGGCCGATGGCCGAGGAAAGCACGTGCGACTCGCTTTCGTAGTAGTCGTCGTGCTTGGTGAAACCCCCTAGCGCCTTGGCGATGTCGACGGCGACGGAAGGTTTTTCGGCAATGATCAGCTGTTTGGTCATGTACTTGGCCTGTTGGGTGCCGGCGCATGATAAGTGCCTAGTGCGCGGCTTGGCAAGACGTCTCTGTCCGTGCGGTCAGACGAGGCGCTGGTAGCGGTTGCCGGGAAGGGCGGCGATCCGGCCGTCGAGTTCAAGCGTCAGCAGTTCGCCAAGCAGCAGGTCGGCGCTGATTCCGGTACGGTCCATCAGATCGTCCAGCGCGCACGGGTCGTAGCCGAGTGCGTCAAGGATGGCGCTGTCGCCAGCCGTCGCCGCGACCGGGGATGCGCCGGGATCTGCCGGATGGCTGCCGAGCTCCTCGAGAATGTCCTGGGCCGTCTCGACCAGCTTGGCTCCCTGCTTGATCAGCCTGTGACAGCCGCGGGCGACCGGGGAATGGATCGACCCGGGAATCGCGAAGACCTCGCGCCCCTGTTCGGCTGCGAGCCGGGCGGTAATCAAGGAACCGCTCTCCAGCGCCGCCTCGACCACCAGCACCCCGCGGGACAGGCCCGAGATGATGCGGTTGCGGCGCGGAAAGTTGGCGGCGATGGCGGGCGTGCCGAGCGGGAATTCGGACACGATGGCGCCTTGCCCGGCGATCGCCAGGGCGAGTTCCTTGTTGCGCGCCGGGTAGACGCGGTCGGCGCCGGTGCCGATGACGGCGATGGTCGCGCCAGCGGCGGCGAGCGCGCCGCGATGGGCGGCGGCGTCGATACCGAGGGCAAGGCCGCTGACGATGCCAAGGCCCTTGACGGCGAGCGCCCTGGCAAAGGTCTCGGCGGTCTGCATGCCCTGCGGCGTCGGGTTGCGGCTGCCGACGATGGCGATTCCCGGCTTCTGGAGCAGGCCGAAATTGCCACGAACATAGAGGATGCTCGGTGGATCGGGAGTCTCCAGCAGCAGAGGTGGATAGGCCGCGTCGGCCAGGGTCAGCAGGCGCTGGCCGGGCTGGCGGGCCCAGGCAAGGCTGCGGTCGACGGCCTCGGAGGGATCAAAATCGAAGAGCAGGTCGGCACGGTCGCCGATGACGCCGCGTGCCGCCAGGCGCCCGGCGGCGAAGACGGCCTCGGGTAAACCGAAAGCGGCGAGAAGCTTGCGCTGCGTCTCGCCGCCGATGCCGGGGATCAGGGTCAGCCGCAACCAGGCGGCCAATCCCTCGTCGTGGATCACGGATTCCGTGCAAAGTCCCCTACGGTCACGGGCTTGGACGACTCGAGGACGAGCGCGTAGGACACCCCGTTGAAGACACGGAAGACGAACACCAGCGCATAGCGCTCTTCGGGAATCGGTTGTGCGACCCGTTGCATCGTGTCCTGGTCGATCGCCAGGGAAACGCGATTGCGGAACAAGGCCAGGACATGGCCGATCTCGAGCCCGTCGTTCTTGCCGCGGTTGAGGGTGACGATCGACGCCTTGCCGCCTTCGTTGACGCCGCCATAGATCGTCATGACCCGCGCCGCAACCGGATGATCGGGGCGATGCGGCACATAGGAGACGATATTGGCGGGCGGCGCCGGCAACAGGCGGTCGCCGCGCATGATCTCCTCCTTGGCCGCGGTGATCTCGAGAACCGCCGGCTCGCCAGGCTGCACCAGGTTGGCATTGCCGAGGAAGAAGGCTTCATGGCCGATGACGCTGCCGGTATCCGGATCGGTCAGCGGCTTTCCGGGGCGGTACACGTTCCAGCGCACCACGCTGGCATCGGGGATCCCGGTGGCGAAGGCCGGGTCGCCATTGCCCATCATGCCGCGGTATTCGGGTCCGGCGACGATGCGCGGCCCGCTGTCGAGCTGTCCCTGCTCGACCACCAGCGGCTGCGACAGGAAGGGTTCGATCTGGTTCGGCGGGATGCTCGGGATCGCCTGCTGCGACGGGTCGGAATAGATCTGCGGCTGGAGTTTGACGGTGCCGCCGGTCGACTTGACCGGCTTGCCGAGGCGCAGGCGCGGCGTCTTGCCGGAGCGGTCCAGATAGACCACCTGTCCGGGATAGATCAGGTGCGGATTCCTGATTTCCTCGCGGTTCATGTTCCACACTTCGGGCCAGCGCCACGGCTCCTTGAGAAATTTGCCGGAGATTCCCCATAGCGTGTCCCCGCGCACGACGACGTGGCGGTCGGGAGGGTTATCGACGAGCTTCACGGGCTCGGCGGCCGATGCGCAAACGGCCGTCACGGCCAGGATGAGCGCGGATATAATGCGTACCATAGTCGTAACCTCACGTGCCGACGGAACACGGCGCAGCTTGCATGGTCTGATCCACGTCAGGCGAACCTGTCCCATATCTCTGGAATCGCATGAGATTCTGCACGTAATAACTTAAGCGAGCAAGCTTTTTTCGGTGTTTCCCATGGCTCTACTACCCATTTTGCGTTTTCCCGATGCGCGCTTGAAGAAAGTTGCGGCGCCGGTGGTCAAGATCGACGATTCGGTGCGGCGTCTGATCGCAGACATGGCTGAAACCATGTACGAGGCGCCCGGCATCGGCCTGGCGGCGACGCAGGTCGATATTCACAAGCAGATCGTCGTGATCGACGTTTCGGAAGGCCGGAACGAGCTGCTTGCCCTGGTCAATCCGCGCATCAGTGACGTGGAGGGGCAGCAGGAGGGCGAGGAAGGCTGCCTGTCGGTGCCCGGGATCTATGAGAAGGTCGGGCGCGCCGAGCGCGTGACCGTGCACTTTCAGGACGGCGAGGGGCAGCATCGGACGCTGGTCGCCGAGGGGCTGCTCGCCGTGTGCATCCAGCATGAACTGGACCACCTGAATGGCACGGTCTTCGTCGATCATCTCTCGCAGTTGAAGCAGACCCGCATCCGCAACAAGCTCGCCAAGCAGGCCCGCGTCACCGCATGAGGCTGGTCTTCGCCGGGACCCCCGATCTTGCCGCGCTGGCGCTGCGGGCGATCGTGGCGGCGGGGCACGAGGTGCGCCTCGTCCTCACCCAGCCCGACCGGCCGGCGGGGCGGGGGATGAGCCTGCAGCCTTCGGCCGTCAAGCGGCTGGCGGTGGAGCGTGGCATCGAGGTGTTCCAGCCGCTGACATTGAAGGATGCGGCGGCGCAGGCGAGAATTGCCGCCGTCCAGCCGGAGGTCATGGTGGTCGCCGCCTACGGCCTCCTTCTGCCGCAGGCCGTGCTCGACCTCCCGCGCCTCGGCTGCATCAACATCCATGCGTCGCTGCTGCCGCGCTGGCGCGGGGCGGCGCCGATCCAGCGGGCGCTGCTCGCCGGCGATCGCGAGAGCGGTGTCTGCATCACGCAGATGGAGGCGGGCCTCGATACCGGGCCGGTGCTTCTGCGGGGCGTCTGCGCGATCGAGTCTGGCGACACGAGCGGAACGCTGCATGACCGTCTGGCCGGCCTCGGCGCGCGGCTGGTGGTCGAGGCGCTGGCCGGGCTGCCCTTGCCGGCGACCGCGCAGGCCATGGAGGGAGTCACCTATGCGGCGAAGCTGGGCAAGGCTGAGGCGCTGGTCGACTGGTCGAAAAGCGCGCAGGAGCTGGATCGTCATGTCCGCGCCTTCAACCCGTTTCCCGGCGCCCAGGCCCGGCTCGGCGGAGAGACCGTGAAGCTGTGGCAGGCGGCGCCGGCTGACGGTTCGGGTGAAATCGGGCGGATATTGCGCGTCGACCGCAACGGCATCGTCGTCGCCTGCGGAGCAGGGGCCCTTGCGGTCAGCGAGTTGCAGAAGGCGGGAGGCAGGCGCCTGGCGGTCCGCGAATTTCTCGCCGGACATGCGCTCAAGGCGGGCGACCGATTCGACGTGGCGGCTTGAATTCGGCGGCGGCGCCAATATCTGTTGGCTGAGACGACTGCTCCAAGGAGGTTTGACGATGTTCAACTGGGTCAAGACGGCCATGCTGATGGCGGCGATCATGGCGCTCTTCGGCGTGGTCGGCGGCATGATCGGCGGCGAATCGGGAATGCTGCTGGCGCTCGTCTTCGGCGGGGCGATGAATGTCTTCTCCTACTGGTTCTCGGACACGATGGTGTTGAAGATGTACAACGCCAGGGAAGTCGACGCGACGAGCGCGCCCCAGTTTTACGGAATGGTGGGGCAGCTGGCGCAGCGGGCCGGGCTGCCGATGCCGCGGGTGTATCTGATCGACGAGGATCAGCCGAATGCCTTCGCCACCGGCCGCAATCCGCAACATGCGGCGGTTGCGGCGACGACCGGCATCCTGCAGCTGCTGTCGGCGCGCGAACTGCGCGGCGTCATGGCACACGAGCTGGCGCACGTGGCGCATCGCGACATCCTCATTTCGACGGTCGCGGCGACCATGGCCGGGGCCATTTCCGCCCTCGCCAATTTCGCCATGTTCTTTGGCGGGCGCGGCGAGGACGGGCGGCCCGCCAACCCGCTGGCGGGCATCGCCGTGGCGCTGCTGGCGCCGCTGGCCGCCAGCCTGATCCAGATGGCGATCTCGCGCGCCCGCGAGTACGAAGCCGACCGGGGCGGCGCTGAAGTCAGCGGCGATCCGCATGCCCTGGCCGACGCGCTGGCGAAGATCCAGATGTACGCCGAGGGGCGGATTCCGCTGGCGCCGGCCGAGGCGCATCCGGAGACGGCGCAGATGATGATTCTCAACCCGCTCGCGGGCGGCGGGATCAGCGGCCTGTTTTCGACCCACCCGCCGACGGCGGAGCGGATTGCCCGTCTGCGGGCGATGGCGCGCTAGAGCGGCGGCGCCCGCAGGCAGCCGCGGGCGACCTCTTGCGTGGTCAGCCGGCCCGGGGCAAAGGCCGCGATCACTTCGGCGAACAGCGCGTGGGCGCGGCTGCTGTTGTCGCCGCTGAAGTTGCAGACGTAGACGTCGAGAGTGACGCCGCCGATTTCCGGCCAGGTATGGACCGCCAGGTGCGACTCGGCGAGCACGACGGCGCCGGTGACGCCGGCCGGGTGGCCCGCCGCATCATGGAAGGCGTGAAAGAGGCGGCCGACCACCGTCAGTCCGTTTCTCGAGCATGCCGCTGCGCAGAACGCTTCGAGTCGCGGGGCGGCGAGCAGCAGCTCGGCCGGACAGCGGCAGTCGAAGAGGTCGGCGATCAGGTGCAGGCCATTCATGCCGCAATTCTATTGCGTTCCACGTGAAACGCCAGCGCCCAGATTGATTTCGAGCAGACGCCCGAGGCGGTAGCCGGCATCGACGATGCGCCGCTCGGCGATGGCGTGCGCCCGCCGGTTGAAGTCCTCGGTGACGATCGGCAGGAGGCTGCCGACGGCGTCCGGGTAGGCCGACGCCCGCAGGCGATGGCTTTCGTCCCGCCACAAGGCGACGCTGCCCTGGCGCGGCACGGGATATTCCGCGACCAGGCGCCGCGCCTTGTCTTGCAGCCGCTGACCGCGCAGCCAGGGCGGCCCGGGCAGGTCATCCCAGTAGGTGTGCAGGCTGGAAAAGGGGAGCCGCTTGTTGAACGGGTTCTCGATCTCGACGGCGGTTCCGCCCTCGTCGTCGGCGCGACCGACGTGCAGCGGCTGGTGGATGTCGGCGACCAGATGAACCAGCCAGGGGAGGGCATGGGAAATTTCGTCGCTTTTCGCGGTCGACCGCAACAGGCGGGCGAGGCGCTCGATCTGGCGGTCGGCCTCGCCCCGTACCGGCCTTCCCCGGTCGTCGACATCGACGTAATGCCAGTTCCTGTGGCGAGCACGGTCGGGAAAGCCGGGAAGCGGCGGCATCGGGGCATTTTCCCCCTCGTCGTGAAAGCGCGGATCGTTGCGGATGTCGTCGGGCCAGGTCGCGGCTTCGACGAAGACCTTCGCGGGGTCGGCGGAACGGGCCCTGGCGACCCAGCGCTCGTGATCGGGATGACGGGCAAGAGCCTGCGCAACGAATTCGCGGGTGGCCGGCGAGATCTGTTGCCAGGCGATGGCCGCCACCAGCCGGTGACCAGCGGCGTTCCATGCCCCGGCGACGGGGGAAACGAGCAGGAAAAGCAGAGCGATGAGGTATGGACGCATTGCGCCATTATGCCGCGTGCGATAATGGCGGCCCATGTCCGATCTTCCCGCCACTTCCCTGGCCTTCGCCTTCGTGCAAGCCGCCCGCATCGATGCCGCCGTCTTCGCCGGGCAGAGTCTCGCCGACGGCCTTCTCGCGAGCGTCGATCGCGCCGCGCGCCCGGCGGTGCAGGACCTGGTCTACGGCAGCCTGCGCTGTTATGGGCGCGGCGACTTCTTCCTGAGCCGCCTGCTGGCGAGTCCGCTGCCCGCCGAGGAGGTGCGGGCGCTGCTGCTGGTGGCGATCCATCGGCTCGAAACCCGGCCGGAAGCCGCGCATACGGTGGTCGATCAGGCCGTCGCGGCAGCCGGCGAACTGGCCGGGGGCCGCTTTCGCGGTCTGGTCAATGGCGTCCTGCGCAATTTCCTGCGGCAGCAGGGCGCATTGCTTGCGGCGGCGGCGAGCGATGCCGTGGCGCAGGCGCAGCATCCCGGCTGGTGGCTGACGCGTCTCCGGAATGCCTGGCCCGATGATTGGCAGGCCATCGTTACCGCCGGCAATTCCCCGCCGCCGATGGCGTTGCGCGTCAATCGCCGCCGCGGCACGCGCGAGGAATATCTGGCACGGCTGACGGAAGAAGGGATCGTCGCGACGCCGGTCGGCGAAGCGGGACTGGCGCTCGCCCGGCCGCTCCCGGTCGAGCGGCTGCCGGGCTTCGCCGACGGTCTGGTCTCGGTCCAGGATCCAGGGGCGCAGAAGGCGGCGGCGTTGCTCGACCCCTTGCCGGGAAGCCGCGTCCTCGACGCCTGTGCCGCGCCAGGCGGCAAGACGGCGCATCTGCTGGAGCGGGCCGATCTCGACTTGCTGGCGCTCGACGTCAAGGCTTCGCGCTGCCGCCGCGTCGCCGAGAACCTCACGCGGCTCGGCCTGCATGCCTCGCTTCAGGCCGCCGACTGTGGGCGACTGGATACCTGGTGGGATGGCCGTCCTTTCGACGCGGTTCTCGCCGATGTCGCCTGTACCGCCAGCGGCGTCGTGCGCCGCAACCCGGACGCCAAGTGGCTGCGCCGCGAGGCCGACATCGAGAGTTTCGCGGCGGCCCAGTCGCATATCCTCGAAGCGCTGTGGCGGGTCGTGCGGCGCGGGGGTAAACTCCTCTATGCGACCTGCTCGGTCTTCCCCGAGGAGAACGGCGAACAGGCCGATCGCTTTGTCGCCAACCATCCGGATGCCCGCCGCGCCCACGAGGAACAGATTCTGCCCGCAGCAGCCCATGATGGCTTTTACTATTGCCTCCTCGAAAAACATGCTTGAGCGATCGCGGATCTGGCTGGCCGCCGTCGTTGTGGCCATGTTGCCGGTGCTGGTTCTGGCGGCCGATATCGAGATCGCCAATCCGCAGATCACCGCGAACGAGGATGGCTACGTCGTCTCCGCGGACTTTGGTTTCGAACTCAACGAGCGTCTCGAGGAAGCGGTTGCCCGGGGTGTCGTTCTTCACTTCGTGACTGAATTCGAATTGACACGGCCGCGCTGGTACTGGTTGGATGAGAAACTGGTCAGTCGCAACAGGGTTCATCGCCTGTCCTTCCATGCGCTGACGCGGCAGTATCGCCTGTCCACCGGCGGTCTTCATCAGTCCTTCGATTCCCTGTCGGAGGCGTTGCGCGTACTCTCGCGCCTGCGCAACTGGCTGGTCATCGACGGGCGGGCCGAGAAACCCGTTGTCCAGCCCGGAGAAAGCTACCTGGCCGCGCTGCGCATGCGACTCGACATCAACCAGTTGCCGCGCCCCTTCCAGATTTCCGCCATCGGCAACCGGGACTGGAACCTGGCATCCGAATGGAAAGTCTGGCAGGCGACCCTTCCGGCGGAGGCCAGATGAAGCGTCTTCTGGCCGCGGGCGGCGCTTTCGCGGCAGCGTTGGGCGCCATCCTCTGGTTTCTCCTGCTGATGTCCACGGCGGCCGACACCGCCATCTTCACGCGTCACTACCCGCTGCTGATCGGTCTCAACGTCGTCCTGGCGCTCGCCATGGTCGGCTTGGTCAGCTGGCAGTTGCGCTCCCTGTGGCGCGACTATCGCGCCCAGGTTTTCGGGGCCCGGCTGAAGCTGCGGCTGATGATGATGTTCGGGGTCATCGCCGTATTGCCGGGAGCGCTGGTCTATGGCGTATCGGTGCAGTTCGTGACGCGCTCGATCGAGAGCTGGTTCGATGTCCGGGTCGAGAAGGCGCTGGAGTCGGGCCTGCGTCTGGGCCGCTCGGCGCTCGATTCGCTGCTGGCGGATCTCACCGACAGGGCCCGCGGCATGGCCAACGAGTTGTCGGATCTCCGGGAATCCGGGCGGCGTTCGGCGCTGTTGCGTCTGCGCGAGGAGCGGGGGGTGCAGTCGGCGGCGCTGTTTTCGGTCGGCGGCCAGTTGCTTTCCAGCGCCAGCAGCGAGATCGGCGCCGCCTTGCCCGACCTGCCGACGCAGGCCCAGCTCAAGCAGGCGCGCAGCACGCAGGGGGTCACCGCCGTCGACGGCGAGGGCGGACAGCTGAATCTGCGGGTGCTGGTGCCGGTTGCGGCGCATACCGTGTTCGAGGAGCCGCGTATCCTCCAGGTCATCCAGCCGGTTCCGCCGTCTCTTGCCTTTGATGCCGACGCGGTCGAGGGGGTGTACCGCGATTATCAGGAGCTGCAGCTGGCGCGTCAGGGGCTGACGCGGATTTATGCCCTGACCCTGACGTTGACCGTGCTCGTCGCCCTGTTCGGCGCCTTTGCGCTGGCCTTCGTCATGGCGCGCCGCCTGTCCGCGCCGCTGTCGATTCTTGCCGAGGGCACGCAGGCGGTCGCCCAGGGCGACTTCTCGCCGCGCCAGGCGGTGTATAGCCGGGACGAGCTGGGCATCCTCACCCAGTCCTTCAACCGCATGACCCGCCAGCTCGACGATGCCCGCCGCGAAACCGAACGCCACCGCGCGGAACTGGAGTCGGCGCGCGGCTACCTGGAGTCGATCCTCGCCAATCTGTCGGCCGGCGTTCTGGTCTTCGATCGGCATTCCGTGCTGCGGACGGTGAACGAGGGTGCGCGCAACACGCTGGCCGACGATTTCAGCGGCCTGATCCATGAGGACATTGCCCACTGGCCGCGGCAGAAGGAATTCGGCAAGTTCATCGGCGACAACGTCGCCCGCGCCAAGGATGTCGAGTGGCAGGCCCAGGTCGAACTCGAACGCGCGAACGGGATGCCGCAGGCGCTGCTGTTGCGCGGCTCGCGTCTGCCGGAGGCGAGCGGTGGCGGCGAGGTCGTGGTCTTCGACGACGTGACGCGGATCGTCGCCGCGCAGCGCAGCGCCGCCTGGGGCGAGGTGGCGCGCCGCCTGGCGCACGAGATCAAGAATCCCCTGACGCCGATCCAGCTTTCCGCCGAGCGCCTGCAGTTCAAGCTGGCCGGCAAGTTGATGAATGGCGACAAGGACATGCTGGCGCGCGGCACGCAAACGATCATCAATCAGGTACAGGCGATGAAGCGCATGGTCGACGACTTCCGCGACTATGCGCGCCTGCCGGCGC
>ERZ761602.3920-NODE-3920-length-20073-cov-7.214757_pt1 | contig 20073 bp, 13 predicted proteins | sample MGYA00512165_ERZ761602 | MGnify/ENA primary metagenome ERZ761602 (study PRJEB28899, sample SAMN02445085) | bioreactor sludge metagenome | biome: EBPR sludge; isolation source: Thorneside wastewater treatment plant | place: Australia: Brisbane, Thorneside... | reverse complement strand
CCGCCCGCCTGCACGCCAGCGCCGCCTTCCCGTTGGTCCACCAGGATCAGGCCCTGGGCGCGCTCAACCTGTACAGCGAGCAAGACGTCTTCTTCTCGCCCGAGCGCCTCGAACTCTTCCAGGCCTTCGCCCACCAGGCCGCGGCGGCGTTGGCCAACGCCCGCCTGTACGCGTCCGTCACCGAGCAGCGCGAACAGCTGCGCGGCCTGGCGGCGCGCCTGGCCGCGGCCGATGAAAGCGAGCGCCGCAGCGTGGCCCGCGAGTTGCATGATCGCGTCGGCGCCAACCTGACGGCCCTCAGCCTCAACCTGACCCTGGTGCGCGGCCGGCTCTCGCCGGAGACGGCCGCCGCGGTCGGCCCGCGCCTGGACGACACCATGACGCTGCTCCAGGAGACCATGACCCAGGTGCGCAACGTGATGATGGAGCTGCGCCCGTCTGTGTTGGACGACTACGGCCTGCTGGCCGCGCTGCGCTGGCACGCGGGTCAGGTGGCCCAGCGCCATGACCTCGCCGTGGCGGTTTCCGGCGCTCCGCCGGAGCTGCGCCTGCCCACCGCCGTGGAGACGGCCCTGTTCCGCATCTCGCAGGAAGCCATGACGAACATCGTCAAGCACGCTCACGCCACGCGCGTCCGCGTCCATCTGGAGGCCATCGGCCCGCGCGTGCGCCTGACCATCGCCGACGATGGGCGGGGCTTTGCGGTCGGCGAGGCCGCTGGCCGCCCGCAGGATGCCTACGGTTGGGGCCTGAGCCTGATGCGGGAACGGGCCCTGTCCGTGGGCGCGGACCTTCGGGTAGAATCGTCGCCCGGGCGAGGGACGCAAGTGATTGTCGAGGTGGCGCAATGACGATCCAAATTCTGTTGGCCGACGATCACGCCGTCATGCGGGATGGCCTGCGCGCGTTGCTGGATGGGGCGGCCGGGCTGCGCGTCGTCGGCGATGCCCCGGATGGCCGGGCGGCCGTCCAGCAGGCGGCCGCGCTCCGGCCGGATGTGGCCATCCTGGATATCGCCATGCCGGAGCTCACCGGCATTGAGGCCACCCGCCAGATCCTGGATATCTGCCCGGAGACCCAGGTCATCATCCTGTCTATGTACAGCGCGGCCGAGTATGTCTTCCGAGCGCTGCAAGCCGGCGCGCGCGGTTACCTGCTCAAAGACTCGGCTGGGGCGGCCGTGGTGGAGGCCGTGCGCCTGGTCCACTCCGGCCGGCGCTATCTCAGCCCGTCGCTCTCGGAAGCCGTGATCGACGATTACGTGCGCCAGCACGCCGCCCTGGACCCCCTGGCGTCCTTGAGCCCGCGTGAGCGCGAGATCCTGCGCTTTATCGTCGAAGGCCACTCCAACGCCGACGTCAGCCAGCGCCTCTCCCTCTCCATCAAAACGGTGGAGACCTACCGCAGCCGGATCATGGAGAAACTCAACATTGAGAACCTGCCCGGCCTGGTCAAGTTCGCGATCCAGCACGGCGTCATCACGCTGGATTAAGCCGCTGAGCAACCCCGCCTCCCCCAGCGCCCGCTCGTAAGGTCAAAACGCTAGGCACCCCAGGCGGAGCCGCCGGGCGGCGTAGTCGAGGGGCGCCTCCTCCATCGCGCCTGAGTGGGGCAAACCACTCGACGTAACCAGCGCCGCCAACGTATCCCGCCGCCCCTTTCGGCCCGAGGCGACAGCTCGCCCTGTCAGGTTTTCCCGGCCGAACTGTCATACTTCCCCGACAGACGACGGCCGCCCGCCGCGCTAGAGTGAGGACAGGCCGGCGGATCATTTCGACTTTGCCTTGGCCGAAGACCGGGCCGGCAACCGGCCCGCCCCACTGATCCGTCGGGAATGGTCGTCATGACGATCACGCACCGCAACGGTTCCCCGAGCAGCCCGTCGGACGGGCGGCCCACCATCTTGATTGTCGAAGATCACGTCCGCACGCGTGAAGTTGTGCGCGACTGGCTCAGCTACATCTTTCCCTCGGCCCGCCTGTTCGAAGCCGGCACCGGCGACGAAGCCCTGGAGTCGGTGGCCGCTCATCAGCCGGACCTCGTGCTCATGGATGTCGAACTGCCCGGCATGAAGGGCATCGAGGCCACCCGCCGCATCAAGCTGCTAGCGCCGGCCGTCCGGGTGGTGATCTTGTCCATCTACCAGGCGCCCGAGTACCGCAGCGCCGCCATCGCGGCCGGCGCCACCGCCTACATCCCTAAGTCCGCGATGCACACCGACCTGGTTCCTTTGCTGCGGTCCTTCGTCCGGGAGCTGGCCGTCTGAGAACGTCCAGCCCCTGTCCTGCAAGCGCGGCCCTGACCATTGCCCGCAATCTCGGCTGGCCAGGGCCGTCTTTGTTTTAGCGCCGGCCCTCGGCCTCGCCTTTGGACCGCCAAGAGCAAGTGATGGATGCGAATACGCTGAGCAGCGCGATCCTGGATGCGCTCGAAACGCGCCTGGCCGTCGTCGACGCTGACGGCCGGATTCTCACCGTCAACGCCGCCTGGGCGGAGGCGGCGCGCGCCAGCGGCGACCCTGATCTGCGTTACACCGGCCCGGGTGTGAACTACCTGGCGGTGCTGCGCCAGGCCGCCGAGGACGAACCCGCGGCGTTGGCGGCCCTGGTCGGCCTGCAGGCCGTTATCTCGGGCGAGCGGCAGCGCTACAGCCAGGACTATCCGTGCCCGCTGCCGTCCGGCGAGGTGCGCTGGTTCCACTTGCGCGTTACGCCGCTGGCCGGCGTGGCCGGGCGCGTGGTGGTGGCCCACGACGACGTCAGCCGTCAAAGACTGGACGAGGTCCGGCTGGCCCACCACTTTCATCTGCTGGCTACGGTGGGTGATGCCGTGATCGCCACCGACGACCACTGGCGGATCACGGCCTTTAATCCGGCGGCGGAAGCCCTGTACGGCTGGCCGGCGGCCGAGGTGGTGGGGCGGCGGTTGGCGGACGCGGTCGGCGCTGAACTGCCAGCCGACCAGCAGGCCGCGCTGCTGGCGGCCTTGCAGACGACTGGGCGTCACCAGCAGTCGCTGCGTCACCGGCATCGCGATGGCGCGCCCATCGAGGTGGATGTCGTGGTCCTGGCCCTGCGCGATGACGCCGGCCGGCTGGTCGGCTTCCTCAACGTCAACCACGATCTGACGGCGCGCCGCCAGGCCGAGGTGGCGCTGGCCCAGCGCGAGGCCGATCTGCGCGCCATCTTCGACAGCAGCCAGCAGGCCTTCGTGCTGTTGGATCCGGCCGGCCAGATCCGCGCCCGCAATGCCGCCGCCGACGCGCGCCTGCGCCGCCTCGTCGGGCAGGTTGTGCCCAACGGCAGTTCGCTGCGGGCCAGTCTGCCGCCCGAAGAGCGCGCCGGCTTCGATCACCACTTTGCGCTGGCCCTGAGCGGCCAGCACCTGACCGTGGGCAAAGGCCTGATGCGGCCGGGCGGCGCCGGCGAGTGGTATGAGTTGACCTATGGCCCGGTGCGGGATGAGGCCGGCCAGACCCTGGGCGTGTGCCTGACGATCACCGACATCACCGACCGGCAGCGGGCGGAGGCCGCGCTGCGTGAGAGCCAGCAGCGCCTGGAGCTGGCGCTGCGCGGGGCCGACGTCGGCCTGTGGGATGCCGACTTCGCCCGCGGCGCTTTGCGCGTCGACGAGCGCTGGGCGGCCATGCTCGGCTACAGCCTGGATGAGATTGAACCCAGCCTGGCTTTCCTGCGGACCCTGATGCACCCGGAGGATTGGCCGCGCCTGCAGCAAGCGCTCGCTGATCAGGCGCGCGGTCATACGCCCTTGCTGGATGTGGAACTGCGCCTGCGCGCGCCGGATGGCCGCTGGCGCTGGATCCTCAGCCGCGGCCGGGTCCTGGAGCGCACGCCCGCCGGCCAGCCGCTGCGCGCCGTCGGCACCCACCTGGATCTCACCGAGCGCAAGGCGCGCGAACGTGAGTTGGAGGCCATCGTTGCGATCAGCGCGGCCCTGCGCGTGACCCACAGCCGGGCCGCCATGGTGCCGGCCATCCTGCGCGAGACCCAGGCCTTGCTCGGCGTGACTGAGGTCGGCCTGTTGGGGCGTGACCCGGCCAGCGCCGATGCGGTGGTGGAAGCGGCCGGCGGCGCGTGGGCGGCGGCGGTCGGGCGGCGCCTGGTCCTCAGCGAAGAGGTGCTTGGCCAGGTGCTGCACAACGGCCGCGCTTACCTGTGCTCGGACGTCGCCGCCGATTCGCTGGCCGCGCAGTTGGGGCCGGCCGCGGCGCTGCAGTCTCTGGCGGCGGTGCCGTTGACGGCGGCGGGTGAAGGCGTTGGCGTGCTGGCGGCCGGCTGGCACGGCCACCTCCCGGATGAGGCGGTCCGGCGTCTGCGCGTCGTCGCCGATATCGCCGCCAGCGCCCTGCACCGGGCGGCCCTGTACGAGCAGGCGCAGTACCGCGCCGAGCAACTGACCGTGGTGAGCACGGCCGGCCAGGTGCTGGCCGAGACTCTGGATGTCGACCGGATCCACGAGCGCCTGTATGGCCTGATCCTGCGCCTGCTGCCGGACAGCGAAGCCGTCCACGTCGCCCGCTACGATCCCGAACAGCAGCGGCTGTTGACCGTCTACGCCCGGGAGGGCGGTCAGCGCGTGGACGTGGCCCAACGGCCGCCGTTGCCGCTGGAACCGCACGGTCCGCAGAACGAGGCCATCCTCACCCGCCGGCCGGTCATCGTGAACGACTTGCCCGCCCGGCTGCGCCTGCTCCAGCCCGCCCACGGTCTGGCTGATCCGCAGATGAGGCCGCGCTCGGCGCTTTACGTGCCGTTGATGGCGCGCGGCCAGGTGGTGGGCGTGGTCCAGGTGCAGAGCCTGCCGCTGGATCGCTATCACCCGTTGGACGCCGAACTGCTGACCGTCGTCGGCAACACGGCCGCCCTGGCCCTCGAGAACGCGCGCCTGTTCACGGAGGCGCGGCGGCATCTGGGCCAGACCCAGGCGCTGCACGCCATCGACGTCGCCATCAGCGGCAGCGTGGATTTGCGCGTCATCCTGGAGGTCGCGCTCACCCAGGTGCTGGTCCAGTTGCGCGTGGACGCCGCCCTGGTGCGGCTGCTCGACGCGCACACCCAGCTCCTGACGCCCGCTGCCAGCCGCGGCTTCCGCAATAGCGCCGTCTGCCAGGCGCGGGTGCGCGTCGGCACCGCCTTGGCTGGCGCGGTCGCGCTCGAGTGCCGCCGCCTGGTGGTGCCGGATCTGGCAGCCTATCCCGACGCCGAGTTGTCACCGGAGTTCCTGTCCGCGGAGGGCTTCCGAGCCTACGTGGGTGCGCCGCTGGTAGCCAAGGGGCAGGTCCTGGGCGTGCTGGAGGTCTTTCAGCGTGAGCCCCTGGCCCTGGACACCGACTGGCTGGAGTTCCTGGATGCCTTGGCCGGCCAGGTGGCCATCGCCGTGGATAACGCCGGCCTGTTCACCGAGCTGCGGCGTTCCTACCAGGAGCTAAGTCTGGCCTACGACGCCACCATCGAAGGCTGGTCACGGGCGCTGGATATCCGGGATAAGGAGACGGAGGGCCACACGCGGCGCGTCGCCGACCTGGCGGTGCATCTGGCCCGCGCCCTGGGGTTGAGCCCGGCCGACATCGTCCACATCCGCCGCGGCGCTCTGCTGCATGACATCGGCAAACTGGGAGTGCCGGATGCGATCCTGTTGAAGCCGGGCCCGCTGACCGAGGCGGAGTGGGCGATCATGCGCCGCCATCCGGCGCTGGCCTATGAGCTGCTCGCCCCCATCACGTATCTGCAGCCGGCCCTCGACATCCCGTACGCGCATCACGAGAAATGGGACGGCAGCGGCTATCCGCGCGGCCTGAAAGGTGACGCGATCCCGCTGGCGGCGCGGCTCTTCGCCATCGTCGACGTCTGGGATGCGCTGCGGTCAGACCGGCCCTACCGGCCCGCCTGGCCCGTCGAGCGCGTGCTGGCCCACCTGCGCGCCCAAGCCGGCACGCACTTTGACCCGCGCGTGGTCGACGTCTTCTTGGGCCTGTTGGCGAACGGGGCAGGCTGTGGGCCGGCCGGGGCGCTGGTGCATTGGGAGAGCTAAGGAGTCTGTGCCGATGAGCTTGGCGATACGGGTTTTGCTGGTCGACGACCAGGCCACAGACCGCGCGGCCGTGCGCGCGGCGTTGGCCGACGATGTGACCAGCTTCACACTGACGGAGGCCGGCTCCCGCGCCGACTTCGAGGCGCGGCTGGCCCCGGGCCGTTTTGACCTGATCCTGAGTGAATTTGACCCGCCCGGCTTCGAAGGGCTGCAGGTAATCAACGCGGTGCGGGCCGTCGATCCGGCCCTGCCGGTCGTCATCCTCACCGGCGCCGGCTCGGAGGCCATCGCCGTCCAGGCCATGAAGCGCGGCGCCGCCGACTACGTCATCAAAGAGCCGTCCCATCTGCGGCGCCTGCCGCAGACCCTGCGCATGGTGGTGGAACAGGCCCATCAACGCGCCGCCGTGGCCGACGCCAACGCCCGTTATCGCGAGTTGTTTCGCAGCGTGCCCGTCGCGCTGTTCCGGTTCACGCTGGACGGCGAGGTCTTCTTCGCCAATCCGGCGTTTTACCAGTTGGTCGGCCTGCCTGAGCAGGCGCCCCCAGCGCACCTGAAGCTGCGCGATCTGTTCGAGGCCGAGGCTGAGTTGCGTGATTGGCTGGCGCAGCTAGACCAGGCCGGGCTGGTGCGCGATTACGAAGCGCAGTTGCGCCACCGTGACGGCCGGCCGGTCTGGGTGCGCGGCAGCGCGCGCGCCGTCCGGGATGAGCGCTTCCAGGTGCTGTACTGCGAAGGCAGCTTCGAAGACGTCACCGCGCGCCGGCAGTCGGAAGCGGCCCTGCGCGAGAGCGAACGCCGCTACCGCCTGCTGGCCGAGCACATGGCCGATGTGGTCTGGGTGCTGGACACGACCACCAATCGCTTCCGCTACGTCAGCCCGTCGGTGGAACGGCTGCGCGGATTCAGCGTGGACGAAGTGCTGGCGCAGACCGCGGACCAGGCGCTGACGCCGGACTCCTGGCGCGATATCACGGCCCGGCTGCCGGCGCGTCTGGAGGCCTTCCGGGCCGGCGATCCCAATGCCGTCCAGCGCATGGACCAGGTGGAGCAGACTCGCCGCGACGGCTCAACGGTGTGGACCGAGGTCAGCACCACCCTGCTGCTCAACGAAGACGGCACGATCGACGTGATCGGGGTCACGCGCGATATCTCGCGCCGGCGCGCCGCGCTGGAGGCGCTGGAGGCGCGTGAAGCCCAGTACCGCGCTATTATCGATACCGCCCTGGATGGGTTTTGCCTGCTGGACGGCGCCGGCCAGCTCCTGGACGTCAACGACGCTTACGGCCGCATGCTCGGCTACAGCCGCGTCGAGCTTCTGTCCAAGACGCTCTTCGACCTCAAGCCCGCCGGCGCCGCCGCGACGACGGCGGCCCGCCTGGAACAGATCCGCGGGGAAGGCAGCGGTCGTTTCGTCACCCATCACCGCCGCCGCGACGGCAGCCTGGTGGAGATCGAAGCCAGCGTCACCTATTGGCCCGAGCAATCCGGGCGGTTCGTCTGCTTTCTGCGGGATGTGACCCCGCTCCGCAGCGCCGAGGCCGCCCTGCGCGAGAGCGAGGCGCGGCTGGCCGGCCTGGTGGACTCCGTGCCGGACGCCATCCTGGCCCTGGATGAGGCCCACCGGCTGGTCGTTTTCAACCCGGCCGCCGAGCGCTTGTTTGGCTGCTCAGCCGCCGACGCGCTGGGCAGCCTGGTCGATCGCTTCATCCCCACGGCCTTTCGGTCCGCGCACACGGAGATCTTGCACCGTTTCGGGCGGAATGGGGCGGTCCAGCCGGACCCGGGCCGGCGCCTGCACATCCAGGCCCAGCGCGCCGACGGCTCGGTCTTCCCAGCCGAGGCCACGCTCAGCGTCGCCGAAGCGCACGGCCAGCGCTTGTTCACCGTCATCTTGCGCGACCTGACGCAGGCGCAGGCGGCCGAGGAGCGCCAGCGCGTGCAATCCGCGGCCCTGGCCGCCACCGCCAGCGCCCTGGTCATCACGGACCGTGACGGCCGCATCGAGTGGGTCAACCCGGCCTATACTCGCCTGACCGGCTACACCGTCGCCGAGGTGCTGGGCCAGACGCCGCGCGTGCTCAAATCCGGCCGGCACTCGCCGACCTTCTACACGACGATGTGGGCCACGATCCTGTCCGGGACCACCTGGCGCGGCGAGCTCGTCAACCGCCGCAAGGATAACAGCCTGTACCAGGAGGAGCAGACCATCACGCCCGTGCTGGACGAGCACGGCCTGGTGACGCACTTCATCGCCGTCAAGCAGGACATCACCGAGCGCAAACAGCGCGAACGCGAGCTGGAGGCCATCGTCGCCGTCAGCGGCGCCCTGCGCGCTGCCGGGACCCGCGCCGAAATGCCGCCGATCATCCTGGATCAGATCGCGCAGCTCCTGGACCTCAGCGGCGCGGCGCTGGCTTTGCGTGACGCCGACGGCCCGGTGCGTCTGCAGCAGGGCGAGTGGGTGGATTTCACCGGCCTGCGCCTGCCGCCGGACGAGGCCTTGCTGGCCCACGTGGTCGCTACCGCCCAGCCGTACGTCAGCGACGACGTGCGCGCCGATGAGCGCTTCTATCGCGGGCTCACTCTGCCGCAGCCCTACGCCGTCGTCTGTGTGCCGCTCATCATCCAACAGCGGGCGCTGGGGGCGCTGTGGGCGGTCCGGCCGGCGCCGTTCCAGGCCCTGGATGTGCGCCGGCTGACCTCGATCGCCGACATCGCCGCCAGCGCCCTGCACCGGGCCGCCCTGCACGAGCAGACGGCTCAGCGGCTGCGCTACGCCCAGGTGCTGCACCGCCTGGACCGGGCCGTCACTGCCAGCCTGGACCTGCGCGTGACGCTGAATGTGCTGCTGGAGGAGCTCACCAGCCACCTGGCCGTGCATGCCGCCGATGTCCTGCTGCTCAACCCGCACCTGCAGACGCTCGAGTTCGCGGCCGGGCGCGGCTTTTTGGGCCGGCCTTTCACCGGCGAAATCCTGCGGCTGGGTCAGGGCTACGCCGGGCGGGCGGCCCTGGAAGGCCAGCTGCTCCAGGCGGCCACCCCGGAAGTGTTGGCGGGCGAGGGCCGGCGCGCCGGCCAGCTGGCGGCCGAACACTTCGCCGCCTATGCCGCCGTGCCGCTGGTGGCCAAGGGCCGCGTCAAGGGTGTGCTCGAGCTCTTCCACCGCGCTCCGCTTCAGCTGGACGACGAGTGGCGTGACTTCCTGGAGACCTTCGCCGGCCAGGCCGCGATTGCCATCGAGAACGCCGAGCTTTTCAACGACCTGCAGCAGGCGCACATCCGCCTGCGGGTGGCCTACGATGCCACCGTGGAGGGCTGGTCGCGGGCGCTGGACCTGCGCGACAAGGAGACCGAGGGCCACACCCAGCGCGTGACGGAGGTGACGCTGCAGCTGGCCCGCCGCCTCGGCCTGGACGAGGCCGCTCAGGTGCAGATCCGGCGCGGCGCGCTGCTGCACGACATCGGCAAGATGGGCGTGCCGGATGGTATCCTGCTCAAGCCAGGCCCGCTTACCGAGGCCGAGTGGGCGATCATGCGCCAGCACCCCGACAATGCCTACGCCATGCTCGCGCCGATCGCGTTCCTGCGCCCGGCGCTGGATATCCCGTATTGCCATCATGAGAAGTGGGATGGGAGCGGCTATCCGCGCGGGCTGAAGGGCGACGCCATCCCGCTGGCGGCCCGGCTCTTCGCCGTGGTCGACGTCTGGGACGCGCTCTCGTCAGACCGCCCCTATCGGCCCGCCTGGCCGGCCGAGCACGTTCGCGAATACATCCGCGAAGGCGCCGGGCGGCACTTCGATCCGCACGTGGTGGAGGCCTTCCTGTCCTGGCTGGACGAGGCCGGCCAGGTTCCAGTCACCGAGCTGTATCGGCGGGCGCTAAATTGACACAGCCGCGCGTTGGGCAGTATAATGCGAGAGATCCCAAAATCTGGCTGAGTTGAGAGGAAAGGACGACCGCTTGCGGAGAGCAAACGGGTTGGAGTGATCGGCGCACACTCTCGGCGTAGCCAGCAGTGCGGGTTGCGCCGTTTTCTTTTCTCCCAACAGGAAGGTTAGGGCCAGATGCCAAAGAGTGACGACAAAATTATGGTGGAGGGCCTCGTCGTGGAGGCCATGCCGAGCACGACGTTCCGGGTCCAACTGGACAACGGGCACGTCGTGCTGGCTTACCTGTCCGGGCGTCTCCGCAAGAACTACATCCGCATCCTGCTGGGGGACCGCGTCAAGCTGGAGCTGTCGCCCTATGACCTGACGCGCGGGCGCATCACCTACCGTTTCACGGCCCAGCAGGCCGCCCAGCCCCCGGCCTAGCCCCGGTCCCTGGCTTTTAAAGCTCGCTCTTAAGCCGCCCCTCCGTGTGGGGCGGTTTTGTTTGGCCGGCTCAGGCCGGCGCCGGCGCGCTCGGCAGCGCCCTTAGCCAGAGCTCGGCCGCGGCCGGGGAGCGCAGCCGCCAGGCCTGCAGGTGCGCGTATTCGGGTTGCGCGAGCAAGACGGGGTAATCGCGGCGCTGGCGGGGGTGGGAGTGCAGCGCCCACAGGAAAAGGGACTCGCGGCTCAGAAACTGGGCCCGCCACGTCTCCCGGTTGCCGGACCAGAGGACTTCCCGAGTCAGGATGCGGCGCAGCGTGCGCCGCAGCAATCGCCCCAGCACCAGCGGCAGCGGATAATCCAGCCAGACGAGCGTGTCGGCGCGCCGCCAGACGATATCGCGCGCCTGCCCGTAGTTGCCGCCCGCGGCCCAGCGCTCGCCGGCCAGCGCCGCCGCCACGCGCGTCCGGAAGACGCCGCGCGCCGCCGGCGTCCAGCCCGGCCCCCAGAACAACGCATCCAACTCCACACACGGACACCCGAGGCGGGCGGCGGCTCGCTGGGCCAGGGTCGTCTTGCCGGCGCCGGTGGTGCCGACGACGATGAGGCGCTGCCAGGGCATGGCGCGCCGGCCTCAGGGCGCGGCCGGTTTGCGCGCGATCAGCGCCACCCAGTCCTCGATGTGCTCCTGCGCGGCCAGCGTCAGGCCGTGGCGCTGCAGGGCGGCGCGCACCTCGTAGGCCTGGCCTTCCAGGATGCCGGACAGCACCAGCAGGCCGCCCGGCTCCACCAGGTCGGCCAGCCCCTTATCGAGCAGATCGACGATGACGCGCACCAGGATATTCGCCAGCACGAAAGGCGCGCGTTCGCCGGCGGCCAGCAGTTCGGCCAGCGAGCCGGCCTCCAGGCGCAGCTGCGCGGCCACGCCGTTGGCGGCAGCGTTCTCACAGGCCACGCGCACGGCCTCCGGGTCGATGTCGCAGCCCACCACCGGCCCAGCGCCCAGCTTGGCGGCCGCGATCGCCAGGATGCCGGAGCCGGTGCCCAGGTCGATGACCTTCTGGCCCGGCCGCAGGTGGCGCTCGACCGCGGCCAGACAGAGCTGCGTGGTGGGGTGGGTGCCGGTGCCGAACGCCATGCCCGGGTCCATCAGGATGGCGATCTCGCCGCGCTCGGCGTCGACGGGCGTGGTGGCGGCCAGCCAGGCCGGCACGATCAGCAGCCGCCGGCCGATGCGGATGGGGTGGAAGTTGGCCTTCCAGGACTCGGACCAGTCGGTCTCGGCAATCGGCCGGTAGGCCGGGGCGGGCAGGGGCAGGATCTGGCCGAGATGCCACAGGCTCTCTTCGAGCCGGGCGCGCGTCGCCTCCAGGCCCGCGTCCACGGGCAGGTAGGCGCGCACGACCACGTCGCCGACCGGCACGCCGTGATCGTCGGCCGTGACCTCAAAGCGGGTGGCCTCCAGGGCGACGCCGTCCGGCGCGAAGCGCGCCAGGACCTCGCTGACGGCCTCGGCCGCCTCGGCGCCCACGGTCAGGGAAATTTCAAGCCAGTGCATGTGGATTTGGATGAATGCCGGCGGACCGAGGGCGAAAGCCCGGCGCTGAGGGGCCAGCGCCCCGGCTTTCGTCTTTCGGCCTTCGTCACTCACTCAGCGCGTCGCGCAGCCGATCCAGCAGGCCGCGTTCCAGGGGTTGGGCCTCGGCGGCCAGGCTCTTCTTGAGCTCGTTGAGCCACTTCTTCTGGTCGCCGGTCAGGTTGCTGGGCGTGGTGACGTTGACGATGACGAACAGGTCGCCCTTGCCGCTGCGCTGCAGGTGCGGCACGCCCTTGCCGCGCAGGGTGAAGATCGTGCCAGACTGGGTGCCGGCCGGGAGCTTGAGTTTGTCGGCGCCGTACGGCGTCTGCAGCGCCACCTCGCCGCCCAGCGCGGCCACGGCCACGTTGACGCCGATCTCTAGGTACAGGTCATCGTCGCGGCGGCGGAAGTACTTGTGCGCGACGACGTTGATGACGACGTACAGGTTGCCGTTGGGGCCGCCGTTCAGGCCGGGCTCGCCCTCGCTGGTCAGCCGGATCTGCGTGCCGGTGTTGACGCCCGGCGGCACGTTGATGGTCAGCCGGCGCGTGCGGCGCACCTGGGTGCGGCCGTTGCAGGTGCGGCAGGGCGAGTTGATCATCTCACCGGTGCCGCGGCAGGCCGGGCAGGTGGTGACGTTGACCATCGAGCCCAGGAAGGTCTGGCGCACCTGGCGCACCTCGCCGGTGCCCTTGCAGGTGGCGCAGCGCACCGGGGTGGTGCCGGGCTCAGCGCCGCTGCCGCGGCAGGTCTCGCAGACCTCGTTGCGGGTGACCTCGATCTCGCGCTCCACGCCGGTCAGCGAGTCCTCGAACGAGATCTGCAGGTCGTAGCGCAGGTCGGCGCCGCGGCGCGGGGCGCGGCGTGAAGAGCGGCCCATCCCGCCCATGCCGCCGCCGAAGAAGGTCTCGAAGATGTCCTCGACGCCGAAGCCGCTGAAGTCCGGGCTGCCGGCCCCGAAGCCGCCGTTGACGCCGGCGTGGCCGAAGCGGTCATAGGCCGCGCGCTTCTCGGTGTCCGAGAGCACGGCGTACGCCTCGCTGATCTCCTTGAACTTCTCGTCCGCGCCCGCCTCCCGGTTGACGTCCGGGTGGTACTGCTTGGCGAGCTTGCGGTAGGCGGACTTAAGCTCGTCGGCGCTGGCGGTGCGCTGGACGCCCAGGATGTCGTAGTAATCGCGCTTGTCGGCCATGTTTGGGCCACAGACGAACGCCGGAAGACGGAGGCTCGGCTGCCCTCCGTCTTCCGGCCTTCGTCAATCGTCAGGCCTCTTTGAACTGTCCTTCGACCACGTCGTCGCCGCCGGGCTTGCCGCCGTCACCGGGCGCGCCGCCCGGGCCGCCCTCGCCGCCCGGCATCGGCCCGGCGCCGGGCTGGCCGTACATCGCCGCGCCGACCTTCTGCACCGCCTGGTAGAGCGCGTCGGCGGCCTGCTTGATGGCCTCCAGGTCGCGGCCCTCCTGGGCCTTCTTGACGGCGGCCACCTTGGCCTCGACCTCGGCCTTGACGTCGGCCGCGACCTTGTCGCCGCCGTCGCGCAGGGCCTTCTCGGCGGTGAAGACGGCCGCGTCAGCGGCATTGCGCGTCTCCACCTCTTCCTTGCGCTTCTTGTCCTCGGCCGCGTGCTGCTCGGCCTGCTTCACCATCTTCTCGACCTCGTCCTTGGACAGGCCGGACGAGGCCGTGATGGTGATGTGCTGGCTGCGGCCGGTGGCCTTGTCCATGGCCGAGACCTTCAGGATGCCGTCGGCGTCGATGTCGAAGGTCACCTCGATCTGCGGCACGCCGCGCGGCGCTGGCGGGATGCCGTCCAGGATGAAGTTGCCCAGCAGCTTGTTGTCGGCCGCCATCGGGCGCTCGCCCTGGACGACCTTGATCTCCACCGAGGTCTGCATGTCCGAAGCGGTGGAGAAGATCTGGCTCTTGCGCGTCGGGATGGTGGTGTTGCGTTCGATCAGGGGCGTGGCCACGCCGCCGAGCGTCTCGATCGAGAGCGTCAGCGGGGTCACGTCCAGCAGCAGGATGTCTTTCACCTCGCCGCCCAGCACGCCGGCCTGGATGGCGGCCCCGACGGCCACCACCTCGTCCGGGTTGACGCCCTTGTGCGGCTCGCGGTTGAAGATCTTGCGCACCGCCTCCTGCACGGCCGGCATGCGCGTCATGCCGCCCACCAGCACCACCTCGTCGATGTCGGCCGGCTTGAGCTTGGCGTCGTCCAGGGCCTGGGTGACCGGCTTGATCGAGCGCTGGATCAGGTCGTCGCACAGCTGCTCCAGCTTGGCGCGGCTCAGCGTCAGGTTGAGGTGCTTCGGCCCGCTGGCGTCGGCGGTGATGAAGGGCAGGTTGATCTCGGACTGGGTCACGGTCGAGAGCTCGATCTTGGCTTTCTCGGCCGCTTCCTTCAGGCGCTGCAGGGCCTGGCGGTCGTTGCGCAGGTCGATGCCCTGCTCCTTCTTGAACTCGTCGGCCACCCAGGTGATGACGCGCTGGTCGAAGTCGTCGCCGCCCAGGAAGGTGTCGCCGTTGGTGGAGCGCACTTCGAAGACGCCGTCGCCGACGTCCAGGATGGAGATGTCGAAGGTGCCGCCGCCCAGGTCGTACACGGCGATGGTCTCGTCCTTCTTCTTGTCCAGGCCGTAGGCCAGGGACGAGGCCGTCGGCTCGTTGATGATGCGCATGACCTCCAGCCCGGCGATGCGGCCGGAGTCCTTGGTGGCCTGGCGCTGCGAGTCGTTGAAGTAGGCCGGCACCGTGATCACGGCCTGGGTGACCGTCTCGCCCAGGTAGGCCTCGGCGTCGGCCTTGAGCTTCTGCAGGATCATGGCGCTGATCTCGGGCGGCGAATACTCCTTGCCGCCCATCATCACGCGCACGTCGCCGTTGGGGGCGGCGGTCACCTTGTAGGGGACGACCTTGAGCGCGCGCTGCACCTCGACGTCGGTGAACTTGCGCCCCATGAAGCGCTTGACCGAGAAGATGGTGTTCTCGGGGTTGAGGATGGCCTGGCGGCGGGCCACCTGGCCCACCATGCGTTCGCCCGTCTTGGAGTTGACCGACACCACCGACGGGATCAGGCGCGCGCCCTCGGACGACGGGATGACGACCGGCTCGCCGCCCTCCATGACGGCGACGACGGAGTTCGTGGTGCCGAGGTCGATGCCGATGATTTTGCCCATGAATAATCTCCTGGTTAAGAGACTGGCCACTCGCGTTAGTTCCAGCCTCTGATCCTAATCTCTACTTCGCCACTTTGACCAGGGCGGGGCGGATGACGCGCTCGCCCAGTTTGTAGCCATGGCGCAGGACCTCGACAATGTGCCCGGACGGGTGGGTGTCGCTGTCCTCGTGCACGACGGCTTCGTGCAGGGTCGGGTCGAACGGCTTGCCGTCGGCGTCGATGCGCGCCACGCCTTCGGCGTCCAGCAGGTTCTGGAATTTGCGCGCGATCAGGCTGACGCCCTCGGCCCACTTGGCCAGCGCCTCGGCGCCGTCGGCCTCGGCCGGCCGGCCCTTGAGGGCGCGGTCGAAGTCGTCGACGACGTCCAGGTAACGCGCGATCACGCGGCCGGTGGCGGTCTGGTAGGTCTCGGCCTGTTCGCGCTCGACGCGCTTCTTGTAGTTGGCGAAGTCGGCGCGCGCGCGCTGCCAGCCGTCCAGGTACTCGGCGGCCTTGGCCTTGGCGGCCTCAACTTCCTGGCGCAGCGCCTCGGCCTCGGCCGGGGCGGTCTCGGCGGCCGCGCCGTTGGCGGGCGGCGCAGTTTCGGGGGCGGTCGGTGTGTCGTCGTCCATCCTTACTTACCTTCGTCGTTGGATTGAACGGATCTCAGGCCGGGGCGGGAGCGTTCCGGCGCCGGCCTGAGATCCGGGTTCGGCCAGGCTGTGGCCGGGCCGCTTACTCGAAATAGACCTCGTAGATCAGCTCGCTCATCAGGCCGGCCACGAAGCGCACGGCCGAGATGGCGCGGCTGTAAGCCATGCGCTGCGGGCCGAGCACGCCCAGGGCGCCGGTGGCGTAGCCGGGCACGCCGTAGCGCGCCAGCACCATCGAGCACTCCTTGAGCTCCTGCCAGGCGTTCTCGCCGCCGATGACCACCTGGACGCCGCCGACCGTCGGCGCGACGGCCTTGGCCAGGAACTCCTCCAGGTAGGTGCGCTCCTCCAGCACCCGCAGCGCCTGCCGGGCGGAATCGGAGTTGGCGAACTCCGGCTCGGCCAGCACGCTGGCGATGCCGTCGCGGTGCACGTCCCAGGCCGAAAAGGCCTCGCTCTTGCGCATCATCTCAGCCACCAGCCGCAGCACCTCCTGCTCCAGGGTGGAGAGGTGGGCGGCCTGGCTCAACATGGACTCGACGTCCAGGCCGGCGCAGGCCGTGTTGAGGCGGGCGGCGGCGGCGCTGAGCGCGGGCTGGGCGACCGGCTCGGCCAGGGCCAGCATCTGCTGGCGCACCTCGCCGCCGTTGAGCACCAGCACCAGCAGCACCGTCCGGCCCTGGGTGGCGATCAGCTCGAGGTGCTTGAAGCGCGCCTGCACCTGGCGCGGCGCGGTGACCAGGCTGGCGCCGCGGCCGTGCTGGGCCAGCACCGAGGCCGCCAGCCGCATCCACTGGTCCACCTCGCCGCGGGCCTGGTAGAACTGGTGGCTGATGGTGCGCTGCTCCGCCAGCGGCAGCTCGGCCTCGCCGATCAGGCGCTGGACGAAGAAGCGGTAGCCGGCCTCGGTGGGCTCCCGCCCGGCCGAGGTGTGCGGCTGGCGCAGATAGCCCAGCTCGGTCAGGGCCAGCAGCTCGTTGCGGACAGTTGCAGAACTGATGCCGAGGTTGTACTTCTCGACCAGGGCTTTCGAGCTGACGGCCTGCGCCGTCTCGGTGTATTCGCGGATGACCAGGCTCAGCAGCATCTGCTGCCGGTCGCTGAGTTGCGCCAAGGGTAGCATAAAGTCTCGGTTAGCACTCTCGGGTCGAGAGTGCTAAAAGGCCGAGGAAGATTATACCCCCAGTCAAAGAAGCGAGTCAATAACTTAGAGTGGGATGGTAGTAAATCCCGGCGGAAACGGCGCCCATTTAGCTTTTGTTCGTCTCCGGCTATAATGCGGAGCACGAATGGCTGACCGGCATTCAGGAGTTGTCTATGCGTCTCATCACCCGCGCCGATTGGGATGGCCTGGTCTGCGCCGTCCTGCTCTCGACGGTGGAGCATATTGAGGCGATCCAGTTCGCGTACCCCAAGGACATCCAGGATGGCAAGGTGATCGTGCCGGACAACTCGGCCATCGCCAACCTGCCTTATCATCCGAACTGCGTCCTGTGGTTTGACCATCACTCCTCGGAGGAGGACCTCGGTCAGCCGATGGCGGCCTTCACCGGCCTGAAGGGTAAGTTCGGCCTGTCCCCGAGCGCGGCCCGTCTGATCTACGATTACTACGGCGGCGACGCCGCCTTTGGCCGGTACAAGGATCTGGTGGAGGCCACCGACCGCATCGACAGCGCGCAGCTGACCCAGGCCGATGTGCTCAACCCGACCGGCTATGTGCTGCTGGCCTACACCGTGGACCCGCGCAGCGGCCTGAAAGACCTGGAACTGCAGATGTACTTCATCATGCTGATCGACTGGCTGAAGAGCAAGTCGATCGACGAGATTCTGCAGATCCCGGAAGTCAAGCTGATGACCGACCGGCTGCGCGCCGAGGACGAGAACTTCCGTCAGGCGCTGCTCAAGCACTCGCACCTGGATGGCAACCTGGTCATCACCGATTTCCGCGGCCTGCCGGCGGTGCCGCCGGGGAACCGCTTCGCCATCTACACGCTTTTCCCGCAGGCCAACGTCTCGGCCCGCCTGTATGACGGCAAGGACGGCTCGATCAGCACGATTGCGTTGGGCCACAGCATCTTCAATCGCACGTGCCAGACCAACGTCGGCAAGCTGCTGGCCGAGTACGGCGGCGGCGGCCACAAGGGCGCGGGCACAGCCCAGTTTCCCAAAGCCGACGCCGACGCCAAATTCCGCGAGATCATCGACCGGCTGAAGGCCGCCGGCTGAGGCGCTGGCTGACAGACTAGGTCTTCGCTCCGGCGCGCCGCTCACCCCATTCCGCAGGCAGGGAGCCCGCCTCGCTCACTGCCTGCGTTTGTGTCTCCGCCTGAGTGGGCAATACGCATGTTAGATAAACTGTCCGGAATTGCTGCCCGTTACGAAGAACTGAACCAACTGCTGGCCTCCGGCTCCAACGGCGATTTCTCCAAAATCGCCGAGTACGCCAAGGAGCGCTCCGGCCTGGAAGAAGTGGTGGCCGCCTACCGCGAGTACCAGACCCTGCTCAAGGACCTGGCGGGCGCGCGCGAGCTGCTGGCCGACCCGGCCATGGCCGAAATGGCCGGCGATGAAATTCGCCAGCTGGAGGCGCACCGCGGCCCGCTGGAGGAACGCCTCAAGCTGCTGCTGGTGCCCAAGGACCCGCGCGACGACAAGAACGTGATCTTCGAGATCCGCGCCGGCGCCGGCGGCGACGAGGCCGGGATCTTCGCCGCCGACCTGTTCCGCATGTACACGCGCTACGCCGAAGAGCGCGGCTGGAAGACCGAGATCCTCTCGGCCAACGCCACCGGCGTGGGCGGCTACAAAGAAGTCGTCTTTGAGGTCAAGGGCAAGGGCGCCTACTCCCGCCTCAAGTTCGAGTCCGGCGTCCACCGCGTCCAACGCGTCCCGGCCACTGAGTCGGCCGGGCGCATCCACACCTCCACCGCCACTGTGGCCGTGCTGGCCGAGATGGACGAGGTCGAGATCAGCGTGCCCGAGCGCGATATCAAGATCGACACCTACCGCGCCTCCAGCGCCGGCGGCCAGAACGTCCAGAAGAACGCTACCGCCATCCGCATCACGCACCTGCCCAGCGGCCTGGTGGTGACATGCGAAGACGAGCGCTCGCTCACCCAGAACCGCCAGCGCGCCATGAGCATCCTGCGGGCCCGCCTGTACGAGCAAGAAGTGGATAAGCGCCAGAAGGCCGAGGCCGCCGAGCGCAAGGCCCAGGTGGGCTCGGGCGAGCGCAGCGAGAAGATCCGCACGTATAACTTCCCCCAGTCGCGCGTCACCGATCATCGCATCGGCCTGTCGATCTACAACCTGGACGGCGTGCTGGACGGCAAGCTGGATCAGTTCGTCGATGAGCTGGCCGCCCGCGAGCAGGCCGCCCGGCTGAGCGGTGAGGCGCTGCCAACCGCGGCCAGCGGGGACGATGACGAGTGAGGTGACGAACGAGGCCGGCCGCCCGCCGAGCGCTCGGCCCTTCCGCCTCCGGCCTTCGTCCAGCGGCGCGGCCCTGGCGGAGGCCGGGCCGGCCCTGGCCGCCGCCGGCATCGACGCCCCCCGCCTGACGGCCGAAGCCCTGCTGGCGCATGTCCTCGGCCTGACCCGCACCCAACTCCTGGCCCGCCCCGAGCTGCCGCTGGACCCTGAGCCGCAGGCCCGGTTCCAGGCTCTGCTGGAGCGCGCCGGGCGCGGCGAACCGCTGGCCTACCTCCTCGGCCGGCGCGAGTTCCATGGCTTGGACTTCCAGGTGGATGCGCGCGTGCTGGTCCCGCGCCCGGAGACTGAGCTGCTGGTGGACCGGGCGCTGGCCTGGCTGGCTGCGCTGCCGGCCGGGGCCGACCGGCACATCCTCGACGTGGGCACCGGCTCGGGTTGCATCGCCGTGACGCTCGCCGTGAAACACCCGGCCGCGCGCGTGACGGCCGTGGACCTGTCCGCCGACGCGCTGGCCGTGGCGCGCCAGAACGCCGAACGGCACGGCGTGGCCGGCCGGATCGCGTTCTTCCGCTCGGACCTGCTGGAAGGCCTGCGCCTGCTCCAGCCCCAGTTCGCGCTGATCTGCGCCAACCTGCCGTACATCGCTTCGGACGAGTTGCGCGCGCTGCCGGTGGCTGCCCATGAGCCGCGCCTGGCCCTGGACGGCGGCCCGGATGGTTTGCTGTGGGTCCGGCGTCTGCTGGTGGATGCGCCGCAGGCCTTGCGCGCCGACGGCGGCGTGCTGCTCGAGATCGCGGCCACTCAGGGCGAGACGGCGGCGCAGTTGGCGCGGGCCGCCTTGCCAGACGCGCGCGTCAGCGTGCACCGCGACCTGGCCGGGCTGGAT
>ERZ761602.3919-NODE-3919-length-20084-cov-6.075441_pt1 | contig 20084 bp, 15 predicted proteins | sample MGYA00512165_ERZ761602 | MGnify/ENA primary metagenome ERZ761602 (study PRJEB28899, sample SAMN02445085) | bioreactor sludge metagenome | biome: EBPR sludge; isolation source: Thorneside wastewater treatment plant | place: Australia: Brisbane, Thorneside... | reverse complement strand
ATCAACAACCAGGCGCCGACCAACAGCGGCGGGAAGACGAACCAGGCTGCATCGCGAAGAGCCATCGCCAGGCGATCGCCTACGGACAGCCTGGCGAAGTCTGCCGCGGCGAAGTCGAGCGGAAGGGTAGAAAGCTGCGCCGCCGAGAATATTCTTTCGCCAATGAGCAGGGCAATGACGGCCCAGGCACTCCAGACCAGCCAGGCCGGCAGACGACGGGGTTCGATCGCCAAGCGGCGAGCGGCGACGAGAAGAAGCAACAGGGGTACGGCGGCCAACAGGCCCGTACCGTCGACGGCCAAAGCACAGGCGAGCAGAGCTGCGACCAGAATGCGGCCATACGCCGACGTCGACCAGGCATCGCGTGCCAGCACCGTTGCCGCCGCGATGGCAAGAATCTTTGCCAGCCAGAGGACTCGCCAGGGCTGCATCTGAACGACCAGAACAGCCGGCCAGTGGAGGGTCATGAAGGCCAGCCCCATGCCAGCGCAAAGGACGCCGAGAGCGGACCACCACAGGCGACGGCTTTCCTCGCCGGCAGCCAGTGCCGCAGTGCTCAGCAGCAGGCCAAGAAAGAGGGGTTCGCGAAATTCATTGGTCTGCCACAGGTCGAGAAAGACGAAGGGGCTGCGCGCTCGTGAAAGACCCTGCCAGAGAGGATCCATTCCTTGCGCCAGGGCAGAGAGAGACGGGATCGCCACGAAGGCGAGGAGAACGGCAACGGCCAGGACTCCGAGACCAAGAAGCGACTGGCGAAAACCGCGAAGCGCGAAGAAGAGCACGAACAGCGCGGCCGGAAAAGCGATGATCGGGTGCATGGCGGCGGCGAAGAGCAGGCTCCCGACGGCCAGGATGCGATAGCCGCGGAGAATGCAGGCAACGGCCAGCAAGGCCGCCGGCTCGGCCCAGATGCGCGCCGTGAGAAAACTCTCTCCGTACGACAGGACGCCGCCGGAACCATAGCCCCCCGGCAGCACGGCAACGAGGGTCAGCGCCAGCCAGAAGGCCAGGCCAGCCAGAAAAGCACGCAGCAGGAATGCTGCGGCAGCCAGCCACGCCACATGCGCCGTCGCCAGCAGCAGCGTCGAAGCGACTGGCAAGCCCAGTTTCTCGATCGCCAGGGCATAGATCGCCGTAAATAGCGTAAAGCCGTCCTGCGAACCGTAAGCGAAAAACAGGTCCCTGGAAAAAGGACCGGGGTCGAGGCGAAAGACGGCCTGTCCAGCGTAGAGCACGCCGTCGTGCCAGATCCCTTGATAGCGATGCGTGGCAATCCAGGCGGCGGCAACCAGGATCGGCAACGCCAGAGTGTGCGGCCGGACACTGGCAAGGACCTGCCGGAGGGCAGAGGGGCCGGCGTTCATGGGCCCCGCGACGGATCGCGAGGTCGTCGTCCATGGCACTGCCGATCGCCCGCTCGGCGGTGCGGCCCGACCGGGCGCCGCGTTAGCGTGCCCGGCGCCGCCAGCTGCCGGGGCCATGCCGCGAAGAAAGCTCTGGCGCGCCTAGCTTGACGGCGCGACGTCCGGCTCATCGTTTGCCGAAGAGGGAGGCGCCAGCTCCAGGTAGCGGAAGAACGCCTCTTCAAGGGTCAGCGCAGAGCGGATTTCGAGCAGCGTGTGCTGCGCCGAACGAAGGGCGTCGAGCGCCTGCCAGAGCTGGTCGCGACGGACCTCGGCACGCCATCGCCCGTTGGTCTCGGGGATGAATCCCGGCACCGGCCCGCTCCCGGACGACCTGACGGTCAGCGTCTGCTCGGCGTGGAGCAGTTCGCCGGGCGCTTGCACGGTCAGCACCTCGCCCTTGCGGATCACCCCGAAGCGGTCGGCGATGCGCTCGACGTCGTGCAACACATGCGACGAAAAAAACAGCGTCCCACCCTGGCGACTGTATTCGTCCAGGATGTCCACCACATCTTTCCGGCCCGCCGGATCGAGACCGGAGAGCGGCTCGTCGAGGATCAGCAGCCGCGGCTGAATGACCAGGGCGTGGGCCAGAGCAGTGCGCTGCAACATGCCTTTGGAAAAACCTCGCAAGCGGCTGTCGGCAACCGCCGCGAGATCGAAACGTTCCAGCCAGTGCATGCAGTGCCTGCGTTCGTCGCTGAAACGAAGCCCGTGCAGGCGCAAGCCCATCAACAGGACTTCATAGGGGCTGAGGAAATCCTGCAGACTGGGGTTCTCGGGAACGAATCCCAGCCCGCGGCGGGCCTCCGGCTCGCGCACGTCGCGGCCGAAGATGCTCGCGCTGCCCGCGCTTGGCCGCAGCGCGCCGACCAGGATCTTGATCAGCGTGCTCTTGCCGGCTCCGTTGGGGCCGATGAAACCGAAGGTCTCACCAGCCGCTATGCTCAGCGAGATCCCCTTCAGCGCCTCCCGCGCGGGCTTGCGCCAGGCGCCGGCATAGCTCTTGCGGATGGCATCGACAGCAATGGCCTGACTCACGGCGCACTCCCCGACGCGGCGGCGCCCTGTTCAACAAGCTCGGCCTTGCCGTCCTTGTCGATGCCATAGGGCACGGCAAAGGGGTCGGCCGGAATCGCCGCCAGCAGCGACTGGTCCACCAGCTGCTGCAGGCGGCTTGGCGGCTTGCCCGTCCGTTCGCGGTAACGCGCGATGGCGCGATCGAGCAACAGCAGGTTCTCGAGCCGCACCGCCCGCTTCTCGAGGAAACGGGCAAAGGCCTTGTGCCGGGTTTCCCTGGCCATGGCCCGATGCAGGCGGATCGAGAATTCCCTGTCCTCTCCCTTGCTCACCCACAGCGCGGCGACCTGCTGCAGCTGGAGCTGCTCCATCTCGTCCCTGGTGCTGCGCGCGGCGATACGCATCCACTTGGCGGCCTCGACCGGATTCTTCAGGAAGTGCAGCTCGTTGAAGGCGTAGTAGAACGGTGGGCCGGAATCGAAGGGGCGGGCTGCCGTCGCCAGGCCGAGAATGTACTGCGCGGCAGCCACCTCGCCCGCCCACGGCAGGATGGCCGCGGCAATGTAATAGTTGTCCTCCTGCGCGGGATTGAGCCACGCGGCGTCCGACTGGACGATGCCGAGGATGCGGTAGTTCTCGGCACTCATCGTTGCCGTCGACACCACCAGGGCGCGGAACACGGCCAGGTTGGCGGCGAGGAAGCGGTCGCCGGCAGCCATTACAACCTGCACGAAGCGGGGCATGGCCACTTCCATCTCGGGCGAGACCGGCGGCCGCGGACGCGCGTAGAGCGCGGGCACCAGCAGCGTGTAGGCAAGCACGCCGAGAAGCGCCAGCAGGAGTCCGAAGTGGGCACGCAGGCGGTTCATGTCAGGAAAACTCGCGCCGCGAGAAGGCGTGGATGGCCAGCCCGATCATCAGCATGGCGTAGGCGATGGCCATCGCCGCCGCCAGTCCCATGGTCTGGAGGTCGGGAAGCAGGCCGTACATCGGCCACGCCCGCCAGTCGAGCCGGGAGAGGTCGGGCAACAGCCAGCGGATGACGTCGAGCAGGGGGCCATAGCGAGCGGCGAGTTCAACCTGCCCGTCGGCACCGCGGGATACGAAATCGAAGACCGCGCCCAGGGCCCGGCCGCCAATGGCGAAAACCGCGCCGAGCGCCAGCGGCAACATGGTCACCGTCGACAGCGTCGCGATCCACAGCGTGAAAGCGGCGACGACGGCGATGTCGAGCCATACCCCGAAAACGGCGACCCAGAAGGGCAGGCCGAGCTGGACGCGAAACTGCTGGTCGTAGTTGGCGCCGGACATCATCACCGCGATCCACAGCAGCAGCCCGAGGATCAGCGCGGCGACGCCGGCCAGCGCCAGGACACCGCAGTAGCGTCCGATCAGATACGCCGAGCGGTGGGTCGGATAGCTCAGGGTGAGGACCACCGAACGCTGTTCGATCTCGCGCCCGACAAGGTCCTGCACGAGGGTGATGGTGAACAGCACGAGACTGACGCGCAAGCCGGAGAGGCCGACGTCGAGCGCCACCGTCAAGGGCTGACGGGGGGAAAACGACGCCGACAGGTAGGCCACGCCCACCAGCGCCACGCCGAGCAGGAGCACGGCAAAAAACACCCGATTACGAAAACCGGAGCGCCACGAAGACAGGAAGAACTGCAGCATTCATTGCCCCGGAAACGGAGAAACGCGCCAGCGGCGCGCCTCTCCAGAAAATCGACCGCCGGGCCTACCGGTCAGGTACCACCCGCCGCCGTGTTGGCAACGCCCCTGGCCGTCACCGCCTCGGCAGCGGTGCAACCACCCGGGATAGCGCAGTCCCCAGTCTTGGCGACCGCGCCGCCGTTGGTGTGACCGCCGAAATTGGTCTTGCCCTTGACCGAGTTGGCGCCGACGGCGTACCACGCGCCAGCAGTCCCGTCTGTTCCGGCAACGTTCGTATTCGCCGAGCACTTGGGTGCAATCGCCCGCGTCATGTAGTGGGTACCCGCCGTTCCGTTGTCGGGCACCGCGCCCACCCCGGCCGCCGTGGTACCAGAGACCCTCGGACAAATGACCGTGGCGACCGCAAACGCGGTACCGCTGCCAAGCAAGCCCGCAATCAGGGCAGTAGATGCAAGAATCTTTTTCATGAGACCTCCAAGAGAGCGTGAATGAGTCAATCCGGGGACGAGGCAACGACGGCTGCCGTGAGAATATTCCGGGCATCCGACTGCGCAGCCTTGTCTTCGCCCTTGCGGGTGTAATCCGAGAACTGCGGGATGGCGATGGCGGCGAGAATACCGATGATCGCGACGACGATCATCAGCTCGATCAAGGTAAAGCCTTTTTGCAGCTTCTTCATGGTGGGAACTCCTTCGAGTGAGTGCAACGGACAATCCGTTGATATAAGCAGTATCAAGTTCCGTGCCAGGGCCGGAAAAGCCCGCAAAAGCGTGAATTTCCGCACACGGCGGCGACGAACCCGGTCACGTTGCGTCACTCGCCTGACGCAAATTGTCACAATCTCCCGCTCGGCACGAGTTCAGCGCGCGAACTCGCCGGCGCGCGTCAGCTGCCGGCGACGCGCCCGGGCGCCGAGCGCGGCAGGGTCAGCGTGAAGCGGGTGCCGTGTCCGGGCGGGCTATCGACGGCGATGCTGCCGCCGAGTACGGCAGTCACCAGGTTGTAGGCGATGTACAGCCCGAGTCCGCTGCCGCCCTGGCCGAGACCGGTCGTGAAGAAGGGTTCGAAGACCCGGTTGAGCGCCTCGGCGGGAATTCCCCGGCCGTTGTCGACGTAGCACAGAACGACCTGATCCGGCGCGACGGTATGCGCCATGATTTCGATGCGCCCCTCGTCGATGCCGGCAAAAGCGTGCGCCAGCGAGTTGCCGACGAGGTTGGCGATGACCTGTTCGAGCGGACCCGGGTAGCTGTCCATTTCCAGGTAGGCGGGGATTTCCAGGTCGATACGGTGACGCGTGTGCTTGAAACCGGGACGCAGGGTGACGAGCATCGCCGCGACGGTCTTGCGCAGGTCGAACGAGCGCCGGCGGGCGCTGCTCTGGTCCACTGCCACCTCCTTGAACTGGCCGATCAGTTCGGCGGCGCGGGCCGTATTGCGTTCGAGCAGGTCCACCGCCTCCAGACCGCGGCTGAGCAATCCGTCCACCTGCGAGCGACGCAGGCGGCCGCTGGCAATGGCCTCCGAGAACTCGCGAAACTGCTCGCCGAGGACGCCGGCGACGACGCGCGCGTTGCCCAGCGGCGTGTTCAGTTCGTGCGCCACGCCGGCGACCAGGTGACCCAGCGCGGCGAGTTTTTCCGTCTGCACGAGTTGGGCCATTGCCTGGCGCAACTCGGCGGTTCGTTCGGCGACCAGTTCCTCGAGGTGTTCGCGATACTGGCGTAGCTCCTCGTCGACTCGCCGATGCTCGGTAATGTCGGAACCGACGCTGAACACCTCGACGACCTGGCCGTGTGCGTCGGCCACCGCCCGGTTGGTCCACGAAACCCACACCCGCTCACCGCCACGGCGCATGTTCTCGTTGATATTGCGCTCGAAGCTCTCCGGGTTGCGGCAGATGTCCTGCATCTGCGCGCGCAGATCCTCGCCACCGCTGGCAAACTCCGGAACGATGGTCCCGATCACGTGCTGGCCGAACAGTTCGTCTTCCGAATAGCCGAAGAACTTCAGACCGAAGTCGTTGATGAAGTTGATCTGCCCCGCGGGGCTCCAGCGCAGGATGATGCTGTTGGCGTTTTCGACCAGTTCGCGATATTGCACCTCGCTCTCCAGCAACGCCTGCTCGGCGCGTCTGCGGTCGGTGACATCCTCGGCGAGAACGACTTGCGCCGGACGCCCCTGATAGGTGATCGCATGGGCGACGATTTCGACATCGATGATCGTTCCGTCCCGGGTGACGTGTTTCCACACCCCCGCAGCGTCGCCCATCTCGTCGACCGAGACGATATCCTCGGGCAGAATCGGGGTGTCGTCGGCAAGGTTTATGGCGCTCACCGTGAGGCCCAGGAATTGCTCGCGGGAGTAACCGTACTTGCGCACGGCAGCATCATTGACGGTCATGAAGGCGAGCGTGTCCAGGTCATAGACCCACATCGGATGCGGATTGCTGTCGAAGAGCAGGCGGTAGCGCGCCTCGCTCTCGCGCAGCGCCTGTTCGACGTTCCTGCTTTCGCTGACGTCGATGACCACGCCCAGGTAATGGGTGACCTGCCCGGCAGCGTTGCGTTCGACGGCGGTCCGGTCGTCAACCCAGCGTATCGTCCCGTCCCTGCAGACGACGCGGTATTCCTGCCGAAAGCGGTCGGCGCCCTGTTCCGTGTATGCCTGCACCTCGGCGCCGACGCGCTGCAGGTCGTCGGGGTGGATCAGCGCGGCGAAGCGAATCGATCCATCGCGCAGTTCGGTCGAGGAATAGCCGAGCTGGCTGACGTTGTCGGAAACGAATACGGCTGGCCAGCCCTCGTCGGCACGCCAGCGGAAGAGCATCGCCGGGCTGTTGTCCACGACCAGATTGGCTTGCTGCAGCTGCTCCTCGACGCGCATGCGTTCGCTGATCGCCCGCTCGCGCTCACGCTGACGAATGGCCACTGACATACGATCGAGATGCGTCGCCAGGCGGTCCAGTTCCCTGACCTTCGCCACTGGCCAGGGGCGCTCGTCGTCGCCGCCGGCGATCGCCTGCGCTTGCGCCGCGTAACTACTGACGCGCCGGGCAAGACCGCGCGCGGCGATCCAGCTCGCACCGACGGCCAGCAGTAGCGCCGCCAACAGCCCGGCGGCCAGCGCCCGGAAAGTGCTCATGAACGGCTCGAGGGCCTCGCTTCGCTCTTGCACGACGAGCACCGACCAGCCGAGTTGCGCAACGCCGGCCAGGGTGCCAATGAAGCGCTCGCCGTCGGCCACGAAGTCCCGCGTCGCGGGAAGCTCCGGCTGCCCGTCGCTGACGCCGGGCAGCGGTGCGAACTCGCGCAGCCGGGCGCCAGAACCGGCTTGTGCGCCGGCGACGAACTGCCCGCGGCGGTCGACAATCATCGTCGTCATTCCGGCTGCATTTGGCAGCCGGGCGAGAAGCTCGTCCAGCCGCTCGATCGACACTTCGCCGAGCAAGGTCGCATCGCCGAGCGGAATGGCGAGGACCGCCGCCGGGCGGTCACCGGCAGACGCGCTGGGCACCTCCGACCACGCGCCGGCGCGGCGTGCGCGCGCCGCGCGTATGACCGCCTTGAGCGCGGGATCGGTGCTCGACAGTCGTCGCCGCTGTGCGCCCTGCCCATCGGCAAGTCCAACCGCGTGCACCACGTCATCCGCGTCGGCGACGTAGATCGCCGTGAACACGTCGCCGTCGGCCAGGTGTGCGCCCAGGACATCGGGCCACGACGAAGGCGAAGACGAAGACGAAGACGAAGACGAAGAAGACGACGGCGACGGCGGCTGACCGTCTGGCCGGCGAAGGTGCGCGGCAATCGTCGACAGTTCACGCTCGGCGCCAAGCAGGAACAGCTCGACCTGGCCGGAAATGGCGCCGGCAAGCACCTGCTGACGACTGTCGATATCCACCCGTGCCTGCGGCAGATAGACGGCCAGCAGGAGCGCGCCAACCAGCAGCAGCGGCAGCACGCCGGCGAGGACGAAGCGCGCAGCCAGCCACAGCCAGAGCGGCCGCGCCGACGCCGCGGCCTGGGCAGAAAGCGAGGCCGGGGGTGGGTCAGGGCGCAAGCGACGCACCTCGCGTGAAGCGACGCTGCGGCGGCGTCGAGACTGCGCGCGCCGAGTCTTTGCGCAGAGGTTCGATCGGGAGACTCATGGGGTGGAAGTCGTGCGCGCGGCAAGCGGACGACGGTTCACAAAGGAAGACAGTCTAACGCCATCGACGGAAAGCTGCCGGGCTGCGCGCTCGCCAGCCACCCCAGGCGCGGCGGCGAAACTCCGCGGCGAGCGGCCTGGAGTAGAATCGGACGCTTGTCGTGCGCGGAAAATGCACCATGCAGTCGCTCTGGATGATCGTCGCCAGCCTCCTCTTCGCGTCCATGGGGGTCTGCGTCAAGCTGGTCGCAGAAAGCCATTCGGCGGTCGAAATCGTCTTCTACCGCAGTTTTCTCGCCCTCTTGCCGATGCTCGCCCTGGCCCGGCTGCGCGGCGTTTCGCTGCACACGCCGCACTGGCGCTGGCAGCTCGGCCGCAGCGCCTTCGGCTTCGCGGCGGTGGTGACCTACTTTTCGGCGATCAGCCTGCTGCCACTGGCCACCGCAGTGACCCTCAACTACACCTCGGCGATCTTCCTCGCCGGCTATCTGGCGCTCGCCGGACTGCGCATGACGTCAGGAATCGTCGCCGCCCTGCTTCTCGGACTGAGCGGGGTCGCCCTGCTCCTCAGGCCGACGCTGCACGCCGAGCAGTTGCTCGGCGGCCTGCTCGGGCTGCTCTCCGGCGCACTCGCCGCGATGGCCTACTTCAGCGTCCGCGAACTCGGCGCGCGCGGCGAGCCGGAAACGCGCACCGTCTTCTATTTCACGCTGCTCTCGTCGCTCGCCGCCGGGCTGTGGCTGCTGTTCTCTGAACGGCACGCGGTCGACATGCGCAGCGGCGCGCTGCTGCTCGGCGTCGCCGCCTTTGCCACCGCCGCGCAGCTGGCCATGACGCGCGCCTACGCCACGGAGAGGACGCTGAGCGCCGCGGCCCTGGCCTACAGCACGGTGGTTTTTGCCAGCCTCTTCGGGATCATCCTCTGGAACGAGACGCACGACGGCTGGTCGTGGCTGGCGATCACGCTGATCGTCGTCTCGGGACTGGCGGCGACGCGGCGACCGCTCGCCCGCTGAACCGGTCGCCAACCAGGAGAGCCTCGCCGCGCTCAGAACAGCTTCAATCCATGCAGCAGGACGGCGGCAATCGACAGCGGGGCGACGAAACGAACGAGAACGAAGAGCACGCTCACCAGCCGCGTGTTGCGCAGCGCGCCGTCGTTGCTCAGTTGCCGCGCCATCTCCGGCAGGCCATAGACCCAGCCGACGAAGAGACAGACCATGATCCCGCCGAGCGGCAGGAGGATATTGGAACTGAGGAAGTCGAAGAGGTCGAAGGGATTCATGGCAAAGACCTTGAGGTCGCTGGTCAGGCTTGACGACAGGGCGGCCGGGACGCCGAGGGCGGCAACTGCGGCGATGGTGCCCAACGAGGCGCGCTTGCGACCCAGCCCGAAACGTTCCGAGAGAATGGCCACCGGCACCTCGAGCAGCGAGAGCATGGCGCCGACGCTGGCGATCGCCGTCAGGATGAAGAAGAGCGTCATGAACAGCGTTCCGCCGGGCATGGCGGTAAACACGGCGGGAATGGTCATGAAGACCAGCGATGGCCCGGCAGCGGGTTCGAAGCCGAAGGCAAACACCGCCGGAAAGATGGCCATGCCGGCGAGCAGCGATACCGAGAGATCGGCAAACATGACCCGCGTCGCGGTCAGCGGGATGTTCTGATTGTCGCGAAAATAGCTGCCGTAGGTGAGCATGCAGCCCATGCCGATCGAGAGTTTGAAGAAGGCCAGGCCAAGCGCGGTGAGGACGACGGCCGGGGTGATCTTCGCCAGATCCGGACTGAACAGGAAACTCAGCCCGGCGCTCGCGCCCGGCAGCGTCAGGCTGCGCGCGCAGAGCACGAGCAGCAGGATGAAGAGCAGTGGCATCAACTTGCGGGTCACCGCCTCGATGCCCCTGGCAACGCCGAACATGATGATGCCGCCGGTCACCGCCAGCACCACCCACTGCCAGAGCAGCGAGCTCAGCGGATTGGCCACCAGCTCGGCGAACACCGCGCCGGCCCGCTGCGGATCGGTGGTGGCGATCTGCCCGGCCATGGCCTTGAAGACGTAAGCGTAGACCCAGCCGGCGACTTCGGAATAGAAGGCGAGAATCAGCAGCGCCGCCGCGAAACCCATCCAGCCGATGCTCTTCCACCACCACTGGCGGCGCGGCGCGACGCGATCGAAAGCGCTCACCGCGTTGGCCCGTGCCGCTCGTCCGAGCATGGTCTCGACGATCATCACCGGCAGGCCGACGAGCAGCGTCGCCAGCAGATAGACGAGGAGAAAACCGGCACCGCCGTTGGCGCCGGTCAGCGAAGGAAATTTCCAGATGTTGCCGAGTCCGACGGCCGAGCCGAGCGTCGCCACGAGGACGCCGAAGGAGCTGGTGAAACCGTCGCGGGAAGTTTGATTCATCGTCTCTCCGAGTGCTTTCTGATGCTGAATGTTCATGCACGTGAGCGCTCACCGGAGGCGCGCATGGCCCGCTCCGACGGTCGACGTGCAAGGGGAAAATGGGGCCGCCGGGGCGATGCCCCTTGCCGGCCATTCGTTTCTGAGCCCTGCGCAGGCGGTTCCCGGACTTAGAGCATGTTCTCCAGAAACGCCCGCGTGCGCGGATGTTCGGGAGCGGCAAAGAGCTCCTTCGCCGGACGCGCTTCGACGATTTCGCCGCCGTCCATGAAAACGACGCGGCTGGCCACCTCGCGGGCAAAGGCCATCTCGTGCGTCACCACCAGCATCGTCATCCGCTCTTCGGCCAGCTCGCGGATGGTGCGCAGGACTTCACCGGTGAGTTCCGGGTCGAGCGCCGAAGTCGGCTCGTCGAAGAGCATGATGTCCGGCTCCATGGCCAGCGCCCGGGCAATCGCCACGCGCTGCTTCTGGCCCCCCGAAAGCCGCGCCGGATAGCTGTCGCGCTTGTCGAGCAGGCCGACCTTGCGCAACAGCGCTTCGGCCTTGGGCAGGACCTCCTGGCGGCGCAATCCCTTGACGGTCAACGGCGCCTCGACGATGTTCTCGAGCACGGTCAGATGCGGAAACAGATTGAAGTGCTGAAAGACCATGCCCATCCTGCGGCAGATGCGCCGCAGCCCGGCGTCGGCGACGTAGCGGCAATGCCCCTTTTCGTCCGCACCGACCAGCGTTTCGCCTTCGATGTCGATGTGCCCGCGATCGATCGTTTCGAGATGGTTGAGGCAGCGCAGAAAGGTGCTCTTGCCGGACCCCGAGGGGCCGATGATCGCCAGCACCTCGCCCTTGCCGACGTCCAGCGAAACGCCGCGCAGCACTTCCACCGCAGCGAAGCGCTTGTGCACGTCGAGCGCGTGGATCATCGGGCTATTCATCGTACACCGCGTACTTCCTTTCCAGACGCTGGAAGGCGAGCGTCAGCACCAGCGTCATCACCAGGTAGAAAGCCGCGGCGACGATGAAAGGGGTGGTCGTGAAGTCGCGCTGCACGATGCCGCGCGCAGCGCGCAGCAGGTCGTTCATGGCCAGCACGTAAATCAGCGAGGTGTCCTTGACCAGGGTGATCGTCTCGTTGCTCAGCGGCGGCAGGATGCGCTTGAAGACCTGCGGCAGGACGATGCGGCGCATGGTCTGCGGGTAGCTCAGACCGAGCACGCGCGCACCTTCGTACTGGCCGCGGTCGATCGACTGGATGCCGGCGCGAAAGATCTCGGCGAAATACGCCGCGTAGTTGAGCACGAAAGCGACGATCGCCGCCGTGAAGTCGGGCAGGCGAATTCCGATCAGCGGCACGAAAGGCAGGGCGAAGTAGATGAACAGCATCTGCAGCATCAACGGCGTGCCACGCATCAGCCAGATGTAGCCGTTGACCAGAGCGCTGACGACGACGAAACGCGAAACGCGCAACAAGGCCAGCAACAGGCCGAGCGGCACCGCCAGAACGAAGGTGATGATGAACACCTGCAGGGTCACCCCCGTTCCTTCGAGCAGGGGACCCATTATTTCGATTACATAGTTCATGCGCTATTTCTCAACACCCGCTGTGGGGCAGATAGCGAGGTGTCGAGGTGTCGAGGTGTCGCATTCTTGGCAAGACTTTCAGCAAGCCCCTCTTCGCTCCACCTGGCGACAGTCCGGTGCCACCCTCTCGCGACGCTTCCGCCGCATCGACAACGCCCAGGGTAAAACCTCTGGATTGCCGCGTCGGCTTCGCCTCCTCGCAATGACGTACGGGTTCGCCGTGGCGTCGCCTTCGCGACGAAGCCGTCCACAAGACTGACAGCGCCGCGACCGCCCGGCGACACGGCCGGGTTCCGTTCGCAGCGGGCGCGGCCGGGCTATTTCTTGACGATGTCCTTGCCGAACCATTTGTTCGAAATCGCAGCGGCGGAACCATCGCCCTTCATTTCGTCCATCGCCTTCTGCAGCCTGGCCATCAGCTCGGTATCGTCCTTGCGCGTCCCCACGCCATAGTCCTCGGTGCCGAAGTTTTCCTCGAGCACGCGATACTCACCGGGTTTCTTGGCCGTGTAGTAACGCCCGACGACCTCGTCGACCACCAGCGCGTCGAGTCGACCAATGCTGAGATCCATCAGCGGCGTCACGTTGTCGCCGAACTTCTTGAGTTCCTTCAGCGATTTGGCGGTCGCGCCATCCTTCTCGATGGCCTCGATGGCGCTGCTGCCGTCCTGGACGCCGACCACCTTGCCGGCCAGGTCGGCCTTGCTGTTCACCGCCGACTTGTCGGTGACGATGATGATCTGCCGGTTTTCGAGGTACGGCGTGGTGAACAGGATCTTCTCCTTGCGCGCCTCGGTGATCGTCAGGCCGTTCCACAGCACGTCCACCCGCTTGCTGCTCAACTCGGCTTCCTTGGCATTCCAGTCGATCGGTTTGAACGTCACCTCGGCGCCAAGGCGCTTGCCGGCCTCGGTCGCCAGATCGATGTCGAAGCCGACCAGCGTGTTGCTCTCGTCACGAAAGCCCATCGGCGGGAAATTGTCGTCCAGTCCGACGACGATCGCGGCCACCGGGGCCGGGGCCGGCGGCGCCGCGGCGCTGGCCGCAGGCGCTTCCTTCTTGCCGCACGCCGCGAGCAGGGCTGCGGCAAGAATGGCGACGATCACCAGCGAGGTCTGTTTCTTCATGTCTCTTCTCTAGCTATGCGTTGAAAGGGCGGCATGATAACAGGCTCTGACGCCAGCGCCGCCTGCGCTTCGCGTCGCTGCCGAACCCCCTGGCGTGCGGCGGCGTCGGCAGTTCAATTCCGCTCGTGGTCGCGGCGATAGCGCTCGAAGGCGCCGCGCACGGTTTCACGCAGTTCGGCGTCGTCCCAGGGCTTGGTCATGAAACGGTAGATCTCGCCGTGATTCACCGCGTCGGTGACCGACTGCAGATCGGTATATCCGGAGAGGATCATGCGCACCGTATCCGGAAACAGCGCCCTGGCACGGGCGATGAACTCGCTGCCCGACATCGCCGGCATGCGCTGGTCGGTGATGATCACGCCGACGCGGTGGCGGGCGAGGATCTCCAGGCCCTCGATGCCACTGCTCGCCGTGAAGATGCGGTAGCGGTCGGCGCGCAACAGCCGGCGCAGCGAGTGGGTGATGTTCGCCTCGCCGTCGACCAGCAGCAGCGTCCGCGACGCCTCACCCTCTTCATCCGTGGCGCCGGCCCCGGCAAAGCTCAGGCAGCGCGCCTCGCGCAGGAGGAGCGCAAAGTCGTGGGCCGGCAGGGGCTGGCTGAAGTAGAAACCCTGCATCTCGTCGCAGCCCCGTTCGCGCAGGAACTTCAGCTGCGCCTCGCTCTCGACGCCCTCGGCGATGACCTTCACTCCCAGGCTCTTGGCCATGGCGATGACGGCCAGCGCGACGGCCGCAGCGGTCCGATCGCCGAGAATGTCACGCACGAAGCAGCGGTCGATCTTGATGCGGTCGACGGTGATGCGCAACAGATGGGCGAGCGACGAAAAGCCGGTACCGAAGTCGTCCATCGCCGTCGTCACGCCGGCGGCACGAATCCTTTTCAGGATCGCCGTCACCCGTCCGATGTCCTGCAGGGCGAGGCTTTCGGTCAGTTCGACTTCCAGGGCACCGCTGCCCAGCCCGGCGCGATCGATTGCCGCAGCCAGCTGTTCGGCCAGGTCGTCACTCTCGAACTGTCGCGCCGACAGGTTGACCGCCAGCCGCGGTGGCGTCAGGCCGGCGTCCCGCCAGGCACGCGACTGCCGGCAGGCGGTTTCGATCACCCACTGGCCGATCGGCACGATCAGGCCGCTGTCCTCGGCAAGGGTAATCAAGTCCTCGGGCAAAATCATCCCGCGCAGCGGATGCCGCCAGCGCAGCAGGGCTTCCGCACCAACGATTTCGCCGCTGATCAGATCGACCTGCGGCTGGTAGTGGAGCTCGAACTCGCCACGCTCGAGCGCTCGCCCGAGGTCGGCTTCGATGGCCAACTGCCCGGCAACACGCTCGTTCATCTCGGCCTGGTAGAAGTGGAAGGAGCCGCGACCCCTGGCCTTGGCGCGATGCATCGCCGCGTCGGCGTTCTTGAGCAGCGTCTCCGCATCGCGACCGTCACGCGGGAAGAGACTGGCGCCGACGCTGCAGGTGATCGCCAGTTCGTGGCCGTCGATTTCCACAGGCCGGGCAACGCTCTCCAGGATGCGCGCGATGACGCGCGCCACTTCACCGTCGCCGAGCGGATCGGCAAGGATCAGCACGAACTCGTCGCCGCCAAGGCGGGCGACGGTATCCCCTTCGCGCACGCTGTCGGCGAGCCGCCCGGCGACGATACGCAGCAACTCGTCGCCATGGCCGTGCCCGAGGCTGTTGTTGACCCGCTTGAACTGGTCGATATCGACCGCCAGCAGGGCCAGCTTGGCATCGTGGCGTTCGGCGTAGGCGATCGCCTGCTGCCCGCGGTCGCGCAGCAGGTTGCGGTTGGCCAGGCCGGTCAGCGAATCGTGGTTGGTCTGGTGTTCGAGTTCCTCTTCGTAACGGCGGCGCTCACTGATATCGTGGAAGACGCTGACGAAGTGTCCGAGCGTACCGTCCGGCGAACAGACCGGCGCCACGTTCAGTTCGGCCCACAGCGGCGAACCGTCCTTGCGACGACAGCGCAGCGTCACCTGCGTGCCGCGCCGCTCGCGCAGCGCCTGACGCAACTCGTTGAGCTCCAATTGATCGAGTTCGCCGGCGAGCAGAAAACGGCCGCTGCTGCCGAGCACTTCGTCGGCGCCATAGCCGGTGATCGCTTCGAAACCGGGATTGACGTAGGTGATCGGGTGAGCGGGGTCGAGGGCATCGGTGATCATGACACCGTTGGCCGACGCTTCGACGGCGCGCTTGAGCAACAACATGCCGGCTTCGGCGCGCTGCGCGAAGATTCCGTAGGCGAGGTCGTCGGCGAGCTCTTCGAGCACGTCGCAGGCGTCGTCGTCGAAGCCCTGTGGATCGGGCGTCAGCAGGTTGAGCGCACCGATCGACACACCGCGTCCGACCAGCGGCAGAGCGATTGCGGCGCACTGGCCGCGGTCGGCGAGGCCGCTGCTCCAGTGCTCGGGGCCATTAGCCAAAACGAACAGGCAGGTCAGCGCCTGCCCCTGCTCCAGGGCAGGCAGCGTCAGCTGCTGGCGAAAGCCGCTGCGCCAGAGATCGCCATCCAGTGACGCCAGGGAAGAGGCGGCGACCAGCGCGGCCGGTTCCGCCGCCAGTCGAGCCTCGCCGCTACTGCGATCCACCAGGTCGACCCACACCGCGGAATAGCCGCCCTGGCGGTGCAGGCGATCAACGATGCCACCGATCATCTCGCTCTCGCTACCGGCGCGCACCAGCGCCGCGTTGCAATCGTGGATCAGACGCAGCGTGGCGTTCAGCCGACGCAGCGCCAGCGACTGGCGGTCGCGCTCGCTGACGTCGCGGACGGCGCAGGTGATAATCCTTCCCGACGCCTCGTCGATGTGGCTCAGGCTGATCTCGACGGGGAACAGGCTGCCATCGCAGCGCTGGCCCTGGAGATGCGCAACGCGCATGCTGCCCGGTCGCGGCTGCGCGTCGAAGCGGGCGCGGTGACCACGGTGCGCCGCACGCTTGGCTTCGGGAACCAGCAGGTCGATGCAAAGTCCGTTCAGGGCGCCGGGACGATAGCCGAACATCCGCTCGGCGCTGGTATTGGCGAGCAGGATGCTGCCGGCCGAATCGACCAGAAACAGAGCGTCAGCGGCGGTTTCGAGTACGCCACGGTAGCGCGCCTCGGCGGCCGCCAGGGCAGTCAGAGTGCGCGTTTCCTGGCCGGCGTCCGGCGGCCTGTCGAGATCTTCGGGTGAGACCGGAAGGACGTCGGCCTTCATGCGCAGAGCTCCGCCAGCACGCGCGGCAATTCAGGAACCAGATTGGCCTTGCAGACGTAGGCGTCGACGCCGATCGCTGCGGCCGCCGCCCGATACTCCGGCGTCGAGTGCAGGGAAACGACCAGCAACTTGATGTCCGCGTCCACCTCGCGGATGCACTTTGCCGTCTCGAGACCGTTCAGGCCGGGCATCGCGATATCGAGAATGACGACATCCGGGCGCTCGCTGCCCAGGACCTGCAGCGCTTCCTCGCCGGAGCCGACGCTGGCGGCTATTTCGAAACCCAGCCCGCGCAGCATGCGCGCCAGCAACTTGCGGAACTCGGGACAATCATCGACCAACAGCACCCGGACCACACTCATGACCATCACCCCTTCGTCTGAACATGGGCTGAGTCTGGTGGAAGCGGCGGCCTGGCGCCATCGGGGGATCCCCTAGGGGCGACCGGAAAAATCCCGCCCGGCGCCGGGGCGCTCAGCGTCCGGCACGTCTATTCGGCGGCGGAAACAAGTCCGTTGCGGATCGCATAGCGGGTCAGCCCCGCCACATCGTGAATGTTCAGCCGCTCCATGATCTGGGCACGGTGCGACTCGACGGTCTTGGCGCTGATGCCGAGGTCGAAAGCGATTTCCTTGGCCCCGTGACCGGCGGCGATACGGCAAAGGATCTCGCTTTGGCGCGGCGTCAGGGCGTCGGCGGCGGGTGGTCCGCCTTTGCCGCGGGAAAGGTAGCCGTCGACGACCTGTCGCGAGACGCTCGGCGACAGCCAGGTTTCGCCGCGCATCACCGCGCGCAGCGCGAGTTCGAGCTCGACCGGCGCGGCGTCCTTGATCAGGTAGCCGACAGCGCCGACCTGCAGCGCCTCCCTGACGTACTCGGCGTCGGCGTGCATCGACAGCACGATCACCCGCACGGCCGGATAGAGGCGATGGATCTCGGCGCTCGCCACCAGTCCGCTCATGCCCTTCATGGCGATGTCGATGAGCAACAAATCGGGCAGGCACTCGCCGACGCGAGCGATGGCCGTGGCGCCATCGTCGGCTTCACCGACCACTTCGACGCCGCTGAAGGCGCCGAGGAGCGAACGGATGCCGGCACGCACCAGCTGGTGATCGTCGGCGAGAACGACGCGTATACGGTCGTTCATCAGGTCGCTCCGGGCAGTGGCAGCGTCACACGCACCTCGCTGCCGGCGCGCTGCGCGGGCTGCGAGCGCACCTCGAGCCGGCCGCCGGCAAGAGTGGCGCGCTCCTGCATCGAGAGCAGGCCGAGGCTCGTGCCACGCGCCGCGCCGGCAAATGCCGCCGCGGCGTCAAAGCCACGGCCATCGTCACGCAGGGAGAGGATCAGCGCGCCTTGCGCATAGCGCAACTCGAGCACCACCGCAGTCGCGCCGGCATGACGGATGACGTTGTTCAGCGCCTCCTGGGCAATGCGGAAGCAGGTGATGGCAATATCCTCCGGCGGCGACGGCAGGCCGTCGTCGGCGATGAAGCTGGCCCGGATTCCGGCATGGCGGCAGGTATTGCCGAGGTGTGCGCGCAGCGCCGGCACCAGGCCGAGGTCGTCGAGCTGCGGCGGGCGCAGCTCGACCGACAGGGCGCGTACGCGCTGCAGGGTCCGGTCGGCAATATCGGCAGCCTCGTGGATTTCGTCCTGCTCGCCGCCGGCAGACCAGCGGCGCATGCCCAGGAGCACGATCTTGATCATCGTCAGGTTCTGCCCGATATCGTCGTGCAGGTCGCGGGCCAGACGCCGCCGCTCGTCTTCCTGCACGCCGATGAGCCGAGCCGAGACCTCGTGCAGACGCGCGAGAGCGCTGCGCAAGTCGGCCTCGGCGCGCCGCCGGTGCTCGTCGGCGCTGAATTTTTCGAGGGCGAACGATATGTCGCTGGCCAACTCGGCGAGCAGCTCGATCAACTCCTCGTCAAAGTAACCGACTTCGCCGGCGTAGAGGCTGAAGACGCCGACCACGGCGCCAGCGCGCCGGAGCGGAAACGCCGCCGAGGCGGCGATTCCCGCCGCCCGCGCGCGTTCCTGCCAGGGGCCGGTGCGCGGGTCGCTGACGAAGTCATTGCAGATCGCCGGCCGACCAGCGCGCATGGCGGCACCGTCCGGGCCATGCCCCTGCTCATGCTGGGCGTCGATCGAAATGCGCAGGCCGCGCAGGTATTCGCCGGCGATGCCCGAATCGGCGACGACGCCGATCCAGCCATCGGCGTCGAGCAGGCCGATCCAGGCACCGTCGACGTCGCCGTGGCGAACGACGATCCGGCAGGCGTCGACGAGCAGCGTCCCGGCAGACTCGGCGTGCATGATCGCCTGATTGGTCTGCGCCACGGCGTTGAAGAAACCGCTCAGCCGCCGCAGGCGCCGTTCCGCCTCCTTGCGTTCGCTGATGTCGCGGGCGATGGCAAAGACGCCAACCGTCTCGTCGGCGAGCTGCAGACAGCCCTTGGTCGTCAGATAGGTGCGCTCGCCGCCGTCGGCAGCGCGGAGGATTTCCTCGCAGGTCTCGGTCACCGCCGCCGACATCAGACGCTGGTCGTCGGCGCGCCGGCGCGCCGCCGTCTCGGCGGGAAAGAGATCCGCGTCGCCGTGGCCGAGAATGTCCTTGCGCGGTCGCCCGAGCAAGCGCTCGAACGCGCGGTTGCAGAGGAGGTAGCGACCATCGGCAGCCTTGGCGAAGATGCAGTCGGTCGAACCCTCGACCAGCGCCGAAAGCGTCGCCGCCAGCTCGTCGATGCGCCGCTCCCGGCGCTCGGCTTCGACACGCAGCAAGGCCTCGTGCTGATGCCGCTGCAGCGCCAGCTCGATCGCCAATTGCAGCTCGCGATCGTTACAGGGTTTGATCAGGTAGGCATGCGGCGCAGTGATGCGCGCGCGCGCGAAGCGCTCCTCGTCCGCATAGGCGGTCAGATAGAGCAGCGGCACCCGCTGCTCGTCGAGGATCACCCGCGCCGCATCGATGCCATCGACGACGCCGGGCAGGACAATGTCCATCAATACCAGGTCAGGCCGTTCACGCGCCGCCACGGCCACCGCCTCTTCGCCGGAGGCCACCGGCCCGGCAATCACGTAACCCAGCGCGGCGAGTCGCAGCGCCAGCGCCCGGGCAACGAGGGGGTCGTCCTCGACGACCAGGATGCGTTTGCCCGCCGGCATGCTGGTGTTCATTTCCTGGATCCAGAGAGTGCGGCGGCCGGCGCCGCAAGGGCAGGCGGCGAGCTTTCGCTCGCCGCCTTCAGGGTGCTCAGAAGGCGATCGAACTGCAGCCTGGCGCTGTCCACGCGCGCTGCCGGATCGGCGTCCAGCTGCCGCGCCAGTTCCTCGATCGCGAGCGCCGTGGCGCCAAGGTCGGGGTGACCGAAGGTTCCCGCCGCCCCGGCGAGGCTATGCGCGGCGGCGCACAGCTTGCGCAGCGCCGCGGGGTCGCGCTTGGCATCGACGAAGGTCTCGATATCCGGGTGGTCGCAGCGCAGCGTCGCCATCATGGCGCCGCGCCGCGCGCCGGTCGACAGCA
>ERZ761602.3918-NODE-3918-length-20085-cov-7.346580_pt1 | contig 20085 bp, 14 predicted proteins | sample MGYA00512165_ERZ761602 | MGnify/ENA primary metagenome ERZ761602 (study PRJEB28899, sample SAMN02445085) | bioreactor sludge metagenome | biome: EBPR sludge; isolation source: Thorneside wastewater treatment plant | place: Australia: Brisbane, Thorneside... | reverse complement strand
CGGCCGTTTTTCGCGGCGAGCGGCCGGCCTTGGGCGAGTGGTTCGGCGTTCTGGTCGCGTTCTCGGGGCTTGTGTATCTGATGCTGCCGGGGCTTACGGCTCCGCCTTTGGCGAGCGCATTGCTGATGGCGGCGGCGGGCGTTGCCTGGGGCTTCTACACGCTCCGCGGAAAGGGAAGCACCGACCCGCTGGCCGATACGGCTGGGAACTTCATCCGCTCGGTGCCGATGATCGCCATCGCGGCTTTGCCTTTCGCTCTCCAGATCGGGCTTACGTTGCGGGGCTTTGTGCTGGCTGTGCTTTCGGGAGCCGTCGCTTCGGGCATCGGCTATTGGGCGTGGTATGCCGCACTTCGCCACCTTACGGCGACGCGGGCCTCCGTTCTTCAGCTTTCTGTTCCGGCGATCGCCGCTCTCGGCGGCTTTCTTTTTCTCTCGGAATCTGCAGACCTTCGGCTGCTCGCCGCGGGTTCGCTAATCCTCGGCGGGATCGGGCTGACCATCTTTTTCAAACCAAGGCCTGACTGAGAGCTGTCTTTATGCTCAGCCTGCTCTGAGTCTATTTCAGATCAAAATGCTTCGGCTGGCAGTGCTTTTAGAGTATTCGGCGAAATTCCATAGGAGACCGCCGTTTGTGCCAGCGAGAGACGAAAACGGGCACGGGCCCGCGAGAGGCGGGACATAACGGTGCCGATCGGGATCTGAAGTATCTCGGCTACTTCTTTGTAGTCGAACTCATGAACGTCCGCGAGCAGGACGACCGAGCGATAGTGTTCGGGAAGGGCGTTGAGAGCCTCGATCACCTCGCGGTCGGTCAGCGTTTCCGGAACCGACTCCGTTCCCGGCGAAAGCTCGAAAACCAGATCATCTGCCTCGGTGAGATATTTCGAGCGCGTGATCATTTTCCGGCGGTGATGATCGTACTTATTGAAGAGTATCTTGTAGAGCCACGCTCGGCAGTTCGTTCCCGGTTCGTACTGGTCGAACGACTTCCACGCCTGCATATAGGTCTCTTGAACGAGGTCGTCGGCATCGATCCTGCTGCGGGTCAGCCGCAGGGCGGTCCGGTAAAGGTCGTTGATGTGCTGCATCGCTTCGGCTTCGAAGATCTCGGGTGTGTTCTCGCTCATTCTTTTCGCTCCGGGACGGCCTTGAAACTGGCGTCTTTAACCCTTAGTCGGAGAGCCGAGCGATTCCTTACAGATTTTTTTCGTGAGGGCCGGGTTCCGCTTTCTCGAAGCCGGCCCAGCTAAGCGGCGGCCCTCAGAGCCTGTTCTTCCTCGGCATCAGACGGGGATGAAACGGTCGGGGCACGAAGCGTCAGGAACTGAACCGGATCCTTTTTGAAGACGAGGTCGAGCGTCCAATCCATCGCGACGCGGAGCTTCTTCTCGAACCGCGGGAGTTTCATCAGATAGATCGTCCGCCAGAGCCACCATGCAATGAAGCCGGAAAAGTTGAAGCCCATTATCTGGGCGACGCCGGTTCGGCGGCCGAGGGCTGCGAGTTGGCCGAGGGTTTCGAACCTGAACTTCTTCGGGGTGCCGCCGTTGATCGCCGCAATGATGTTGCGGGCAACGGCCTTTCCCTGCCGCATCGCGTGTTGTGCGGTTGGCGGGTGAAACTTCCCATCGGCTTTGGGTACGGCGGCGCAATCGCCGACGGCCCAGAGGCCTTCGAAGCCGGGAACGCCGAGGAACTCGTCAGTGCAGAGCCGTCCGCGGTCCTTCTCGCAGGGAAGCGGGCCGAGCATCGGATTTGGTGCCGTACCGGCGGTCCAGATGACGGAATTGGAAGTGATCGCTTCGCCTGAGCTTAGCGTCACAACGTTGCCATCGACACCGGAAACGAGCGTGCCGAGCTTGATCTCGACTCCGCGGGCCGTCAATTTTTCGGCGGCGTATTCGCCGAGCTTTCGACTGAGTTCGGGAAGAATGACGTCGCCGCCATGGACGAGAACGACGCGGAGCATATCTTCGCGAAGATTCGGGTAGAAGCGAACGGCGGCTCGAAGAAAGTCATTGATACCGGCGATGGTCTCGACCCCGGCGAATCCGCCGCCGGCGACGACAAAATTAAGAAGCGGCTCGCGGACGTTCGGGCAGCACTCGAAATCAGCTTCCTCAAGGTTTGAGATCAGATGATTGCGAAGATAGATCGCATCACCGAGCGACTTCATCGTCAGGGCGTTCTCCTCGAGGCCTTTGTTGCCGAAGAAGTTCGTGATCGAACCCAGTGAGAGGACAAGATGGTCGTACTTTAGGTCGTGAAAATGCGGGTCCTTGCCGTGGGAAACTGTGACCACTTTGTTCGCGACATCGATCGACTCAACGTCTCCGTTGAAGATGTTCACGTGCTTGAGCAGCTTGCGGACCGGGCTGACGATGTGCGTGATGTCGAGGTCGCTTGCGGCCACCTCATGGAGCATCGGCGTAAAAAGGAAAAAGTTCTCGCGGTTGACGAGCGTTACTTCGATCTCGGCATTTCGTGCGATCGTCCGGTCAAATTCCAGAGCGGCGTACATTCCGCCGAACCCGCTTCCGAGGATCACGATTCTTTTCTTCTCTGACATCTTAAAGCTCTCACGGCAGACCTCTGCCGGAACTACCAGATCGCGTGAAATGACTGATTTATTCCAGCCTCTGACGCGAAGGTAGTTGGAATATTCCGGGCAGCTTGAAAGATTAAGTTCGGGTGAGGCCTGTGATCTGGTACGTCAACACGGGGAAAAGATGAGCAATAACAGCGAAATAGGCGGCAACGGTATAGACGGAGCGGGTTCGTTCCAGCGGGAGCGGGCAGCGATCTATCGACTAAAGCCTGACCATCGTTCGCGGCAAATGTCGTTCGCGGAATTTGTGGAATACGACCGCGTTCGGTCTGCCTTAAAGCGTGCCATCGAACGTGAGTTCGCACCAGAGTATTTGAAGGAAGATATCCGGAGGAGTATAAAGAGGTAGAAAATGGTTCGGCATGCCGCCATACTCGACAAAAATGCGGGACCATCGGCAATGGAGAACAGAGCCGAAACAAGTAACGTCGCGTGGAATATCGATCCCGGCAAATGGGTCGATGACCATGGCGACTACCTTTTCCGATACGCTTTCGTGCGGCTCCATGATGAGTGCCGTGCCGAGGACGCGGTCCAGGAAACGCTGCTCGCCGCACTGAAGAACCTGAACACATTCGGCGGGCGAGCCTCTGAAAGAACTTGGCTTACGGGCATTTTAAGAAACAAGATCGTCGATATAATAAGGAAAAGCTGCCGAGAGGTGATGCTTGACCCGGCGGAGACGGACCTCTCGGACTTTGACCCGCTTTTCGAACGCGAAGATGAATTCAAAGACCATTGGAGCGATACGCTCAGTCCGCGGGTATGGAAACGTTCGCAGGAGGATGCGCTGACGGAGAGCGAGTTCTTCGGTGTGCTCAACGATTGCGTGGCGAAGCTTCCGCAGCGGACCGCCGCCGCTTTTAGCCTCCGCGAAATGGAAGAGCTTGAGACAGACGAGGTGTGCGAAGTGCTCGGCATCTCGGAAAGCAACTTTTGGGTGATAATGCATCGTGCGAGAATGTCATTGAGGAGATGCATCGAGCTTAACTGGTTCATGAGGCCGCAATAATGGAAATGACGACAAGACAAAAATTGCGGCGAGAGTTCAATCGCTTTCTGCTGAGGCGGCTTCCGCCGTGCAAGGAGATCGCGATGCTGATCTCGCAGTCGCTCGACCGGCGGCTCGGGCTTCGCGAACGCCTGATCCTGCGGCTTCATCTGGTTGCCTGTCGGCCGTGCGACCGATATCTTCAGCAATCTGAGTTTCTCAGTTCGGCGATAGATGTAATGAACGCCGACGAGAAGGAAGCCCTGTACGAGGGGACCTTGAGCGCGTCGGCCCGCGAACGCATCAAGTCCGCACTCCGTTCGGCGGCTCCGCTTGCGGCCCTTACCTGCCTCTTTCTAGGCTGAGATCTCCGGTCCGTCCGGGCATCCACGGCCCGATCAAAACCTTTCGAATTCGTTTGGAATTAAATCAGACCATCGCGTGATAATCCGTTGGAGGAGAAACGTGATGCGAGACGCAGCAGTATTTCACGGCCACAGCCATAACACGAATAGATTTTCGACCATTCCGATCCGCGAAAAGCTCGGAGCCGACAAGGGCCTCACGGGCCGCGGGGTGAGGATCGCATTTCTTGACTCGGGATTTTTCCCGCATCCGGACATCGCCGACCGCATCGTCGAGTTTCACGACGTAACCGGCGAGGAAGCCGAACTCCGCGCGGATAGCTCCAAAGGCCATCAATGGCACGGCACGCAGACGGCTGTCGTTTGTGCGGGTGGCGGCGATCTTTCCGGCGGCACGTATAGCGGCTTGGCGTCGAAGAGCGAACTCATTCTGGTAAAGGTCTCGCGTGCGGGCCGCATCAGTGATAGCGAGATAGAACGCGGCCTGGAGTGGATACTCGAGAATCACACGCTGCTCGGCATCAGAGTGCTGAACGTTTCGCTCGGGGGCGACTGCGACCTTGTCCTCAAGGAAAGCCGGGTGAACCAACTGGCCGAGCAGCTCGTGCGGGCCGGGGTGGTCGTCGTGGTTGCGGCGGGAAATTCGAGCGAGAGGCGTTCGATCCCGCCGGCGAGTGCTCCTTCGGTCATAACCGTAGGCGGATATTCGGATGAGAACCAGCAAGAACGGGATCGGTTCGGGCTTTACCATTCGAGTTTTGGTTCAACGGCGGACGGGCATATCAAGCCCGAGGTGATCGCCCCGGCGATGTTCGTTGCCGCTCCGATCCTGCCGAACACGGAAGAGTATCGCGTGGCAGAGCGGCTGACAGAAATGCTGAACCAGCCGGACTACGCGTTCCGCGAGAGCTTCATTAAGCACTGGGACGCGGCGGGGCTGCCCGAGTATCTGCTCTCGACCGACGTTGCCACCGCGCGTATCGCGGTCGAGCGCGAGATGGAGAACCGCAAGATCGTCTCGACGCATTATCAGCACGTTGACGGAACTTCCTTTGCGGCACCGATAACGGCATCTCTTGTCGCACAAATGCTTGAGGCAAATCCAAGGCTCGGGCCGACAGCAATAAAGGACATTCTGGTCTCGACCGCGACACGGCTTGGCGGCCAGGCGGCGATACGGCAGGGCTTCGGTATGATCAACGCGGTCGCAGCGGTTCGGCGGGCACGACTCGAACAGCATGCACTACCGCATGGCACGCTTTGCCCTCCGCGGGTCGAGGGCTCGCGGGTCGTATTCGGCTTCCACGATGACCTTGCCCGCGAGGTCTCGCTGGCAGGCGACATGAACGGATGGGACCGCGGGGCGACGCGATTCGACCGTACGAACAGCGGGCTTTGGCAGGCCTCGATCGCCGTCCCGACGACCGGGCGATACCGCTACAAGTTCGTTGTTGACGGTGTCCGGTGGGTTGAGGACCCGACACACGGTCGGAAAGAAGACGACGGTTTTGGGGGATTCAACTCGATCCTGGAGATCGCTTAAGTTCCCAAGAAAATGCAAATTGGCTGGTTCAAGACGCCGGTTGAAGGAGCTTCAGCCGTCGTCCTTTTTTGGCGAGGCGGAGTGGAATAAAGGCGGCGGCGGCGGTGATATCGAGTTCGTGAGCCGGATGCTTTCAACCGCGAGGGGACATCTTCCCGAATACCTGATCGAAGCATGGTGCCTCGGAACATTCATGTTCTCGGCGTGCTCTTTTGGTGTCCTGCTCTTTCATCGTTCGTCGCCTGCGGCCGGTATCGAGCCTACTGCCCGCGGTGTGCTGATGGGCATCGCGATGGGCCTAACGGCGATCCTGATCATCACGTCGCCCTGGGGCAAGCGTTCCGGGGCTCACTTCAATCCGTCGGTGACTCTCGCGTTCTACCGGCTCGGCAAGATAAGCGGCACCGACGCCGCGTTCTATGTTTTGGCACATTTCATCGGCGGGGTTCTGGGCGTGCTTTTAGCCTGGGCGATCTTCGGCGATCGGCTCGCGGCATCGACGGTGAATTTTGTTGTCACTGTGCCGGGCATCTACGGCACATCAGCGGCAGCGGCGGGAGAGTTCCTCATCGCGTTCGTGCAGATGACGATGATCCTTGTCATCTCAAATACGATGCGGCTTTCACGATTCACGCCGTTCATCGCCGGGGCGATGGTCGCACTTTACATCGCGATCGAGGCACCGGTCTCGGGAATGAGCATGAATCCGGCACGGACGTTCGCGTCAGCGGCGGTTGCCGGTCACTGGGAAGGATGGTGGATCTATTTCACGGCACCGCCTGCGGCGATGCTTGCCGCGGCCGAGGTGTACGCACGAAGCCGCGGGATGCACCGGGTTCTCTGCGCCAAGCTTGACCACACCGGCCGGTCACGCTGCATCTTCAACTGCGGCTACCACGATGCGGAACCGGAAGCTATCGAAGTTACGAAGGACAAGCGGTTTGCGAAGACTGCGGCAGGGCTTTTCTAAGCCCAAGGACAATTTGTTATGACGAACGGACATTACGACTTGATCATCATCGGAACGGGAGCGGGCGGCGGAACGCTCGCACGCAAACTTGCGCCTTCCGGCAAAAAGATACTCATCCTCGAACGCGGCGATTACGTTAAGCGAGAACCGGACAACTGGAACTCGCGAGCCGTTAACGTCGAGGGCAAGTACAACACCAAAGAGGTCTGGTACGACCGCGACGGCAAACCGCTCCATCCGCATACGAACTACAACGTCGGCGGGAACACGAAGTTCTACGGAGCCGCTCTTTTCCGGATGCGCGAACGCGACTTCGGCGAGCTCAAACACTATGACGGCATCTCGCCGGCGTGGCCGATCACCTACGACGAACTCGAGCCTTTCTACACTCAGGCCGAGCAGATGTACGAGGTTCACGGCAATCGCGGCGAGGACCCGACCGAGCCCTGGGCCTCGGCACCGTACGCCGCAGCCGCGGTCAGCCACGAGCCTCGTATATCCGAACTTGCAGAGGACTTCGCGGCAGCGGGCGTAAAGCCCTTTCATGTGCCGCTCGGGATCCGCATAAAAGAGAATGACCGGAAGAGTAACTGCGTCCGCTGCGCGACCTGCGACGGCTTCCCTTGTCTTTTGAATGCGAAATCTGACTCACAGGTCTGCGGTGTTGACCACGCAACCCAGCGGCCGAATGTGACGCTGCTGACGAACGCGAAGGTCACACGGCTTGAGACGAACGCGACCGGAAAGAGCGTCACCGCGGTCGTGGTCGAACGCGAAGGCGAGATCGAGTCCTACTCGGCGATTATCGTTGTGCTTTCGGCCGGTGCAATCAATTCGGCAGCTTTACTGCTTCGCTCGGCAAACGAACGGCACCCGAACGGGCTTGCGAACAGCTCGGACCAGGTCGGACGAAACTATATGGGCCACGTCAACTCGGTCCTGCTCGCGGTCTCAAAATGCCCGAATCCGACTGTCTTTCAGAAGACACTCGGCGTAAACGATTTCTATTTCGGTGCACCGGATTTCGACTATCCGATGGGCCATATCTCGTTCGTCGGCAAGCTCGATGGCGTCACGCTTTCGGCCGGTGCCCCGAAGATAACGCCCGGCTTTACGCTCGACATGATGGCCCGCCATTCGCTCGACTTTTGGCTGACGACCGAGGACCTTCCGCGGCCGGAGAACCGAGTAACGCTGAACAAGCAGGGCGACATCGTGCTCGACTACACGCCCAACAACCTGCAGCCGCACAAGCGGCTGCAGGCGAAGCTGAAGGAACTGATGAAAAGCCAACGGGGCTGCAAGATGCACGGCCATGAGTGTCATCAGGGGCTCTTCTCGCGAAATCTCTACCTCGGGCAGCAGATACCGCTTGCGGGCGTTGCCCACCAGAACGGCACGGTGAGGTTCGGCGATGACCCGGCGACATCTGTGCTTGACCGCAACTGCAAGGCGCATGACCTGGACAATCTCTACGTTGTTGACGGCGGGTTCTTTCCGTCGAGCTCGGCGGTTAACCCGGCCCTTACGATCATGGCAAACGCCCTTCGCGTAGGCCGGCACATCATGGAGAGGCTGGGATGAAACGAGCGAATAACACGATAATCCTCTTCCGGATTCGGAGGGCATTTCTTCTTGCTCTTGCGCTGATCATCCTGTTCGGTTCGGCCGAGGCGGCGGCGGTAAAGAGAATCGAGTCGGTCGGCTTTACCGTCTCGGACATGGACAGGGCGATCGATTTCTACCGCGGCGTACTGACCTTCGAGGTAGAAAGCGATACGGAGATCCATGGACGAGAGTACGAATTACTGACGGGTGTTTTCGGAGCTCGGTCGAGGATCGTCCGGCTCCGGCTCGGCGACGAGGTGATCGAACTGACCGAGTTCTTGACGCCCCGCGGAAGGCCGATCCCGCAGGACTCCCGGAGCAACGACCTCTGGTTCCAGCACGTGGCGATCATCGTTTCGGATATGGACAAGGCATACGCGCGGCTCCGAGCGAACAAGGTCGAACACGCATCGACCGGGCCGCAGACATTGCCCGATTACATCAAACCGGCGGCCGGCATCCGTGCATTCTATTTCAAGGACCCGGACGGCCATGTGCTTGAGGTGCTTGAGTTTCCGCCGGACAAGGGAAAGGAGAAATGGCACCGGCTTGCGAAAGGCGGACGGCTTTTTCTCGGCATAGATCACACGGCGATCGCCGTCAGCGATACCAACGCAAGCCTTGGCTTTTATGGCGAGAAACTCGGGCTTCGCGTCGCGGGCGAGAGCATGAATTACGGCCCGGAACAGGAACGGCTCAATAGCGTCTTCGGAGCAAGGCTTCGGATCACGGGCCTTGCAACGCCCGAAGAAGGCATCGCCGTCGAGTTCCTCGAATACCTAGCCCCGCGAACGGGCCGGCCGTATCCGCGAGGGTCGGCGTCGAACGATATTTGGCATTGGCAGACGAGTTTCGCTGCGGACAGTATTTCCTTCGTCGAAATGCTGAAGGCGGAATATGTTTCGAGTGGAACGGTATCTATACCAAACGGTCCGCTGGGCTTTGGCCGGGCGGCGACGGTGCGTGACCCGGATGGGCACGCCGTCAGAATCATCGAAGTTGGAGAAAAGATAAAATAATGATCATTACGGGAAAGAGAATATTGATCCTTACGGCGGCAATCGCTGCCGTAGCAATTATCGGAGCATGCGCCAAACAAAACACGCAACTCGGATTCAATGCATCGGCGGACGGCCTGGCACTTGAGGGCTACGACACAGTAGCTTACTTTGCTCTCGGCTCTGCGGCTAAGGGTGATCCGAGGTTCAAGCACGTCTGGAACGGCGTCACCTGGTATTTTTCATCCGAAGAGAATATGAAAACCTTTCAGGCCGAACCTGAACGCTATGCTCCGCAGTATGGCGGCTATTGCTCTTATGCGGTATCGGAAGGTTACACCGCCGACGGTGACCCCGAGGCCTGGAAGGTGGTCGATGGTAAGCTGTATCTGAACTACAACATGGACGTGAAGGCGACCTGGGAAAAGAAACAGAGCGAACGCATTGAGAACGCCAACAAGAACTGGGAGTCCTTTAAGACAAAGCCGCCAGTGAAAAAGGGCTGATCTGCATAAGATCGACTGGTGAATGGGGGCGGCAGGTTCGCTCCCATTTTATTTTTCACACAGACCCGCCCAAAGGAATAAAGCGGTAATGAGCAGGAATTGGTGACGTGATGAAAGCAGAAGCGAAACGGCTCCGGGAAGCCGATGAAAGAAAGAAGGACTGGCGTGGCTGGGGGCCATATCTGAGCGAGCGATCCTGGGGAACGGTCCGCGAGGACTACAGCGCCGACGGCTCGGCATGGGACTATTTTCCGCACGATCATTCTCGTTCGCGGGCGTACCGCTGGAACGAGGACGGCATCGCCGGGATCTGCGACCGCAATCAGGAGCTTTGTTTTTCGCTGGCGCTGTGGAACGGCCTCGACCCGATCCTCAAGGAGCGGTTCTTTGGCCTGACAGGAAGCGAGGGCAACCACGGCGAGGACGTGAAGGAACTCTACTACTACCTAGATTCGACCCCGACGCACTCCTATATGAAGATGCTCTACAAGTATCCGCAGGGCGAATTTCCTTACGAGCAGCTTCTGGAAGAAAACAAGAAACGCGGCCGCGGCGAGATGGAATTCGAGCTTTTGGACACGGGTATCTTCGACGATGACCGATACTTCGACGTCTTCGTCGAATACGCGAAAGCGGGAGCTGACGATATCCTGATCCGCATTACCGCCACGAACCGCGGCCCGGAAGATGCGAAGCTGACACTGCTCCCGACGCTTTGGTTCAGGAACACATGGTCGTGGGAAGGAAGCGAAATGGATAAAGAGATATCCCTCGAATCCCCCGGGACTTTCACGGCCGCCGGACCGCTGCTTGGCAGATGGAACCTAAATTACGAGGACGCGACCGCGGACGCGCTTTTTACCGAGAACGAAACGAACACCGAGCGGCTTTACGGCTCTGCCAATCGCACGCCCTATGTGAAGGATGCGTTTCACCGTTATGTGATTGGCGGCGAGGACGAAGCTGTTAACCCTGAACAACGCGGCACGAAGGCGGCTGTAAAAATCGATGTGACGGTTCCGGCCGGCGGTGAAGCGATGTTCAGGCTTCGGCTTTCGAAACAACGACGTGGTGCCTCAGATCCTTTCAAGGAGTTCGAAAGCGTATTCGAGAAGCGAAAGGCTGAGGCCGATGAGTTTTATCGCGAGTTGAGTCCTGCGGGTCTTTCAACCGATGCCGAGAATGTTCAGCGGCAAGCATTCGCCGGAATGCTCTGGTCAAAGCAGTTCTATCATTACGTTGTCCGCGAATGGCTTGCAGGCGACCTGGCGATGCCCAGTCCGCCGGCCTCGCGAAAAAGCGGACGCAACAGCGACTGGGGACATCTATTTAACGCGGACGTCATCTCGATGCCCGACAAATGGGAGTATCCGTGGTATGCGGCATGGGACCTTGCATTTCACTGCATTCCGCTGGCTTTGGTCGATGCCGGCTTCGCAAAGCGGCAGCTCATCCTGATGCTCCGCGAATGGTATATGCACCCGAATGGGCAGATACCGGCCTACGAGTGGGCGTTCGGCGATGTAAATCCGCCGGTCCACGCCTGGGCCGCGATGCGCGTTTACCAGATCGACAAAAAGCGGACCGGCAAAGGCGACCGCAAGTTTCTCGCCCGTGTATTTCAGAAGCTTCTGCTCAACTTTACGTGGTGGGTCAACCGGAAGGACGCCGAGGGCAACAATGTCTTCGAAGGCGGCTTTCTCGGCCTGGATAATATCGGTGTTTTCGACCGCTCAAGGCCGCTGCCGACCGGCGGCAAGCTTGCCCAATCCGACGGAACAAGCTGGATGGCGATGTACTGCCTCAATATGCTCGCCATTGCTCTTGAGCTTGCGGCCGAGGATGACACTTACGAAGACCTGGCCAGCAAATTCTGGGAGCACTTCCTTTTCATTGCGAACGCGATGAACCGGCTTGGCGACGAAGGGATCTCGCTTTGGGACGAGGAAGACGGATTCTACTACGACGTTCTGCATTTTCACGGCGACGGCAATACTCCGCTCAAGGTGCGGTCCATGGTCGGACTGATACCGCTCTTCGCGGTCGGGACCATCGAGCCGGAAGTGCTCGACCGGCTCCCGGATTTCAAGCGGCGGCTCTATTGGTTCATCGAGAACCGGCCCGATCTGATCGGAAACGTCTCGTGTATGAAGACGCCGGGCGAAGGCGAGCGTCGGCTGCTCGCGGTGGCATACCGCGAACGGCTTGAACGTGTGCTGAAGGTTCTGCTCGATGAGAATGAGTTCCTCTCGCCGCACGGGGTTAGGGCACTTTCTCGCTATCACCTCGACCGGCCGTTCGAGATGCGGGTCAAAGGCGAAGTGCACCGGGTGGATTACGAGCCGGGCGAATCGACCAGCGGGCTCTTTGGCGGCAACTCGAACTGGCGTGGGCCGATCTGGTTCCCGGTGAACTATCTGCTGATCGAATCGCTCCAGCGGTTTCATCACTACTACGGCGACGGACTGCGGGTCGAGTGCCCGACCGGCTCGGGGCGGATGATGAATCTCTGGGAAGTTTCGCAGGAGATCTCGCGGCGGCTTTCACATATCTTTTTGAAGGATGCCATGGGCAAGCGTCCTGTTTTTGGCGACGACCGGAAGATGCAGGAAGATCCGAACTTCCGCGACCACGTTCTGTTCTACGAGTATTTTCACGGAGACAACGGCCGCGGCGTTGGGGCAAGCCACCAAACGGGCTGGACGGGGCTGGTAGCAAAGCTCTTGCAGCAGAGCGGCGAATGAGCGCTCGAACGGATTTGAGACTTAGGGGAAAAAATCATGAAAGCGATAGCAGTTAAACCGGGCATTCCGGATTCAGTTCATCTTGTAGAAATGCCGAGGCCGTCGGTCGAAGAGGTGCCGAAAGGACGAGGAGTTTTGGTGAAGGTGCTCCGCGTCGGAGTTGACGGTACGGACAAAGAGATCAACAACGCCGAATACGGTGCGGCACCCGAAGGCGAGGACTTTCTTGTCATCGGTCACGAAGGTTTCGGTGTGGTCGAAGAGGTCGGGCCGGCGGTCAGCGAGCTCAAGCCCGGCGACTATGTCGTAGCGACGGTAAGGCGACCGGGCGGCAGCATCTATGACCTGATCGGCACGAACGACATGACGACCGACGATCAGTACTTTGAACGCGGGATCAATCTGCGGCACGGCTTTCTTTCGGAATACTACGTAGAAGATGCAGAGTTTGTCGTGAAGATCCCGCGGGGCTTGAAGAACGTCGGCGTTCTGCTCGAGCCAATGACGGTCGTGCAGAAAGGCATCACACAGGCCTATGAGATACAGCGGCGGCTTCGCGTTTGGCGGCCGCGGCGAGCGGCGGTGCTCGGGGCAGGGACGATCGGGCTTTTGGCAACGCTCGTGCTCCGGCTGAAAGGGATCGAGGTGGTCACGTTCGGCCGCTCGCAGCGGCCATATCTGAACTCCGACCTCCTCGAGGAACTCGGGGCAAAATACATTTCGACCGAAGACATCGCTGTTCAGGACTTCGCAGTTAAGAACGGTTCGTTTGACCTCATCTTTGAAGCCACGGGATTCTCGCCGATCGTCTTCGACGCGATGCAGGCACTTGAGAAGAACGGCGTCCTGGTCCTTTCGAGTGTGACCGGCGGCGACCGAAAGGCCGAGGTGCCGGCGGACAAGATAAACCTCGACTTCGTTCTCGGCAACCGCGTGATGGTTGGGACGGTCAATGCGAATCGGGAATATTTTGAGAGCGGGGCGAAAGACATGGCCGCCGCCGTGCTCGAATACGGCGACTGGCTCGAACGCCTGCTAACACATCCGGTCCACGGGCTCGAAAATTACGAACAACTTTTCGAGGCGCTCACCAACGGCAACGGCGTGATCAAAGCCTTCTGCGAAGTCGCTTAGGATTGATCGTAAAAGAACAGGTGATAATGCTTAAAATTCCCTTGTGCATAGCAAGCATCCCGTAGAATGTTACAAGGGGTAAGTTGGGTTTTCGACCGGTGGGAGGATGGAGGAAGAGGCTGAGAATGAAGCGATCGCTATCGACTGAGAAACAGGCGGCGGAGATATTGACGGTTGTAGAGTAGAGGCGAACGACGTCGTCCGGTTGATCCGCGCGAGGCACGCCTACGAGATAAAAAAAATGGGCGGCCCGAAAGCCGCCCTTCTACAGGAGACAACCCCCTAGATCAGGTTAGAAAGTAAGGCGTGCTCCAAGAATGACACGCCGATTTCCACCATCGGTGGCCCATTGATTAAGGAAATTCGCACCAGAATTGATGTTAGCATTTGGGATCCCAAAATTCCGTCGGTTCAAAGCATTGAACATGTCTACGCGAAATTGGATCCGAACACGTTCAGTGATGAGTGTGTTCTTGATTATACCGAAATCAAGTAGCTCTATGTCGTCTGCTCGAACGATGTTTCGACCTGCGTTGCCAACTCTATTCTGAGCTGAAGTTTGCGAGAACAGATTTGGGCAGGCATTGTTCGGAATCGCAGTTCCGCACTGCGCCCGAATTTCAGGAATCGACATTCGCGAGATATCGATTCCCGAAACCAAATTGGGCCGAATTGCAGTGCCAACTAATCCAGAGATTCCGTTCAGAGCTCCAGCTAGATCAACTCCGTTGAGAATAGTGAACGGAGCGCCGCTTTGGATGGTAAAAAACGAGTTGACCTGCCATCCCCCGAGAACTCGACCAATGAAACCCGGCTGGCCTCGGTAAAATGGAAGCTCATATACGAAGTTCCCAGTTATGCGATGTGGCCGGTCATAACTTGAGCGAGATCGCTCCGCGCGTCTATTGAACGAATCTTGAGAAACTGCAACCTCCCCAGTTGAAGGGTTGAAGATCTCGGAAGCCGTATCAATGAACGAACTCCACGTATAGTGGATACCTGCACTTAGGCCATTTGACAGCCTTCTGGTCAGGCTTGTCTGCAACGAGTGATACATTGAGTTTGCGGCATTTGCACGAAGCCGGATAACACCGCGAGAGGGATCTACTCGCGGGCATAATACGAACGGCGGAGTGCTCGGTTGTGCACATGCGGTTCGTGGGTTTCCGTCGATCGTCTGAAAAAGTCCAGTCCCTTTGGTACCGACATAGCCAATGCTGAATGCGGTATTCTTGGAAAGTTCTCGCTGAATTTCAAGGGAAAACTGATCTGATGCAGGGGCTCGGAAATCAGAGCCAACAACAGTTCGTGTTAATAGAAGTGGCTGCGATACGTTTGGCACCGCTGTGGGAATTGCAGCAAATGCTCCTTGCGGTGGTAGCGTGACAGTACCGACAAACGGGAAGGCTGTCGCCACATTCAGATTGATGTTGATGAAGTTGGCATCGTAAGTTCTGGCGTACCCTCCACGCACTACCATTCTGTTTTCGCCGGTAATGAATCTCGCAAACGCGGAATCTCCAAAATCTGGAGACCAGTTAAATCCAATTCTCGGCATCCAGTTGTTTTTGTCGGCCTGGGGAACCGGATTTAGAGCGAAACCTTGATTTCCTCCATTCGAAGCTACAACTCGATCGCTTAGTTCCTTTAGATAGCTGAAGGAGTCACCAGGGTATTCGTATCGAATTCCGAAGTTCAAGGTGAAATTCGGTCTTATTCGCCACTGGTCTTGAGCGTAAAAGTAAATCTCCTGCCATTCGTAGAAACCAATTATATCACCTCCAACGATTGGGCGATTTATCGTAGCCGCTAGGTCGGCATTGTCATTGACGTAGTTTTGAAGAGTCGAGTAACGCAACAAACCTCTTACGGTCGGGAAAAAGAAACTCTTAACCTGCATCCAACGCCAATCAACCCCGGCCTTTACTGTGTGGTTGCCACGCGTGTGGGTTATAGCATTTTGGATCTGATACGTATTGTTGATTCGAAATTGCGGAAGGTTCACCGCAAGTCCGATAGCGGTTCTGCTGGCAGCTGCGTTGAATCCAAACATACCAAGCTCGTTGATTTCGATCGAAGGAATCGATTCGGAAGATGGATCGACCGCATTTGTATTCGAGTCGTACCGAGCAAAAGAGAGTCTTAGCTCATTTGTTGTTCGGGGACTCAAAATGCTGTTCCAAACAAAGGTCGCCGCCTGTGAACGCAAGGTGTTCTGAGTGGTCAAGCCAGGCGGGGTTACCTGCCCAGTTCCATCAGTAGCCTGATCGGTGAATCGGTATCTTCCATAGATCAGATTGTCGTCATTAATCCGGTGATCGACCCTAAATGAACCCTGATGATCGTCGAAGGTTAACGATGACGAACCTGTTAGATTCCCAAGCGGAACCACATAATTCTGATTGTTGAAGGTAAAGGAAGCAGACGTGTTGTTGGGGGTACCTGCTGGCACGAAGTTCAACAAAGCCTGTATCTGAGGAAGATGACCGACAGCATTTTGAAGAATCTGCCTACCTTGCGCTGTTGGAGCGCCATTCAGAGTGAAACCAGAGCCAAGTTGTCTATCCGACCATCGCTGGTAATCCACAAAAAAGAAGGTCTTGTCACGCCCATCCCAGAACATCGGGTTCTTGCCTCCGCCAGGCCATGGAAGATAAACTGGGCCGCCGACCGTGAAGCCGATCTGATTCTCCAAGCGAAACGGGGCATATCTTCGCGACTCATTCGCAGCGTTCGGGTTACAAAAACCCGCGGCTTTATTCTGGTTACTGCATGAATTTAACCGCTTGTTGTTGTGAAACCAAAACAAAGAACCCCGTAATTGATTAGTCCCTGATTTTCCAACGAAGTTCACAACTGATCCGGAGTTTCGTCCGAACTCTGGAAGAAACTGGTTTGTAATGATCCGGACTTCTTGAATCGCATCAGGATTATTAAGGGCGAGCTGTCCACCCGCCACCGATGGGTCGTTGATGTCTTGACCATCGATCATAAAGTTGTTAGAACGTACTCGACCACCATTAGCCGAAAAGCTAATTCCGTTCGCGAAGCTTGACTGGCCGCTTCCTAGTTGGCTTACACCCGGAACCGAAAGAAGGACGTTGAATACGCTTCTGTTCGTCGCGATCGGCAGTTCCGAAAGACGCCTTTCATCAAATCGGGTGCTTATTTCCGGGGTCGTACTATTCAGCAAAGATGCGTCCTCTGTAACCGTTACCGATTCTTCTACGCCTCCAGCCCTCATGCTGATTGCAATTACCGCGTTCTGATTGACGACCAATCCGATCCCGGTTTGTAAATACCTTGCAAAGGTCGGAGCTTCTGCCGTTAGTTCGTAGCTTCCAATCGGCACATTACTGAAACTAAAACGACCATCAGTGCCAGTTGTTGCAGTCCTGGAAAACCCAGTACCGGTATTTCGGATGATGACCGTTGCTCCGGCAACAATTGCCGAAGCCTCGTCCGTAACGGTGCCTGAGATCGATCCCGTGGACGTTTGTCCGAAAATCGATAGAGAGAAGACCAGCAGTGCGATCAAAACCGATATTCGATTGACAAATCTAACCATTTTTTTCCTCCTAAAGTTAATGGACAATATCCAAAGTTGGTTACACTCTCTGATAACGGGTGGGCGCGAAGGACTGATCAGCGTAACTAATCCATCAAATTAGCAAATGGTGTTCCAGAATCTTGGTGTTGAAAATAAAGCACTTACGGTCAACTGTTAACAACGAATTAACGAGAAATTGTCGGACAATTCAAAAATATGGATTAAGTTGTTTTGGCGGGCTTTTCAAGGCGGATCAAGATCGAATACCCACGATAAAGCGGAGTGATGAATGAAGTGACTTCCCCAGTGCGTTGAAGGCCCTCAAGGTAGGGGATCAACTTCTCTGGGTAACGAACGTGAAACAGATCAAGCCATCGAATAAGAGCCTTGCGAAATACCCCTGGAAGACCAGCTTGGTCGTAGAAATCGACGATGAAGAGCGAGCCTGCGGGGGCGAGGTTATGGAGGGCGTTTTGGATAGATTCACGCCATGGCGGGATCATCGAGATCGAGTAAGAAAAGAAGATCTTGTCGAAGGGCTTGGCGAGTTCGAAGGTCGAATCGAAGCGAAAGTCGTTGGCGAGGGCGGTCTTGAGAGTGATGTTTGTCACGCCGGCGGCATCGACCTTTGCCTGCGCCGTCTCGAGCATCGCCGAGGATGCATCGAGGCCGTAGAAGTGAGCCTTTGGGTGGCGTTTGGCGAGGATGATCAGGTTCCGTGCTGTGCCGCAGCCCGCCTCAAGGACGCGTTCGCCGGGTTTGACGTCCATTTCATCAAGCAGGCGGTCGCGGCCGAGAAGGTAGTATTTTCGCGTCGCGTCATAGAAGTACCGCTGAAGCCGGTACATCCGGTCCATGCTTTCAAACGCATCGGTCATTTGAGTTCGTAGAGATGAAACCCACCGTAAATCGAGGCTCGGTCCTGCTTGAAAAGCTCGGCGGAAAGCTCGCGGTGATACTCGAACCGCTGGAACAAGTCCCCCGGAAGTGCCGCTTCGAGCGGCGACGCAGCCCCGGCGGTTCTGAAAATTATCCGAGCACCGGGCTCCGTCCGCTCGGCGATCGCGGTCCAGAGCTCTGTCATCTGTTCGGCGTTCATCCAGTCCTGTGCGTCAAGGAACACAAAGCGGTTGAATGTTCCGGCCGGCTGCTGCCGGATCTCATCCGTCGCGGAGATGACCTTAAACGAAAGCCGCCCGATGTTCTCTTTCAGTGTGGCGAAGTTTTCTTCTTTCAAATATTCCGGAAGTGCCTTCCGGTTCTCGGTGTCGTAACGCCGTCCAAATGCCTGCCAGGCAAAATAGTTATCGTCGATAGGGAAGCCACAAGCGAGCCGGTGTGCGCGTTCGCGGTAGATGTCGATGATGCTGCCGCCCTCGGCTAGGTCCTTTTTTAGCTCTTCGTATTGCTGCGGCGGAATGCCAAGCCCAAAGAGCGTCACCGGCAAACGGCCGATCAGCTTAATGAGCGAGCTCTTAAAAAATGGACCGATCTTCTCGTCAAAAAGGCGTTCCTGTTCTTCGGGAGTTTTTGCCTTCAGCACGGCGACCGGGTCGCAGCCGAGTCGGCGGCTCAGCCAATGAAAGAACCGGAGAAAGTAGCCGTTTCGCGAGTGCTCGTAAAGCCCGGCGTTACGGAAGAAACTGATCCGGTCGCCATAGGCAAGGCTACCGAGAAGCGTGTTCGATTCCCAAAAGTTTCGCGCCTCTTTGCTGAGGTTCGGTGCAATGTATTTCAGATAATCCGAGCCCGTCCGCGGCCCTTTCCCGCGACCGAAGAGATCAAAGAAAGAATCATGTCCCGGCAGATGACGGATCGCCGCGACTTTGAGCTCCAGCAGGTAAATGTGATGACGGTTAAGGTCAACGGCGGTGACGCTTTGCGGCCCTTCGAGCAGATAGTTGAGGGCGTTGCAGCCGCCAGATGAGATGGTCAGGATCCGGGAATCTTCGTCGATCTCGAGTGCCGCGATATCGACACGCGGGTCTTCCCAGATCTGGTTGTAAACAAAGGCATCGAACCAAGCAGCGAAGAGCCGCTGGAGAATGCCCTGGGTCGAGACGCTGCTTTCGTTCCTTACGGCCTCAAGTACGAGTTGCTGTGCCATGTTAACGATTTTGCACGTTGGCGTTTCGGGTTCAAGAATGCGTGAACGCGAATTAACAGGGATTTACGCTCGCTTATTCGTTTACCATCACTTCGACCGGATCGATCGCCGATGCTTTCCAGGCCGGGTAGAGCGCTCCGACCAGACTCCCGCCGATGGCGATGGCGACCGCAGTCAGAACCCAGCCGAGGCTGAATTCGAAAACCAGATCGAAGAAATAGCCGATCAAAAGGGAAGCGGCAAATGCAGCGAAAAGCCCAAAGATAACCCCGAGCACACCGACCGCGAAGGCTTCGCCCTCGATGGCCGAAACGATAAAACCCTTTGAGGCTCCGAGCGATTTCAGGATGCCGATCTCCTTTCGCCGTTCGGTAATGGTCGTATAAAGCGAAAGCAAAACGAATATCGTAGATACGAACGCACCGAGCCCGACCATAACTCGCAGGAACGTGTTGAGCGCCGGGATCCGCTCCTGTGCATCGATAATGAGGTCGCGCGTTAGGTTGACCTTGTTACCGGGAAGTTCAGCGTTTATCCTTGCCGCGACAGCGTCGGCGTCCTCGCCGTCTTTGATCTTGACGAGGATATACGTGCATTTATCCTTGACCTCTAGGATCTCCTGCATCGTCGCCAGCGGCATTTTGATGCGCGAACCCGAGGGCGGTGAAAATACGCCCGTGATCGTAAAATCGCGGCCAAGCAGTTCGAGCTTGTCGCCGACCTTGACGTTGTCTTCTATCATCCGGCGTTCATCTAGGATAACTTCGTTCTCGCCGGTCGGTGCCCGGCCCTCGACGATCTGCATCTCGTTCATCCGGGCAAATGGTTCCCAGTCGAGCCCGTCGAGTTGCATTATGCCCCAGCGGCCCGTCGGGCTCGGCGCGATGTAGCGGATCACCGGAATTGTCGATTCAACGCCCTCGATCTCAAGCAACCGATCGGCATATGCCGTCGGGACC
>ERZ761602.3917-NODE-3917-length-20086-cov-10.253058_pt1 | contig 20086 bp, 18 predicted proteins | sample MGYA00512165_ERZ761602 | MGnify/ENA primary metagenome ERZ761602 (study PRJEB28899, sample SAMN02445085) | bioreactor sludge metagenome | biome: EBPR sludge; isolation source: Thorneside wastewater treatment plant | place: Australia: Brisbane, Thorneside... | reverse complement strand
ATGCCCCCCTGCTCCTCCCCCCTGCCGACCCTCCTCCTCCTGGCGGCCTGCTCGACCGGCTTCACCGACCCCGATCGCGAGCTCGGCCCTGCCGTCACGGGCGAGCCGCACCCGGTCCGCATCCACCTGCCCACGACCCTGGGCGTCGCCGACACCTCCCAGCTCGACGTCAACGGCCGCCCCATCGGCGTGGCCTGCGCGACCTGCCACGGCGGCAGCGAGCCCCTGGTGGAGGAGGCGGGCAACCCCGAGCCGATGCACGCGGCGGTCGAGCTGGCCCATGGCGACCTCTCCTGCGACTCCTGCCACGACCCCGACGACCGCAGCCTGCTGCGCCTCTCCGACGGCCGGAAGCTGGAGATGGCCGAGACGATGCAGCTCTGCGCGCAATGCCACGGCACGCAGCACCGCGACTACCAGCATGGCGCCCACGGGGGCATGACCGGCTACTGGGACCTGCGGCAGGGGCCCCGCAGCCGCAACCACTGTGTGGACTGTCACGGCCCCCACAGCCCCCGGTACGAGGGCGGCCAGCCCGTTCATCCGCCGCGCGACCGCTTCTTCTTCGCCTCCCAGGGAGCGCACTGATGGAAGAGACCACTCGCCGCGGGGCCTTCAAGCTCATGGGCGCCACCCTCGGGGCGGCCGCCTTCGCCCGCGCCCTCGCCCCGATCACGGAGTGGACGGACGATCTGTCCATGGATGAGCTGCTGCAGCGCCACTACAAGGAGCTGACCCGGTCGGACATGACGGCGATCCTGGGCCGGCTGGAGGCGCAGACCCTGGCCGAGTACGGCGCCGTCGTCTCGATCGGCGACCCGCGCCCGATCCCGGATGTGCAGTTCGGCTACGCGCTGAACCTCTCCGCCTGTATCGGCTGCCGGCGCTGCGCTGAGGCCTGCCACAAGGAGAACAACCACGACCGGGCGACCGGAAACTCCTGGATCCGGGTGCTGGAGATCGACAAGGGAACGGTCGATCTGGCGTTCTCGACCGCGGCCTACGAGCACAACGTGCCGGCCAATGGCAAGTACTACATGCCGGTGCAGTGTCACCAGTGCGACAACGCCCCCTGCGTCAAGGTCTGCCCGGTGGAGGCGACCTGGAAGGAGACCGACGGCATCGTGGTGGTCGACTACAACTGGTGCATCGGCTGCCGCTACTGCGAGGCGGCCTGCCCCTACCATGCCCGCCGCTTCAACTGGACGAAGCCGGAGGTCCCCGCCGCTGAGGTCAACCCCGACCAGGCCTACCTGGGCAACCGGATCCGCCCCCAGGGCGTGATCGACAAGTGCCACTTCTGCCTGCACCGCACCCGCAAGGGCAAGCTGCCGGCCTGCCTGGAGGCCTGTCCGACCGGCTCCCGGGTCTTCGGCAACCTGTTGGATCCCACGTCGGAGATCCGCTGGGTGCTCGAGAACAAGCGGGTCTACGTCCTCAAGGAGGACCTCGGCACCCAGCCCCGCTTCTTCTACTTCTTCAACGCCTAGGCCGAGGGACCGATGCGCGCCCCCTCCTTCTCCCATGTCCAGTCCTACCCCGCCTTCCTCTGGCGCTCGGTGGGCGTTGCCACCGACGGCGGCTGGCCCTTCTACGCCTGGATGACGGCGTTGACGGCGGTCTTCCTGGTGGGGGTCAACGCCTGGGCCCACCAGATGGGCGGCGGCATGGGCACCACCGGGATGTCGGACCACGTCTCCTGGGGTCTGTACATCGCCAACTTCGCCTTCACGGTCGGCCTCGCCGCCGGGGCGGTGATGATGGTCATCCCGGCCTATGTCTACAAAGACAGCCGCATGCAGGACGTGGTCATCATCGGCGAGATCCTGGCGATCGCGGCGATCGTCATGGCGCTGGCCTTCGTCAACGTCGACATCGGCCGCCCCGACCGGATTTGGCATATGATGCCGCCCTTCGGGCGCTTCAACTGGCCGGTCAGCATGCTGACCTGGGACGTGGTGGTGCTCTCCGGCTACCTGCTGATCAACCTGCACATCACGGGCTACCTGCTCTACAAGCGCTTCCTGGGGCAGCCTCCGTCCAAGCGCTGGTACCTGCCCTTCGTCTTCCTCAGCATCGTCTGGGCCGTCTCCATCCACACGGTCACCGCCTTCCTCTTCAGCGGGCTGGGCGGGCGACCGTTCTGGAACACCGCCCTGCTGGCGCCTCGCTTCCTGGTCTCGGCCTTCGTCAGCGGACCGGCCTTCATCATCCTGGCGATGCAGATCATCCGAAGGTTGGGAGGGGTGAAGTTCTCGATGGACCCGATGTGGACCCTGGTCAGGATCCTGCGGGTCACCGTCCTGATCAACCTCTTCCTGGTCCTCAGCGAGGTCTTCACCGAGTTCTACACCGGCGGCAGCCACACGGCCTCGGCCCAGTACCTCTACTTCGGCCTGCACGGTCAAGACGCCCTGGTGCCCTGGATCTGGACGGCGGTGGTCTTCAACCTGACCGGGGCGGTGTTGCTGCTGGCCAACCAGAGCCAGCGCCGACTGTGGCTGATCGACCTGGCCTGCGTGCTGGTCTTCGTCGGTATCTGGATCGAGAAGGGAATGGGCCTGGTCGTCCCCGGCTTCATCCCAAGCACCCTGCACGAGATCGTCGAGTACGTGCCCAACGAGCTGGAGTGGCGCGTGGTCGCCGGGATCTGGGCCCTGGGCATGATGATCTTCACCCTCGGCATCAAGATCGCCATCGCCGTGCTGACGGACCGGATGCACCTCGACGAGGCTCCCCTGACCCCCGAGGAGGCCTGATGCCCGTCCTCTCCGCCGTCCTGACCATGAGCCCCGATCCCCGCACCCGCGCCGAGCTGCTGCGCACGCTGGCCCTCGATCCACGACTGAGCCTGGGCGATCCCGTCGAGGACCGCCTGCCCCTGGTGCTGGAGAGCGCCTCCCGGGAGGAGGACCGCCAGCTCTGGGATCAGGTCGCCCACAGCCCCGGCGTCGTGCACTGCGAGCTCGCCTACGCCGACTTCTCCGACCTCCACCTCCACCCGATCTCCTGACGCGAGAGCCAGCCATGAGCACCGACCGTCGCACCTTTCTGAAGCTCAGCGCCATGGCCGCCGCCTCCGCCGCCGCGGCCAGGGCCACCGGCTCCCAGGCAGCCGGGATCAGCGCGGCCGGGATCAGCGAGGACCAGGCCCGCCGCACCGGAGACGGGGTCGCCTGGAACAAGGCGCCCTGCCGCTTCTGCGGGACGGGCTGCCACGTCCAGGTCGGGACCCGCGGCGGCAAGGTGGTGGCCATCGCCGGCGACCAGCAAGCCGAGGTCAACAAGGGCCTGCTCTGCGTCAAGGGCTACCACGTCGGCCTCGCCCTGTACGGTGAGGACCGCCTGCGCACGCCGATGCTGCGCAATGGCGGTGAGCTGGTCCCGATCTCATGGGAAGAGGCCATCGGGGTCATCGCCGATCGCATCGAGCTGGATCCGGCCGGGTTCGCCATCTACGGCAGCGGACAGTGGACCATCCCCGAAGGCTACGCCAACCTGAAGTTCATGAAGGGGGGCCTGTCCAACAACCACATCGATCCCAACGCCCGCCTCTGCATGGCCAGCGCCGTCACCGGCTTCCTGGCCACCTACGGCGTCGACGAGCCGGCCGGCTGCTACGACGACCTCGACGCCGCCGACGTGGTCATCCTCTGGGGCAACAACCCCGCCGAGATGCACCCGGTGCTCTTCTCCCGCCTGATCGACCGCCGCTCGCGGGGCGAGGAGATCACCCTGATCGACATCGGCACCCGCCGCACCCGCAGCACCGCGCACGCCCAGCACTACCTGGAGTTCAAGCCGCACAGCGACCTGGCCATCGCCAACGGCATCGCCCACCTGCTGCTCAAGAACGGGACCTGGGATCGGGACTTCGTCGCCAGGAACTGCGCCTTCCGCCGCGACGACGAGAAGGGCACGCTCAACGGCGAGGCGATGAGCTTCGAGGACTACGTCGCCGCGCTGGAGTCCTACACGCCGGCCGAGGTCGAGCGCATCTCCGGCGTGCCGGCCGAGAAGATCCGCCTGCTGGCCGACCTCTTCGGCGACCGCTCCCTGCGCATCACCTCGCTGTGGTGCATGGGCGCCAACCAGCACACCCGCGGCACCGCCATCAACAGCCTCATCCACGGCGTCCACCTGCTCTCGGGTCACTTCGGGCGCCCCGGCGACGCGCCCACCAGCCTGACCGGCCAGCCCTCGGCTTGCGGCACCGTCCGCGAGGTCGGCACCCTGGCCCACACCCTGCCCGGGGGCCGGGTCGTCACCAACGACAAGCACCGGCAGTACACCGAAGAGCAGTGGAGGCTGCCCGCCGGTCGCATCAACCCCAAGCCCGGACACCACACCGTCGCCATGTTCGAGGCCTGGAGCAAGCCCAAGAAGGAGGGGGGAGACATCCACACCATCTGGGTCCAGGTCACCAACCCGGGCCAGACCCTGCCCAACCGCAACCTGCTGCTGGAGCCGGGGGTCAAGGACCCGGACAAGTTCCTGATCTGCAGCGATGTCTACCCGACCGCCACGACCGCCATCGCCGACCTGGTGCTGCCCAGCGCCATGTGGGTCGAGAAGAACGGCATGTACGGAAACTCCGAGCGACGGACCCAGCAGTGGTTCAAGCAGGTCGAGCCCCCCGGCCAGGCCCGCGACGACGTCTGGCAGCTCATCGCCGTGGCGCGCGAGCTGTACGACCGCGGCCACGCCGGGATGAAGGACAAGGACGGGCGCTTCCTCTTCCACATGGCCGACGCCCAGGGCCGGGAGGTCCCGGTCTGGCGGTGGGAGCGCTACTACGACATCAACGTCGACCGCGCCCTCTTCGAGGAGTACCGCCCCTTCAGCCGGCTGAAGCACAAGGATCTGGCCCCCTACGACGTCTATGCCCAAGCCCGCGGCTTGCGCTGGCCGGTGGTCGAGCAACCCGACGGCACCTGGCGGGAGACCCGCTTCCGCTTCGCCGCCTTCGACGACCCCTACGTCGCCAAGGGGCGGGAGATCGAGTTCTACCACTCGACCACCGACGACGGTCGGGCCCAGATCTGGTTCCGTCCCTACGGCGATCCGCCCGAGATGCCCGACACCGACTTCCCCTTCTGGCTCTGTACGGGCCGGGTGCTGGAGCACTGGCACAGCGGCACGATGACCCGGCGCATCCCCCAGCTGCGCGAGGCGATGCCCCAGGCCTATGTCGAGATGAACCGGGCCGACGCGAAGCGCCTGGGCATCCAGAACGGCGAGCAGGTCAGGGTCGAGAGCCGCCGCGGCGCGGTCGAGGTGCCGGTCTGGCTGGGCGGGCGAGGCGAGCCTCCGCCGGGCTCTGTCTTCGTGCCCTTCTTCGACGAGCGCACGCCGATCAACCTCGTCACCCTGCACCTCTTCGACCCCTTCTCCAAGCAGCCGGACTACAAGAAGTGCGCGGTGAAGATCAGCCGGCTGCCCCCGAGCCCGCCCCCCCAGCGCCCCACACCCCAACGGCAGGGGGCCTGAGGCCATGCACGCCTCGCACAGCAACGCGCACGCCGCGCCGCTCTTCCTGGCGGTCGTCGTGACCCTGGCCATCGCCGGCTTCCTGGTGGGGACAGGCGAACCACCCTCGACCGGCACCCCCCTGGTGCTGGCCGAGCACGGGGGCGAGGAGACCGGGAGCCGCCCGGTGCCCGGCTACCTCAGCCTCCGCGACACCCCTCGGACCGGAGGGGCCCAGCTCGAGGCCGACCTCCTTCGCCTGAGGGGGCCCGGACGCCTCGACCCGGTGGACCTCAGCGGCAGCTCCAAGCCGCTGGACCTGGCGGATCGCGCGCTCAACCGGGCCTACGCGGGCGCGCCTCCGACCATCCCCCACCCCATCCGCCAGGACTCGGCAGCCGAGTGCATGGCCTGTCACGAGGAGGGGCTCCGCCTGCGAGAGGCGGTGGCGGCGCCGGTGCCGCACGAGGACTTCGCGAGCTGTACGCAGTGCCACGTCGTGCAAGAGGCCCCCATCCCCGGAGCGCTGATCGGCCACGGGACGGGCCACAACGCCTTCGTCGGCCTGGAGAGCCCGGTCCAGGGTCCGCGGGCCTGGAGCATCGCGCCGCCGGTCACCCCCCATCCGATCTTCATGCGGGAGCAGTGCCTCTCCTGCCACGGGCCCAACGGCAGGGACGCCCTGCGCTCAACCCACCCCGAACGCGAGAGCTGCACCCAATGTCACGCAATCCAGAACGAGCTCGCCCAGAGCCCGCTTCAGGGGCGGAGCGCCCTCTGAGGTCCCGACGTGAGCTGCTCCGCGGCCGCTGGCTCCAGGCCGCGGAGCCGGCGACGAGCGCCTCTGCGCCGGGAGACCGTTCACCGGGCTGCTCCGCCGAGCGGGGCTACGAGACCGAGGCGCCCCCACCCTGGACGATCGAGACGATCCCCGCACAGTAGAACAGATCTGGAGGTCATATGTTCACCCTGCTCCTTCCCGCCATCGTCCTCTCGTCTGCCCAGGCCGCCGATGCGGTCCAGCTCCACCCAACGCTCCAGGTCCGCCCTCGGGTCGAGGCCCACACCGGTCGGGACGGCCTCCCCGACGGCGAGGCCATCTTCGTCAGCCAACGGACCCGCCTGGGGGCCGAGCTGAAGGCCCCTCAGCTTCGAGCGCGCCTCTCCTTCCAGGATGTCCGGCTCTGGGGCTCGGAGTCCCACACCCTGCTCGACTACACGGCAGACTCCATCGATCTGCACGAGGGCTGGCTGCAGTGGGCGCCTGTCGAGGAGCTCTCCCTGCGCGCCGGGCGCCAGGAGATCAACATCCACGAGCAGCGCCTGCTGGGCGCGGTCGACTGGACCCCGCAAGGACGGAGCTTCGACGCCCTCAGCCTGAGCCTGAGCTCCGGCAAGCTCGGCGCGGACGCCGGAGTCGCCGTGCTGGCCGATGCCGACAGCGCCGCCTGGGACACCGGCGGCCTGATGGCCTTCTTGAGGGCCGGCGCGACCCCCGCCGAGGGCGCGCAGACGGACCTGCTGGTCATCCTGGACACCGACGAGCTCAGCGAGCGGACCCGGGTCACCGGCGGCCTCTACGCCAAGGCCGGCAGCGGCGCCCTCAGCGGGCGGGTCGAGGCCTACGGCCAGGTCGGCTCGCGCGCCGACGTGGACATCCAGGCAGCCATGGTCGGCGTCCGCGGCACCTTCGCCCCGGACCGGGCCGGGAAGCCCGAGCTGACCCTCTGGTACGATCTGCTCAGCGGCGACGGGGACGCCGCCGACACCAAGGCCACCGCCTTCGACACCCTCTTCGCCACCAACCACAAGTTCTACGGCCAGCTGGACCTGGTCACCTTCGGCCTCGGTGGAGCCGTCGACAACCAGGGTCTGCACGACGCGGCCCTCAAGCTGGGCGCCTCGCCGGCCAAGGGGCTGCGCGCCAACCTCGACCTGCACGCCTTCCTGGCGGCCGCGCCCGCCGCCGACGACCCGATGCTGGGACAGGAGGTCGATCTGTGGATGAGCGGCAAGGTGGCCGAGCACCTCCAGATCGCCGGAGGAGGCGCCGCCTTCGTGCAGCTCACCGGGGACCGCGAGCCCGACCTCTGGGCCTGGCTGCAGTTGAACCTGGACCTGTAGCCCCCGAGCGCGCCCTCATCCCCGCCGACGTTCCCCCCTCCCCGCGTCGCGTTAGCTTGGACCGTCCCCACCTCCGAGCGCGCACTCCCATGCCCCGAGATCCCGCCTCCCGCGATCCCAACCGGGCCCAGCCCGCGGCCGCTCCAGGTGCCCTGCCCGTGACCTCCCGGCGAGACCTCTTGCGTGGACGCTGGTTCCAGCCCGAGGAGCGGGTGATCCCCAAGGCCGCTCCGCAGCTCGTACCCCTCACCTCGTTCCGCCCCACCACCGGCACCAGCGCCGCCCCCTTCTCGACGCCGCCGGCCACCGGAAAGGAGACGCCCCCGCCATGGAAGAAGAGCTGAAGGAGCTCCCCGAGCTGCTCGACCAGGTCATCGACGAGCCGACCCTGCAGGCGCTGGTGGCCGACATCGAGGGCCTGACCCAGGTCTTCGAGGTCCTGGTCAAGGGCGCCGCGCAAGCCCGGGCCAGCGGCGGCCCGCTCAGCCCCAGCCAGGCCGTCGACATGCTGCGCGCCGGCCAGGTCCGCGGGGTGCAGATCCGCTACCGCCACGAGGGCGTGGAGTGGATGGACACGCTGATGCAGACGCCGCAGGGGACCCGCGTCGTGCGGATGCGCGCGCACGTCTGAGGCCGCCGGCTCCGTGCGGCTCCAAGCCCCCTCCGGGCCGCCCTTGCCGCGCGCATTCGCAAGAGCTACCCTTGCCACCGCGTCCCAGTCCAGGAGACTCCCCGTGCAAGCCCGCCCCTCGCTCCTCCTCGCCGGCATGGGCCTCCTCGCCGGCTGCACCCCGGTGTTCCCCGACCTGTTGACCTTCGATGTCAACGGCGGCAGCACCGTGATCATCGGCACCAACTGCGCCGACCCCTGCCCCGGCGACGACGTGCCGGTCGACTTGACCCTGGAAGAGCACATCGCCGTGGACGTCGACGCGGCGGTCGAGCTGGCCCAGTACAAGGTCCAGCTCGGCATCGAGGGCGACGAGACCGAGATCGACTACTACGCCGACCTGCTCCAGGTCCAGGTCAGCTCGGTCGAGCCCGCCGCCTTCACGGTCAACCTCGCCGCCTACAGCCAGCGCACGCTGATCGACAACCTGACCGGCGGCGAGTCGGCCAACGGCACGGCGACGCTGACCTTCGCCGGCTACACCCCCACCAACGAAGCGCTCGAGGTGACCGTCGAGGTCCCCGTGCTCTTCGGCCGCTACGACTCCGACGAGGTGAGCCAGTGACCCTCTCCCTCCTGCCCTTGTTGTTCTCCTGCACCACTGAGGTCGAGCGTCCCGAGCTCGAGGACTGGTCGGACGGCTATGAAGGAGACTGCTGCCCGCAGGTCGAGGGCGACGGCGGCGGCACCGGCGACGGCGGCACCGTGATCCCCTTCGGGGACACCTTTGGCCTCTTCGCCCTCGAAGACTGGGGCTACAGCAGCCGGCTGCACCGCACCGGCGCCACCGGCACCGAGTGCGAGATCACCCCCGGCGAAGGCCCCAGCGGCTACGCGCAGATGGACTGCACCCTGGACGTGCCCGAGCTCGACCTGTTCGGCGCCGGCCTCTACTTCGACCTGACCGTGCCCGAGGGCGCCTGCGATCACCTCGTCTACATGCACTACATGTACGAGGCCTGGGAGGTCGGCTACGGCCCGACCACCGTGACCCTGACCGTGGACGAGGACGGCGAGCTCGTCTCCGAAGAGAACGCCATCGGCGGCTCGCCCTACTGCGAGTACGACTACTCCTTCTACGGCGGCGACTTCGCGCCCAACTGCTGCCTCGGCGCCTACGACATCTACACCTACGACCTCGCCAGCGGGGAGACCTCCCTGACCGGCGGCGGCTACTGGGGCGGCAACGCTCCCGACTGCTACGCCGGCGCGGCCTTCGAAGACCCTGAGGCGGTCCTGACCGCCGACGGCTGGCCGACCGCCAAGATCGTCAACCTCTGGGGCCAGCCTTTCAGCAAGCGCTTCGCCTTCGACCTGCTGGGCGACAGCTACTATACCAACGTCAACTACGCGAACTACTTCGACCGCGCCGACCACGACGGGTCGGTCCCGGCGGGCTTCACGGGCGATTGGGCGGTCGAGACCTACGAGTTCCTCTGCTACGACAGCGCCGAGGAGCTCCTGGGCCGGCTGGACATGACCGTCCGCGAGTGGAACGAAGAGGTCGAGTGGGACAACGACGGCGACCCCGACACCGAGGGCACCGAGCCGGTCTCGGGCCTGGAGCTCAACGACCGCCAGGACTGGAAGGACGCGACGCCGGGCGCCACGACCTGGATCCAGAACGGCCAGTAGCCGCTCAGCGGCAGCGACTGGCCCCCGAGAAGAGCTCGCGGGAGAGCGCGTTGGCGGCGACGTCCTCGGGAGCGAGGAAGAGCGGCAGCGTCTCGTTTGCCAGCCAGAGCTCGGCCTGGTCGGCGAAGTAGGGGCTGTCGTTCAGGCCCGACTGCCCCCCGGGCAGGATGTTGCGCCCGCTGACGAAGCCCTGGGGACCCAGCTCGATCACCATCCGGAATACCGGGCCGGATCCGTGGGTGAAGTCCTGACCCCAGCCGGAGTTGGCCGCGTCCACCGAGAGGTTGTCGCCCGGGCGGGGGAACCAGTCCAGCTCCGCCGCCTCGCCGCTCAGCGGCAGGACGTCGGTGTTGATGCTGAAGGCCTCGGTCAGCAGGCTGAATGAGCCGGCGTCGATGAAGTCGGCCAGGACGCTCTCGAAGCGGACCTGGTGGCGCAGCCCCCACTTCCAGGTCTCCATGTCGGCGCTGCCGAAGCCGACCCCGCGGGTGGCGCCGCCGGGATCGCTCTCCAAGAAGGCCAGGGCGTCCAGCAGGGCGTGCAGCGCCACCTCCTGGCTGGACTCCACCGAGGTGGTTCCCAGCACGTCGAAGAAGGCGCTCTCCCCCTTGGCTGCGTTCCAGCTCGAAAGGCCGCCGGGGTTGTCCTCCCCCCGCCCCTCCAGGAACATGGTCAGGGCGCGGACCCGGCCCGTGGTCCCCCCGCCCTGCCAGACGCCCGGCATGCCCTCGTCGTCGAAGACCCAGGAGCCCCAGTAGCCCAGCCAGGCGTTGAAGATGCTGGTGGCGATGCTGTCCTGGACCTGCTCGGCGGTCGGCGAGTGGTAGAAGGTGGCCACCCCGCTCTCGGCGACGGTGCCCCGCGCCTGCCAGGCCTCCAATCGGGCCTGGACCTCGTCCATCTGCGCTGCCCGCTGGGCGTACAGGCCCGCCAGGCGCCCCTCCGAGCCCGAGGCGGCCGGGTTGGCGACCCGACCGGCCTCGATCGACTCGACGAGGTGCCAGGCGAACCAGTCGCCCAGCGCGCTCTTCACGTCGCCCTGGATCGCGGCCATCGCCTCGGCGTCGGCCGTCCCGGCGGCGACGCTCTCCTTGAGCCGCTCCTCGATGCGCACCGCCCGGAAGCCCTCGGTCCAGGGGCCCCCGATGTACCAGGGCTCGTCCAGCAGGTCGTTGTCCAGCGAGATGCCGCCCGGGTCGTTGTTGGCGTTGAGGATGAAGCCCTCGGCCGGGTCCAGGGCCGCGGGGTACTCGTCGAAGGGGACCAGGCAGCGGTAGGGGTCGGCCTCGCCCTCGATCGGCAGGCCCTGGGCGTCGATGGGGATCTCGAAGCCGCCGTAGGTTGTTCCATCGATCAACAAACGTGGATCCGCCCCCTCCAGGAAGCTCCCGTCCGGCGCCCGAGGCAGGTAGCCGCGGCAGGGCACCGCCTGGTAGCCCGTGTAGAGCACGCTGCCCGAGGAGTCCGAGGCCCCGATGTTCTGGCTGTAGGCCACCAGGTGGCGGGTCGCCTCGCGCAGCTCGTGTACATCCGAGGCGTGCCCGAAGCCGTCGACGCCCAGCAGGATGTTGGCGTCCGAGAAGGCCGCGTAGTCGAAGCTGATCGCGGTGATGGTCCCGTCGCCGTCGACATCCGAGGGGATGACGGCCTGCCCGGGGAAGCGCACGATGGCCTCGCCCTGCGCGGGGACGTGGTCGTCCTCGACCTCGACCCCCTCCACCGCGGTCAGGAAGCGGCCGTCGAAGGTCTCGTAGCGGGTCCAGGTCTCGGTCCGCCCGACGCTGCCCAGCACGGGCACATCGGCGACCACGTGGCTCTCCACCCGGGCGACCAGGGGCTGCGCCTGGCCCTGGAAGAGGCTGTGCGAGGGGGCCCCGTCGGCCCCGAGCACCAGCTCCTCGCGGTACCAGTCGGTGATGTCGCCCATCAGCTGGGTCTGGCCCCAGGCCACCTCGCCGTTGGTGCCGACGGCCAGGATGGGGAGGCCCGGCAGGCCCAGGCCGACCTGGTGGGTGTCGCCCCCGCCCAGGACCCGGGTGTCCAGGCCCACCTGCCAGAAGAGGCTGGGCACCGACAGCGGCAGGTGCCCGTCGCCCGCCAGCAGGGTGGTGCCGTCCCGGCTGGCCGAGGCGCCGACCGCCCAGACGTTGCTGCCCCAGCCGGCGTCGTGATCGCCGCGGCCCAGACGCCGCTCCATGCGCTCCAGGCGCTCGTGCAGGCTGCGGAGCATATCCGCCGGGACCGGCTTGCCGAGGGCGGGCAGGCCGGCCGCGGAGGGCGCCGAGGCCCGCACCGGCACGACCCCGTTGGTGCCCCAGCCCGGCGCGCTGCCGTAGGGCCGCACCGGGGCGAGCTGGTTCCAGATGTCGTCGATCATCCCCGCCTGGCGCAGCTCCGCCAGGGCGGCCCCGTCGAAGTGTCCGTCCAGCACCGCCGCGGTGGCCGCGCGGCCGACGTCGTCGGTCTCGTAGCCCAGCTGGTAGATCAGGACGGCGGCCATCCCGGCCACATCCGCCCGGGTCCACTCCTGGAGCAGGTCGGCCGGCTGCTCGACCCCCAGGAGGGGCCCGGCCAGGGCGAATTCGCTGGGGACGGGCAGATCGCCGGCCTGGGCCGCCGCGATCCAGGCGTTGACGCCCTGGGCGAAGGCGTCGAAGAGCGCCTCCTGCGAGGGGGTGAGCACGGTCAGCAGCCGCTCGCTGACCGCGGTCATGCCGCTAGAGCGGCTCTCCATGTCCGACTCCAGCGCGTCGGCGCCCAGGAGCTCGCTGACCTTGCCGCGGCCCAGCCGGCGGGCGAGGTCCATCTCGAAGAAGCGGTCGCGCGCCTGGACGAAGCCGTAGACCCGCGCCAGGTCCGCGCGATCCTGCGCGTAGATGTAGGGCACGCTGCCCGGGCCCCGCAGGACGTGGGCGTCGCAGCGCAGGTCGGGCACGGCCCACTGCTCGGTCTGCTCTACGGCGTCCCAAGGCAGGCTGGCCGTCCCCGCCGTCGTGTTCGGCTCGTCCGTGGTCTTGCAGGCGAGCAGGGCGAGCAGCAGGAAGGGGGAGTTCATGGCGGACCGGCCTCGGAGTGGGAGGATTGGAACGAAGCGTATAATCAGGCGGCATGACCGGACTCCTCCTCCTCTTCGCCTTCGCGCCCGTTCGCCCCGAGACGGTCGAGCTCGAGCTGCTCCGTCCCGACGGCAAGTCCTTCGCGCTGCACCGCGCCGAGAACCCCGCCGACGGCGAGCAGATCATCGTCCCCGACGGCAAGCGGGCCTGGTCCATCGAGCTGCACCGGCACGAGTACGAGGGGCGGCTGGAGATCTGCGCGGACCTCTCGCAGTGGGAGGCCGACGGACTGGGGCAGACCCTGGCGCGGCCCTGCGTGGCGATCAGCGGCCGGGACACGCCCAGCGCCGTCGTCACCGCAAAGGCCGACCAGGTGCAGATCCGGCTCAAGGTCAGCCGTTGAGCAGCCTGCTCGCCCTGCTCCTGGCCTGCGGGACGCCGCCGGACCCGACGCCCCCTCCTCCCGCACCGCCCGTCGAGCAGCCCACGCCAGCGGCCCCCTGGACCGCGGTGATCCAGGCCCTCGGCACCCCGGCGGCCCCTCGGGCCGTGATGGACGCCTTCCACCCCGAGCTGCTCGGCGTCCTGCCCCCGCACGAGGTCCAGCGTGCCCTGGAGAGCTTCCAGGCCGCCTGGGGGGTTCAGGCTCTCCAAGGCGCGCCCGCCGACGCCCTCCATGGCGCAAGCGCCGGCGCCCCGCCGATCTCGGCCACCGGCCCCGACGGCCAGGCCCTCCAGGTCCGGATCGCCCTGCACCAGGGGCGCATCCTCAGCTGGCGGATCCTGCTCGACGAGCGCCCCGTGCTCGTGCTCGCCGCCGAGGGCCTCGTCCTGGCCGATCCCCCTCCCCCTCCCGAGCCCGAGCGCCCCTCCTTGCAGCGCGGCGCCGAGGGCCAGGCCACCGTCCAAGTGCAGGGCCTCTCCTACAAGGGCACTCGGGACACGCTGGCCTTCGAGCGCTCGCTGGACGCGCTGCTGGACGCCGTCCAGGCCTGCCCTCGCACAGCGGCCGGCAGCATCTCGCTGCGCATCGAACCCGCCGAGGGCACGACCCCCGTCCAGGTCAATCACCAGGGCACCCTCTACGACCTGGAGCTCAGCCGCTGCGCCCGCGAGGCCCTCGCCCCGATCGACATGGAGGGCGGCCAGGGGGCGGTCGAGCTGCAGCTGCTATTCGGCGTCCCAGCGCCAGGTGGTCCCTGAGGCGTCGGTCGCCAGGACGGTCCGACCGGTCACCACCGGCACCGAGCTGAGCGTGCTGCCCAGGTCCTCGGACCAGACCTGGCTGCCGTCTTCGAGGGCCAGGGCCGAGAGGGTGCCGTCGTTGGAGCCCACCAGCAGCACGCCGGACTCCGGCACGATCGTCGGCGAGGAGAGCACCTTCCCGCCCAGCCAGGTCCGCCAAAGCTGCCGCGCTTGATCGTCTGCCCCGTCCACGTCCGGATCGGCGTCGATCGCGTACAGGTAGCCGTCGTGGCTGCCGACGTAGACGACCCCGTCGTACACCGAGGGCGAGGACATGCTGGCGGCGCCGGTGGCGAAGGAGAAGCGGCGCTGTCCGTCCTCGATCGCGAAGGCGTGCAGGCGGGTGTCCCAGGAGCTGATGAAGACCAGCTCCCCGTCGACGGCGGCGGTGCTCTTGATCTCGGCGCCGGTGGTGGCCGTCCAGCGCTCCTCCCGCTCGACCAGGTCCCAGGCGGTGAAGCTGCCGTTGTTGGCGCCGACGAAGGCGATGCCGCGGCCCAGGTCGACGGTGGTCGAGGAGTGGGGGTGGTCGCCGACCTTGTCGCTCTCGAAGGCGACGCAGCCGGTCTCGGCGTCCAGGGCGTAGACGCGACCGTCGGGGCTGGGGTACTCCACCGCCATCAGCACCACGTCGCCGTGCACCGTCGGCGAGGCCCCGATCGAGCCTCCCAGCTCCCGGTCCCAGAGCAGCTCGCCGCTCTCGGCGTCCAAGGCGTAGATCCAGCCGTCGTAGGCCCCGATGAAGACGCGCCCGTCGGCGACCGCCGGCGTGCCGTGGATGCCGCGGTTCTCCTCGGGGGGATTGTCTTCTTCGTCCTCGGCCTGCCGGGTGCGGAACTCCCAGACCAGCGCGCCGGACTCGGCGTCGAACTTGCGCAGGACCCCGTCGTCGATGCCGACGTAGACGCCGTCTCCGGCCAGCGAGGGCGAGCCCTTGGAGGCCGAGTACACGCCGATGGCGTAGGCCTCGCTCTTCCAGGTCAGGCTCATGCCCGGGTCGAAGACGGTGCCCTCGGGCGCCACCCCGGAGTGACCGGGGTCGAGCCGGTACTGGGGCCACTGCCCGGCCTCCACCGGCTCGGCCTCGAAGCTCCAGACCTCCTCCAGGAAGCCGGACGGGCAGGGGGCGCAGCCCAGCAGCAGCAGGGCGAGGCTCACCCGACCCCCAGGCTGTCCCGGCGGATCGACTGCCGCACCACCAGCAGCCCCACCACGCCATTGCTGACCGTGCTCAGCGGCGCCAGCAGCTCCGGCCGCACCGCCGATCCCGCTGCCGCCAGGGCGTAGGCGACGGCGGGGATCAGCCCTATCTTGCCGTAGACCCCCATCAGCCACAAGCTGCCCGCGCAGAGCATCAGGTGGTAGATCGCCGTGACCTGGTCGGCCGACATCTGCAGGCGGGCGCCCAGCAGGATGGTGGCCAGGATCTGGGCCTGCATCACCACCAGGCTGCGCGAGACGGTCCGGTTGACGGCGGTGCGGCCCATGCTGTCGCGGGCCCAGACGGTCAGGGCGAGGTTGAGCAGGAAGAGCCCGCCGTGAACCGAGAGCAGGCGGGGGTAGGTGAAGGGCGCGTCCTGGATCCAGGAGACCAGGGGCAGCGCCGTCCAGGCCAGGGCCATCGCCCCGAAGACGATGGTGCGGGTCCGCCCGCCGATGCGCCCGTCGACCGAAGCCCGCAGCGCCTCGGCCTCGTCCCGCTCCCGCCGCTCCTCGTCCAGCAAGGCGTCGCGCTGGGCGACCAGGTCGATGGGGGGGTCCTCGACCTCGTCGAGGTAGACGGTGGCGCTGCCGGGGTCGCCTCGCCCGAGCTCGTAGGAGGCCATCGCCAGCAGGGCGCGACGCAGCCCCTCGCGGGCGGCCTTGTGGTCAGGGGCCGCCTCGATCGCCTGCAGGAAGCCGAAGCGACAGGCGCCGAAGACGCGGTGGGCGGCGGCGGCGTCGACCTCGGGCTGGAAGAGCATCGCCATCAGGCGGTCCAGGTCGAACATCGAGCGCTCGACCAGGGCGTCCGCGGTGCGCTCCTCCTGGAAGGCCAGCAAGGCCAGCCGCAGCTCCTCGACCGAGGCGAAGCGGTCTTCGGGCCGGGCGGCCAAGGCCCGACGCGCGATCGCGGCGAGGCGGGGGGGCGTGCCCGGCGGGAGGTGGGGCTGGAACCGGGGGATGCTGGCCAGGGTCTCATCGACCTCCACCCCCGGATGCGGGCCGTGCCCGGTCAGCATGGCGTATAGGATCCCGCCCAACAGGTAGACGTCGGTGCGCTCGGAGAGCTGCTCCCCGGCCCCTCGGGCCATCTCGGGGGCCATGTAGCGAGGGGTGCCGACGACCCGCGTGTCCGCGCGGGCCAAGGGCAGGCGGGTGTTGCCGTCGTCCCGGAGCCGGACCGCCAGGCCCCAGTCCAGCACCCAGACCTCGCCGAAGCGGCCCACCATGATGTTGTCGGGCTTCAGATCCCGGTGCAGGATCCCCCGGCTGTGGGCGTAGGCGACCGCGTTGCAGACGGCCATCAAGACGCTGAGGTGCCAGGCGAGCACGTCGCGCACGCCGAAGTCGTCGCGCACGGCCTCGGGTCGGGAGAGGTAGGCCGTCCAGGTCCGGCCGGCGATGCGCCGCATCACCAGGTGCGGGTTGCCCTGGTCGTCCGTCGCCAGGGTGTGGACCGGGACGATGTGGGGGTGCTCCAGGGTCGAGGCCGCCCAGGCCTCCAGCAGGATCGCCCGCCGGGCCGAGTCGGGACGGGCGTGCGGGCTCATCGACTTGATGGCCACCTCCCGCTCCAGGACCCGCTGGCGGCCCAGGCGCACGACGCCCATCCCGCCCTCGCCCAGCAGCTCGCCCAGGTCGACCTCCTGCTCGATGCGCGAGGCCTGTCCGCTCAGCGCCTGCTCCACCGCGCCGGGGTCGGCGTGTTGGGGCCGGATGGTCTGCTCGGAGCGGGCCGCCTCGGGACCGGGCACGATCGTGTCCAGCAGGCCGGGAAGCGTGGCCTCGACCTCGGAGGTTGGCGCCGGAGCGCTCCGTTCGGGCAGGGGCGTCAGCGGGGGCTTCGGATCGGCCATCAGCCTGCCAGATTAGTCCACTTCGGTGAGCCCCGCCGCTTCGCTCATCGCGCTCGCCCGGCCCGCGATGCTGCCCTTCCTCCTCCTCCTGCCCGCCCTGGGCTACGGCTGGGGCCACTGGGAGCACCGCCTCGACCTCTACGCGCCCCAGCGCTTCGTCTGGACCCTGCCGGCCTGGGCCCTCATCCACGCCGGCACCCTCTGGCTCAACGCCGCCCTGGATCGGGACCAGGACGAGGTCCTCTTCGGTCGGGCGGTCGCGGTGCCGCCCCAGAGCACCCGCCTGGGCCTGCTGGCCCTGCTCCTGGCGATCCCGATCGCCGCCCAGGCCTCCACGCTCAGCGCGCTGGCCGCCGCCGGCTGCGGGCTGCTCGCCGTCGCCTACTCCCACCCCCGGCTGCGGCTGAAGGGCGACCCGCTGGGCGGGCCGCTGATCAACGCGCTCGGCTACGGCCTGCTCTCACCGCTGGCCGGCTGGGCGGCCCTGGAGCTTCCGGCCGGACCCGACTCCCGGTGGATCCTGCCCCTGCTCCCGCTGGGCCTGCTGGCCCCCTACTTCGTCGCCCAGGTCCACCAGGAGCAGGCCGACCGGCAGCGCGGCTACCGCACCCTGGTCGTCACCCACGGCCCCCGGGCCTGCATCCACGCGGCGACCCTGGCCCTGGGGCTGGCCCTGCTCTGGGGCTGCCTGTTGATCGCCCTGGGGGTCGCGCCGACGCAGGCGGCCCCCGGGGTGCTGCCCTGGCTGGTCGTCCTGGCCTGGCTCGCCTGGCAGGGCCGCAGGGGGCCCTCGGCCGCGCTCGCCCGAGGGCTTGTCCTGCGCATGGCGCTCTCGACCGTCCTCACCCTGGCCCTGGTGGCCTGAGCTCAGCCCAGCAGCATGCCCACCAGCCCGGCGCCGGCCGCGGCGGCCACCGGCACCGACAGGTTGTCGTCGACCCGCAGGCTGAACAGCTCGGCGACGGCCCCCAGCAGCGCCGCGCCGGCGGACATGGCCAGCACGGCAGGCAGGGAGAGATCGGGGCGGGTGGCCAGCAGCACCGTCAGGGTGGCCAGGAAGCCGACGCCGACGAAGGCGCCGCTGCCCTGAAGCGACCGGCCGTTGACCAGCTTGACGCTGCCGTAGCGGCGGCCGATGATCGCGGCGGCCGGATCGGCGAAGCCGAGGACGGCGATGGCCACCAGCACCAGGGTGGGCGAGCCTAGCAGCGCTAGGACCCCCAGGGCCGTGCAGTACCAGGTGGAGGAATTGACCCGGCTGCTCTCGTGGGGGTGGGCGAAGCTGCCCAGGATCCGCATCAGCAGCGCGTTGACCCGCGGGCTGAGGCGGCGGCTGAGCTCCAGGGACCAGGCCCAGGCGGCCAGGCCGAGGCCGACGGGCAGCATCCAGGCGGGGGGCAGGACGGTGTGGACCAGCACCAGGGCCGCCAGGGCCCCGCTGATGTGCAGGATGTTGCGGGCGTAGTTGGTGGGACGGCGGGTCGGGACGTGGATGGCGAGGCTCTGCAGCGCAGCGGCCATCTGCTCGTAGGCGGGCTGCAGGCGCGCCCGGAGCTCGGCCCAGTCCAGGGCGAGCTGCTCGGTGTTCAGCGCCTGCCTCGGCATCGCCGAGCAGAGCACGCCGTAGAGATCCTCCACGCTCCGGCGCAGCGCGGACAGCCGGGCCTCGCCGAGCTCCTCCCGCGCGCGCAGGGCAACCAGCCGCGCCTCGATGCGGGCGGCCTGGGTCCGGCAGCTCTGCTCCAGATCGGCGCGCCAGCGGGCGACATCCAGCTCGGAGAGCAGCGTGTGCAGGTCGATGGCCAGGGCGCGGGACTCGCTGGCGAGGCTGGCGTGCATGGATCCCTCCGTTCCGTCACGAAGCCGGACGGCGACGAAGCTATCCACCGACCCCCGTCTCCTCGACGCCCTTGACCGAACCGTGACCGAGACCCCACAGCTTTTGACGGAGCCAGCCGAACAGCCGGGCGCCGCGCTCGAAGGCGACGCTGGCGAAGCCGTGGGCAAAGACGGCCTCCACCGGGGGGATCTCCCCGGTGTAGTAGGTCCAGCAGCGGCGGCTGGTGCCCCAGTACTCCAGCAGGATGCCCAGCAGGCTGCCGGCCAGGAAGAGCAGCAGATCGCGGCGGCGATCGCCAGGGCTCAGCAGCACGCCGACCATCAACAGGACCACCACAGGCGACATCCAGAGGTGGATCGAGGGCCACAGGAAGCGGGTCATCGCCAGCACGAAGGGCGGCAGGAGCAGCAGCCAGAGCAGGCCCTCGTGCCGCCGAGGCAGCAAGGGGTCGAGCATCCGGGCGAGGCGCTCGATCGTCAGCGCCGCCACCGGCCAGGCTGGAAGGATCCAGATCGGCGGCCGCTCGGCCGTGAAGTAGCTCCAAAGCTCGGTCTGCGTGCCCCAGCCCTCGATCACCAGCCCGCCGCCAAAGGCGACCAGCACCAGCGGCAGGTCCCGCACCGGCTGCACCTCGCGGCAGAGCAGGGCCGTCATCAGGGCCCAGATCCCCACGAGCAGCCAGTCCATGCCCCGGGAGAGGTCCAGCAGGTGGAACCAGTTGACCCCGACCGCGGTGTAGACCGCGAAGAGCAGGGCCAGGGCGACGAGGCTGTGCCGGTCGTAGCCCGCGCGCAGGGTGGTGAGGAAGCGGCTCATGCCTCGCCCCGCTAGTGTCCTGTCTCTGCCCCGTCAACTCCGCGCAAGGGCTACTTTGCGCGCGGAACCCCCCTCCTCCGGGACGGTCCCAACGATCGGAACCAGCGGGTGGGGCTGGGGCCTCACCGGCCCCCTCCCCCCCCGATCGGCCTGCGGCCGCCCCCCCTCAACC
>ERZ761602.3914-NODE-3914-length-20089-cov-4.575122_pt1 | contig 20089 bp, 16 predicted proteins | sample MGYA00512165_ERZ761602 | MGnify/ENA primary metagenome ERZ761602 (study PRJEB28899, sample SAMN02445085) | bioreactor sludge metagenome | biome: EBPR sludge; isolation source: Thorneside wastewater treatment plant | place: Australia: Brisbane, Thorneside... | reverse complement strand
CGGCGGCTTCCCGGCCGGCGCGATCTCGGAGCTCGCCTCGACCGGCGCGGGCATCGAGCTGGTACCGATCGACGGCCCGAACGCCGCGAAGATTCTCGCGCAGTACAAGTTCTTCGCCGCCGACGCGATTCCCGCGAACACCTACAAGGGCGTCGACGCGGTGAAGACCATCAGCGTCGGCGCGCAGTGGGTGACGTCGGCGAAGGTTCCCGCCGAGATCGTCTACGAGGTCGTCAAGGGCATGTGGGGCGACAAGGCGCGCGGCGCGCTCGACGCCGGCCATGCGAAAGGCAAGATGATCCGCAAGGAAACGGCGCTCTCCGGCATCGGCATCCCGCTGCACCCGGGCGCCGAGAAGTTCTACAAGGAGGCGGGGCTGCTGAAGTAGCGGCGGCCGCACGCGAACCAAGAGGGGCCGGCACCGTCCGGCCCCTTTTTTCTGGGGGCAAGCGCCGATGGTCCTGAAGGCCGCCGACCCGGGCGAGATCCAGAAGCTCGAGGAGCAGTTCGATCCCGAGGTCCGCTTCCGGCCGCAGGGCCACGCGGCCGAATGGATCGTCGGCGCGCTGCTGCTGGCGCTTTCCGTCTTCCACTACTACACGGCCGGCTTCGGACTGCTGCGCGAGCAGACGCATCGCGGCATCCACATGGCGTTCGTGCTCGGGCTGATCTTCCTCGTCTTCTCGGTGACGAAGCGCCACCCGCAGGAGCCGCCGCGCGCCTCGCTGTTGCCCCCCGCCGGCATCGCCTGGCCCGACTGGATTCTCGCCGCCGGCGCCGTCGCGGCCAGCCTCTACGTGCCGTGGATTTTCGACGATCTCGCGTTCCGCGTCGGCAATCCGCTCGCCGTCGACGTGGCGATGGGCACGATCCTGGTCGTGGTTCTGCTCGAGGCGACGCGGCGCAGCGTGGGCTGGCCGCTGCCGATCATCGCCGTCGTGTTCATGGGCTACGCGCATTTCGGACCGCACATGCCCGGCGTGCTCGCCCATGCCGGCTCCGGCTGGACGCAGATCGTCAACCACCTCTACCTCACGAGCCAGGGCATCTACGGCATCGCGCTCGGCGTCGTCGCCACCTACGTGTTCCACTTCGTGCTGTTCGGCGTTCTGGCGACGCGAATCGGGCTCGGGCGGCTGTTCATCGACCTCGCCTCCTGCGTGGCGGGGCGCTATGCGGGCGGGCCGGCGAAGGTCTCGATCTTCGGCTCGGGCCTGTTCGGCATGATCTCGGGCTCGTCGATCGCCAACACCGTCACCGTCGGTTCGCTGACGATCCCGGCGATGATCCGGCTCGGCTATCCGCGCCACTTCGCGGCGGCGGTGGAATCGACGGCGTCCACCGGCGGCCAGATCACGCCGCCGATCATGGGCGCCGCCGCGTTCCTGATGATCGAGTATCTCAACAAGCCCTATCAGCAGATCGTCCTCGCCGCGATCGTGCCGGCCGCGATGCACTTCTTCGGCGTGTTCATGCAGGTGCACTTCGAGGCCAAGCGCAGCGGGCTGCGCGGCCTCTCCGCGGCCGAGCTGCCGAAGGCGCGCGAGGTGATCCGCCGCGACTGGATCACGCTGTTTCCGCTGGCGCTGCTGCTCGTCGTGCTGTTCTCGGGCGCCAGCCCCTATCTCGCCGCGTTCTACGGCATCACCGGCTGCGTCGTGGTCGGCATGGCGCGCCCCGTTCTCGCCGCGCTGTGGACCGTCGCCGCGGCTGCGGTCGTCGAGCTCGGCAATCCCGAGATCCCGTTCTATGCGCTGCTGGCCGGGGCGGCGGCGGTGGCGGCGGTGCCCCATTCCCGCCGGCGGCTGCAGGCGGCGCAGCTCGTCGAAGGATTCGTCACGGGCGCCAAATACGCGATCGCGGTCGGCGCCGCGGCAGCCACGGTCGGCATCATCGTCGGCGTGGTGACGCTGACCGGCGTCGGCTTCCGCATCACCGACCTCATCACCTCCTACGCCGGCGACATCGCCGCCTTCGTGCAGCCGCTGCTGCCGGGCGATTTCTTCGGCGTGCCGGCGATCACGCTGTTCTTCACGCTGATCCTGACCGGCATCGTCTGCATCCTGTTGGGCTGCGGCATTCCCACCACGGCCAACTACATCATCATGGTGACGGTGGCGGCGCCGGTGCTGGGCAAGCTCGGCGTCGAGCCGATCGTCGCGCACTTCTTCGTGTTCTATTACGGGGTGCTGGCCGACATCACGCCGCCGGTGGCGCTCGCCGCCTATGCCGGCGCCTCGATGGCCGGCGCCGACCCGTTCCGAACCGGCAATACCGCGTTCCGCCTCGGCCTCGGCAAGGTGCTGGTGCCGTTCGTGTTCGTCTACTCGCCGGCGATGCTGATCGTGACCAAGGGCTTCACCTGGTACGACTTCGTCGTGACCACGGCGAGCTGCGCCGCCGGCATCGTGCTGCTCTCGGCAGCGTTCTCGCGCTATCTGCTGGTGCGGATGCAGGCCTGGGAATGCCTGCTCGCCGGCCTCGGCGCGATCGTGATGGTGGCGCCAGGCATCGAGACGACGATCGCGGGCCTCGCGATCGCGGCGCCGGTTTTCGTGCGGCAGTTCTTCGTTCGGCGTCGCGCGCTTTCGTAGGGGCGGGTCCCCGACCCGCCCGTCTCGCCGCGCGATCGATAATCCGCAATGTCGCCCCGCGGAAACGCGGATGGGCGGGTCGGGGACCCGCCCCTACGCTTTCGAGATCGGAATCTTCACGCCGCCGCGGGCAGGCCCTGCGGGCTGGCGGCGACGAGGCGCGCGGGCGGGATGACGAGGCGCGCCGTGGTGCCGCGGCCGAGCTCGCTCTCGAGGGTGAGCGCGGCGCCGTGCAGCTCGGCGAAGGATTTCGCGATGTTGAGCCCGAGGCCGAGGCCGCCCTTCCTGCGGACCGCGTCGTCGGCCACCTGGCGGAACGGCTCGAAGACGTGCTGCAGCGCATCCGCCGGAATGCCGATGCCGTTGTCGGTCACGGTGACGGCCAGCCCGCCTTCGGCCGTGGGCTCGGCCGTGAGGCCGATGCGCCCGCCGCGCGGCGTGTAGCGGACCGCATTGGACAGCAGGTTGAGCACGATCTGCTTGATCTTCGCCTCGTCGCCGCGCACGGCGGGCAGGCCGTCGGCGACGCGGGCCGAGAACAGCTGCCCGTTGCGCTCGGCCTCGGCGGCGACGAGCTGCGCGCAGTTCCCGAACGCGGCGCGCGGCGAGAACACCGTCTCGTGCAGCACGGCCTTGCCGCCCTCGATGCGCGCCATGTCGAGAATGTCGTCGACGACGGCGAGCAGGTGCCGCCCGCTGGCGTGGATCGTGGAGGCGTAATCGTCGTATTTCGCCGCGCCGAGCGGGCCGAAGACGCGCAGCTTCATCGCCTCGGAGAAGCCGATGATCGCGTTGAGCGGCGTGCGCAGTTCGTGGCCCATGCTGGCCACGAAGCGCGACTTGAGGCGGCTCGCCTCCTCGGCGCTGCGGACGCTTTCGGCAAGCGCGGTGTTGCGCGCCTGCTGCTCCTGCAGCACGCGGTCGCGCCCGACGTAGAAGACCAGCATGCCGAGCACCAGGAACAGTGCGCCGACGACGACGATCATCAGCACGATCAGGCTGTTCTGGACGATGGTGTGATAGCCGGTGGCGTCGCTGTAGAGCGAAACGATCGCCTGCGAGCCGTCGGCGCCGCGCACGGGAACGAAGCTCTCGACCAGCTTGCGGTCGGACGACGAGCCGTCGATCGCCTGGAACGAGGCGCCGGTCATGCTCGTCGCCGTCGTCTGCCCGGTGCGCGCGGCGTCGAGATCGCGGCGATTGGCGGGAAGGGTTCCGATCTGCTCGGGCGATGTCGAGAACAGCACGCGGCCGTCGAGATCGTGGATCGCCACGCGCACGACGCGGGTGCCGCGGACGTAGGTCTTGGCGAGGTCGGAAAGGCGCAGCGTCTCGGGCCGGCTGCGGATGGCGTCGGGCGGCAGCGTGCGCGCCGCGGCGAGGAATTCGGCGAACCGCTCGGTGGCCGCGGCGTAGAACTCGCCGGCGACCTCGCCATGCCGGCGCTCGCCGATGCTCATCAGCAAGCCCCAGTAGGTATTGGTGATGAGGACGACGACTCCGGCCGCGACGACGAGCGTCACGGCCGTGGCCGTGATCGCGAAACGGCGCCGGAAGCGGCGGCGGAGATCCTGCATGTCGTCCCTCGGCGCCGCCGCCCCGCGCGCGTCGGCGGGGTCCGGGCACGGTGGGCAAGATGCGGTCGAATGGTTGAGGGATTCTTAATGCGGACGCCCGCGGCCGCCCCGCCGCCGCCGGACCGCCCCTGCGATTTCAGCCGGTTAGCCGGCCTGTGGAGAAGATTCGCGCGCGCCGCCGGCATTGACGCCGCGCGCGGCGCTGCCTAGCTATCGCGCACCTCCGTCAACCGAGGCCGCTCCGCCCGGCCGCTGCCCCGAGTTCCGATGCCGATCAAGATCCCCGACGACCTGCCCGCCGGCCGCACGCTTCAGGAGGAGGGCGTCGTCATCATCTCCGAGCACGACGCGATCCGCCAGGACATCCGCCCGCTGCGCATCGCGATGCTCAATCTGATGCCGGAGAAGATCAAGACCGAGACGCAGCTCGCGCGCCTGATCGGCGCCACGCCGCTGCAGATCGAATTCACGCTGCTGACGACGGCGACCTACACGCCCACCCACACGCCGCGCGAGCACATGACTGCGTTCTACCGCCCGTGGAACGAGGTGAAGGAGGAGAAGTTCGACGGCCTCATCGTGACCGGCGCGCCGGTCGAGGAGATGGAGTTCGAGCAGGTCAAGTACTGGCCCGAGCTCTGCGCGATCTTCGATTGGGCGGCCAAGAACGTGTTCAGCAGCTTCAACATCTGCTGGGGCGCCCAGGCCGCCCTCTACCATCGCCACAAGGTTCCGAAATACCTGCTGCCGCGCAAGCTTTCGGGCATCTTCGAGCACCGCGTCGTCAAGCGCGGCACCGACATCCTGCGCGGCTTCACCGACAGCTTTCCCGTGCCGGTGTCGCGCTACACCGAGGTGCGCGCGCGCGACATCCAGAAGCATCCCGAGCTCGAAGTGCTGGCCGAATCCGACGAGGCCGGCATCTGCCTGATCCAGGAGCGGGCGGCGCGCGCGTTCTACATGTTCAACCACCTCGAATACGACACCTTCACGCTCAGCGACGAATACCAGCGCGACCGCGTGGCGCGGCCCGACACGGTGCGCATTCCGGAGAACTATTTCCCCGACGACGACCCGGCCAAGACGCCGCGCAATTCCTGGCGCGCCTACGCCCACCTGCTCGTCTCGAACTGGATCAACGAAACCTACCAGCACACGCCGTTCCACATCGCCCAGATCGGGCGGAAGGGCGCTCAGTCGCTGGGATCGCGGCGGACGCCGTCGCGCGGCGCGGCCGGCCGCGCCAGGGAAGGCACCGGCAGAACCCGCCGGCGCTGAGCGCGCGCCGGCACGGCGTGGCCGGCATAGACCTGCTTGCTCGCCTCGATGACGATCGCGCCGGCGAGGAAGCGCAGCGCCTTGCCGCCGTACTTGTCCCAGGCCGGCGCCCAGGCCAGCATCAGCCGCGACCGGAACGGCGGCATGATCAGCGCCGGCTCGGAGCGCAGCGGCGTGAACATCGAATCGCGCAGCAGCCGCGTGATCTGGCCGACCGAGAACGGCCTTCCATGCGCGAACGGCGAGCGCTCGAGCCGCGCCCAGAGGCTGCGCCGGTTGGGAACGATGACGATCATGCGGCCGCCATCGGCCAGCACGCGCCACACCTCGCGCAGCATCGCGCGCAGCGCCTCGCTCGATTCCACCGCATGGACGAGCAGGATCCGGTCGATCGAGCGGTCGGGCAGCGGCCAGTGCGTTTCCTCGCCGAGCGCCGTGGCATTCCGTTCGTCGGGCGGCCAGTGCATCACGCCCTGCTCCGCCGGCATGACCGCGATCGTGCGCTCGGCCTCGCCCTGCCAGAGGCCGAGATAGGGCACCGCATAGCCGAACCCGAGCACGCGCTCGCCGGCGACCTTGGGCCACAGCGCGCGCAGCTTCAGGCGCAGCAGGCGCCGGGCGGTGAGGCCGAGGCCGGTCGCGTAGAAGTCGCGCAGATCGAGGACGTCGTTCCACATGGCGGCGTTTCGCCCCGCACTCTACCAATTCCGCTCGAGGATGTTAGGTTCGCGATGTCGCCGGATTTCCGACATCGCGAGGTTCCCCATGGCTCGGATCGAGATCGAACGCGTCCCCGTCCTCCAGGACAACTACGTCTGGCTCGCGCACGAGCCGTCGGCCAACGTCACCGCCGTCGTCGATCCGGCCGTGACCGAGCCGGTGCTGGCGGCGGCCAAGCGGCGCGGCTGGGCGATCACGCACATCCTCAACACGCACCACCATCACGACCACGTCGGCGGCAATCTCGAGATCAAGGCGGCCACCGGCTGCACGATCGTGGGGCCGAGCCACGACCGCGAGCGCATTCCCGGCATCGACGTGGAGGTGAGCGACGGCGACACCTACACCTTCGGCGCCGAGAAGGGCGAGGTGTTCTTCTTGCCCGGCCACACGCGCGGCCACATCGCCTACTGGTTCGGCGGCAGCGACGCGCTGTTCTGCGGCGACACGCTCTTCATCCTCGGCTGCGGCCGCGTGTTCGAGGGCACGCACGAGCAGATGTGGAAAAGCCTCTCCCGCCTGCGCGCCCTGCCCGATTCGACGCGCATCTACTGCGCGCACGAATACACGCAGTCGAACGCGCGCTTCGCGCTCACCGTCGACCCGGCCAACGACGACCTGAAGGCACGCGCCGCCGAGATCGACCGCCTGCGCGCGCGCGGCGAGGCCACCGTGCCCGGCACGATGGGCGAAGAGCGGCGCACGAACCCGTTCCTGCGCGCCGACCAGCCCGGCGTCGCCAACGCCGTCGGCCTCGCCGGCGCCGAGCCGGTGAGAGTGTTCGCCGAGGTGCGGAAGCGGAAAGACACGTTCCGGTGAACCGCAACTACCGGTACAATTGACGCCTCTGCGGGGAGAGTCCGTTGGGCAAACGCCGGGCAAGCAATTCCATCGCGGCTGAACTCGGGAAGGCGGGGTCTAGGGCGGCCGCACTCGAACGCGGCGCCAAGAAAAACTACGCCGAGGCTCTATCACGCGCCCTCGCGCAGCGCTTTGCCGACGAGTTGCGAGGTTCCTTTCCAGGAATACTCCCTGCTGCCGACGGAAAAGGACAAGAATCCAAGGCTCGCACCTCGCATGGATTCAAGAAGCTGGACGTGAATTATTCAACGATTCAGTTGGGGTTGGGACTCGGACTTTCGATCAAGACCATCAACTTTCGAGACGAGAGGAGTCAGCGTTACTCGAAGAACTACAAACGCGCGGATGCAGAACTGCGGGCGGAAGCCTCTGATTATCATGAACGCCAACCATATGCCGTGTTGATCGGAGTCGTGTTCCTCCCGGCGGACGCATGTGACGACGCCGGAAAGAATGCTCCGTCGAGCTTTGGCAAGGCGATCCAGGATTTCCGGGTTCGGAGCGGACGTCGAAAGCCGACCGACTCCCCGGTGCTCTTCGAACGAGTATTTGTCGGGCTGTACGAAACGGATGAAGCACACTTTGGGGAGGTTGGATTCTTTGATGTCGTCGATGCTCCTCCCAAGCGGGGACGTCCGTCTTCGCTACTCAAGTTCGATGAACTGATTCGGGCAATAGTCTCGACGTATGACGAGCGAAATGGATCTACCTTTCAGTGGTCCAGTGGTGAAACGGAGGTCGTCACCCGCCCCCAGTCCGACGACGACGACGAAGAGTAGCGACAACGGAGTTGATGGGATCGGCGCCCGGTCTCCTCTGCAACGCCTTGATTTTGCACTCCCAGACGGTCGTGACCGAGAAGCCGAGCTTGCGCAAGGCTCTCACCTTTCGCGCATCGCGCCGTTTGTTGGCTTCTATTTTCTCTAGCCAGAATTGCCGATTGCGCTTGGGAACGGTCGCGGCTCTGCAACCGCCGTGTCCGTGCCAGAAACATCCATGGACGAAGATTGCCCATTTGCCGGTCCGATTGACGATATCGGGCGTGCCGGGAAGGTCTCGATTGCTGCAACGAAAGCGAATGCCGGCGCGCCAAAGCCACCGCCGGAGCGCCAATTCGGGTGCGGTGCCGACTTGGCGAACCAAACGCATCCGATCGGACGTTTCCGGATCGACCTTCAACCGTACCGGTTTGCGGGCCGATCTTCGAGGTGGCTCAGGCGGCTTCCGCGACGGTGACATTCGGTTGAATGTGGACCGGCATGCGCGGTTCGGCCTCGACTCGGTGCAAGTGCCGTTCGATGGCCGCGACGAAACCGGGTACGAACCTCAATCGGCTGGCTTTCACTCTGGAGAGGAATCCGGAAGTGGCGCGGAATGACAGCAGCTTCACCGGATACTGAAGAAACTTCGACAAGGGCTGCCCACTATGCGCTTCCGGCCAAGTGGACAAATCGATCTTGTGCCTGCCCGACCCGAGATTGTAGGCCGCTTCTGGCCAAGGGTCGTCAGCGGCCAAGCGCTCACCGGCCTCACCGCCGTACGGTTTCGGATTCGCCAAGCGCTCTCCAATCCAAGCAGAGACGGCAACATTCACGGCGTTGCCGATCAAGACCCATCTTCTGCGGGCATTGAAGCGCCCGGAGCCGAACTCCGGGAGCGTGTTCTCGATGTCCGTCCAGTGCGCCGGGAAACCCTGAAGGCGTTCGCCGTCGGAAATGTGCGGTGTAACGACGGTGAGATCGGGCAAGACGATGGCCGGCGGCGCCGGAATGCCGATTGCCGAACCTCCCTTGAGTGTCGGCACGCAATCCTCGCCCCACCCGAGTCCCCGGGAGCCTTCGGTCCAATAGAAGCCGTGAGCCGCGCGATCCAAGGGATACGTGATGACATCCTCTTCCTGATTTCCGTGGAACAAGATGTCGCGCGGATCGCCATCCAGAGTGGCAAAGAGGAAAATGCGTTTGCGCCGCTGAGGCAGTCCGAACGAACGCGCATCGATGGTTCGATAGGCCCACGAATAGCCAAGTCGCTCCAGGGCCGAAATGACTTCTTCGAGGTAGGCCCCTTTGTGGAGATGACGCCAGTTCGGGACATTCTCGATCAGCACGTTCGAGAATGGCCGTCTACGAACCACTGCGAGCGTTTCCCGAATGAGGCTCGATCGTCCACCAGCGAAACCTTGCGTTCGGCCGGCCTGCGACAGATCGGTGCAAGGAAAGCCTGCCGTGAGCAAGTTGGACGTTTGAGAAATCTTCGAAACCAGATCGTCGGTGCGCCTGACATCGAACGAAATCGGGACACCTGGGAATCGTGCAGCGAGAACAGCCGTCGCTTCAGAGTCGCACTCACAAAAAAGGCTGGTGCGATGCCCAGCTCTGTGCAATCCGAGCTCCAAGCCGCCAATTCCAGCGAAGATGGCGGTTGCTTCGAGCGATCGCTTTTTCTTGCAGGAGCGCATGCGGAACCAATTGTAGTCGTGGCAGGCTAATATACAACGCCTTGTTTTCAACAGCCTCGGATCAAGCTACCCTCGCGAAGGACGATAGAGTACAATGCCAGAACGAAATTCACAAGCAAAAGATTTTGATGCTTTTATTTCATTCTACTTTTGATTGTATATGAGTAGAGGCGAATGTGAACGCCGTCCAGCCCAAGGCCATACGCCGCGAGGATTATCGGCCGTCCGATTACCGCATCGCGACGGTGGATCTCGACTTCGATCTTGCGCCGGCGGCGACGCGGGTGAAGGCGACGCTGGCGATCAGGGCCGCGCACGACCGCGCGAAGGGCGTGATGCCGCTGGTGCTCGACGGCGACGAGCTGAAGCTGGTCGCGGCGACGCTCGACGGCAGGCAGCTCGAGCCCGGGGACTACATCCTCGGCGACAAGAGCCTGACGATCCCGCGGCCGCCCGCGGCGTTCACGCTCGCGATCGAGACCGAAATCGCGCCCGAGGCGAACACGAAGCTCTCCGGCCTCTACCGCTCGAACGGAGTCTACTGCACGCAGTGCGAGGCCGAGGGCTTCCGCCGCATCACCTATTTCCTCGACCGGCCCGACGTGATGGCGGTCTACACGGTGACGCTGCGCGCCGACAAGAAGAAGTACCCGCTGCTGCTGTGCAACGGCAACCTGGTCGAAGCGGGCGAGATGGACGGCGGGCGGCATTTCGCCGTGTGGCACGATCCGTTCCCGAAACCCTCCTACCTCTTCGCGCTCGTGGCCGGCGACCTCGCCTGCCGCGAGGACCGCTTCACAACGCGCTCGGGCCGCGACGTGAAGCTCCGCATCTTCGTCGAGCACGGCAAGGTGCCGCGCACCGAATATGCGATGGACGCGCTGAAGCGCTCGATGCGCTGGGACGAAGAGCGCTTCGGCCTCGAATACGACCTCGACCTGTTCAACATCGTCGCCGTCAGCGATTTCAATATGGGCGCGATGGAGAACAAGAGCCTCAACGTCTTCAACGACAAATACATCCTCGCCGATCCCGAAACCGCAACCGACGCGGACTATGCCGGCATCGAGACCGTCGTCGCGCACGAGTATTTCCACAACTGGACCGGCAACCGCATCACCTGCCGCGACTGGTTCCAGCTGAGCTTGAAGGAAGGCCTCACCGTGTTCCGCGACCAGGAATTCTCGGCGGACATGCGCTCGCGGCCGGTGGAGCGGATCGGCGTCGTGCGCGGCCTGCGCGCGGCGCAGTTTCCGGAGGACGCCGGCCCGCTCGCGCACCCGGTGCGTCCGGACAGCTACATCGAGATCAACAATTTCTACACGGCGACGGTCTACCAGAAGGGCTCCGAAGTCATCCGCATGATGCACACGATCCTGGGCGAGGATGGCTTCCAGAAGGGCATGAGGCTCTACGTCGAGCGCCACGACGGCGAGGCCGCCACCTGCGACCAGTTCGTGGCGGCGATGGAAGATGCGAACGGCGCCGACCTCGGCCAGTTCAGGCTGTGGTACGGCCAGGCCGGCACGCCGGAGCTCGAGATCGCCGGCCGCTACGACGCGCAGAGCGGCGCCTACGAACTCGACGTCGCGCAGCGCGTGCCGCCGACGCCGGGCCAGCCCGAGAAGCGGCCGATGCACATTCCGCTCGCGGTGGGCCTCATCGACGCGCAGGGCCGCGGCATTCCGCTGCGCCTCGACGGCGAGGCCGGCCCGGCGGCGGAGACTCGCGTGCTGCCCGTCAAAGGCGCGAGGCAAACCTTCCGCTTCGTCAACGTGCCGGAGCCCAGGGCGCTTTCGGTGAACCGGGGCTTCTCGGCGCCGGTGAACGTCAGGCTCGTGCAGAGCGGCGAAGAGCGCGCGTTCCTGATGGCGCACGACGCCGATCCGTTCGCGCGCTGGGAGGCCGGGCAGCAATATGCGACCGACCTGCTGCTTTCGCAGGTGGCCGCGCGCGCGCGCGGCGATGCACTACGCTTCGACCCCGCCTTCGTCGCGGCGATCGGCGACATCCTGCGCGACGGAAAGCTAGAAAGCGCCTTCGCCGCCGAAGCCATCACGCTGCCGAGCAGCCTCTATCTCGCCGAGCGCATGGCCACGGTCGACGTCGACGGCATCCACGTCGCGCGCGAGGGGCTGCGCCGCCTGATCGCGACGTCGCTGAAGGCCGACCTGCTGCGCGCCTACGAGGCGAACCGCGAGACGGGCCCCTACAGCCCGGCCGCCGCGCCCGCCGGCCGCCGCGCCCTCAAGAACGCCGCGCTCTTCTACCTCGCCGCGCTCGCCGACGCCGATGCCGCCGAGCGCGGGCGCCTCGCCGCGCAGTATCGCGGCGCCACGAACATGACAGACCGCATCGCCGCGCTGCGCTTCCTCGTCGATCTCGACGGCGCGGAGCGGCAGGAGGCGCTCGACGATTTCTACGCGCGCTTCAAGGACGATGCGCTGGTGATCGACAAGTGGCTGGGCCTTCAGGCCGTCTCGGCCCTGCCCGGCACGCTGGCCGACATCAAGGCGCTGCTAGCCCATCCGGCCTTCTCGCTCCGGAAGCCCAACAAGGTGCGGGCGCTCGTCGGCACGTTCGCCTCCTCCAATCCGCTGCGCTATCACGCGGCAGACGGGTCGGGCTACGCGTTCCACGCCGACCGTATTCTCGAGCTCGATGCGATCAATCCGCAGGTGGCCGCGCGCATCCTCGCCCCGCTCGGCCGCTGGCAGCGCATGGACAAGGCCCGGCAGGCGCTGATGAAGCGCGAGCTCGAGCGAATCCTGAAGGCGCCGAAGCTCTCGCGCGATGTTTACGAGATCGCGTCCAAGTCGTTAGGGTAGCGTCCGATCGAACACATGGGGGAACCGGAATGAAGCTGTATTTCTCGGCGCTGTCGCCGTTCGTGCGCAAGGTTCGCGTGGCGGCGATGGAACTCGGTCTCGACAAGCAGATCGAGCTGGTGACGGTGGCGACGACGCCGGTGGCGATGAGCGCCGATCTCACCAAGGTGAATCCGCTCGGCCGCCTGCCGACGCTCGTCGCCGACGACGGCACGCTGCTGTTCGAATCGAACCTCATCGTCGAGTATCTCGACACGCTCGCCGGCGGAAAGCTCATTCCGGCGAAGGGCCCCGAGCGCTGGCGCGTCAAGTGCACGGAAGCGCTCGCCGACGGCCTCATGGATTCCGCTATTCTGGTCCGCTACGAGACGTTCCTGCGCCCGGCCGACAAGCGCTGGCCCGAATGGATCGCCGGCCAGCAGCAGAAGGTGAACCAGTCGCTCGACACGCTCGAGGGCTATGCCTGGGTGTTCGAAGACAAGATCGACGCCGGGAAGATCGCGGTCGGCTGCGCGCTCGGCTATCTCGACCTGCGCTTCCCGGACATGGGCTGGCGCAAGCGCTGCGAGACGCTCGGCCGCTGGTACGACGCGTTCGCCAAGCGCCCGTCGATGGCGGCGACGAAACCCCAGGCCTGAGCGCGCTGCCGCGATGGGATGGAAGCTGCACTGGTCGCCGACCTCGCCCTACGTGCGCAAGGTGATGGTGGCCGCGCACGAACTCGGCCTCGCCGACCGCTTCGACCTCGTCGCGACCCGGCCCGAAACGGTCGTCGCCGACGTGTCCGGCGACAATCCGCTCGGTCGCATTCCCGCGCTGGTTCTGCCCGACGGCGCCATTCTGTTCGATTCGCTGGTGATCGCGGAGTTCCTCGACGACACGGCGGGCGGAGCGCTGTTTCCGCCGCGCGGCGCCGCGCGCTGGCGGACGCTCACGCAGCACGCGCAGGCGCAGGGCGTCATCGACGCGGCGATCGCCATCGTCGCCGAACTGCGGCGGCCGGAGAACGAGCGGTCTCCCGGCTTCGTCGCCGCGCGCCATGCCGAGATCGCGCGCGCGCTCGACGCCGCGGAGCGCGCGCCGCCCGCGGACGCGGTCGACATCGGCACGATCGCGCTGGCGGTTGGCCTCGGCTATCTCGACTTTCGCCATCCGGGCCGGCCGTGGCGGCCCGGCCGGCCGCGTCTCGCGCGATGGTACGAGGCGTTCGCCGCGCGGCCGTCGATGGGTGCGACAAAGCCGCCCGCCGCCTGATTCGTTCCGGCTTCATTCGGAAATCCACCGCTTGGCGGCGGGCCGAGACGGGGCTAGTCTTTTCGGGCTTGTTCGTGCCAACCGCAACGGAAGGAGCGCACGTTGAGCTCATTTGAGCGACTGGATTCGCTGAAAGCCCGCCATGCCGGTCTCGAAGCGCAAATCGCCGAGGAAACCAAGAAGCCTCACCCGGACGATAATACGATCCACGCCCTCAAGAAGGAAAAGCTCAAACTGAAGGATGAGATAGCCCGCCTGGAGCGCGGCACGACTCACTGACGCCGGCCCGGCGCCGTCTCAGGCGCCGAAACGCTCCTTCGCCCAGTCGCGCAGCTTCGCTCGCTGGATTTTGGCTCCGTTCGCGCTTTCCGCCACCGGAAAGGCGTCGAGGAAGATTACGGCTTCCGGACACTTGAACGCCGCCAGTCCGGCGCGGCAATGCGCGATCAGCGCGGCCTCGTCGGCCGCCGCGGCCGCGCGTTTCACGACGAACGCCACCGCGCGCTCGCCCCGCTTCGTCTTGGCGCCGACCACCTGGCATCCCGCCACGGCGGGATGCGCTTCGATGTGGCTCGAAATCTCGACCGGATTGACGAGATAGCCGCCGAGGCGCAGCGCGTCGCCCATCCGCGCGTGGAACACGAACCCGCCCGGCACCGTGTAGCCGAGATCGCCGGTGCGCAGATATCCGTCTTCGGTGAAGGCCGCGGCGGTGGCGGCCGGATCGTCGGCATAGCCGGCCATGAGGCTCGGCCCTTTCGCTTCGATCTCGCCGCTCTCGCCGTCGGGCAGGATGCGGCCGCTCTCGGGATCGCGCACGCGCACGCGCGCCTCGGGCGAGACCGGCGTGCCGCCGCCGCGCGCCCGCTCGGCCGCCGGCGCGCCGGGCGACTGGGCCGCGAACAGCGCCTGGATCTCGCTCATGCCGTAGAGGCCGGCGAGCGGCAGGCCGCGCGAATCGCCGAAGGCCACGAATTCCTCGGGATCGCTGTTGAACGACGCGAAGCCGGCGCGGCGCAAAGTCGGAAACGGACGCGCGCCCGGCGCCGCCTCCAGCATGCGGCGGTACATCTCGTCGCTGCCGTTCATGTGCGTGACGCGCTCGGCCGCGACCGCGCGCGCCGCGGCCTCGGCCTCGAACGCCGGCAGAAGCGCCATCGGCCGGCCGGCGGCGATCGTGGCCAAGGCCTGCGACAGACCGAACACGCCGCAGAACGGCAGCGCCTGCAGCATCACGGCGTCCGCGGCGCCGTAGCCGAAGGCGGGCGCCACCGCGCGCGCATGATCGACGAGGCTTCGCTGCGTGTGCAGCACGAATTTCGGCGCCTTCGTGGTGCCGGACGTCGTGAAGATCGCGGCGCCGGATTCGGCCGTGCCGGCCGCGGCCGCGAACGGCGGCGCGGAAACGAGATCGGCGTAGCGCAGCACGCGCTTTCCGGCGAGGCGCCCGGGCAGCTTCGCCGGCGCCTCGCCTTCGTCGTAGAGGACGATGGCCTCGAGCCGGTCGAGCGCCGCGGGATCGACGGCGTCGAGGATTTCGACGAAATCGGCGCCCTTGAAGCCCGGCCACAGCACGAGCGCGCGGGCCCGCGAGCGGCCCACGATGTCGGCGACCTCCACGGCGCGGAAGCGCGTGTTGACCGCGACCGCGACGGCGCCGAGATGCCCGAGGGCGAACAGCGTTTCGAGCCAGGCCGGCGCGTTCGGCATCCACAGCGCCACGCGGTCGTTCGCGCGCATGCCGAGCGCCGCGAGCCCGCCGGCAACGCGCGCCGCGCAGCGGGCGAGGTCGCCGTACGCGATGCTTCGGCCGGAATAGCGGATCGCCTCCGCCGCATCCGGCGCGGCGCCGATGAGCGCGGCGAGCGTCGCGGTCATCGATCGGCCCACCGCCCCGTTTCAAGGTTATGCATCGGATACCGCGCCCGCGCTGGTGTCCGGTCGGCCAAGATGGTTCCCCATTGCCTCACCCTCACCCGCCCGCATTCAGCGTGCGCCAGCCGTTCCAGATGATCTGGATGCCGATGCACAGCAGGATGAAGGCGGAGAGCCGCACCAGCACGTTGGTGCCGCGCTCGCCCAAGGCCGAGGTGATCCGCTCGGCGTAGCGGTAGCAGAGGAAGATCGTGGCGGCGATGGCGGCGAGGCCGGCCAGCGCGGCGCCGCCGAGCAGCGCGAGCTGCGCGAGATCGTGCCCCTGCGGCCGCTGGCTGCCGAGCGTGATCGCCACCGAGATCGAGCCGGGCCCCACGGTGAGCGGCATGGTGAGCGGATAGAACGCGTCGAGCGGCGCCGCCGGCGCGCCCGCGGCGCCGCGCCGGTCTTCGAGCTTGTCGCCCTCGTGCAGCAGCTTCCACGCGAACGCCGACACCACCACGCCGCCCGCGATCCGCACGACCGGCAGCGTGATGCCGAAGAACTGCAGCACGTGCGAGCCGACCAGCAGCGAGCCGAGCAGCAGGAGGAAACCGTTCAGACCGATGCGGCGCGCGAGCGCGTTGCGCTCGGCGTCGCCGAGGCCGCGCGTGAGCCCGAGAAATATCGGCGCGCCGCCGACCGGATTGACGATCGGGAACAGCGCGGCATAGACGAGCAGAAACGTGTTGAGAGCCTCGCTCACCGGCGCGCCCTTTCTCCCTCGCGGCCCGGCGCGTAGTTGCCCACGCGCCGCGAGCGCATTCAAGAGGCGGCGCGGCAGGCGCCCGCCGCGCGCGAGCCATGCGAAATCGGCATCGCACCTATTGCCGCCGCGGCGGGGCATTTTTCGACGGCGCGGATTTGGGCGGGCGGAATTGCAGGGCGCCGCGCGAATCGGCGGGCCGTTAGAAATTCTAAGACGGAATCGAAAGCGCGCGCGGGATGCGCGAAAAGGCCAATAAAACCGGGCCGAAAAAGGTTGGGCCCGGAGCCGAAGCCCCGGGCCCGACGCGCGTGAGGGAGGAGGACCGCGCGTTTTCTATGCAACCACTATAACGCTCGATTCGCGGAGGAATCTAGCGTCATCGCGACGCAAGCTTCGAAAGCTCAGGCCGCGACCGGCTTGCCGTACTTCTCGACGACCTTGGCGACGCGCGTCTGGATCGGCTCGACGGCTTCGTTCGCGGCCTTCACCGAGAGCTCGGCCATCTTGGTGGCGCCGGCGAACGCCATGTCGAACGCGGCGCGCGCGAAGCCGGTCTGCACTTCGAGCAGATCCTGCACCGACTTGATGCCCTGCAGCGCCTTCACGTTCGCGAAGCCCGCCGCGGCGGCCTTGGCGCCGTAAGCCGCGACCTCGTCGGCGAGCGCGTCGAAGCCCTTGGTGGCGACGGCGGCGCTGGCCATGCTGGCGTCGAGGCTCTCCTTGGCGAACGCCGTCGCCTCGTCGAACTTCGTCACCGCCTGCGGGAAGGTCTTCTCGACCTGCTCGCGCGTGAACGCCGTGCTCTTCTCGAAGCCCTTGAGCGCGGCGTCGCTGCCGGCCTTGTAGAGCTTCTCGGCCGTGTCCTTGCCGGCCTTGAACATCTTGAGCGCCGTCTCCTGGCTCGTCTTCACCGCCGCCTCGATCTGCTCGAGACCGGCGACCTTCGTGAAATCCTGCGCGATCATGGGCTCGTCTCCTGTCCGCGCCGCCGGGTCGCGGCGGCCGTTGGTTGTCAAATGGTGCGCTGCAACCGCTATGTTGCGCTGCAACATTGGCCAATATAGGGACGCGCCGCCGTCCGTCAAGGCAAAAATTGTGCGGCGCACAAACCGGCGCGCCAACCGCGGCTGCAATTTGTTCAATTGATTGAAAAATCAAGATATTTTTGAATCAGGCCTGCGACATTGCGTACTGGCGGCGGTGTCCCTTGGTTGGCGCCGGCCGGCCGCCGGGCCTTCACGCAGCCGCGAGATTCTCGCCGGCCAGTGCGCGGCGCACGAGCGCGCGGAACTTGTCGAGGCCGTACAGCGCGATGAAGGTGCCCATGCGCGGGCCCTGGCTCTGGCCGAGCAGAACCTCGTATTGCGCCTTGAACCAGTCGCGCAGGTTCGCGAAGCCGTGGCGCTTGCCGACTTCGTACACCGCGTTCTGGAGGTCCTCGGGCGTTGCGCCGGCCGGCACCGCGGCCAGCGCCAGCTCGAGATCGGCGAGCGCCGCGTGCTCCTGCTCGCTGGGCGCGCGATACTTCTTCGCCGGCTTCACGAAGTCGCGGTAATAGGCGAGCGCATGGCCGACGAGGCGGTCGAGGATCGGCATCGTCTCGGGCTTTGCGCCGGGGCGGTAGCTGGCGATGAAGCCCCACAGCACGTCCTTCGACTCGGCGTTCGCCACGCCGGCGAGGTTCAGCAGGATGCCGAACGTCAGCGGCAGCTCTGCCACCGGCGGCTTGCCGTCGTGGATGTGCCACGCCGGATTCTCGAGCCGCTTCGCCTCGTCCTCGCCCGCGAACGCGTCGAGGAAGCCGAGATATTCGTCCACCGCCTTCGGGATCACGTCGAAGAACAGGCGCTTCGCGCGGCGCGGCTGCTGGTACATGAACAGCGCCAGCGATTCGTGCGGCGCATAGTGCAGCCACTCCTCGACCGACAATCCGTTGCCCTTCGACTTCGAGATCTTCTCGCCGTTCTCGTCGAGGAACAGTTCGTAGGTGAAGCCTTCGGGCGGCCTGGCGCCGAGGATGCGGCAGATCTGGCTCGACAGCCGCACCGATTCGATGAGGTCCTTGCCCGACATCTCGTAGTCGACGCCGAGTGCCGCCCAGCGCATCGCCCAATCCGCCTTCCACTGCAGCTTGCAGTGGCCGCCGGTGACCTTCTGCTCGAAGCGGCCCTCGATCGCGTCCTCGAACACGATCGTGCCGGCCTCGGGCCTGACCTCGACCGCCGGGACCTCGAGCACTTGCGGGCGATTGTCGCGCACGCGGATCGGCAGGAACGGGCAATAGGTGGCGCGGCGCTCCGGCCCGAGCGTCGGCAGGATCACCTTGTTCACGTCGTCGATATGGCGCAGCAGTGCCAGCAGCGTCTCGTCGAAGCGGCCGCTCTTGTAGGCCTCGGTCGAGCTCACGAACTCGTATTCGAAGCCGAACTGGTCGAGAAAGCCGCGCAGCCGCGCGTTGTTGTGATGGCCGAAGCTCGGATATTCGCTCGAGAACGGATCGGGGATCGAGGTCAGCGGCGAGCCGAACGAGCGCCGCCCGTCGGGCGCCTTGTCGCCGATGTAGCGCGCCATCATCTCCTTGTTCGGCACGTTGTCGGGCACCTTCCTGAGCCCGTCCATGTCGTCCGAGAAGGCGAACAGGCGCGTCGGGATGTCGGGGCAGAGGCGCCGGAACGCCTGGCGCACCATCGTCGTGCGCACGACTTCGCCGAACGTGCCGATATGCGGCAGGCCCGAGGGGCCGTAGCCGGTCTCGAACAGCACGTAGCCTTTCGCCGGGGTTTTCCCGCCGATGCGCTCGACGATCTTGCGCGCCTCTTCGAAAGGCCAGGCGCGCGCCGCCTCGGCCAGTGCCCGTTCGCCGCTCATCGCATGTCCGCTGAATTCGCGCGCAAGCTAGGCGCCGCTGCCGGGCCAGTCAACGCGGCTGCCGGCCGCGCCACGCGAGCCACGCGAGCAGCAGGCCCGTTGCCACGGCGTAGAGCAGCGTCCAGGCGAGCAGCGCCTGCTGCCAGCCCGCGCGGCCGAGGCCGAACGCGTCGCGCGCGGCCAGATAGATCGGAAAGTTGCCGACGAAGTGCAGCGCCATCGCGCCGAGCAGCCCGGCCGGAAGCAGCGCCGGCCTGCGCGCCGCGGCGGCGACCGTGACGGCGACGAAGGCCGGGTGCCAGACGCACACCAGCACGCGCTCGAAGACGAAGCCGGCGAACGCCTCCGGCGGCAGCGCCGCGATCGCCGGCGCGCGCGCCACCTGCTCCGCGAGGAAGCCGATCTCGCCGAGGCCGAACCCGATGCCGAGCGCCAGCGCGATGCCCGCGGCGTTGTCGCGGCCGAGCCGGCGCCAGACGAACGGCAGCAGCAGCGGCCACAGCTTCGCCGGCTCCTCGGTGAGCGGCGCGTAGAGCATCGCGAGCAGCGCGTAAGCGCCGCGATCGGCGACCGCGCCGGCCAGCCAGCCGTCGAGCGGAGCGCGCAAATACTGGAACGCGGCCCAGCTCATCGGCAGTTCGAGCGCGAGCAGCAGCGCATAGAGCCAGCGCCGCTCCGGCTTCGCGAAAACAAGCCAGAGCGCGACCGCCGCCGCCAGCACGATCCCGGCGGCGGCGAGCGCGGCGGCGTACAGGCCCGGCATGGCGGCGGCGGGCCGGCGCGGACCCGGCTCAGCGCCCGGCGCGGGCCCAGGCGAAGTACAACTCGCGCGCCTTCGTCGCGACCGGGCCCACCGGAAGCGTGCGGCCCTCGACGCGGATGCAGGGCTTCACCTTGGCGTAATTGCCGGTCGAGAAGACCTCGTCGGCCGCCATCACCTCGGCGAAGGTGACGCGGCGTTCCTCGACCGTCAGGCCCGCCTCGCGCAACAGCTCGATCACGCGCTGGCGCGTGATGCCGTTGAGGAA
>ERZ761602.3913-NODE-3913-length-20092-cov-12.316115_pt1 | contig 20092 bp, 16 predicted proteins | sample MGYA00512165_ERZ761602 | MGnify/ENA primary metagenome ERZ761602 (study PRJEB28899, sample SAMN02445085) | bioreactor sludge metagenome | biome: EBPR sludge; isolation source: Thorneside wastewater treatment plant | place: Australia: Brisbane, Thorneside... | reverse complement strand
CCGTCCAGCGAATGCGCCGCGGCCGCGTTGTAAAGATACTTGGCGTTGCCGAGGCCGACGGCGTCAAGTTCTTTCGCGTTTCGGCCGTGCCGCCGGCGGCGGGCTGGGTTCAGGCGGATGCGGTTTTCGGCAAGTTCCGCCCTGCGGATGAGGAGCGATTTGTCGCGCTCATTCAGGCTTCCGGCGGCTTCGAACAGATCGAGCTCGCTGCGCATTTCCTAAAGCTCTATTCCGAATCGCGCTTCCGCCCGGCGGTGCTCCTGCTTTACGGCGACCTGCTCGAGGACGCCGCTTCACGGCTCAGCCGCGATGCCAACAACCGGCTCGACCGCCGCGAAATGGCCGCAACCGGAGCACCGGTCCACAGCTACTTTCTCAATTTCGTAAGCCTCGACCGCTACCGGCGGCTGGGCATTCGTTTTGTCTTCAATTCCTCAACGCGGCTGTTCCATTACGACGGCGATTCGTGGTCGGAGGTCGTCCGCAAACATGCGAACAGCCCCGAAGCACCCGAGGCAAAAAAGCGGCTTGAATTGCTGAAAGAGAAAATGGAAAGGACAGCGACGCGTTAAAGTGCGGCAGCGATCTCGGCCGCGACCCGGGCGTTCGATTCGAGCAAGGCGATGTTCGCCTTCATTGTCCGGCCCGAGCTTTTTGCGGCGAGTTCGCTAAGAAGGAACGGCGTTATCGCCTTACCGGTGATGCGTTTGGCCGTCGCTTCGGCGAGTGCGTCAGCGATCAAACGCTCGGCATCGGCCCGCGGTATCTCATCCGCCTCCGGCACCGGATTCACAACAAGCAACGCCTGCTGAAGCCCAAGCTCGCCTCTCGCCTCGGCGATCTTTGCTACGTCCGAAGCCTTTTCGAGCCGGACGTCAACCCCGAGCCCGCTCGAACGCGAAAAGAACGCCGGAAACTCGCTGCAGCGCCAGCCGATGACCGGTACGCCGTGTGTTTCAAGCCATTCGCGGGTTGCCGGGAGGTCGAGCACGGCCTTCGCCCCGGAGCAAACGACGATGATCGGATTCTCGGCAAGCTGCGGAAGGTCGGCAGAGATGTCCGGCAGCGAACCGCGATGAACACCGCCGATGCCGCCGGTCGAAAAGACGCGGATGCCGGCCTTGCGGGCGATGAAGGTGGTCGTGGCGACGGTCGTCGCGCAATCGAGTTTGCCGGCGATGGCGATCGGAAGGTCGCGGATCGAGGCCTTGCGGACGCTCTCCGAACGGGCCAGATGCTCGATCTCTTCGCGGCCGAGACCGGCCTTTATTCGCCCGCCAAGAACGGCGACGGTCGCCGGAATCGCACCGCCCTCGCGGACGATCGCCTCGAGCCTGAGCGCGGTCTCAATGTTCTGCGGATGCGGGAGTCCTTGCGCAATAACGGTCGATTCGAGCGCGACGATCGGGCGGTCGAAATGGACCGCACCGGAGACCTCATCGCTTAGATCGATCCTCATGCGAGTAGGCGGAAGCTACTTGACGAACTTGCCGATACGGTCGAGCCGCGGATGCGTCAGGCAGCCGAGCATATCGCCGTTCGATGCTCCGCGGTCGCACGACCAATAGACGAACATCGCCCGGCCGATGACCAGCTCACGCGGCACGAAGCCCCAAACGCGGCTGTCCTCGCTGTCGTCGCGGGCATCGCCCAGAACAAAGAAATTATTCGGCGGGACGACCATCTGCTTGCCTTCAACGCCGAAATCGTAACCCGCGGTCGGGAGCCGCCGCCCGGCACGAACGGCATCCATCGTCGCCTTGTTGTAATAAACGGTCCACTTCGCGTTCGGGTCTTTCTCCTCGAACTCCAGGGTCTCAAGGGCGGAAATGCCGTTCGGAGCATCGCCGATGACGCGATTTTCCGGGAGCGGCTCGCCATTGATGTAAACCCGATTGTTGCGAAACTCGACCGTCTCGCCCGGCAGGCCGATAACGCGCTTTACGTAATTGATCTGATACGCCTTGAGCGGCGGATTTGAGCCGCGATTGCGGTCCCTCTCCGGCCGCAGCCGGTTGCCGGGATACTTGAAAACGATGATGTCGCCGCGTTCGACGTCCCGCATCGGGAGAAACGGCAGCGGGTCGCCCGCCGGGTTGAAAATGAACTTGTTGACCAACAGATAATCGCCGACGAGAATGGTGTTCTGCATCGAGCCGGTCGGGACGGTCACCGCCTGCAGGATGAAGGTCATGCCGAATAGCGCCATCACAAGCGTCACCGTCAGCGACTCAAAATACTCGCGAAATAGCGACTTCGGCGGGCCGGTCGGCTTCTTTGCCGGTGCCTTTTCCTTCTCGTTTGCCTCGGCCGGTCTTACTTCCGGCGTCTCAATGCTCATAGATTGTTAACTTCCGTCCGGGTCTTTAGTTGCGGCGAGTGCCCTTTCCGCGGCCTCCATTTCGGCAGCTTTTTTGCTGCGGCCCTCGCCCTCGGCCGAGCCGCCCTGCCAGGCGACCTGCACGCGAAAGGTCCGGTCGTGCGGCGGCCCGTGCTCGGAGATCGTTCGGTACTCCGGAAGCGGCAGCCCTCTTCCCTGCAGCCGCTCCTGCAGGAGCGATTTGAAATCGACCGACGCCTGCGGGCTGGCCGCTGCGATCCGTTCGCCGAAAAGCCGGAGCGTTACCTCGCGTGCGGCCGTGAAGCCGCCATCAAGGAATACGGCTCCGACCACCGCCTCGAACGCATCCGAGAGGATCGCCGGTTTCCCGCGTCCGCCGGTGCGTTCCTCGGCCGGGCCGAGCAGCAAAAACTCGCCGAGCCCGAGCTCGCGTGCAATGCCCTCAAAGGCCTTTGCACTAACGAGCTGATGCTTCATCTGCGTCAGCTCACCCTCGTGCGAGTGCGGATGCCGCCGGTAAAGCTCCTCGGCGACCGCTAGCCCGAGCACAGCATCACCGAGAAATTCGAGCGTCTCGTAATCGTCGCTCGTCGTTCGCGTTTCGCGGCCGGCCTCGCGTTCGGTCGCTACCGAGCTGTGCGTCAAGGCGCGACTCAGCAGGGCGTTGTCCGCAAAACGATGTCCGATCTTTTCTTCGAGGTCCGCAATGCTCATCGGGGCCTCGTGATAGTTTAAGCGGTCGCCCTGCAAATACAAAACCGGACGCCCTTTGCTTGAAAGAGCGTCCGGCCGATCAATAGATGGCGTCGGAGGTGAATCCGAACCGAAGGGCAATTAGTTGCCCGAAGCGGTATCGGTCGAGGTCTCCGTAGCGGTCGGCGGTTCGACAACGACCGGGGTGACCTCTGAGGTCGGGTTCGGCATCGGCTTCTGGATCGTCGATGCGATGAACTCGTCAACGCCGGTTTCCTTGTCAAAGCGTACGTTGTAGAGCGTCTTCACGTTGTTGTAGAGCCCGTCACGATAAGCCTTGGTCGCTGCATCTGCCTTGGTATTCTTGTATGCACGCGCGTAGGCGTCCACACCCCGTTCGGCATAGGCCTTCAGCAGGCCTTCTTTGGCCGCGATCTCGGCATCCTTGGCGACCTTCTCTTCGTCGGTCGTCAGGGCGTTGCGGGCAACGATCATTGCCTTGACCTCTTCCGCAAGCTTCTGCACCTCGCCGAAGTAATAGTCGCCGATGGCTCCGTAAACGGCCGGGTTGGTCTTGCCGACCGGCATCTGCGTCAGTTCAAAGTAATCGGTCAGGCCGGCCTTCTTGTCACCCTGTCCGTAGAACTTAACGTAGGCCTTGGCATAGGTCAGGTCGGCGATGACCTGGTCCTTCGTGCCTTCAAATTCGAACACACCGAAAACATCCTGGCCGCCTTTTTTCTTGGTCGCCGGCGTTCCGCCGCGGAGCATTCCGAGGGCCTTATCGGCCATCATCAGAGAATCGGAATTGAAGGAGTTATTCTTCTTCGGCGGTGCAGCCTCAAAAAGTGCTGCCTGGCCGAGCGGGATGATCACATTCAGAATGCGCGGGTCGCCCGGAGCGATTGCCTGAATTTCCTTCGCTGCGGCAAACGCCTCGGTCCAGTTCTTGTTCTGGCCTCCGACGGCTGCGTCATACTTTTGGAAAAGCGGACGGAGCTTTTTATCAAGCTCATACTGCGCAACGTCCTTTTCCCACTGCGGGATCTGCGGCTTGAGCCAGGCGACGAAATCTTTGGCCGATTCGCAGTTACCGTATTTCTCAAGGTACTGCTTACCCGCTTCAACTGCCACATTCAGCGTTTCGAGCTTGCCGTAATTGGCTGTGACCTTCTCATAAAGAGCTCCCATCCCCTCAAAATCCTCGCAAGGATCCTGAGCGGATACTGTTGTGCTTCCGGCAACGAAAAATGCTGCCAGAAGTGCTGCAAAACCGACATATCTAAAGATCGTTTTCATTTGTGTTACTTCCTCCAAAACCTGCTTGTTACTAACCTATCGGAAACCGGAAAACGCTTGAGTCGGTTTCGCGTGTTGTCTGATGTATCGTACGGAAAAATAGTTGCAAGAAAACCAGGGCAAAATACTCGCCCGCCGGGAATAGCATACCGACCTGCCCGTAAAAAGCAGTGACCAATAATAATCATTTATTGCGGGAAATGATGTCAAGCGAGGGCGCGAAGATCTGGGCCGGCAAGCCACCCCCCCAGCCCTAATTTCGCACTACTCGCGGCCGCGGCTTTTCTTTCGAGGCGGTTTTCGGTTTGGCCTTCGGATCGGGCTTTTTAGCGGCCGACTTTGAGTTCGCGGCCGGCTTGCTGCCCTTGGCAGTTGCCTTTGTATTGGCCTTCTTCGCCGGAGTTTTTGCCGCCGGCTTTGAGCTGCTCTTTGCCGGGGCTTTCGCGTTGGCAGCGGGCTTTTTGGCCGGCGCCTTTGCATTCGCAGCCGGTTTCTTTGCGGGCGGTGTTTTCACTGCAGGCTTCTTTGCACTCGAGGCCGCCGGCTTTTTCGCCGGAGCGTTCTTTGCGGTAGCGGTTGTCTTAGCCTTTGCCGGAGCCGTCTTGGCGGCGGAGTTTGCAGTACGCGGAGCCGGCGTCCGTGCCGGTGCGTTCACGGGCCGCGAATCGGTCTTTTTAACTGCCGGAGCTGCGGGCTTCACCGGTGTGCGTACCGGGGCTGATGCCGCGGCGTCGCGGTTATATTCGATCACTACGGGCTCAAAGACCGGAGCGGACTGTGCCGTCCGGGTTACTCGCGGCGCTTCGGCGGCTCGCTGCTGCGAGGCTCCGGCAACAATGGTTCGCTGAGGAGCGGCCTCATCGGTCAATTCCTCGTCCTCATCCTCGTCGCGGTCATCGCCGGCACGCGCCGCGATCATCGCATCGCGAGGCTGGTTCGGCTGGCTCCGCAGGTTCCTTAAGGCAAGAAGCCTGACGGGGTCGCGTCGGATGCGGTTGCCGAGCGCATTGTAGATCTGGCTCGCGATGGCGGCTGAGATGCGTCCGCGGGCGGCCTGTCCGCGGGTGATGACGACCACGGCGTAATCCGGATCCTCGACCGGTGCGACAGAAGCGAAAAGCCCGACCCACGAGCCCTGCCCAATGCAGGAACCCGTCTTTCCGGCGACGCCGAGCGTCTGGTCCATTCCTCGTCGTGCGGTGCCGTATTCGGCGGCTCCCATCATTCCGGGAATGACGCCCTTGAGCGTTTGCTCCGGCAGGTCGGAGGTACCATTGATGCGTGCCCGCTGGCTTGTCCGCTGAATGCTTTCACGGGAAAGCCGCGGCGTTACCCGCTTGCCGCCATTGGCGATGGTCGTCACCATCACGGCGAGTTGGAGAGGCGTCACCTCAAAATCATCGGCGTGCGAATAGATGCGCGGATTGTTGTTGCCATAGGGCAGCTTGCCGGCGTATTCGCCCTCGGCATTGATGCCGGTCGGCTGGCCGAGCCCGAGCTGCTTTGCATAGTAGATGAGCTTATCGCTCCCGAGCCCGTTGCCGACGCGTTGAAAGTACGGGTTGTTCGAATAGGCAAGAGCGTCATCAAGGTCCATCTTGCCCGCTTCGCCAACGATGGCTCCGTCCTGCGTGATCTTGTTCTCGCCGATACCGGCAACGCCTGTTACGAGCTTGACCGTAGAGCACGGCTTGTAGCCTTTCTTGATCGCCCATTCCTGGTTGACCATGGTCACGACGCGGCCGGTCTTCGCCTCCATCACGACGATCGTTCCGGCGCGGTCGCCGAGTGCATCAACGGCGGCTTGGCGAATAGCGAGGTCCTCGCCCTGTGTGTTGTCGCGGGCGATGTTCTCGGCCGTTTCGGTCCGCAGGCCGCGCTCAAATGCCAATGCCCTTTCGCGGGCACGGCGAGCGGCCTCTTCGCGGCGACGCTGCTCGGCAAGTGCGGCCTGTCGGCGGGCCTCTTCAGCCTTTTTACGTGCCGCCTCTTTGCGCCGGTCGGCGGCGGTCATTTTCTTTGAGGGCTTGGCAGCGGCTTTTTTATCGCGGGCGGATGCGGTTCGGGATGATGTCGATTTTTTCGGGGCAGCCTTTTTAGTGGCCGCAGCCTTCTTAGGATCGGGCTTTGCCGCGGTCCGTTTCTTCGTTTGGCCGGCAGAGACACCGGCAAACGCAAAAACGGCGATCAAAAACAGTAAACCGGAACGGCGGCAAAAGGCGATCATGGAAAGGTTCATCCGTTACCTCAACGTGCAGGGCGTTAATTTTTTTTAATCTAAAGTTGGAGGCCAAGTCCCGCAAGGAAGAGCAAATGTTGTAAAGCGGAACTTTGCGAATCGACTGACTTTGAAGATAACATTCAAACCACGCTTGTGCAAGGACTTTTTTAAGCACTTGCTTATCTGAAGCAATAATGGGGTTTTTGAGTACATTTCGCGGCCGCTTGCTGCTCATTCTGGCACTGATGCTGGTCGCCACGCTCGGTGTGCAATATTACATCAATCTCTTGATGCAGCAGGAGAACACCGAGCTCCGCGAGCGGCAGGCGCAGGCATTGCTCGCCGGGCTCCAGCTTGGTGTATCGAGCCTGACGCGGCAGGACCGCATCCGCGACCTTGTCGATCAGCCCGGGCAAGCCTACCTGGATGAAAGTTCGCGGCAGCGGATACTCGACATTTTGGTCATCACCAACGAATGGCAGGTGCTCGACAGCCTGAGCGACGCATATCTGCCCGAAAGCGGCGAGGGCGATCAGGTGATCTATAAACGGCTCGGCGACCTGACGGACCTGCCGCCGCTGATGAACGGCGAACGGCTCGGCGAGGACCTTGAGCGTTTTCCGAACCGACGGACGGCCGAGAACAAGCTCCGGAATGACGAAGCCCACGCACTCCCGGTCGAGACCAGCGAAGGCCGCTGGTACATCATGGTCCTGCTCCGCAATGACCGTAACGAGGCGGCCGCCCGAGCGGCACAGCCGCTACTCGTTACGCTCGGCGTTCTTTCGATCTCAACGTTGATCACGTTCCTTCTCGTTTGGCGTTTCACGCGGCCGATCGCGAATTTGTCGGACGCTGCAAGGCGGGTTGCCGATGGCGACCTCGCGGTTCGCGTGCCGGACGAACACCGCGGCGATGAAATGGGCCGGCTGGCGATGCGGTTCAACGAGATGACCTCTGAGCTTGAGAAATCGAAGGAACTGGAAGAGCAGCTCCAGCAGGCGGAAAAGAGCGCCGTTATCGGCCGGCTCGGCTCGGCGATCGCCCACGAGATACGCAACCCGCTCAACTACATCAACCTGACGCTCGACCACCTTCGCTCGAAGTTTGCGCCCGAGGAAGAAGACCGGCAGAAGACGTTCAAAAAGCTGATAACGCAGGTAAAGGACGAGGTCGCGCGGATAAACCAGCAGATAACCGATTTTCTCAGCTATTCGCGGCCGGCGGTCGCTGATCTGAAACCGGTTGACGCACGAGTGATAGTTGAAGACTCGCTTCGGATCGTCGAAGGCACCGCGGAGGAGAACGGCATCAAGATCGCCGTTATCGAACACGAAAACGTGCCGCAGATCGCCGCCGATGCCGAGATGCTCCGGTCGGTTTTCAATAATCTTTTCATCAACGCAGTGCAGGCGATGGGGGCAAGCGGCGGCAACCTTACGGTCCGCATCGAGCCGGACGCGGAGCCCGGATTTGTCCGCATCGAGGTCGCCGACACGGGCAACGGCATCCCGGCCGAAAACCTCTCAAAGATATTTGAGCCCTATTTTTCGACCAAAGAAACGGGCACCGGGCTTGGCCTCGCCATCGCCCACAAAGCGATCGAAGCCCACAACGGAAGCATCGAGGTAGAATCGAAGGAAGGTGAAGGGACGACGTTTGTTGTCCGCTTACCGAAAGACGAAATTTAGCCACAGAGGTCACAGAGCTTTCATCTCAGAATTCTCTGTGCACTCGGTGGCATAAGCAATATATGGCAAGAAAATCTATCCTCGTCGTCGATGACGAGAAGAACCAACGCGAGATACTTGAGACCATCCTCTCGGGTGAGGGCTACGACGTAACGACGGCGAGTTCGGGCGAGGCGGCGATGAAGTTTGTCGAGTCACGCCGCTTCGACCTCGTCTTGACCGACCTCAAAATGACCGGAATGTCGGGCCTCGATCTGCTCAAAGAGCTGACGAATTTCGACCGCTCGATCATCGTCATTTTGCTTACGGCGCATGGCTCGGTCGATTCGGCCGTCGATGCGCTAAGGCTCGGTGCGTTCGACTATCTTCAAAAACCCTACGACAGCGACAAGCTGCTCGAAACCGTCTCGCGAGCACTCAACAAGCTCTCGGCGCTCGATACCGAGATCGTTTCTGTCTCGCCCGAGATGGACAAGGTAAAGAAGCTGATACTCAAGATCGCAAAGTCGAACTCGACCGTCCTCATCCGCGGCGAGAGCGGCACCGGCAAGGAGCTGATCGCGCGGGCGATCCACATTAACAGCCTCCGGGCGAGCAATACGTTTCAGGCGGTCAACTGTGCCGCCATCAACGAGAACCTGCTCGAATCGGAACTCTTCGGCCACGAGAAGGGCTCTTTTACAGGAGCTGTTGGCGAAAAGAAAGGGCTCTTTGAGATAGCCGACGGCGGCACGCTCTTCCTTGACGAGATCGGCGAGCTCGACATCGCCCTCCAGGCAAAACTCTTGCGTGCTTTGCAGGAACGCGAGATCCGCCGCGTCGGCGGGGTGAAAGAGATACCGGTCGATGTCCGCGTGCTCGCCGCAACGAACCGCGACCTTCTGAAGATGACGGAGGAGAACCGCTTCCGCGAAGATCTTTATTATCGGCTCAACGTGCTCTCGATAGAGATACCGCCGCTCCGCGAACGTCGATCGGACATCCCGGCACTGATGGAGTTTTTCATCAAAAAGCACACCCGCGGGACGGACCGCGAGATAAAGATCGAACCCGCGGCAAAGTCACTGCTTAACGATTACCATTACCCCGGTAATGTCCGCCAGCTTGAATCGGCGATAGAGCGGGCGATCCTGCTCTCGGAGAACGACACCATCACGCTCGACGACCTGCCGCCCGAGATGTCGGCCGGCAGCCGCCCTGCGGAGATCGGCGGCGACTCGAACTTCAAACTACCGCCCGAGGGCGTCAATTTCGAGGACGTCGAGCGAAGCCTGATCGAACAGGCAATGGAGCGGACCGACGGCAACATTACCAAATCCGCCAAGCTCCTCGGCCTTACCTTCCGAACTCTCCAATATCGGCTTGAGAAGTACGGAATAAAGAAGGACGAGAGCGAAGAGGCGGGTGAAGAGTGATGAATGGCGAGCTTTCCAACTGAATTCGAACAGGATCAGCAGGATAGACAAGATAATTTTGTGGACAATCCTGCCCATCCTGTCTATCCTGTTTGAAATATTGCCGGAGTGACACGCTATGGAATGGTTCTCGACACTAACGCTCGCTCTTGGGTCCGCATGGACCAGCGGGATAAATCTCTACGCGACCGTTTCCGTGCTCGGGCTGCTGCAGCGGCTCGGCGGTGTGAAGCTGCCGGGCGGGCTTGATGTGCTCGACAATTGGTGGATCATCGGCATCGCCGGCGGGCTCTACATCGTCGAGTTCTTTGCCGACAAGATTCCGTATGTGGATAGCGTTTGGGACGTTGTCCATACCTTTATTCGCGTTCCGGCGGGTGCGGTCGTCGCTTACGCGGCGGTCGCCGATATGGACCCGGCGATAGTCATTCCCGCAACGCTCATTGGCGGCGGCTTCGCCTTTGCTTCGCACGGCACAAAGGCGGCCGCACGGATGGGTGCCAACCTTTCGCCCGAGCCCGTCTCGAACATCGTGCTCTCGCTCGTCGAGGATGTGATCGCCTTTGTCGGCGCGTTCCTTTCTGTCTTTGCACCGGTCGTTATCGCCGTCGTGCTGGTCGTGTTCGCGATCGCCTTCTTCTGGTTCTTCCCGAAGATCTACCGGGCCATCCGAGCGCTCTTTCGCGGAGTGCGGGCATTTGTCCGCGGCGAATCTTTATCCGACGTTGCACGCAAGGCCGGCTAGTCTGGCCCGTTCTATTCACATAGTTCGTCTGAACTGATGGAGGAATAGAAATGAAAAGACTCTCTCTGGCCGCCCTTATTCTTGCTTCCCTTTTGTTCTCAGCCTGTGGTGCGAGCGAACGCTTTGGTAGTTTGGGCTCGCCGACCTCTGTAACGAGCGAACCTGAATATCAGAACGCTTCCGCAGCGAACACCTCGACCGAAAGCGCTCCCGACCAGCTCCGCAAAATGGGCGGCGGAGGCGGCGGTGGAAGAAATGAGCCCGCGACCGAAACGATCTCGGTCGATCAGGCATCCGCCTCGCAGCAAACTCCCGTTCCGGCCGACCGTAAGATAATCCGCAATGCCGAGCTCGATCTCGAATCCGAAGCTCCCGACGAAGCCCAGACCCGCATCACGGCGATCGCCGAGCAGATGGGCGGCTTTGTCGTCGAATCGCAGCAAAGCTCGAGCGACGTTCGTTCGTCCCGCCGCGACATCGTCTCGATGACCGTTCGCGTGCCTTCGGCAAAGTTTGGCGAAACGCTTGAAGCGATCCGGAATGCTTCGGGCCGCGTCGTCGTTGAGTCCGTGAAAGGGCAGGACGTAACGCAGGAGTTCATCGACATCGAGGCACGGCTCAAGGCCCAGCAAGCTCTCGAGGCTCAGTTCACCGAGATAATGAAGCGTGCCAATACGGTCGAAGACGCGCTCGAGGTTCAGCGGCAGCTTGCCGTCGTCCGCGGCGAGATCGAAAAGATCGAGGGCCGCAAGCGATTCCTTGAGAATCAATCAAGCCTCTCGACCATCAAGCTCCGCATCCGCACGCCGGCGGTCATCTCGGCGGGCGGCCCGGGCTTCTTCACTCGGCTGACGGATTCGATCAATACGGGCCTTGATTCCGCAGTTGATTTCGTTCTCGGCCTGATCACGGTCCTGATCGCCGCATTACCGTTTCTTTTGTTCATCTGCTTGCCCGCATACCTTATCTTTCGATACTTTTGGAGAAAGGCTCGGCGGCGGATGACCGCGGCGAAGATCATCGAAGAAGAACTCAAGGGCGAATGAATTGGGAAAAAGCATTTCAGGCGATGGCGGTCTTGCTGGCAGCGGCCGCCATTTATTTTTTCTGGTCCGGTAATACGGATTGGACGTTTGCCGCCGGTGTATTGGGTGCGGTCGCATTCTTTTTGAGCGTTCGGGTACAGGTCAAGGGACGCAACCGCGTCCGGGAAGCTGAACGCTTGGCCGCAGAAGCTGAAGATCAGTCGCCTGGCGAAGGAGACCATTGAGACTTCTGCCTCTGTCTTGACGCGTTCAAAGCTAGACACGGTTTCCGCATTTCAGCCACGGCCGCGTCTCAATGATTTATGGCAAAGATCGTCCTCGCAACCTTCGGCTCGCTCGGCGACCTTCACCCAAAGATAGCTCTCGGCATTGAACTCGAGCGTCGCGGCCACGATGTTACCATCGCCGCGATGGAGTTTTACCGTGAAAAGATCGGCCAGATCGGGCTCGGCTTTCACCCAATGGCGCCGCACCTTGACCCCAACGACGATTCGCTGGCAAAGGACCTGATGGACAACGACACGGGGTCGGAGATGATCGTTCGCGAGATCATAATGCCGAGCCTGCCGGCAATGTACGACGACCTTGTCGCGGCGACCGTCGGTGCCGACCTCGTCGTCTCGGGCGAGATAACTTACGCCATCAAGTCGCTGGTCGAGACGACCGATATCAAATGGGTCTCGACGACGCTTTCGCCGATCGCTTTCTTTTCCAATTATGACCCGCCGGTGCCGCCGCCGGCACCTTGGTTCGAGAATCTGCGCTTTCTCGGGCCCGCATTTCACCGCCTTGTTTTCTCTTTTGCCAAGCGGCAAACGCATGCCTGGCTCGCAGACTACCGGAAGTTTCGCCGCGGCCTCGGCCTTAGCGAAGACCACGACCCGATCTTTGCGGGCAAGTTTTCGCGAGATGCTCACCTTGCGATGTTCTCCCGCGTTCTGGGCGAGCCGCAGCCCGATTGGCCGCCGCAGACGCTGCAGACCGGCTTTTGCTTTTACGACGGGCAAGCCGATAGCGGCAAGATGCCCGAAGGCCTCGAAGACTTTCTCGATTCCGGCGAGCCGCCGATCGTTTTTACGCTTGGCTCGGCGGCTGTAATGGACCCGGGCGAGTTCTTTAACGAGAGCATTAAGGCCGCGAAAAAGCTGAAGCGGCGGGCGGTAATGCTATACGGCATTTTCAACGAACCGCCGGAGGGGCTGACGAACGACGTTGTTGGTTTTGACTACGCGCCATATTCGCGCATATTTCCGCGAGCGGCCTGCGTCGTCCATCAAGGCGGCGTCGGGACGACCGGGCAAGTGCTTCGTGCCGGAGTTCCGCACGTGATAATGCCCTACGGCCATGATCAGCCGGACAATGCAGCTCGGTGCCGCCGGGCCGGCGTCGCCGAGATCGTTCGGCGAGGCAGTTACACCGCGGACAATGCCGCGAAAACGATCGAACGGATACTCGCCGACTCGTCCTATCGGACAAAAGCCCGTGAACTAGCGGCCGTCGTTGCCGCTGAGGGCGGAACGGCTGCGGCCTGCGACCGCATCGAGAAAGTTTTAAACTCCGCATCGTAAACGCTAAGATTAAGTTTTAGCGTTATGCGAACACTCCGGGCAGAACAACTCAGCGTCAGATCGCCGATCGCGGCTTTCCTCGTGCTCTTTTTGGCACTCGCGGGAGCGTTTCCGCTTTTTGCGCAAGAGGCCGCGGTCGATCCGGACGAGATCGCTGCTAGATTCTCGCTTCCGCGGGTCACATCCGCCGAAGAGTTTGCCAAGGTCGCCCGGACGCTTCACCCCGAAACGCCCTATTCGCTTCCGCACGCGATGTTCTTCATCGACCGCAAGGAAGGCAACCGAATATACTACGCCGATTCGAACCGCTATCGCTTCCACAAGGATTTTCTGCTGGCGACGTATCTAGTCCCGCGTGGCGCGGACGTCTTTGGCCCGATCTATATCGATGAGGACCGTCGGTTCATCGTCGGGACGGTCGCGTTTCAGCGGACGGTCGATAAATACACATGGGAAATTTGGGAAGGCGATATGGCGACGGCCGAGCACCTGAAAACGGCGCACGAGGTCATCAACCGGACGTTCTTCACCGAGGTCGCCTATAAGCCAAACTCGACGCGGCAGGAAGAGCTTTCCGCCGGGCTCGGATTTCCGCGGGTGCTGCAGAGCGAGATCATCAAGAATCAGGAATACGTTGCCCTAAACCCCGGACGCGCTGTCGGTCGGATTCACGTGATCGAAAAGCTCGATGACACGGTCGAGATCGGCGACAACGAGATAGTCGTTCTCAAAGAGCTGCCGATGTCGCTGCCGCCCGTCCGCGGGATAATCGTCGCGAAGCCCTCGTCGCCGCTCTCTCACGTAAACATCCTCGCCAAGGGCTGGAACGTGCCGAACGTTTACATCAAGGACGCCGACAAGCTATTCAAGGACAAGCATTCGTTCGTCTGGGAGCTTGAGGCGACGATGACCGAATATAAGTTTCGCCCGGCGGATACCGAACTGCTGCGAACCGAATTTAAGTCGCCGGACCAGCAAATTCCTCCGGTCAACATGGAGGTGACAAAGCTTACGGGCCTCAAGGAAATGCGGCGGACGGACAGCGTTGCCTTCGGTGCGAAAGCTGCCAATCTCGGCGAAATATTCCACGCAAAAGTTCCCGGCATCACGGTCCCGGACGGCTTCTCGATCCCGTTCTACTGGTACGACAAATTCATGAAGGACAACGGCCTCGACAAGGTCGTTGACAAGCTGCTCGAGGATTACGATTTCATCCACAATCCGCGTTACCGAAGGGAAAAGCTCGAGGAACTTCGGACCGCTATCCAGAACGGCAAGTTTGACCCCGCTCTTCGACGGCAGGTGCTTGCGCGCTGGCGGACGCAGTTGCGTTATGCGCCGGTATTTGTCCGAAGCTCATCGAATGCCGAGGACCTGCCGAACTTCTCCGGTGCCGGGCTTTACTCAAGCGCGTTCAATATCCGAACGGCGGATCAGATGCTCGCCGGCATCAAGAAGGTCTGGGGCTCGCTCTGGAACGCCCGGGCTTATGAATCACGCACTCGCAATTACGTGAGCCAGGACGATGTCTATATGTCGGCGCTGATCCAGGTCGGTGTCGATATGGAAAAAGGCGGCGTGCTGATCACCAAAGACCCGTACAACAACGTGAAGGGCGATGCCGTTTATATCAGCTCTGTGTGCGGCCATAATTCGCGTGTAGTGAACAACAGCGGCATCCCGGAGCAGATTCTTTTCCTTGGCGAAACGAGCTCGATCTCGGTCGTCACGCTCTCCGATCAGGAGAACGCGCTTCGCTTTGATGCCCGCGGCGACCTGAAGCAGGTTGTCGATAAATGTGCCGGGCCCGGCGGCCGCGTTATCAGCGATGCCGAGGTCAAGCGGTTGGTCGATGCCGCAAAGCTAATAACCGTCGCGTTCGATTCGGTGCCGCAGGATATCGAATGGGGCATAATGCGCGGTAGAATATACGTAGTTCAAACACGGCCATACGCCGATTAAATTTAGCTGATTTTTTGGAGACGATTATGAGAAAGATCTCTTTGGCCATTATTGCAGGTTCGCTTTTCGCGGCTGGCTGTAATTCCGCCGGTGCGGACCGTGCCGCCGCGGACAACTCCGTAAATGCTCCGATGCGCTCCGAGCGGATGGAACCGACGACGCAGCATACCTTCGAGAATATGCCCGAAAAACCCGCCGGGCCCGTGAAGCCGACCGGAGGAAAATGGAGTGCCGCAGGTGACCCGATCGACACGACCGACTTTGACAAGGCGATCGCCGATGCGGAAAAGAACCTGAAGGCAAAGCCGGGCGACGCCGCCGCAAAAACGGCCGCCGTCGAGGCTTACTTCAAGCGCGGATTTGCCTTGACCGAGGCCCGGCAATACGCCTCGGCACTCGGCGACTACCGCCGGGCACTAAAGATCGACCCGAACCACGAGGAGTCGAAGAAATGGCAGCAGCAGATCATCGGCATCTACGAGATGATGAAGAAGGAATATCCGAAGCCGGGCGAAGAGCCGGCGCCGCTGCCCTTTAAGAAAGAAGGAGCTTGAGGGCCAAGGTAGAAAAGTGAAAGAGTGAAAAGGTGAAAAAGCGCTCGAGCACCGGGCGGTCCCGACTTGCGGATAAGATCCTTCAGAGTGCAACAACTGCCTTTTTCACTTTTTCACCCTCTGACATTTTCACCCTTTCACTTTTTCACTTTTTGACTTTTTGACGTTTTCACTTTTTCACCAGCATTCAATAAACTTTTAGATTCGAATTTACGATCTTATCTGACGAAACTTTTATGGCTATTTCAGCAAACGATATCAGGAAAGGAATGGTGATCCTCCATGAAGGAGCACCGGTCAAGGTGATGGACTTTCATCACCACACGCCCGGCAACTTGCGGGCAATGGTTCAGGCACGCCTTCGCAACCTGCTTACGGGCAATTCGTTCGAGTACCGCTTTCGGTCAAATGACTCGCTCGAACGCGTTATCCTCGAGCAGCACAAGATGGAGTATCTTTACTCTGACGGCTCGCACCACCACTTCATGAACCAGGAAAATTTTGAACAGGTGGCGCTTACGGAAGAGGAACTCGGCGATGCGGCCCAGTGGCTGATGCCGGGCCTGACCATCGAGGTCGAGTTCTACAACGGCACGCCGATCGGCGTACAGCTTCCGGCCTCGATGGAGCTGACCGTGACCGTGACCGAGCCGCAGCTCAAGGGAGCTACCGCTTCGAACTCGAACAAGCCCGCCACGCTTGAGAACGGCGTAACGCTGATGGTCCCGCCCTTTATCACCGAAGGTGAAAAGATCCGCGTAAACCCGACCGAAGCCCGGTATATGGAACGAGTTAAGTAGTTTAGGAAGTCGGGGAAGTCTAGGAAGTCTTGGAAGTCTTGGAAGTCTTGGAAGTCTAGAAGGTCGGGGAAGTCACGAGGGTCTGGAAGTAACGTGCTTTGTTCAAGATTTCAAAAACTCGCATTTTCAACCAGTAACCAGGCTGACAAGACTTCCTAGACTTTCCAGACTGACATGACTTCCTAGACCGTCCGCGGCAATGTACTTCATCTACAGCATCTTGCTCTCCGCTGCATTCGTGCTGATGCTGCCGCTGTTCCTCGTGCGGCGGGAGAAGTATGCCGCCGGGTTCAAGCAGCGGCTCGGCAGTTATCCCGAGTTCAGGCAAGACGGCCGGAAGGTCATTTGGCTTCACTGCGTCTCGGTCGGCGAGGCGAATGCCGCAAGGCCGCTGGTCGATGGACTGCTCAGCGAATTCCCCGGCCATCGAGTAGTGATCTCAACCACAACAAAGACCGGGCAGGAACTCGCGGGAAAGATCTTTGCGGGCAAGGCTGATGCGGTTTTCTATTTTCCTTTCGATTGGAAATTCTCTGTCCGGCGGGCGCTGAACCACTTCAAGCCTTCGGCCGTTTTGTTGATGGAGACCGAGATCTGGCCGCGGTTCATCCATGAAGCACAACTTGCCGGTGCGAAGGTCGTGATAGTCAACGGCCGGCTCTCGGAACGCTCGTTCGGCAGATACCAAAAGGTCCGCGGCTTCTTGAAACGCGTGCTTTCCAACATCGATCTTGCACTGATGCAGGGTGGCGACGACGCGAACCGCCTGATCTCGCTCGGGCTCGCCGCCGCAAAAGCGAAGGTGACCGGAAATATGAAATTTGACGTCGCCGATGGCCCGCGGGATGCGGAGATCGCCGCCGAGCTCAATGAGCGTTTTCGTTTCGATGACGGCCGGCCCGTTATCGCCGCCGCAAGCACTCACGACCCCGAAGAGCGTTGGGTGCTTGATGCTTTTTGCTCGATTCTCGCGGGCGAGGAGAAGATAAAGCCGCGACTCGTCATCGCACCGCGGCATCCCGAAAGATTCGGTGATGTTGCCCGGCTTCTTCGCGAATTTCGTGACGACGACGCCTGCGAATACAAGCGCTATCGCATCGCCCGCCGAAGCGACGCTCCAAGCGATGCGGACTCCGAAGCCGACATTATCTTGCTCGACTCGATCGGCGAGCTGCGTGCTCTCTACCAACTGACCACGATCGCTTTCGTCGGCGGTTCGCTCATACCGCACGGCGGCCAGAGCGTGCTCGAACCCGCGGCCGCCGGCAACGCCATTATCACCGGGCCGCATACATTCAACTTCATAGACGTGATGCGCGTTTTCCTTGAGAACAATGCCGTCATCCAGCTTCCCGAACAGACGAATGAGGCCATTCCCGACGACCTCTTTATGCATATCTCAGACCTGCTCGAAGAACCCGGGGAACGAGCCGAACTTGCCTGCAATGCCCAAGCCGTAATGGAAGCAAACCGCGGTGCGACCGCGAAGACCGTCGAACTTCTGAGGCATTTCCTGAACTGATAACTTTCAACTTGGAACTTTTAACTGTTCTATAAATGATCCTCATCTTCTACATCTTCGCCGCCTTGCTCGTCTGGTTCAGCTTTAAGTCGTTCCGCGGCGGGGTCGAGTATCTGCGTTTCTTTCGTGAGGAGCTGACGAAGCTGCCTTCGGGGTGGGAGCCGATGGTCACGATCATCGCCCCATGCAAGGGCGTTGATGAAGGAATGCTCGCGAACCTCGACGCTTTGCTTGGTCAGGACCTGCCCGAGTATGAGGTAGTGTTTGTCATTGACGACGCCGACGACGCCGCAGCGGGCATCATCGAACAAGCCTGGCAGGAGGCCGAGCGGCACGTAAAGCTCGTCGTCGCACCGAAAGCAGCCGCGTCAAGCCAGAAGGTCGAGAACCTTCGCGAAGGCGTTCTCCACGCCGACCCGAATAGCGATGTCTTCGTTTTTGTCGATTCCGATGCACGCCCCTCGCCCGGCTGGCTGCGTGCATTGATCGCACCGCTTCGCGATGAAACCATCGGGGCCGCGACCGGTTACCGCTGGTTCATCTCCGAAGAGCCGACGTTAGCCTCCGAACTTCGCTCCGCATGGAACGCCTCGATCGCCTCCGCTCTTGGCCCAAACGAGAAAAGCAACTTCACTTGGGGCGGCTCAATGGCCATCCGCCGAGACACATTTGACCGCATCGGGATGCGAGAGAAATGGCAGGGCACGCTTTCGGACGATTTTGCGGTCACTCGGGCGATGCGTGCCGCCGGCCTCCGCATCCGCTTCGTCCCGCAGGCGCTGGCCGCTTCGGTCGAGAGCTGCACCTTCCGCGAGCTTTTCGAATTCACCAACCGCCAGATGAAGATCACCCGGGTCTATATGCCGCAGCTTTGGCTGATGTCATTTTTCGGTTCGGGGCTTTTCAATCTCGTCATGGCCTCGGCGATCCTGATCGCCATTCTGAGCAAGGCCAACGGCGTTCCCGTCTGGGCGGCTCTAGCCACGCTCTTTCTTGTCTCATTCTTTTCCGTCGGCAAGGCCGTGCTTCGCCTCTACGCCGTCCGGCTCGCCCTGCCGCAGTTCGGGCCCGAGCTTCGCCGCCAGCGGTTCTCGCAGTACACGCTCTGGCTCTTTACGCCGGCGATCTTCTTTGCAAATTGCGTAGCCGCTCTGCTCTCGCGTGAGATCGTCTGGCGGGGAACCCGCTACCGGCTTGCCTCGCCCGAGCGGACCGAGGTCATGACCGAAGCGCAACGATAACAACCTTTCTGGCACGGTTCGCACCAAATGGTGGTATATTCCATTTGGTATCTATAACCTTTGCGTTCGAATCCCGTAATGAAACCTGCCATGCCCATTTTTCGCTTCTTTTTTGTGCTGGTGCTCTTCGCGGCCCCGGCGGCCTTTGCACAGAACAAACCGGCCGAATCCGCACCGGCTCCGTCTGCGCCGCCGATGGGCAAGGCTCCGATAATAATCATTCCCGGTATTACAGGGTCGGAGCTCAAAAACTCGAAGACGGACAAACTCGTCTGGTTCACCCGCGGCCGCGATAAGGACGATGATATTCGCCTGCCGATCTCGCCGGACCTTAAGAAGAACCGCGATTCGCTCGTCGCGGGAGACATCATCCGCGGCGTGCGGCTCCTTCGGTTCCTGCCCGAGGTCGAGATCTATAATCAACTTATCGAGTCGCTCGAGAAACGCGGCGGCTACCGCGAAGCAAAGTGGGACGACCCGAAGCCCGGCGACGACCAGGACACGTTCTACGTCTTCCCCTACGATTGGCGGATCGATAACGTAGAGACCGCCCGCAAACTGATCCGCGACGTTGAGCAGCTAAAGCGAAAGCTCGGCAAGCCCGACCTCAAATTCAATATCGTCGCCCACTCGATGGGCGGGCTCATCTCGCGTTATGCAGCGATGTACGGCGATGCGGAGCTCCGCAGCGGCACCGTCCGCCCGACCTGGGCCGGTGCGAAGCACCTCGACAAGATATTCCTCCTCGGCACGCCGAATGAAGGTTCGGTCCGGGCGCTCGATGCTCTGATCAACGGGCTTTCGATCATCAACGGCATCAACATCCCGTTCTTTCGCGACATCGACCGCTTTGATGTCTTCACGACCCAGTCGATCTATCAGCTTTTGCCGCATGACGGCAGCCTGATGGCCTATGACGAAGAGCTGAAGCCCATTGAACTCGATATTTTCGACCCGCAAACCTGGGAAGAATATGACTGGGCCATTTGGAAAG
>ERZ761602.3911-NODE-3911-length-20104-cov-10.332485_pt1 | contig 20104 bp, 17 predicted proteins | sample MGYA00512165_ERZ761602 | MGnify/ENA primary metagenome ERZ761602 (study PRJEB28899, sample SAMN02445085) | bioreactor sludge metagenome | biome: EBPR sludge; isolation source: Thorneside wastewater treatment plant | place: Australia: Brisbane, Thorneside... | reverse complement strand
TCCGAAACCGATCAGAGCGGCGACACAGGACCGTCAGCGCATCACGAGTTCCCAGTCACGCGCCCCAGCCCCCAGTCCCCAGCCCCGCCTCTCGAGTTCCCATTTTGTCCGTCCGCAGCGGGAACAGCGCCCGCTACTGATTGCTATCCACATCCGCCGCCGTGTCCTTGCCGCCCGGCGCCTTGTCCGAACCGAGCGAGATCACGGCGTAAGGCTGGCCACCCTCGCCCGGCACCTTGATGGTGTAGACGGTTCCCCACGGATCCTTGATCTGCGATTCGTTGAGATAGGGGCCACCCCAGTTCGCGGCATTGCCGGGGCGCGTCACCAGGTCCTCGATCTTGCTGGGCAGCGTGCCGGAATCGAGGTAGTACTGATCGACCGCCGTGGCCACCTTGCGCACGCCTGCCTGCGCGGCCTTGACGTCGGCCTTGCCCTTGCTGGTGAAGATGTTGGTCGCCAGCATGGTGGCAATGAAAGCGATGATGCCGAGCACCAGCAGCATCTCGATCAGCGAGAAACCTTGTTGATGAGCGAAGACGCGTCGGCGACCGCAGACAAGGCGATCCGTCGATTTCGCGCTTTTCCCGCGGTTGCGCCCGGCAACCGCATCCACCACCGCCACCACCCGCGCCCGCAACCCATCCAGACTGAAAATCGCCATTTGCTGATTCATACGCATTCCTCGTCAAGCCACCAGTTCATTCAAACTCAGGATCGCGGTCACCATCGAAATGACGATGACGGCGATGAAACCCGCCAGCAGGATGGTCATCACCGGCACGAAGGCCGCCATCAGCCGGTCGATCGTGGTTCGCACCTCGCGGTCGTAGGTGTCGGCGGCGCGCAGCAGCATCTCGTCGAGCTGACCGGTTTCCTCGCCTACCGCGATCATTTGCAGCGCCATGCGCGGGAAACGCTTGCCGGCCGCCAGCGCGTGCGCCAGCCCACCGCCGGTCTTGACGTCCTTGGTAGCTGTATCGACCTGCTCTCCGAGCGCCGAGTTCCCGAGCACATTCTTGGCGATCGACATCGCCGACAGCAGCGGCACGCCATTCTTGAGCAAGGTACCCGCGGTGCGTGCGAACCGCGCGGTGTCGATCTTGGTCAACAGATCGCCGATCCACTTGAGGTCGAGCAGCCGCGTATCCCATACCAGGCGGGTCACCGGATCGCTGAACTGGCGCTGGAAAAAGATCACGACGCCGGCCACCGCGAGCAGCATCGCCCACCAGCCGTAACGCAGCGCATTGGCGAAGGCGAGCACGATCTGCGTCAGGATCGGCAGTTCGCCGCCGAGCTGCTCGAACAGCGGCATGAAGTTCGGGATCACGAACACCAGCAGGAAGATCAGCGCGCCGCCGGCCAGCAGCATAAGGATGATCGGGTAGATCATCGCCGAAACCACGCTCGACTTGAGTTCCTGGTTGCGTTCCAGATACTGCGCCAGGCGCGTCAGCGTGTGATCGAGCGTGCCGCCCATCTCGCCGGCGCGCACCATGTTGACGAACAACCGCGAGAACACGCCGTGCTGGCGTTCGAGCGCCTCCGACAGCGACACGCCACCGCGCACTTCATCGCGGACGCGGTCGACCAGTCGCTTCAGACGCGGCGACTCGGCGAGTTCGGCGAGCACCAACAAGGAGCGGTCGAGCGGCAGCCCGGCGCCGACCAGCGTCGCCAGTTGCTGCGTGAAGTTGGCCACATCCTGCTGCGACACACCGGTCGACCGGAACAACGACCCCAGTCCAGCGCCGCCAGCCTGATCCGCAGGCACCGCCTCCAGCGGCAGGTTGCCCTGCTCATGCAGCTTGGCAACCACTTCGTCGGTGCTGCCGGCATCCATCAATCCCTGCAGGACTTCACCGTTGGGGGCGACGGCTTTGAAGCGGAATGAGGGCATCAGCGCGCCTCCGGCGCATGGAAAAAGGAAAAAGGAAAAAGGAAAAGGGGAAAGCACGCTCGCCGCAGCTTCGGTGCTGCCGCGAAGATTGCTCTTGATTTTCCTTTTTCCATTTTCCTTTTCCCTTTTTCCACCGCTCGCATCAACACATCAGGAAACACGACCAAATCACGTCTCCTGACACACCCTGAGCACTTCCTCGATCGTGGTGAGCCCAGCCAGGGCCTTGGCGATGCCGTCTTCGTACATGGTGCGCATGCCTTCCTCGCGCGCCAGTGTCTCGATCTTGCCGTGATCGGCGTGTTGCATCACCAGGCGCCGGATCGGATCGGTCATGACCAGGAACTCCATGATCGTGGTGCGGCCGAGGTAACCGGTGGCGCTGCGCTCCGATGGCACCGGCTTGTGCAGGTAGATCGGATCGTGGCGGGTGAACTGGCGCAGCTTGTGGTCGGCGACCACTTCCGGCAGCGCCATGTAGCGCTGGCTGGATTCGCGATCGAGGCGGCGCACCAGTCGCTGGGCGAGCACGCCGTTGACGGTGGAGCACATCAGGTAGTCATCGACGCCCATGTCCAGCAGTCGGGTCACGGCGCCGGCGGCGTTGTTGGTATGCAGCGTGGACAGCACCAGGTGGCCGGTGAGCGCCGACTGGATCGCGATTTTTGCGGTTTCCAGGTCGCGCATTTCGCCGATCATGATGACGTCCGGGTCCTGGCGCACGATCGAGCGCAGCGCGCCGGCGAAGTCGAGGCCGATCTGCGGCTTGACCTGGATCTGATTGACGCCCTCGAGCTGGTATTCGACCGGATCCTCGACGGTGATGATCTTGACTTCGGGCGTGTTGATCCGGCTCAGCGCCGTGTACAACGTGGTGGTCTTGCCGGAGCCGGTGGGGCCGGTGACCAGCAGAATGCCGTGCGGCATTTCCAGCACGTTGAGGAACTTCTGCAGGAAATCGTCGGTGAAGCCGAGCGCCTTGAAGTCCAGCACCACGCTCTCGCGGTCGAGGATACGCATGACCACGCTTTCGCCGTAGCTGGTCGGCACCGTGGACACGCGCAGGTCGAGCTCCTTGCCCTGCACGCGCAGCATGATGCGGCCGTCCTGCGGCAGCCGACGCTCGGCGATGTTGAGCTTGGCCATGATCTTGATGCGGCTGATCACCGCCGCCGTGGAACTGGCCGGCGGAGATTCCACTTCCTGCAACACGCCGTCGATGCGGTAGCGCACCTTCAGCCGGTTCTCGAACGGCTCGATGTGGATGTCCGACGCGCGCTGCTCGACCGCCCGCTGCATGACCAGGTTGACCAGGCGGATCACCGGCGCCTCGGACGCGAGGTCGCGCAAGTGCTCGACATCATCCTCGCCGCCGCCGTCCTCGCCCGACAGATTCTCGACGATGGCGCCCATCGCCGAACGACCCTGACCGTAATAGCGCTCGATCAGGTCGTCGATCTCGCTGCGCAGTCCGACCGATGATTCGACCTGCTTTCCGGTCGCCAGCGCCACCGCGTCGTGCGCGTACTGGTCTTGCGGATCGGCCACCAGCAGGGTGACGCTCTGCTCCGTCTCGGCGATCGGAACCACATGGAACTGTTTGAGGAACCGCACCGACAGCTGCACGCCGGCGGGTGGCACTTCCGGGGCGTCCTTGGCGCTGACCAGCGGCCGCGACAACAGCTCGCTCAGGGCTTCGGCGACGTCGCGCTCCGAGGCCAGGCCCAGCCGCGTCAGCAGCGAAACCAGTCCGACATCGTCCTGTTCTTCGAACACGCGGCGCGCGCGCGCCAGATCGGTTTCCTTCAGGCGCCCCTTGCGCAACAGGAACTGGCAGATGCGCTCGTCGAGCTGATCGGCATCGAGTGGCGCCGCGACGCTGGGCGCGACCGCAACCGGGGTCGCGTCGTCGGCGGTTTCAGGGATGGCATTCATGCGCAAGGCGCCTCAATTCAATCGCTGCGAGTATGGATCAGGACTTCCGGAAGGGCCCGCCGGTTCCGATCGCCACGAGTATGGATCAGGACTTCGCGTCCGGCCCAGGGCTTCCGATCTCCGGCAATTCGCTGCCTTCGATGGTCACCAGACTGCGGATGAAGGCCTGATTGAAGGCTACCCAAAGGATCACCGGCATGATCGCGGGTAGCACCAGGTAGCCGAACTGGTAACAGAAGGCGATCACGTCGACGGAAACCCCGGCGTCGGCAATCGCCCGGGCGCCGACCTCGCCAGTGCGCAGCGCGACGTTCTTCAGCACGTCGAATACGGTGCCGAAGGTCTGCACCAGCATCAGCACCAGCGATCCCAGCCCGATCTGCCAGGCCCGTTGCCACCCGCGCAACGGCGTGGCCATCACCAGGCCCGCGAGCACCGGAATGCAGTAGCCGTAGATCATCGGGTTGACCTCGACCAGCGCCACGCCGGCGCGGCCGTCCTGCAGCACCGGCAGGGTGGTCACCAGCGTCAACAGGCGGCCAGTCTGTTCGATCGTCTCGAAAGTGCCCGGCATGATGCTCTGCAATGCAGAAAACGCCAGCGATGCAATCGGCATCACGAACACCTGGGCGAAGTAGAACCAGACGAAGAACGACAGCGGCAGCCACAGCACCGCGAGGAACAACAGGGATTTCAGGGGACCGAACATGTCTGGAGGGGCAAGTGGTGAGTAGTGTGGACGGGCAAGGGGTGCAGGGTTAAGGGTTAAGGGTTAAGGGTGAAAAGTAAAAGGTGAAACGTCAATTGAAGCAGAGGCCGTTTCACGTTTCACGTTTCACGTTTCACGTTTCACATTTCACCGCTCCGCTTCACCCGACGAACAGCCGCGCATTGCGGAACACCCGCAGCCACGGCGAGTCCTCGCCGCCACCCGGCGCCCAGCTCATCTGTACGCGACGGAACACGCGCTCCGGATGCGGCATCAGGATCAGTACGCGACCATCGTCGGTGGTGAAACCGGTGAGTCCATCGGGCGAACCGTTCGGATTCGCCGGATAAGTGTGCGCCGGACGACCGTCGCTTTCGATGAACCGCAATGCCGGGCGCGCGCTCGCCGGCATCGGCTGGCCACCCCAATCGGCGCGTCCCTCGCCGTGGGAGACCACCAGCGGCAGGCGCGAACCGGCCATGCCGGCGAGCAGCACGCTCGGCGATTCGAGGATTTCCACCTGCACCAGCCGCGCTTCGTACTGCTCGGAATGGTTGCGCAGGAAACGCGGCCAGCCTGCGGCGCCCGGCACCATATCCTTGAGGCCGCTCATCATCTGGCAGCCATTGCAGACCCCCAATGTGAATGTTGCGGGGTCCGCGAAAAACGCGCGGAACTGCGCCGCCAGTTCGGGATGATGGCCGATGCCCTTGGCCCAGCCCTGGCCGGCGCCGAGCACGTCGCCGTAGGAAAACCCGCCGCATACCGCCAGTCCGCGAAAATCGGCCAGACGCCGACGGCCGCTCTCGAGGTCGCTGACATGCATGTCGATCGCCTCGAAGCCGGCGCGATCGAAGGCGGCCGCCATCTCCAACTGGCCGTTGACGCCCTGCTCGCGCAAGATCGCGATGCGCGGACGTGCGCCGCTGGCGATGAACGGCGCGGCAATGTCGGCGTCGACATCGAAACTCGGCGCCAGCAGCAAACCCGGCGCGGCGTAGTCGCGCAGCCGCTGGAATTCCTGGTCGGCGCTGACCGGATTGTCGCGGCCGCGCTGGATGCGCCACGAGGTCTCGCCCCAGGCTGCGATCAGTTCGCCCATGTCGGCGTCGAGAACAACTTGCGCTGCTTCGGCACCTTCGGACTGGCCGGCAAATGCCTTGGTGGGTCCAGACTTGTCTGGACGCTCTCCAGTCACTGTGACCAACAACCGTCCATCCCCTCGCGCCGCGCCAATGCGTCGCAGCGACGCCGTCACGCCGGCAGACGCGGCCGACGCAAGCAGGGCATCGACGTCGTCATCGTCGACCTCGACCAACACACCCAGCTCTTCGTTGAACAACTCCCTCAGCACCTGCTCTTTTTGTAGAGCGGAGCTTGCTCCGCTGCTCTCCCGACCAATCTCCAGTTCCAGCCCAAGCCGCGCCGCAAACGCCATCTCCAGCACCGCCACAATCAATCCGCCATCGCTGCGGTCGTGCCAGGCGAGGATGCGCCCGCTGCGCTTTTCCGTCGCCAGCCATTCGAGCGCGCAGCGGAAGGCCGACGCATCGTCGAGGTCGGGGGCGACGTCGCCGAGCACGCCGTGCACCTGGGCCAGGCAACTGCCACCGAGGCGCGGTTGCCGCGCGCCGAGATCGAGCAACCAGATCGAACTGCCGCCGGTGCGACGCTTGAGTTCCGGCGTCAGGGTAACGCGCACGTCGGCGAGGCGCGCGAAGGCGCTGACGATCAACGATACCGGCGCACGCGTGCGGCATTCGCTGCCATCGCCGGCCAACCATTGCGCCCGCATCGACATCGAATCCTTGCCCACCGGTATCGACAAGCCAAGCGCCGGGCACAGTTCGCGACCCACGGCCTCGACTGCGGCATACAGGGCACCATCCATGTCCGGGTCGCCCACGGCCGCCATCCAGTTGGCCGACAGCTTGACCTCCTCCAGGCGTTCGACCGGCGCCGCCCACAGGTTGGTCAGCGCCTCGCCGACCGCCATGCGTGCCGCAGCACGGGCGTTGAGCAGCGCCAGCGGCGTGCGCTCGCCCATTGCCATGGCCTCGCCGGTGTAGCCGGAAAAGTCCGCCAGGGTCACTGCGACATCGGCCACCGGCGTCTGCCACGCACCGACCATCGGATCGCGGTGGCTGAGGCCTCCGACTGTGCGGTCGCCGATGGTGATCAGGAACTGCTTGCTGGCGACTGCCGGAAAACGCAACACGCGCAGCAGGGCGTCGTTGAGGTCGATCGAGGCCAGGTCCAGCGGCGCGCCGGGTTGCGGCTGGTGCATGCGGCCTTCGCGCTGCATTTTCGGCGCCTTGCCGAAAAGCACGTCCATCGGCAGGTCGATCACCCGCGTCGAACCCAGCGTCACTTTCAAGTGCTGCTCGGCGGTCGCGCGACCGACGGCGGCGTACAAGCAGCGTTCGCGCTGCGCCAGCGCCGCGAAGCGCGACAGATCCTCGGCGCGCACGCCGAGCACGTAACGCTCCTGCGCCTCATTGCACCAGATCTGCATCGGGCTCATGCCCGGATCGTCGTTGAGCACCGCGCCGAGGTCGATTTCGCCACCGACTTCGCTGTCGTGGAGCAGTTCCGGGATCGCGTTGGACAATCCACCGGCACCCACGTCGTGAATGCTGACGATCGGATTGGCCACGCCAAGCGCGATGCAGCGGTCGATCACCTCCTGGCAGCGGCGCTCCATTTCGGCGTTATCGCGCTGCACCGAGGCGAAATCGCGCGCGGCGCTGCCGACACCGCTGGCCTGCGACGAAGCGGCGCCGCCACCGAGACCGATCAGCATGGCCGGTCCCCCGAGCACGATGACCACATCGCCCGCCTGCAGCAGGCGCTTTTCGACATCGTCGGCGCGCACGCTGCCGAGGCCGCCGGCGATCATGATCGGCTTGTCGTAGGCGTATCCGCTGCCGCCGCCGTGCGGAAAATGCTCGAAGGTGCGGAAGTAGCCGCCGAGCGCCGGACGCCCGAACTCATTGTTGAAGGCCGCGGCGCCGATCGGGCCTTCGGTCATGATGCGCAGCGGACTGGCCAGGTGCGCCGGCAGCGGGCGCGTCGCCTCCCACGGCTGCGCCGCGTCGGCGAAACGCAGGTGCGACACGGTGAATCCGGTCAGTCCTGCCTTCGGGCGCGCACCACGTCCGGTGGCGCCCTCGTCGCGAATTTCGCCACCGGCGCCAGTCGCAGCACCGGCATAGGGTGCGATTGCGGTCGGGTGATTGTGGGTTTCGACCTTGATGCACAAATGGATCGGCTCGACGTGGGCACGGTAACGCCCCAAGCCGTCGGCAAGGAATCGTGCACCGACGTGTCCCTCGAGCACCGCGGCATTGTCCTTGTACGCCACCAGCGTGCCCTGCGGCGTGCGTGCATGGGTGTTGCGGATATGGCCGAACAGGCTGGATACCTGCGGCTGCCCGTCGAGGGTCCAACTGGCGTTGAACACCTTGTGCCGGCAGTGCTCGGAGTTGGCCTGGGCGAACATCATCAGTTCGGCGTCGGTCGCGGCACGTCCGAGTTCGGCAAAGCGTGCGGCCAGATAGGCGATTTCATCGTCGCTGAGCGCCATCCCCAGACGCCGGTTGGCTTCCGCCAGGCTGGCCGCATCGCTGGCCAGATACTGCAGCGGCGCCGGAGCCGGCCGCCGATGCAGGCCGGGGAATTCGGACGGCACCCTGAGCACGCTTTGCGTCATCGGATCGTGCAGCAGCGCTTCGATCCGCTCCAGCGCCGCTGCGTCTGCGGGAAGCGACACAAAGGCGTAGTGCAACAGGCGCTCGACACGCTCGACGGCCAGGCCACAGCGATGCAGGATATCGGTGGCCTTGCTCGACCACGGCGAACGAGTGCCCAGCCGCGGCGCAATCCAGCGCGATGGCAATCCCGGATCAACCGCGGCAGAGCCGCTCCACTGCAGCACCTCGGCCAGGCGCGCGTCGTCGACGCCGGCGGCGGCCCCGAACACGACGAACACCTCAGTGACGCTGGCCAGACGCGCCGACAACGGCGCCAGGCGCCGATTCAGGTCGTCAAGTCGGAACGCGGACAGGGCCGGAGCCCCGGGAATCGAGCGGATCGGCATCGGGGCTCATACCACCAAGGTTGCGGCGGGCGAATCATACGGCCGGGGCGGCAGCGCGCGGGTGCCCGCGCTGCCGCCCGGCCAAAGCTCACTTGCTCTTGTCGGCGACTGGCGCGGCATTGGCCTGCATGGCCATCAGGCGCTGTTCCAACTGGTCCGGAGTGACATAACCGGGCGCCACGCTGCCATCCGGGAATACCAGCGTCGGCGTACCGGTCACACCCATCTGCTGGCCGAGATTGTATTGCGCCTCGATCGGATTGATACAGGTTGCGTTGCCCGGATCCTCACCCGCCTTGGCCTTGGTGAGTGCGTCCTGCTGGTCCTTGGCGCACCAGGAGGCGACCGCCTTGCGGTAGGACTCGGAACCAACACCAGCCCGCGGAAACATCATGTACTCGATCTGGATGCCGCGATCGTTGTACTCGGCCATGTGTTTGTGCAGTTCGCGGCAATAACCGCAATCGATGTCGGTGAACACGGCCACCTGATGCTTGACGTCGCCCTTGGGCTTGAAAACGATGCGCTGGCTCACCGGCGCGTTGGCCAGAAGGTCGCGACGCAGCTCGGACCGGCGCTGTTCGGTCAGGTCGATCTTGCCGGGAATGTCCATGATCATGCCCTGGACCAGATACCGGCCATCGGCGCTGACGTAAACGACCTGGCCGGACAGGGTCACTTCGTACAGCCCGGCGATGGGTGCCGGGCGAATCTTGTCGACACGAATCTCGGCATTCAACGTTTTCAGCGATGCGGCGATCACGTCCTCGGGCTTGTCCTGTGCCGCAAGCCCGGTGCTGACGAACAAGCCGAACGCGGCCACCCAGTACCCATTGCGCATCGTTTTCTCCTCGTTGGCGGGCGACCGGTTGAGCGGTCGAAGGCCCACTGACCGCCGCTGGAGAGGAAAGTTCCGGACCGCTTGCGCAATCGATCGAATCAGGATCCGGTCGATGCCGTCGGCGTCATCACCTGAATCAACACCGCGGCAAAGTGGCAGACGCTCCCGGCCAGCACGAAGGCGTGCCAGATGGCGTGGGCATAAGGCAGTCGACGACTCATGTAAAAGATCGTACCCAACGTGTAGGCGATGCCGCCGGCCATCAACCATGCAAAGGCGCCCTGCGGCAGAGACTTCATCAGCGGCTCGATCGCGATGATCACCAACCAGCCCATGGCCAGGTAGATCCCGGTGGACAACCAGCGAAAGCGGCCGGTGTAGTACAACTTGAAGATGATGCCGGCGACCGCCAGGCCCCAGATCAAGCCGAACAGGGTCCAGCCCCACGGTCCGCGCAGGCTGGTCAGCGTGAATGGCGTGTAGGTCCCGGCGATCAGCACGTAGATCATGCAGTGATCGAACACCTTCAGCCGCGACTTGGTCGGCTCGTGGCTGACCGCGTGGTAGAGCGTCGACGCCAGGTACAACAACAGCAGCGAGGCGCCGTAGACCGACGCACCGATGACCGCCCAGCGGTCTCCGTAAATCGACGCCAGCGTGATCAGCACCGCGCCCGCCGCCAGCGCCACTACCGCGCCCACGCCATGGGTGAGCGCATTCAGCAGTTCTTCCAGGTGCGAGCCGTGCAACGGTGGGTTCATCAAGCGGCCTTGTGGTCGTGGCGACATCAGCGTGCGCCAGAGAGGGTTGAGAGGTCAAATGGAAAGGGGCACGAGGGCACGAGGGCACGAGGGCACGAGGGCACGAGGGCACGGAAAGGCTCGCGCAGTGCGCGCCTTTGGTGGGTCCAGACTTGTCTGGACGCTGTTCTTTCCGGACGTGGCATAGGGCCGGAAGGCTCGAATCTCCCCGCAGTTACGATCAGCTATCGGGCCCTGGCATCACGCAGCACGGACTGGTACCGCGCGCATTGTCTGCGCCTCCGAGGGCGCACAGAAGCGTCCAGACAAGTCTGGACCCACAAAAAGCCGGCTCGCTGCGAGCCTTTCCCATTCCCCATGCCCCGTGCCCCATGCCCGTGCCCCGTGCCCCATCAGCAATACATGCCACCCTCATTGCCCGTAGACTCTCGCCCCCCTGACATGGATGTATCGATGGCATGCAACGCATCGAAGGTGATTTCTCCCGACCGGCCGGGCGCATCGCGCTGCTGGCGTCGCGATTCAACGACCTGGTGGTCAGCCGACTCGTCGATGGTGCACGAGACGCCCTGCTGCGCCATGGCATCGATGACGATGACCTCAGCCTGATCCGCGTTCCCGGCGCATTCGAACTGCCGCTGACGGCGGACAAACTGGCGGCGAGCGGCCGCTATGTGGCCATCGTGGCGCTTGGTTGCGTGATTCGCGGCGATACCGCGCATTTCGACTATGTCGCCGGCGGTGCCGCCAACGGCCTGATGCAAGTGGCGCTCGATCACGGCCTGCCGGTCGGCTTTGGCGTGCTCACCACCGACAGCATGGAACAGGCGCTCGATCGTGCCGGCGGCAAAGCCGGCAACAAGGGCGCCGACGCCGCCATGGCCATCATCGAGCAACTCAATCTGCTGGTTCAGCTGGAGTCGCAGGCATGAAGCCGAGCAAGCCGTTCCCCGAGCGCGCCCGTGCGCGACGTCGCGCGCTGCAGGCGCTTTACCAATGGCAGATCGGTGGCGGCTCGATGAACCGGATCATCGAGCAGTTCAACGAAGAGCAGGACATGGCGATCGCCGATGGCGCCTACTTTTCGGAACTGCTGCTCGGCGTGGAAGCGCATCTGGCGGAACTGGATGCGGCGATCACGCCATTCGCAGACCGTCGCATCGACGAAATCGACGCCATCGAACGTGCGACCTTGCGCCTGGCCGCGTTCGAACTGCTGCATCGGCTCGACGTGCCCTACCGGGTGGTGCTGAACGAGGCGATCGAGCTCGCCCGCGACTTCGGCGCCGAGGGCGGCCACACCTACGTCAACGGCGTGCTCGACAAACTGGCGCGGCGTGCACGCAGCGCAGAGTTGCAGGGGCGTTGACTCCCCGCCAACCGGCGGGTCCCGGCAGCACCGGCCTGAGCGCTTGTCGTTGCGACGGACAGTCGGCGAACTTGCGAGCGGTTTTTTGTCCGCAAAGGACGCAAAAAACGCAAAGAGAGCGATGAGTTTGGTGGACGGCGTCTGCCCGCAGCCACACATGGTCCAGTGCCCTTGCTTTCCTTTGCGTCCTTTGCGTCCTTTGCGGACAATGCTGTTGCAGCCCTCTGCGAGATTCCCGATGCAAGCGCCCATGCGTGAATTCGCCTTCATCGACGCCCTGCGCGCCCGCGTGCCAGCGCATGCGGGCGTTGTCCGCGGCATCGGCGACGACGCTGCGATAGTGCGTTTCGCGCCGGGCGAGGAGTGCGTGATCACCACCGACACGCTGGTCGCCGGCGTGCATTTCCCGCTGGATGCGGCGGCGGCGGATATCGGCTACAAGACTGCCGCGGTCAACCTGAGCGATCTTGCAGCGATGGGCGCGACGCCGCGCTATTGCACGCTGGCGTTGACCATGCCCAGCCTCGATCCAGGCTTTGTCGAGCCACTGCTGACCGGACTGTTGGCGCTATTGAAGGCGCACGGCGTGGCGCTGGTCGGCGGCGACACCACGCGCGGACCGCTGGCGTTGACGCTGACCGCCGTCGGCAGTTTGCCCGCGGGCAGCGCGATCTGCCGCGATGGCGCGCAGAGCGGCGACGCGGTGTATGTCAGCGGTACCCTCGGCGATGCGGCGGCGGCGCTGGCGCTGCGCACCGACGGCCGCGACAGCCGCAGCGGCGAACGCAAGCTGGCGCGCACGCGACTGGAGCAGAGACTGGCGCGACCGACGCCGCGGGTGGCGCTGGGACAGGCACTGCGCGGTATCGCGCATGCCTGCATCGATGTTTCCGATGGCCTCGCCGCCGACCTCAGCCATGTTTGCCGAGCCAGCGGTCTCGCCGCGGTGCTCGACAGCGAAGCTTTGCCGACCTCGCGGGCGCTGTCGACGCTGTTCGAAGATCCGCGCCAGCGCCTGGCGCTGCAGTTGGGCGGCGACGACTACGAATTGTGTTTCGCGATTGCCCCGCAAGACGAGGAAAGCCTGGTCGCGATTGCGGCGGAAACGCACACGCCGCTGACCCGCATCGGCAGCTTCGGGCCCGGCGAAGGCGTACACCTGATTGATGCCGACGGTCGACTGACAGCGCCACCGGTCGGCGGATACGAGCATTTCTCGTGAGCCGCGATGTCCGCCGCGAAGCGCGCGTACTGCTCACTCACCCGTTGGGGCTGATCGCCTGCGGCTTCGGCAGTGGCCTGTCGCCATGGGCGTCGGGCACCACCGGCTCGGCGGCGGCAGTCCTGCTGTACTGGCTCGCCGATGCCTCGGCATGGCCGCTGGCCTGGAGCCTGGCGCTGATCGTGGCTGTGTTCGCCATCGGCGTGCCGGCGAGCAGTTGGGCCTGCCGTGCGCTGGATACCGATGACGCGGCACCGATCGTCGTCGATGAATGGGTCGGCCAGTGGCTGACCCTCGCCATCGGTGCACTGACCTGGCCGTTCGCGCTGCACCCGTGGTCGTGGCTGGCCTTCCTCGGCAGCGGCTTTCTGCTGTTCCGCATCGCCGACATCGTCAAGCCATGGCCCGCCTCGAAGCTCGACCGCGAACTCGGCGGCGGCCTCGGCGCAATGGCCGACGATGCCGTCGCCGCGGTCTACTCGGCACTGGCGCTGGCGGCGATCGGCCACGCGTTGTCGTTGTAGGAGCGACGTGCACGTCGCGACCGCAGCATTCCGCTTCGCTGGTCGCGACGTACACGTCGCTCCTACGACAGCGGCGCCGCTTCGAGAGAGCGGCCATCGCCCACATGAACTTCCATTAATGCCGCGCAGCGTCGCACCACAGGGTCCGCTTGCTATGGTGCCGGGCATGATCGGCCGCAGTCGCGACAATGCAGTCTTGAGGACAACGGCGTGGCTGTGGCTGCTGCTGGCGGCCTGTTGCGCGCCGGTCTCGCATGCGGCGCCGTCCGCAGCCGAAATCGACGCGACCTACCAGCGTTTTGCGGCGATCGCCAGCGAGCCTCAGGACTCGGTGCGCTTTTACCGGTTGCACTACTGGCAACCGATCAGCGATCGCGCCCTCGTGTTGTGGCTCGGGCGCGAGGAACCCTATCTGATCGATCTGCGCGAGCGCTGCTACGGGCTGCGCCAGGAGTTGTTCCTGCGCATCGCCGATTACCAGCGGCCCGGCCGCAACATGCTGCGCGCGCGCTGGTCGAGCATCCTCACGCGCAATGGCCACGACTGTCGCATCGGCAGCATCCGCGCGCTCGACTTCAGTCGCATCGGCGAACTGGCGCCGCGCGATTTGCCCCACGACACCGGGCCGGCGCTATCGCGACCCGCCGGCAGCGCCGCGAATGCCGACGAACGCCGCTGGGAGGCACTGGTCTCGGTGCTCATGGTGCCGCCGGAACGTCCGAAGAACAGCGCTGGACGCCAGCAGCAGGGCACCACGCATGTCGCCGCCAAGGTTGCGCCGGATGGCAGCGTGGTGTTCACCGAGGTGCTGATCGGCAGCGGCAGCAGCGAACTCGACAAAGCCGCGCTTGCCGCAGTCATGCGTTGGCGTTTCGAACCGTATCGCAGCGACGACCCGGAACTGCGCGTCTGGGTCCAGGTTCCGATCGTCTTCAACCCCTGACCTCTGCCGACGGAGCGTGACCATGCGAGTGCTGATCGTCGAGGATGACCGCCATACCCGCGAGTTCATCGAACGCGCGCTGCGCGAGTCCGGCTACACCGTGGACGCCGTCGGCAACGGCCGCGACGGATTGTTTCTGGCCACCACCGAAGCCTTCGATCTGGTCGTGCTCGACCGCATGCTGCCGACGGTCGATGGCCTGACCATCCTGCGCACCCTGCGCGCCAGCAAGATCACCACGCCGGTGCTGATCCTGAGTGCGCTCGGCGACGTCGATGATCGCGTCGACGGCCTGCGCGCCGGCAGCGACGACTACCTGGTCAAGCCGTTTGCGCTGGCGGAACTGCTGGCGCGCATCGAGGCCCTGCTGCGGCGTCCGCGCGGCGGCGATGGGACCAGCGGCGAAACCACCCAGTTGCGCGTCGCCGATCTCGAACTCGATCGCTTGAAGCGCAGCGTGCGCCGCGGCGAACGGCGCATCGACCTGCAACCGAAAGAGTTCCAGTTGCTCGAGTACCTGATGCGTCACCACGATCAGGTGGTCACCCGCAGCATGCTGCTGGAAGCGGTCTGGGACTATCACTTCGACCCCAAGACCAACGTCATCGACGTGCATATCTCCAACCTGCGCCAGAAGATCGACAAGGACGCCACGGTCGCCTTGATCCACACCGTCCGCGGAGTTGGCTACCGGCTCGGGCTGGAGGTGGATTGAATGCAGCGGCGGCAATACCGACGCAGCGCATTCTTCCGCTTCGCGGTCGCACTGCCGCTGTTGTTGGCGGCACTCTCGGGCGTGCTGTTGTGGCCGATCTACCGCGAGGCGGTCGACCATATCCGCGAACAAGTGCACGCCGCGATCGAGCGCGACAGCTGGGACCTCGAAGTCGAGTTCCATGAACACGGCATCGACGGGCTGATCGACGCGATCGAGCAGCGTCTTGCGCGCCAGCTCGACCCGAGCACGCTGTACCTGCTGATCGACGCCGACGGTGCGATCCTGGCCGGCTCGATGGCGCAGTGGCCGATCAGCGTGACGCGCGAGGACCGCGCATGGGCCGAGTTCACCGCGGACGACGGCGAGCACGCCGAGGGCCAGGTGTTCGGCTTGTTCGGTCAGCGCTGGTTGCTGGTCGGCCGCCGTTCGCCGCTGGCGAGTTTCGACCGTTCGCTGGCATTGCAACTGGGCTGGACGGTGCTGGCGATGTTCACCCTCTCGGCACTCGCCGCAACCTGGTTCAGCGCACGCCTGCGCCGCCGCCTGCGCGGCCTGGCGCTGGACGCCGAAGCGATCCGCGCCGGCGATCTTGCGCGACGGCTGCTGATCTCGCCGCATCAGGACGAGATCGACGATCTGGCCGAGCGCTTCAACCGCACCTTCGCCGACCTCGAACGACTGGTCGATGGCGCCCGCCAGGTCAGCAACCACCTCGCGCATGATTTGCGTCGCCCGTTGCAGGCGGCGCGCCAGCATCTGGACGAACTCGCCCATCGCAGCGGGCTGGATGGCGCGGCGCGCCTGGCCATCGAATCCAGCCTGAGCGAGATCGATCAGTTGCTCGGCACCTTCGCCGCGCTACTTCGACTGGCCAAACTGCAGGCGGGTGGATTCGAACGCGGCGGCGACTACTGCGAACTCGATCGCGTGGTCGCCGACGCGATCGAGTTGTACACCCCGGTGGCTGCCGCTGCCGGTCATTCCCTGCGCGCGGAACTGCAACCGGTGCGCATCCGCGGCGACCGCCATCTGTGGTTCCAACTGGTACAGAACCTGATCGAAAACGCGCTCAACCATGGCCACAGCGACGTCGATGTCCGCCTCGATGCCGATGGCGAGCTCTGCGTGCGCGATCACGGCCCAGGCGTTCCCGAAGAACTGCTGACGCGCCTCGGCGAGCGCTTCTTTCGCGCCGACCCCGCGCGCAGCACGCCCGGCATCGGCATCGGGCTGGCGCTGGCGCGGGCGATCGCCCAACACCACGGCGCCACGCTCAGATTCGAGAACGCCGCGCCAGGACTGCGAGCGCGGGTGAGCCCAGGCAAATAAGCGGGGCGTGCCGCTTTAGCTACCGGCCAAGGCACCGAGATGGAGGCCTTCGTCTGGAAACAGGCTGCCAAATCCTGCCACGCGGGTGCACCGACCAAGGGTGGTTGAATGGCGACCCCGCGACCGTGTCGGATTGTGCGCGAACGCGAGTTCACCCGGTGCCTGGCGCAAGCAACCCACCTGTGGGAGCGGGCTTGCCCCGCGAGCATTCCCGCGACCACCCGCGAAGCTTGCGACGTTAACTCGGTCCTGCAGCAGGTAAAAGCAGCGCTCGGCGTGATGGAAGCGCGCGGTACACGAGCCTGCCGAGGCGTCGCGTCAGCCACCGCCCGGCGGTTGCTGAACCGGATCGAACACGCCGACACCGCCAGTGTGGCGCAAACGTTGCACCAGGCGCCGACGCTCTTCCTGCAGTGTCGCGCTCATGCCCTGCGGCCAGACGCCGTCAATCACCGCGCTTTCCAGGTTCGGATAGCCGCATAAGAGCGACTGCAGGCAGAGCTGCACCAGCACCGGCGAGCGCGGCCCGCAATCGGCGCCGAGGTCGCAGGCGGCCAGCGCCCAGACCATACGCCGGACATCCCAGTGGGCCCCGGAGCCCTGGCCGAGTGCGTCGGGCGGTCCTTGCGTCGAGACCAGCGCGCCGATCAGCTGCATTTCCTCGGCCGCGGGTGCAACCAGCGCGGACCGCAGCAGCGCTTCGAGTGCCACGCGCACGCCGTCGACGCTGGCGGGATCATGGGTCTGTTTGCGCTCGCGCACCAGCGCAGCCAGTTGCCAGTGCGGGTCGTCGGGGGCGGTGCTCGCCAACGCCAGCAGGTCGGGCAGCGATAGCCGACCATCCTTTTCGAGCAGTTCGGGTGGCAAATCCCGGCAGTTCTGCTCGGCCCAGGCAATCACCTGCGCATAGTCTTGCTCGGCCCGGCGCTGGTGTTCGGGTGTCAAGGTCGACCAGATCTCGGTCGGGGCACCGGGGTCGAGGTCGCGCGCATCCAGGCAGGCCCAGGCCGCGCTCAGGCGTGCCCGCGCGGCGCTCCTTTCGCGAATGCCGGCAGGCACTGCGTCGCGGACTTCGGCTGACATTCGTGGCGCGATTGCGCCGTCGTCAGGCTGCGACGCGGATGTCGCCGCGGCGACTTGCCGTGCCGGCGACGACGACGTCGCTTCTGCCGCAGCCTCCGCAGTACCGGATGCCGGCCAAGTTTCATGCCGACCCTGGCGTAACAGTAGCCAACCGGCGGCCGCCAACACGCCGAAGGCAAACATCGCGCCCGCGAGCCAGCGCTTCAACCGCCACCTCCGGGAGCGCCGTCGGCGGGGCGCATCAGAGCGTCGATTCGACCATTGCGCAAGTGCGCCAGGATTTCGTCGCGCTGCGCCTGCGCGTGCCGCCACTGACGTGGCGTGGACAGTTGCCGGGTGAATTCGAGCCGGCCGGATGTATCGCAACCCATACCGTACTGAACGCACCAGCCACGCGTGTAGGCAACCGGCATGTTGCACGGATATCCGAGATCACAGGCGGCCAGCAACCAGGCTTCTGCCGAATAATGGGTGGTATTGCCGGCAATCGAGTCGCTGAGGCCGAGCAGCGCCTCCGGCGTTCCGTCGGCCAGCAGGGCGAGCGCCTCGCTGCGCGCCCATTCGTCGCGCACCTCGGGCCTCTGCCACCCGCTCGCGTCCGTCGGCAGGATTCCCGGGTAGCCCAACTCACGGGCCAATGCCTGCAGCGTTTTCAGCGCGCGCAGCATTTCGACCCTTGCCGCATTTGGATCCCCTGCAGGGATGACCCCGCGGCAGCGTTGCTGGCCGATGGCAAGCTCCGCAAGTCGGCGCGGATCACGCGATTCCGCGGAGGATCCGGGCCAGACGCCGGCCATCGTCTGCGCAGGTCTCGCGAATTCCTGCTCCATCCACTGTACACCTTCGCATTCGCCGTAGATGTCGGCCAAGCGGTTGGCCGCATCGGCATCGCCCGCTGCCGCGCGCTGATGCAACGCATCGCGCAACGCGAGCAGATTGTCGGCGCTCTGAGGCCAGCAAATCGGCCATTCGCTGCTCGGGGGTGGCGCGGAAGCCGCGCTGTCCGGAGGCAGGCGATGCATTCGGCTGGAGCCGATCGGGCATCGACGGGACGGACCGCGCTTGCGTTTCGGGCGCCTCGATCCGCTCCCGGTCGACTACAGGCGCCGCGTCTGACCCGGGCGACTCCGGTGCCGCGGAGCCTACAGGGCGCTCGGTCGCAATCGTCGGTGCAGACCTCGAAACGTGCCAGACCGCCAATCCCGCGGCCAATCCGACCAGCACAAGCAAAAGCATGGATCGACGCCAACGCGCGCTGACCTCGGAGCGGGGAGAAGGCATCAACCATCGCATCGTGACGCAAGGCGCCGAAGTATCGGCGAGACTTCGCGCCGCGTCGATGCGTGCAGCGCGTTCACCGGATGCTTGCTTCAAACACCTGGCAGCACCGGGGTTCGCGACGTACACGTCGCTCCAACATGAGAATGTTTGCGCGGGGCCTGTAAACAACAACGCCGGCTTTCGCCGGCCTTGTTGTGAAGCAGCGGAGCAAGCTCCGCTCTACCTGATGCTTAGTGCTTGAGGGTCTTGCGCAGGCGTTCGAGGGCCTGCAACTGGGCGACGGCCTGGGCCAGTTGCGCCTGGGCTTCGGCGACTTCCATGGCGTCGGTGCGGTTGAGGATGGCCTTCTCGGCGTCTTCCTTGGTCTGCCTGGCCTTGGCCTCGTCGAGATCGGCAGCGCGCACGGCGGTGTCGGTCAGGATGGTCACCACGCTAGGCTGCACTTCGAGGATGCCGCCGGAGACGTACAGGAACAGTTCCTCGTCGTTGGGCTGAATGATGCGCACCTGGCCCGGCTTCAGGCGGGTGATCAACGGCGCATGACGCGGCGCGATGCCGAGTTCGCCCATTTCGCCGGTGGCCACCACCAGCTTGGCCTCGCCCTTGAAGATCTCGGCTTCGGCACTGACGACATCGACGCGGATGGTGCTCATGGTGGTGGGACTCGCTCTGTTCGGCCTGTGTAGCAAGTGGAGGAAAAAGGGAAAGGATCGCTCGCTGCGCTCGCTCAAATGGAAAAGGGTTCAAGCCGAAGCTGAAGCCGCTCTTCCCTTTTCCTTTTCCCCTTTTCCGTTTTCCAGTTCCTTGTCGCAAGTAGAGGAAAAAAGGAAAGGATCGCTCGCTGCGCTCGCTCAAATGGAAAAGGGTTCAAGCCAGAGCCGGTGTCGCTCTCCCTTTTTCCATTTTCCTTTTTCCTTTTTCCAAGCGTGGCCGCTTACGCGGCCACGCCCATTTCCTTCGCCTTGGCGAACACTTCGTCGATGCCGCCGACCATGTAGAAGGCCTGTTCCGGCAGGTGGTCGACTTCGCCGTCGACGATCATCCGGAAGCCGCGGATGGTTTCCTTCAGCGTGACGTATTTGCCCGGGCTGCCGGTGAACACTTCGGCGACGTGGAACGGCTGGCTGAAGAACTTCTCGACCTTGCGCGCGCGGGAGACGGTCGCCTTGTCTTCTTCCGACAGTTCGTCCATGCCCAGGATCGCGATGATGTCTTTCAGTTCCTTGTAGCGCTGCAGCGTCGACTGCACGCGGCGCGCGGTGTCGTAGTGCTCGTTGCCGATGACGTTCGGGTCGAGCTGACGGCTGGTCGAATCGAGCGGATCGACCGCCGGGTAGATACCCAGCGAGGCGATGTTGCGGCTCAGCACGACGGTGGCGTCAAGATG
>ERZ761602.3909-NODE-3909-length-20112-cov-4.554071_pt1 | contig 20112 bp, 18 predicted proteins | sample MGYA00512165_ERZ761602 | MGnify/ENA primary metagenome ERZ761602 (study PRJEB28899, sample SAMN02445085) | bioreactor sludge metagenome | biome: EBPR sludge; isolation source: Thorneside wastewater treatment plant | place: Australia: Brisbane, Thorneside... | reverse complement strand
CGGGTCCGACCGGCCCGACGGGTCCCACCGGCCCCACGGGTCCGACCGGCCCGACTGGCCCCACGGGTCCGACCGGCCCGACGGGTCCCACCGGCCCCACGGGTCCGACCGGCCCGACCGGACCTCAGGGTTTGCTCAACTTCCCGTTCGCCTCGGTCTGGGATGCGTTCAACCCGATGCCGTGGGTCGACCTCAACTTCATCGACGGGCTGCGCACCTCGTTCTACATGCAGCCCAACGGCGGCCCGTACTACTACGGTGCGTTCGACAGCCTGTTCGCGCTGAACGGCCAGATCCACGACGTGCTGCGCGGGCCGCTCGCTCCGCAGCAAGGCGCGGCGCCGCCGGTGCCTTCGGCCACCACGCTCGGCCAGTTGGCGCCCGCGGCCGGTCCGGGCTCGACCGCCTCGCCCGAAGGGGCGGGCCCGCCGGATCAGTGCGCGGTCAACTTCATGACCAACTTCTGGGCCTGGTATAACCAGTGCTCGCCGGGCGCGGCCGGGCAGCAGGGCCAGCAATAGCGGATCGCGATCGCTCGAGGGCGTGCCGACGACATCGGCACGCCCTCGTCCGCATCGATCGCCGGCGCGGTACGGCATTTTGGCTGGCGACTTGACCGCAAACGCGGGCTAAGAATTCGCGTCTGGAACCCGCATGGGCGCAAGACGATGGACCTCCTCTGCTACGTCCCGACAGGTTGGACGTTCAACATCCGCCCGGCAGAGGCGAAGCGCGATTGGATGGACCGGACGCCGGACGCGTTCGCATATCGCTGCCTTCCGCTCAACATCGCGAACGCGCACGGCTGGGAAGTGCTTTCGCCTGCCAGCTTCGAGGCCATCTGGAACGGCGGCTCGAACCGCGCCGATTTGACAGTGCGCATGATCGGCCGGCACGAGCCGGCCTACGCTCCGGTGTCGCTGTTCGGCAGCGGCATCCTCACCATTCACATGCACGGGCTGTTCCGGACCGAGCCGGGGTGGAACCTGTGGGTGAGCGGCCCGCCGAACCGGCCGAAAGACGGCATCTATCCGCTCACCGGCATCGTGGAGACGGACTGGTCGCCCTACACGTTCACCATGAACTGGCAGATCACGCGCCCCAATCAGTGGGTGCGCTTCGACGAGGGCGAGCCGGTCTGCTTTTTCTTCCCGGTGCGGCGCGGATTGCTCGACACCGTCGAACCCAAGCTCATTCCGTTCGAAAAGAACCCGGAACTCCTCCGCCAGTTCGACGACTGGCGCCATTCGCGCGATCATTTTTACAAGCATCTGCCGGCCGGCGGCGCCACGGGCGATACTTGGCAGAAGCGCTATTACCGCGGCGTGGACATGCACGACAAATGTCCCATCGCCGACCACGAGACCAAGCTGCGGGTGAGGCCGTTCGTGCCGGGCGAGCCGCCGCAGCCCCTCGCCGGGCCCACCCCGGCTGCGGCCGCTCCACCCCCGGCGCAACCTGCGGCCGGAGACCCCGACGCGATCCGGCGCGCGCTGCAGACCATCGGCGTCGAGCTGATGATGGGGGCCGATCCGGCGCCGCTCACGGCGCGCATCGTGGCCCTGGGCGCGCCGAAGGACGAGGCGCGCCGCATCATCGAAACCGCGATGACCGATCCTGTGATCGTCAATGGCCGCGCGATGGCGCTTTCGCTGCGCCGGCGCGATTGGCTGCTCGAGCGGATGGAGCGCCAGTGGCTGCTGGCTCCCTCGGCGGCGCACGTCGAGCGCCGTGCGGGTATCGGCAGCGACGAATTCCTAGAGCGGTATTACGCGCCGCGTCGGCCCGCGATCCTGCTCGGCGAAGCCGCGAACTGGCCCGCGCTTGCGAAATGGACACCGGATTACCTGCGAACGAGCGTCGGGGCGAAGGCGGTGAAATGCCGGGTCGAGCGCGTCCCAGATGCCGGACCCGAAGCGGGCGTCGATGCGGGCGAGCGCGAACTCAACTTCGATCGCGTCATCGAACTGGCCGCGGGCGCGGGCGCGCCTGCCGGCGCGCGCGCCGTTGCGATCGAGGCTGCGCTGTCGCCGCAAAATCGGCAGGCCCTTGCACCTCTGCTCAGCGACCTCGGCACTCTCGACAAGTTCCTCGACCGCGGCGATGACGGGCAACTCAGGATCGGGGCGCCGGCGCGCCTTCGGCACGCCGCCGAGAACACGCTGATCGTTTCGCTCGTCGGGCGGCTGCGCTTCGAGCTGTTCTCCGCGTCCGCGGCGCTCCACCGCGCCCTCGATGCCAACGGCGGCGCTCCCGGGCTGGACGTTCCGGGCGCCGATGCCGCAGGCATTCCGGCCCTGCGCGACGCGAACGTTTGCAATGTGACGCTAAGCCCGGGCGAAATGCTTTTCCTTCCGCTTGGCTGGTGGCATCGTGCGCAAGCGCTCGATTTCGCCGTTTCGATCGCGTACACGAATTTCCGATGGCCCAGCGGAGATGCAACCCCGTATCCCATGCCGTGAAATCGGCGAGCGGCGAGACAGCCAGGCATGAAACTGAATATCGGCTGCGGCCGCGCGACATTGCCCGGATGGGTGAACGTGGACGCCGTCGCGCTTCCGGGGGTCGATGTCGTCGCGGATCTCGACCGATGCCGCGAACGGCCGCTTCCGTTCCCCGACGACTCGGCCGACGAATTCCTGCTCGCTCACGTGATCGAGCATCTGCGTGATCCGCTCGGCCTGATGCAGGAACTGCACCGCATCGCGCGCGCCGGCGCCATGGCCACGATCCGTTGCCCGCATGGCGCGAGCGACGACGCGGACGAGGATCCGACGCATCTGCGCCGCATGTTCCCGACGAGCTTCGGCTATTTTTCGCAGCCCTTTTATTGGCGCGCCGACTATGGATATCGCGGCGATTGGCAGCCGCAACGCATTACCCTGTTCGTCGATCGCGCGGCCAATGCGGGGCTTACGATAGGCCAGATTCTGCAGAAAGTGCACAACCTGCGGAACGTCGTCATCGAGATGGTCGCGGAACTCGCCGCTGTGAAGCCGATCCGCCCGCCCGAGCGGGCGCTGCAGCAACCGCCGCACATCGATGTGACGTTCGCATGACTGCGACGCGCAGCGTGCGTCGCACGGATCGGGAGAACCGGTGACGTGAGGACCATCGGCACCGCCGTCATCGTCAAGAACGAGAGCGAAGTCATCCGCCGCTGCCTCACTAGCTTGATACCGATCGTCGACTACTTTCTCGTCGTCGATACGGGCTCTACCGATGGGACGCAGCAGATCATCCGCGACTTCATCGCCGAGAACGGCTTGCGCGGCGAGGTCGTCGAGGAGACGTGGCGGGATTTCGCGTACAATCGCAGTTCGGCGCTCGCCCATCTGCGCAAGCATCGCGACATCGATTACGCGCTCATCATCGATGCCGACGACGAGCTGGTGTTCGATGCAAACTTCGATCCGACCGGATTCAAGTCGGCAATGGACCGCGACCTCTACGACGTCGAGATCCGGTACGGCACGAACCGCTACCATCGGCCGCAGATCCTCCGCAACGCGATGGAATTCCGCTTTCGCGGCGTTCTCCACGAATTCGTCGAAGGCCCGCCCGAGGGCTTCACGCGGGCCGATGCCGCCGGGTTCCACATTGCGATCCGGGGCGGCGGCGCGCGCAGCCAGGATCCCGGCAAGTTCCGGCGCGACGCCGCCATGCTCGAGAAAGCGCTGGCCGTCGAAACCGATCCATTTCTCGTCTCTCGCTACACGTTCTACCTGGCGCAGAGCTACCGCGACTGCGGCGACAAGCAGAAGGCGCTCGACAATTATCTCAAACGGGCGGGGCAAGGGCACTGGATCGAAGAAGTCTTCGTGAGCCTTTACGAAGCGGGCAAACTTCGCGCGGCTCTAGGCCATGCTCCGGATTCCGTCATCGCAGCGTTCATGCAGGCCGCGGCCTCCGTCCCGGCGCGGGCGGAGGCGCTGCACGGCGCGAGCCGCTATTGCCGCGACATCGGACGCAACGCCGAGGCCCTCGACTACGCCCGCCGCGGAGCGGACATGCCGATGCCCGCCGCCGGCCTTTTCGTCGAAACCTGGATCTACGACTATGGGTTGCTCGACGAGGTTGCGATCAACGCCTACTTCGTTGGCGCCTATCGGGAAAGCCTGGACGCCTGCCTGCGCATCCTCGCCGGCGGCAAGCTGCCCGCCTCGGAGTTTGCCCGGGTCGTGGCGAACGCAAGGCGCGCAGCAGCCGCGGAAGAAGCGCCCGCGAACACCACCGCCCACAGCCAGACAAGGCCCGCCCAGGTCGTCGGGACGTCCACGTCCTCCTACGGGCGCTGGACGATCAATCCGCCGTCGGTGCCGAACATGGCGCGCGGCGCGGGCGCCGCCCAGCCGTTCGACCGCGGGGCGGTCCAACGCCTGCTCCAGGAGATCGGCACCGGCCTTCTGTTCGGCGGCGGGGCCGATGCCGCCATCGACCGCTTGCAGTCCTGGGGCGCGCCGGCAACCGAAGCGCGCCGCATCGTCGAAACGGCATTGTCCGATCCGCTCATCGTCAACGGGCGCGAGATGGCGCTGATGTTGCGCAAGCGCGATTGGCTGCTCGCTTCGCTCGAGCGGCTCCAGCAACTGTCGCCGCGAGCGAGGACGATCGAGCGCAGGTCCGAGCTAAGCGGCGGGGAGTTTCTCGAACTTTATTATTCGCGCAACCGGCCCGTCGTCATTCTCGGCGAAATGGACGGTTGGCCCGCACGCTCGAAATGGACATTGCCCTACCTCGGTGAGGCCGCCGGCTTGGCCCCGGGCGGCGGCGGGATCGTGGCGAAGGGCGACGAGGCCGAGATAGACATCGCGATGAGCGCGCCGGCCTTCGGCCTCCTGTCGGGCGATCTCGGAGCGCTGGAGAAGTTCCTGGACCGGACGACACCGCCGCGCGACGGCGTCCTGCGCATCGCGCGCCAGGGCGCATTCACGCCGCTGCATTTCGATGCGCGCAACCGCCTTGTCGCGCAGATCGCCGGCCGCACGCGGATCAAGCTCGCCGCGGCGACCGATGTGCCGCTCTTGTACAACCGCGCCGGCGTGACCAGCGAAGCCGACGATCTCGACGCGGCCGATCCCGCGCGGGCGAGACGCTTTCCGCTGCTTGCGCAGGTCAAGGCATACGAGATCGAACTCGATCCGGGCGAGATCCTGTTCGTACCGATGGCATGGTGGATTCAGTCGAGAGCGCTCGACATCGGCGTCTCAGCAACGTTCGTCAATTTCCGATGGCCGAACGACATGGATCGCCGCTTCCCGATCAAGCTCTCGGTGCCAGAACCGCAATGAACGCCGCCGCCGGTCCTTCTTTTCAGGTCATCGCCGGAGTTGCGGCGGCCGTTCTCGTCGTCGCCGCTCTCGCATTTCTCCTTGTTGCCCGCCTTCCGCTCGAACGACGCGTTCGATTCGCCCGTTTCCTCGGCAACGCGTTTCTTCTCGTCGTCGTGGCGGCGATGATACTGGGCATCGCCGCACAGTATTTTCGGTAGCGATAGACCTGGCGGTCTCACCTTTCTCTAACAGATCCGCGTCCGCGCCGCCCGTCCAGGCAATCACTGCGCCGCTTCACGGCTGCGAACCGGTGCGCAATCCGCCGTCGGTCCGCCCGTCGGCAAGCCGCGCGACGCCGCCGGCTCTACGGCTTCTTCGCCTGACCCGGCGGCGTGTTCAGCTGCCCCGGCGGCGTCGACGGCGGTCCGGAGAACGTGTTTTTCGGACCCGGCGCCGTGCATGCGCTGGTCGTGCAGCGGTCTTGCAGGCCCGGCGGCAGCGGCCCCGTCGCGAGGCCGGGCGGAACGCCGACTCCGGGATTCGTGATCGGCGAGAAACCGGCCGGCGTCGGTGGCGGCGGTGGCGGCGGCGGCGGGCCGGACCCCGGCGGGGTCGGCGGCGGACCATTGCCCGGCGGCGGCGTCGGCGGCCCGTTGCCGGGCGGCGTCGTTGGCGGACCGTTGCCCGGCGGGGGCTGGTTCGGCGGCGTGGGTCCCGGCCCCGCCGCCGGAGTCAGCGCGTTGAGGACCTGACCGATGCCGAGAAAATAGAGATACAGCGTCTGGCCGCTATCGTCGAAGACCGTGCAGTAGTTGCGGCCGCCGCCGGTCGAGAACGACCCCGTGCCGCTCGATCCGCAAGCCTCGTCGGACTTGGACTGCGGCGCGGTCGTCTGGCGGCCGTTGGTGACCGCGTAGGAGCCCGGCTTGTCGAGCGTCACGCAGCTCGTGCTCGTAATGCAGACGATGACGGCGCCTTCCGTCAGCGAGACCCACATCCAGCGGTCTTTGATGATGAACTGGACGATCGTTCCGCGCACGCCGATCGTGCCGACCGGCGTTTCGATCTTGTAGCCGGCCTTGGGGCCGGAACCGGTGACGAACCGAAACGCGCCCGAGACCGCGCGTATGCTCATCTCGCCGGTCTTCTTGTCCGGATCGTAGACGAGCTTGTCGAGCGACACGTGAGAATCCGGGCCGATCGTGAGGGCCGTCTCGTCGCGGAACAGCAGCTGGGCACCGGCATCCTTGCCGGTCTTGATGCTTTCGTTCTGGAACACGCCGTCGCCGCGCTTCAGCGCGCGCTGCTTGCCGCCGAGCGCGCCGGTCACGTCGTTCTTGGTGACGGCGGCCGTGCCGATCTGCGGCGGCGTTGCGGCTTGCGCGGGCGTGGCCGCCGCGGCAAGCGCCAGCAGAGGCGCATACAGGAACTTGCGCATCAGAACCTCCACAGGATTTTCGCGCCCGCCGTGTGGTTGTCGTACAGCTGGCTGGCGTCGTTGGAGCTGCGGTGCTCGAAGGTGTAGCTGAAGATCAGGTCCGCCTGGCCCTTCAACAGGCCGGCGACGATGATCTGGGCGCTCGGCGAGACGACGTGATCGCGCCGGTTCTTGCTCTTGTCGCTGACCGTCTCGAAGTAATGGCGATACTCGTAGATCGCGCCGATTCCGAACGTGACGTTCTCGTAGACCGGCACGAAGAAATCGGCGCGGATGCCGAGTTGGTGATAGCGTGCCGGGAAGGGCTCGCTGCGCGGGTCGACGCCGGGCGGCCCGCTGCCGAACACGCCGTTGTAGCGCCAATAGGGCGTCACGACCGCGATCGAGCGCTCGACGAGCAGCGCGTTCATCACGAAGCGCGGCGACACTTCGACGAACGTGCCGTCGCGCGTCGAGAAGTACTCGCTCACGAATTGGTAGCCCCAGCGAACGGCGACGCTCTTGAGAGGCGTTTCGCCCTCGACTTCCAGCGTCGCGCCGGCCGTGCCCTCCGTATAGAACGTGCGGCGCGTCAGCCACGAGTACGTGCCGCCGATATACGCGTGGAGGCGATAGCCCTCGCTGAGATCGAACAGCGGTCCGGCGCGGCCGCCCGCTGTGCCGAAATCGATGTCGTGAAAGCGGAGATGATAGTTGGTGTAGACGTCTCCCTCGGCGCGCCAGCGCAAGCCGCCGATCCGGCGCTCGTGCTGCGCTTGCAGCCGCGCCGAAAGCGCGCCGTCATATCGGTTCGCGGAGTGACCGGGCGTCCGGCGAGGATTGCTTTCGTACTGACCGCCGAGCAGCAGCGTCACCCGCGTATCCGACGGCTCGAGCTCGCGCTGGATGCGGCGAATGCCGGCCTTTGCCGCCTCGTTGTTCGGATCCTGTGCGAGGATGCGCTCGTAGGCGGCGAGCGCCTTGCGGATCTCGCCGCGCTCGACGGCGAGGCGAGCGTAGCGGAGATTGAGGCCCGGATTTCCGGGATCCTGCAAGATCTGCTCGAACACGCGGCGAAGCTCGGCGTCGTCCTGAGCCTGTGCGGCTCCCGGGCAAGTGACGCCGGCTGCGACGATCCCGATGATCGCGCCGATGAACAACGGTCTCCACGCGGACCGCGCCATACGCATTGAATCCCCCGTTGCCCGCACTGTGCCGCGCGGCATCCTGTCGTTCTTCTTGCTTGCTTTTTTCGACGGTTAGACGACGCCGAGCGCCTAAGCACGCGAGCAAAATATATCACATTGCGCGGCCGCGCTAACGACTTTTCAACGAGAATTTCAACTTATAACAAGATAATATTCCTATTCAACAGCGCATTTTCACCGGCTCGCGCGTCCCGATTGCCGATTCCAGCGATCAAAGACACAGCAGGATGCGGGCGCGGTCTGCGAACGGCAACGAATGCGCTCAACGGAAACGAGCGCCAGACTCGGAGGGCCAGCTGACGCCGCTGGAAACTGCGGCTACCGGAGGACCGCTCAAGCGGCCGCAACGATCGCGGCGAATTTCCGCAATGCAGTCTCGAGTTTGAACTCCGCGGGCAAGAGCGACGAGCGCGCGCGCGTCGGGGACGGCACCGCCGCAAGCATCGCGGCGACGAATGGGGCGCCCGCCTCCGCCAAGGTCACTGCGCCCGCAGGCGCCAAGGCCGCTATCTCGCCGATGCCGCCGGCTTCGGGCGTCGCGATGACGGGCGTGCCGAGCGCCAGCGCCTCCAGCGCGACGTTCGGCAGGCCTTCCCATCGCGACGGCAGCAGCAGCGCATCGGCGCCCGCGACGTGGCGCGCGGCGTCCGCGGCGAAGCCGGGCATGGTCACCCGATCGCCGAGCCCGAGCCCGGCCGCTTGCGCCTCGAGAGCGGATCGATCCGGGCCTTCGCCGAGAATGGTGAGCCGCGCGTCATGCGGCGTGTCGGCCATCATGCCGATGAGCCGATCGAAGCCCTTCTGGCAGGTGAGCCGCCCCACGGCCACGAAACGCGCCCCCGCGCCGGGCGCCCGAACGGGGTCGCGCGCCGCACCGGCCAAGGCCGCTTCGTCGACGGGATTGTGAAGCACCGCGATCTTGTCGCGCGGCACCCGGAAATCCTCGGCCAGCTCGCGCGCGAGGTAGCTCGCCGGGACGATGACGGCCGCGGCGCGGCGGTAGAGGCGCGGATACGCCCAGCGATAGAAGCGGGCCGCGATGCCGCCCGCCGCATGCCGGTGCGGCGTGTTCGCCTCGCGCACGATCAGGCGCATGCCGCGCGGCAAGGCCGGCGCCGCCGCCAACAGCGCGAGGTTGAGCGCGCCGATCGTCGAGATCGCGACGCCGGGCCGGCTCCGCCGCAGCGCGTGGATCAGCGGCAGCAATGACGCGCGAATCCGCTTGCGGCGGAGATCGGTGACCGGCAATTGCCCCGCGACGAGGCGCTGCCATGGCCCGGTTCCGTCGAGGACGACGATTTCGGCGGCGAAGGCGTCGCGATCGAGTTGCCGTGCGAAGGTCAGCAGTACTCGCTCGGCGCCGCCGCCGGCGAACGACGGAAGGACGAAAGCGATGCGGAGGCGCTCTCCTCCCGGCATGGCCACGGGCTCAGGCCGTGCGGGGCACGACGGCACGGCATTCGGCGAAGCGCGGGCCTCGCCCGCCGGTCGTACGATGGCCGCCGAGCGCCCGCCGGCCCGCGCGCGCCGCGGCCGGATCGGCGCCGCTGCCATCCAAACGGCTCACGGCGCAAACATCCGAGCCGATCCGGCGGGCAAACGCGTGGAGCCGAAAACCACGGCGTTCGCTCCGTTACGGTTCGGCCTCCGACGGCGCCGCGGCGACGAAGGCGCGGGCGCCGCCCCGTTTCTCAGAACCGCGCTCCGCGCCCGCGGATCCAGCCCGACGTGCAGCAGGGATTTGCGCTCCGGCTGGCGACGTAGGTGTGCAGGTAGCAGAAGGGCGTGTTCTGCCCGTTCGATTCCGGGCTCTGATAGGTCCACGCGACGCAACGGCGATCCTCGAAGCAGAAGCGCGCGCACCGGGACGAATGCGGAGAGGGCAACGCGAACTGGCGGTAATTGCTGACGCCGAGCGTCACGCCTTCGATGAACGTGCTGTACTGCCCGGGCGAGAGATCGTCGGCATAGGGCGTGGGCCCCGGGCCTGGCCCCGGCCCCGGACCCGGGCCCGCAAACCGCCCGTGGATGGTGCCGGACGTGCAGCAGGCATTCGCCGTGCGGCTATAGACGCGCGGATGCAGATAGCAGAGCGGCGTGTTCTCGGGACGCGATTCCGGAGACTGATAGGTCCACGCCGAGCAGCGCCGGTCGCGGTAACAGGCCTCGGCGCAGAGCGACGGATGCGGCGAGTTCAACACGAAATAGCGGTATTGGCTTGCGCCGAAGGTGACGCCCTGAATGAAGCTGCTGTACTGCTCTGGACTCTGCGCCTGCGCGACGCCCGGCACTGCCGGCAGGATCGTCCACAATGCGGCAATCAGGATCGCAACGGCCTTCAGTCGAGAAACAATCATGGTCAACCGCGCTCCGCTCCCCGGTCTCAGGAACAACGATCTCGGCAGTCGTCGGCTCTCTGCTCCATTTTGAAGGAGGCACCGACAAAACACAATGCGCACGCGGAAGCGGGCCCGGCGAGGGATGAAAGCTCGCGCGCCGAGCCGAACGGCAGCGGCGAGACTCTCGACTCGGCAAGCGATAGCGCCGACGGCTCCTGCGCGACCGCGCGACCGGGCGGACGCCACTGCGTTGGTCGCATTCGCGCTCACGCAGGAATGGCGGCGAAGACAGCTGCGGCGGCCGCGGCGGACCCGGCGGCGGCGACAGAGTCGCACGGAGGCGAAGACGCGAAAGGGCCGCGATGCGGCCCCTTGCTGGCTGGCGCGGCCGGACTTCTCCGGCCCCCGGATCGGGTATTGCGCCCTTGCGACGAAAGCCTCCGCGTTCGTCTCTCTGCCCGCCGAAACGCGCTGGTGCTGACCGCGCCTCTCGGCCGGCGGCTCAGGCCGCGCGGCGCACGATCTCGCAAATCCGCGCCACCATGGCGGGCTCGAGATACGGATGCATCGGCAGGCTGAGCACGCGCCGCGCAAGCCGTTCCGAGATCGGGCACGAGCCCTCTCCCGCCCCGTACTCGCGATAGGCGGCCTGCAGGTGCATGGGAATGGGATAGTAGATCGCGGTCGGCACGCCCTCGCCCTGCAGGGCGGCGGCGATGGCGTCGCGCCGATCCGAGAGAATCGAATATTGCGCCCAGGCCGAGCGGTAGCCGGGCGGGATCTGGGGCGTTTCCACGGAATCGCCGAGCGATCGGGTGTAGTGCGCGGCGATCTCCTGCCGCCGCTCCAGCTCGTCTTCGAACACGTCGAGCTTGGCGAGGATGACGGCGGCCTGAATCGTATCGAACCGCGCATTGAGCCCGACGCGCTCCACTTCGTACTTGCTGCGGCCCTGGCCGTGCACGCGAATCGAGACGAGTTTCGCGAGAAGATCGTCGTCGTCGAGGAAGATGGCGCCGCCGTCGCCGTAGCAGCCGAGCGGCTTGGCCGGGAAGAAGCTGGTGGCCGTGATCGGCGCCAGCGAGCCCACGCGCTTGTTGTGCAGCGCGCCGCCAAAGCTCTGCGCCGCGTCGTCGATCAGCGCGAGCCCCTCCGCCTCGCACAGCCGACTGAGCGCCGCGTAGTCGGCCGGGAGCCCGAACAGATCGACCGAGATCACGGCGCGCGGACGATGCGTGCCCTCTTTCTTCACCGCCGCGACCTCGCGCGCGAGATGATCCGTGTCGATGTTGAAGAGGCGCGGATGCACGTCGACATAGATCGGCCGCGCGCCCACGAGCAGCACGACTTCGGCCGTGGCGGTGAAGGTGAATGTCGGCACGAACACCGCGTCGCCCGGCCCGATGCCGAGCGCCATCAGCGGCGCGATCAGCGCGTCGGTGCCGCTCGCGACGGTGAGGCAGTGCTTGCTGCCGGCCCAGGCCGCGAGCCGCCTCTCGCACTCGGCCACTTCCGGGCCGAGGATGTACTGCCCGTGATCGAGCACGCGCCTGATGCCCGCATCCACGCTGTCCTTGATGCGCGCGTACTGGGCCTTGAGATCGATGAAGGGAATCGTCGCCATAGCCTCGCTCGTTGTGTGCGCTTCGGCGCGGCCGCCGCGCGGTCAAACAGGTTTCGAAACGATATGCCGGTCAAGCGCAAGATGGCGGAGGCCGGACATGCCGAGCACGCGCAAGGCGTCCTGCGGCGTGTAGACGATCGGCTCGCCGTGGAGATTGAACGACGTGTTGAGAATCGCGCCCTTTCCGGTCCGCGCCCGATAGGCCGAAATCGCCGCGTGGTAGTCCGCGTTCGCCGCCGCCGTCACCACCTGCGGGCGGATGGTGCGGTCACGCGGATGCGACGCCGCCGCGAGGTCGGCATAGCGCGCGGTCGTCGTCGGATAGGCGAAGGTCATGAACGGCGGCGCCAGCCCCTTGGGGTCCTCGAAGTACTCGCGCGCCGCGCCGTCCAGGACGCTGGGGGCAAACGGCATCCAGAAATCGCGCATCTTGATCATCGTGTTGATCTCGTCGACCCGCCGCGGATCGCCGGCGCTGGCGAGGATGCTGCGGTTTCCGAGCGCGCGCGCCCCCCATTCCATCCGGCCGCGGCACGTGGCCACGACGTCGCCGCGCGCCAGGAGATCGGCGATCGCGGCGTTCATGTCGCCTGGCCGCGCGACGGAAAACCCCTGCCGCGCCGCGTCGTCGATCGCGCGCTCCTCCTCGCCCGCCGCGGCCGCGCCGCCGAGATAGAGATTGCGAAAGACGCCCTCGCCGTTCGTCGGTCCGGCGTGCTGACGGTGGCCGTACAGCGCCGCGCCGATCGCGAGCGAGTCGTCGGACGCGCTCGGCATGACGTAGATCGAGCGGACCTCCGGCAGAGCGGCGATCAGCATGTTGGCCTTGACGTTCATGAACACGCCGCCGGCGCAGACCACGTCGCGGATGCCGGTGTGGGCGATGCACGCCCGCACCCAAGCGACGAGCATGTCCTCGGTGAAGCGCTGGACCGCGCCGGCGACGACGTCGAAGCGCGTCCGTTCGAAGTTCTCGCGCAGGTATTCGTAGCAGTAGTTGGTGGAGAGGTCGGTCGCGAGCTCGAAGCGCAGGCCGTCGGCCGAGAGCCGCAGCAGATGCCGCAGCGGCTCGGCGGCGCGGTCGCTGCGCTCGGGGTCGGCATAGGGCGCGAGACCCATGATCTTGTATTCGTGCTCCCAGGGCGTCATCCCCATGAGATACGTGACGCGCGAGTAGATCTTGCCCAGCGAGGCGTGGCGGTCGGTCGCCGCGATCCGTTCGATCGTGTTGTCGCGGCAAATCGAAACCGTCGCGGCGAGATTGTCGCCGGCACCGTCGCAGGTGAGGCCGAGCACCGGCTGGCCGGGGCGGACGTTGGGCGCCGTGTAGTAGGCGGCGGCAAGATGCGCGAGATGATGCTCGACGAAGGCGATGCGGTCCTTCGGCGCGCCGAGATGCGCCACGACGTCGGCGATGCGTTCGTTTCGCCGCAACTCGAACATCTGCTTGGCGTAGGCCGGCAGCCGCTGCGCGTCGGCCTTCTGCTCGCGCTCGCCCACCGCATACCAGGTCGTGATGTCGGCCAGCCGGGCACGCGCGTGCATGAAGTTCGAGGCGTACACGACGGCCGAAAGATCGCGCACTTCGGCGCCGCCGATGCGCATCACGTCCTCGATCGCGCGGCGCGGATAGCCGATGTCGTTCTTGCACCGCGAGAGCCGCTCCTCGCTCACCGCGGCGATCACCGCGCCGTCGCGGACCAGCGCTGCGCCGCAATTGTGGCCGTCGTGGATCCCGAGTACGTATTCAGCCTTGCTCATCGCCAATCTTGCCCTTGAAAGCGGGAGGCGCGGCGCCACGCGCCGCGCGATAGGGGTCGCAGTTCGCCGCGAGTTCGCGCGCCAGCACGCGATCCCGCACGGCGCGGAAGCGGTCGAGAGTCGCGACCGGATCGCCCGGTACGCTGCCGACCCACCAGATCGGATGGGTCAGCAATTGCAGCGCGCGGCCTTCGGCGACCGCACGATGATCCAGGGGCGGGCCGTAGTGCCAGCCGCCGCGGCTGTCGGAGCAGTATCCCATCTCGCTGAAGAAGCGCGGCTCGTAGGTGTGCCTGCGCCCGGCGATCGTACCGCGGCGCGCGAGCAGCGCCGCGGCCGGCCTGTGGAAGCTCACGAAGCGGACCGGCGCGCCGAGCGCGTCTTCGAGCACCCGGCATTCCCGCGCCGCGGCGTCTTCGAGCCCTTGCGGATCGCCGCCGTGGACCGAGGCGTCGAAGTGGAGGCCGACTTCGTGCCCGAGGCGGCGCAGGTTCTCCAGCGTCGCCCGCGCGGCCGCGGAGAACGGGTTGTACATCTCGGTGCGCAGCAGCACGAAGTAGTGCGCCTTGACGCTCAGCGCCGACTCCAGTGCCGCGATCGGTTCCGCCGCTCCGAGCGACATGTCGAGATCGTGCCGTAGAATGAGATGCCGCGCCGCCGGATCGGCGTCGTCGTAGCCCGCGACCGCATAGCCGCGCGCGAGAAAGGCGCGCAGGAGCGCAAGATAGCCTTGTTCGGTAAACGCCTCGCTCACGGCGATGTCCGTGCGACCGGCTCTTCGCGGCGGGCGAGCAGGATTCGCGACGCCTCCGGACCGGCGTTGAACAGCAGGTCGATCGCCGACATGTAGGGCTCGAAGCCGGGATAGGCCTGGGCGTAGCGCGGATGCGCGTAATCCTGATAGTCGACGGCGATTCCGGCGGCGCGGAAACCGGCCTCGTCGAGGTAGTCGCGGCCGAGCGTGCCCGAGAGATAGCGCGTGGCCCCGGCGCGGCGGCACAGATTCAGCACGAGATCGCTCTTCCGCCCCTCGACGCCTAGGCTGCGCGCATCGCGGATCTCCGTCTTGATGGCGAAAGCGCGCAGCAGGTAGCGCGTGATCGCATCCAGCAGGTCGACGAGCCGGTGCCAGGGCCGGGCGTAGAGCTGCTCGAAAAAGCCCGAATGCTCGGCGAAGTGCGGCGCGCGCCGGTAATTCTGCTGGATCGTGCTCCAGTGCTTGCGCCGCCAGTGGTCGTCGGCGATCTCGACGTCGGCGATGGCCAGCCCCGACAGATGCCCTTTCAGGTTCACCGGCACGGTGAGCCAGGTCCAGCCCGTCGCCGTTCGCACCTTGTTGCGGTTCGTGAAGCTGTTGCGCTCGAACTGCACGGTGTCGAGCACGAGGTGCAGGTCGCTCGCGGCAATCCGCTCGAAATAGCCGAGCCACGGCAGGTAAGCGGGCTGATTGATCGACACGATCACGGGCGCCGCTCGCGGTAGAGATAGACCGCGAAGTCGCGCGAATGATAGTCGTGCCGCAGCGCAACCCAGGGCGTGAGCGTGCGGCAGTAGTCCAGGATCTCGGCGGGATCCGCGTAATACTCGCCGGGCTCCCGGTCGGGCGCCCACGCGCTCAGCGAGTTGAAGGCGACCGCTTCCGTCGCGCTGGCAAACATCCGCGCGATCAGCGCGCGCGTCAGCGCCGGCGCGTCCGCGCCGAGCAGATAGAAGATGCCGTTGGCTGTGACGACGTCGTGGGTGCCGACATCGTCCTCGAGAACGTTGGCGGCCATGATCGGCAGCGCAGGGTGGAGCCGCCGCGCCTCCGCCACCATAGCCGCCGAGATGTCGACGCCGGTGTAGGCGACTTCGCGAAAGCGCCGCGACAAGTAGGCGGCATAGTCCGCGAATCCGCATCCGACATCGAGCACGCGCTTGCCGTCGAGCGGCGTTACTTCGCTGAGCACCTTGAATTTGATCGCCTGGCTTTCCGCGCGTCCGTAGTCGCAGGCGCGCGGGTCGTGCCCGTATTTCGCGACGAGGCCGTCGTAGTAGCGGCCGATCGCCGCGAAAACGGGATTCCCCGCCGCCGTCATCGTGCTTCCTCCGCGACGGCGCGCACGGCGGCAATCACCGCCGCCTGCTCTTCGGCGCCGAGTGTCGGGTAGAGCGGCAGCGATACGAGCCGCTGGAACGCGCGCGCGCTGACCGGGCACGCTTCCCCGGCCCTGGCCCAATCGGCGACGGGCTTCGCGGCGTCGATGCCGCGCGCCGCGAGCCGGGCGATGGCTTCGGCCGCGTCGAGGCGCGCGAACTCCACCGCATAGCGATACCATGCGCGCTCGCCCGCTGGCGGCAACGCGACCGCCCCCGCGCGCGCGATATCCGCGAGCGCAGCGCCATAGCGCTCGGCGCACGCCCGGCGCGCCTCGAGAAATTCGCCGAGGCGCCCGAGCTGGCAACCCGCCAGCGCCGCCGCGAACTCGGTGAGCTTGTCGTTGAGCCGCGTTCCGTCCGCGCTCTGGTCGGCGTAGTCGCGCCAGCGCCGCACGAACGCCGCGACGGCATCGTCGTCGGTCATCGCCGCGCCGCCTTCGCCGGCGCCGATCAGTTTCGTCGCGTAGAACGATGTGATGGCGATCGGCGCCAACGAGCCCATCGCGCCGGCGGCGATCCCGTGCGCGCAATCCTCGATCACGGGCACGCCGAGACCGCCGAGCGCCTTGATGTCCGCGGCCGCGCCGAACGTATGAACGGCGATGAGCGCCTTCGTACGCGGCGTCGCCGTCACGGCCTGGGGATCGATCGTCCAGTCCCCCGGCACGACATCGGCCGGCACCGGCCGCGCGCCGCACGCCAACGCGGCGTTCGCCAGCGCCACGCAGGAGTAGGCGGGCACGATCACCTCGTCGCCGGGGCCGACGCCGAGACTCAACAGCGCGAGGCGCAGAGCCCCGACGCCCGAGCCGACGGCGACGGCGTGCCGGCGGCCGACGCGCGCGGCGAGATCGCGCTCGAGCCGTTCGACGGCGGGCCCGCACGACCAACGGCCGCTCGCGACCACGGCGGCAACCGCGTCGCGCTCGGCCGCGCCGTGGGTCAGCCGGTTGTGCGGAACGCGGATCATCGGCGCAGAACAAGCGCCGCATGGGCGTCCGGAGTATTCTCCACGCTTTCCGACGCGAAGCCGGCGCGCACAAAAGCCCGGCGGGCGCCGTCGTTGTCCGTCCGCACGAACGCGACGATCTTCTCGACGGGCCAGGCGGCGAAGGCGAGGCGCGACGCCTCTTTGATGGCGATCACGCCCAGGCCGCGCCCGCAATAGCGTTCGACCAGATAGACGGAAATCACTGCGGCGTCGGCGGGCTCGCGATCGAAGCGAACGAGCCCCGCGGGCGCCCCGCCCACGCTCGCGATCCAGAGCTGGCGCGCCGCGCTGGCAAGACTCGCGGCGAACCATGCCCGATGTTCCTCCGCGCCAACGCTGCGCTGGGTCGAGCCGCGCGCGAGCACGAACGGATCGTTGCGCCACGCGAAGACGAGGTCGGCGTCCGCCGCCGCCGCGCGGCGCAGGGTCACGGTTTCCGCGGCCGTCATCGCGCGCTCCCGGCGCGCGCCCAGGCCGCATACCAGCACTCCAGCATGCCGAGCGAATCGCTGTGCTTGGCGCCCTCGGCGCGGCCGGGTTGGCCGGAGAAGCCGTGGCGCGCCAGCAGCGCCGGATACGGATGATACCACGACGATCCGCCGCGCTTCACGGTCTCGCCGAGATCGAACAGCGGCATCGGCTCGACGATGGCGAGATCGTGCCGCCGCTCGCCGGCGCGCGCGACGAAGGCTTCGATTTCCGCGCCGGTCAGGTAACACAGCGTGCCGCGCGAGAAGACCAGCGTGCCCGGCGGCAGCGCGGCCAGCGCGGAATCTTCGAGTTGGCGGAACTTCACGCCCTCGCGCTCCGACGGTGCGCGATAGCTTTCGCCGATATCGAACGCGTAGGCCTCGACATGGGGCAGCAACCGCTTCAGCGTGAGGATGCGGCCTCCCGAGGCCGCGCCGATCTCGGCGACCGCGGCATGACGGCCTTCCAGCGCCGCGCGGACTGCCAGTGCCGCGGCGAGGTCGTGCCCCGGCGCATGGCCGCCGATCTCGTAGCGCCGCTGGACGTAATCGTGCGCCGTCGAGCCGCGCTTGCGCCAGCCCACCGGCAATGCCCGAAGCACGGCGAGCGCCGATGCCAGCCGCGGTGCGCGCATCTTCAGCCGGGTGGCGAGACTCATTCCAGCCACTCCAGGCGGAGCGCCGAGCCCGAGGCGACGTCGCACTTCAATCGGCGGCCGACGAGAAAGGCCGCCATCGCCGGCGGCAGGCCGGTGGCGGGGCGGCGATAGGCGACATCGGCCGGAGTCAGGACATGACCGGCCGGTAACGTGCTGGCCGCGACGCAGGACAGCCGAGCCACGTCGCGCATCTCCGCTTCGGCGCGCGTCGGCCCGATGCGCGCATCGCCGAGCATGGTCTCCATCGCGCGTACGCCGTCGGCGAGCCGGCTGAATTCGGCGGGATCGCTCGAGAACCAGTGGTCGGGCCCCGGCAGGTCGCGGTCCAGCGTGAAGTGCTTCTCGATCCAGCAGGCGCCGAGCGCGACCGCGCCCTGCGCGGCGGTGATGCCGGCGCTGTGATCGCTGAACCCGACGAGGCAGTCGAACGCCGCCGACAACGCGGGGATGCGGCGCAGATTCATCGATTCGTCCGGCGCCGGGTAGCTCGAGACACAATGCAGAAGCACGAGTTTCTCGTTGCCGGTGCCGCGCAGCGCGCGCACCGCTTCGTCGATCTCCGCCAGCGTCGCCATGCCGGACGACAGGACGACGATGCGGCCCGTTGCGCCCATGAACCGGATCAGCTCGTGATGGCCGAGGTAGTCGGAGCCGTTCTTGATGACGTCGCAGCCGAGCGACACCAGGGCCTCGACGCCCTCGCGGCTCGTCGGCGTGCTGTGAAAATCGATTCCCGCGGCGCGGGCGTGCTCGTATAGCCGCCGGAGCATTTCGGGTGAAAGCTCGACGCGCTTGAACATGTCGTACTGCGGCTCCGTGACCGTGCGCCCCTGGCTGCGATAGGTGAAGGCGAGCGCGCGATCCGAGACGAAGTCCTCGGTGCGATAGTTCTGGAACTTGACCGCGTCGGCGCCGGCGGCCTTCGCCGCATCGATCGATCGCCGCGCGAGATCGAGGTCGCCATTGTGGTTGATGCCGATCTCGGCCACGAGATAGGCCGGGTGGCCTGGGCCAATTGCGCGGGCGCCGATCGTCAGCGGTCTCGCTCCGGTCACCGTCGCCCTCCGATCAGCGCGAGGATCGCATCGGCCGCGCGGCGTGCGCCGGCGCCGTCGATGAAAGCCCGGCCTTTTTCGCTCATGGCCCGGCGCCGCCCCGGATTCGCGAGCAGCGCCAGCGCCGCCCGCCACGCGCCCGCGCCGTCGCCGGCGGCCACACGGACCGCCACGCCGCGCCGCGCGAGCGAGGCTGCGACGTCGCGCTGGTTCGCGGCGATCGGCATCAGCACCATCGGCAGGCCGAGACAACTCATCTCCCACGCAGTGCTGCCGGCGGCGCTGATCGCGAGGTCGGCCGCGGCGAAGCGCGGCGCCACCCCGAAGTCGCCGGCCACGGCCTCGACGCCGGCGCGTCGCGCCCCACGGCCCGGCCGCCCCAGCACCGTGATCGAAAGCGGCGGCGTGCGGCGCGGCGCCGCGGCGAGCAGCGCGTCGAGACGGGCCGATTGGTCGCCGCCGCCCAGCGTCACCAGGATACGGCGATCGTCGGCGCGAAAGCGGCGCCGCAGCCTGCGGCGAGTCTCGAAAAAGGCCGGCCGCAGCAGCGCATAGCGCCGGCCGGCGAGGATCGCGGCGCGGATGGGAACGAGTCCCCGGTATTCCGCCGGGCGGCGGCCGAGAGTCTGATCGAGCAGCAGGTCGCAGTCGTGCCGGCGGGTCGGCAGATCGTCGATTGCGACGATGCGCTTCGCCCAGCCGCGGCAGGCACCCTCGAAGCCGTGGCCGAGCGCATAGGAATCCACGATCAGCGCATCGCAGCCGCTCCAGGCGCGGCGCAGCGCAAGCGGAGTGCGGGCGGCGCGCATCGGCCAAGCCGTCCCCGGCGCTGCGCCGCGGACGACGGCCTGGCCGGCCGCATTCGCCGCGATGGCGACACGCGCGCCGCGCGCGGCCAGCGCCTGCGCCAAGGCGACCGAGCGCACCGCGTGGCCCATGCCGACCGCGCGGCCCGCATCGAAGCGCATCACGATGAGCGGCGGAGCCATGGGCGGGCGCTCAGGCGACGGCGCGGACGAGTTCGAACGCCTCGGCGGCCGCGAAGCCGCTTTGCGCGCCACGCAATTCCGCCAAGGCGCGGATCGCCTCGGCCGAGCGCGGATGCGGAAACGCGCGGATCTCGCTCGCATAGGCCTGCATGGCGGCCACCTTCGCTCCGATCGCGGCGCCGATGTC
>ERZ761602.3907-NODE-3907-length-20116-cov-10.050795_pt1 | contig 20116 bp, 20 predicted proteins | sample MGYA00512165_ERZ761602 | MGnify/ENA primary metagenome ERZ761602 (study PRJEB28899, sample SAMN02445085) | bioreactor sludge metagenome | biome: EBPR sludge; isolation source: Thorneside wastewater treatment plant | place: Australia: Brisbane, Thorneside... | reverse complement strand
ACGCCGCGATCGCAGCGCTCGAGCCGATCGAACGCATGCCCTCCATGGGTTCTCCCCGGCTGGGGCAGATGTGCGACATCCCGGGCCTGCGATCCTGGCGAGTCGCGGGGTTCCCGATGCAGTGGCTCTACTTCGAGGCGCCTGATCACCTCGATGTCGTTCGCCTTGTCGGTGACCGACAGGACATCCTCGCGATCCTCCAGGATGCCGGCTGAGGATCCGCTCCGTGGCCGCCCGAACCTGCGGCCGATGCGAGGCGCCCGATGACCGGCGACGAGCGTGAGGAAGTGACCCGGTTGCTGGCCGAGAACCGCCGGCTGCGAGAGTTGCTGACCGAGCACGGCATCGCCTGGCAACCGCGCGACATCACGCCGACCACGGATCGAATCCCGCGCCTTGGCACCGACGAGAAAGTGAAGCTCTTCGCCAGCCTGTTTCGCGGCCGGGAAGACGTGTACCCGGTCCGCTGTGAGAGCAAGGCCGGCAAGTCGGGTACTCACCAGCCTGCGCGAACGAGTGGCGGGCAGGTATCGGCGAGAAGCCGCGGATCAGGTGCGCCGACTGCCAGCACCGCGCGTTGATCCCGGTCACGGGCCAGACGGTCTTCGACCACCTCGCCGGCCGGCACACCGTGGGGGTGTATCCGCTGCTCACGGACGACACCTGCCACTTCCTGGCGGCGGACTTCGACGATGCCGAGTGGCGCGAGGATGCGCGCGCCTTCGCAGGCTCGTGCGATGCGCTGGGCGTGCCGGTAGCGCTCGAGGTCTCCCGCTCCGGCAATGGCGCACACGCGTGGATCGTCTTCTCCGGCCGGGTGTCGGCACGCGACGCCCGACGGCTGGGTACCCCCCTCATCAGCCACACCTGCGCGCGCACCCGCCAGCTGAAGCTCAGCTCCTACGACCGCCTGTTTCCGAATCAGGACACGATGCCCACCCGCCAGGCGGGGCCTGGCGGTACCCGCGTCGGAGGCTTCGGCAACCTGATCGCCTTGCCGCTGCAGAAGGCGCCCCGTGAAAGCGGCGGCAGCGTCTTCGTCGACCGTGACTTGCAGCCCCACGACGACCAGTGGGCCTTCCTGGCCGGAATGCCAAAGATGGCGCCCGCAGACATCGAGCCCACGATCCTGCGCGCCACCGGTGGCCGCCATCCTCTCGACGTGACCTTCATCGACAGCGAGGACCAGGCCACGCCGTGGCGTCGTCGGGAGGCAGCCTCCAGCCGCCAGCCCGGCCCGATGCCGGCCTCACTGAAGATCACGCTGGCCAACCTGGTGTACTTCGAGAAGGCCGCTCTGCCAGCACCCTTGGCCAACCGGCTGATCCGCCTGGCCGCGTTCCAGAACCCTGAGTTCTACAAGGCACAGGCCATGCGCCTTCCGGTGTGGGATGAGCCTCGGGTCATCGGCTGCGCAGAGAACTCCCCCCAACACATCGCCCTGCCACGCGGGTGCCTGGACGCGGCGCTCACCTTGCTGCGCGAGAACGGCATCCGGCCCGACCTGCACGACGAGCGTACGGCCGGGACGGCGCTGCAGGTGCAGTTTCGTGGAACGCTCCGTCCCGGCCAGCAACAGGCCGTCGACGCCATGCTGGCCCACGACACCGGCGTCTTGTGCGCGCCGACGGCTTTCGGCAAGACGGTGACGGCGGCGGCGCTGATTGCCGCACGTGGCGTGAACACCTTGATCCTGGTTCATCGGGCCGAGCTGTTGCGTCAGTGGCGCGAGCGGCTGCAGACCTTCCTGGCCGAGGCCCGCGACGGAGTTCAGGACCGACCCAGCATCGGCGCGATCGGCGGCGGCAAGTCGAAGCCCACCGGACAGATCGACATCGCCTTGATGCAGTCGCTGTGCCGCCAGGGCGAAGTCAATGCGCTGGTCGAGGACTATGGACACATCGTGGTGGACGAGTGTCACCACCTCTCGGCGTTCTCCTTCGAGGCGATCCTGAAGCGGGCCAGGGCGAAGTACGTCCTCGGGTTGACCGCCACGCCGATCCGCCGCGACGGCCGGCAGCCGATCATCTTCATGCAGTGCGGCCCGACGGGGCACACCGCGGAGAAGCCTTCGGGGGCTCCGCAGACCTTGGAGATCGTCCCTCGATACCTGACACCCCGGGTTGGGGCAGCCGACGATGCGCCAATCCAGCAGGTGTTCCAGGTCATCGCCTCGGATGCCGAGCGCACGGCCCAGGTTGCCGACGAGGTGACAGCTGCATTCGCCGCAGGCGGCAAGGTCCTGGTCCTGACCGAGCGCACGGAGCACCTGGACGCCCTGCGCCAAGCACTGGGCACTCGGGTGTCACCGCTGCTCGTGCTGCACGGCCGGATGTCGGCAAAGCAGCGGACTGCGCTGCTTCAGGAGCTGGAGGCGCTGCCTGCCGATGCTCCGCGGGTGCTGCTCTCGACGGGCAAGCTGGTCGGCGAAGGCTTCGACCATGCGCCGCTCGATACCCTGGTGCTGGCGATGCCCATCTCCTGGAAGGGCACGCTCGCGCAGTACGCCGGCCGCCTGCACCGGGAGCACGCCAGCAAGAGCAGCGTCCGAATCGTCGACTTCGTGGACGAAGGGCATCCCGCCCTGCTTCGGATGTGGGAACGGCGGCAGCGCGGTTACCAGGCCATGGGGTATCGGGTGATCCCGCAGGCTTCAGGGCTTTTCGATCCTGACAGCTGACGCGGCCGTGCAGCCACGTCTCACAGCAGCACCAACACGCCCCAAACCTTACGGCCGGTGCACGACCGGCCGCCCACCGTCATCAATCTGCAGCGGCGCTGCCCTTCGCCCCGCCCTTCTTCTTGTGCAGCACGGCGCCCAGATAGGCTGCCGACGCCCTCCCTCTGTTGTGGCCAGCCAGCCGGCTCACGGCCAATCGCGCCGCGTCTTCCTGCTCGCGCGTCAGCCCTTCCCCACCGCCCCGCAGCGGCGGCTCCTGGCCGGTGATCGCGATGTACTCCTCGATCAGCGCCTCGGAGCCTGCGCTGACGGCCGTGCGGGCCTGGATCAGGCAGGCAGCGCTGAAGCCGGATGACTACCTGTTCCCGAGCCGCTTGCATGACTGGCCGCATCTCGGAACTCGGCAGTACGCCAGGATCCTCGGGCACTGGGTCGACGAGCTGGGCCTGGACCGTGCCGACTATGGAATGCACTCGATGCGCAGGACCAAGGCGACGCTCATCTACCGGCGCACGAAGAACCTGCGTGCCGTGCAGTTGCTGCTCGGCCACTCCAAGCTTGAGTCGACCGTGAGGTACCTCGGCATCCAGGTCGATGACGCCCTTGAGATCTCCGAGCAAACCGAGATCTGACGTCGTCGGCGGCGGTCGCGCCGTACTTCGTGGCGGCGCGGCCGCCTCCCTCAATGACGGCTACCTGGCGCGCGAGCGAAGTGGTAGTCCCGGCCGGCTGCCGTCAATGACCGGCGGCTCCTGGGCGGGCTGCGGGTGCAGCCGGAAACCGAACCAGGGCCTGCCTTCAGTGGAAGTCCTCTTCGCGCTGATGGCGCGCCCCGATGACGAGGACCAATCCCGGCGTGCGTATGTCGAACCGCAGGATGTATCCGGTGGAGCCAATTGGAACGATGAGTTCGCGCAGTGTCGGGCGTAGACCCACCTTGCGGTAGCTGTAGGGCGTGATCGAAAGATGACTGTTGGCAGCGGTGCGAATGGCCTCGACGGCCTCGTGGGCACGCATGGCGTCTTCCACCGTCTCGGCCCGATCCAGCAGGAAGTCGAACAGGCGATCCAGATCGGCCTCGGCCTCGGGCGTGAACTCAACCTTGAACGTCATTTGCGCAGTTGCTTCACCCGCGCTGCGACTTTCGCCTCGAGCTTGGACAGAACCACGTCCGACGGGATGGAAATCCCGGTGCGCTCGTACGCCGCCAGCGAGGCTTCGCAGCGCGCGGCGAAGTCGGTTTGCACGCGTCGATACTCGACGGCGCGACGCACCGACGCCTCGACGAATTCGCTCAGCGTCTCGCCAGGCAGGAGCACCGAATCAAGATCAGCGCGCAACTCCGGCTCGACTCGGAGTTGGGGAATGACAGCGGTCTTCATGGCAGGAATGTAGTGCATGCGCACTACATGCGCAAGCGCCATGCGGGAACTCTGGCAGCACCGCTCGCTCGCCAGCGCCACCGCCTGGAAGCCGGTCAGCCCGCGCGTTGGGCCTACGTCGGCAACGGGTCGGGTCCGTGAGTTCGAGCGGTAGAGAAGCGGTCGCCGACGCAGCGCGAAACGTCTCGTGGATGCCCTACGACCGCAGTACCTCGTACAGCTGACGTTCGAGCCCGCACCTCTCCCTCGGTCCAACGACTGCTTGGTGCCAGTCAGCGTGAGTAGGGGCGCGGGCCGTGACCGGCTCCAGCCGCTGCATTGCCGTCACGTGTGTCGGCACCTTGACCGACGGGCGGCAAGGGGCAGTCGATTGACACTCAACAGGCTGACGCGAGAAGTAGCCGAAAGGCAACTTCAAGCGCCTGCCGTGCCACCGTCGGTCCAGGACTGACCGCTCGGTCACTCCACCGGCTCAGAGACGCCGATCCGCTCCTGCGTGGAGTGGGGCGCCGTGATCCGCGGGCAGCGCAAGCGCCTGGCCCTGAAACAACGCGACCTGGCAGGCCTGGGCCATACCGGCAACCGTTTCATCGTCGACCTGGAGAAGGGCAAGCCAGCGCGCCGCTGGCCTTCGAGTACGCGCCCGGCTGGCTGAGCGGCGCGCAGCGCATGTCGCTGGCCGCCATCCCTCTGCAGGCCAGCCGGCAGGCCACGCCCGAGGTACGGGCCTTCTTCGAGAACCTGCTGCCCGAGGGCGAACGGCGCGACTGCCTCGCCGCACAACGCAGGGCGTCCACGCTCTTCTCGTTCTTGCTGGAGATGGCTGGCGACACCGCGGGGGCCTTCGTGCTGGCAGCGCCCGGGCAGACGCCGGAAACGCCCCGCAACGAAGCCACGACCTGGGAAACCATCGCCGCGGCCCCGTCCAAGCGGTCGGCTGCTGCGATCGACATCCACGAGCCAGGCACCCGCATCTCGCCGGCCGGCCTGCCGAGGGCCGAGGTCTTCTACGAGCCGCGCACCGAAGCCTGCGTCGTGCGTCGCTTCGACCGCCGGCCGCGCCCTGACGGCACGCTGGCACGGCTGGTGCAGTACGACTTGTGCCAACTGGCCGGCACGGGACATGGCCGAGCGCATGCCAAGAGCCATCGGCCAGGCCAGGCGCGAGACCGCCCCCGCATTCACGCCAGCGGCCCGCATCCTTGCCGAGCGGCTCGAGCGCTGCGTGTCGTCGACCACCAAGAAGCTGGTGGCCCGAATCACAGCGGCACCATGATGTCGCCGACCGGGCGGCCGGCCAAGAACCAGCCGTCCCAGGGCATCGACCCGCAGCGTCGCCATCCGCGGCGCCACCACCGGCCACGCCCTTCGAGGTGGTGCCGGACTTCCGCAACACGTGGCCGATGCGCACCCTGTGCTGCTTGAGATCGCGGTCGGGGTCGCCGGCGCGGGCGTGGTGGTTCCGGTCGGCCGTTTCGGGCGGGGAAGGATGGTGCTCATCGGGCGGTCGCCCACCATCGCAGCACGCCCTGGCCCGCGGCGCGGCCGGTGGCCATGCAGGCGGTGAGCAGGTAGCCGCCGGTGGGCGCTTCCCAGTCGAGCATCTCGCCGGCGCAGAACACGCCAGGGCGCGTGCGCAGCATCAGCCCCTCGTCGAGCGCAGACCAGGCAACGCCGCCGGCGCTGCTGATCGCCTCGTCGATCGGGCGCGGAGCACCCAGGGTCAAGGGCAAGGCCTTCAGCGCTTCGGCCAGACGGACGGCGTCGTTCATGCCTGGCGCCCCCAGCACTTCGTGCAGCAGGGCGAGCTTCAGGCCCTGGATGTTCAGGCGGCTCTTCAGGTGCGTGGCCACGCTGCGCGAGCCGCGCGGACGCCCCACCTCGGCACGCACGTGCCCGGCACCATGCGACGGCAGCAGGTCCAGCGTCAGCGTCGCCTGGCCGTGCCGGGCGATGGCCTCGCGCAGCGTTGCCGAGAAGGCGTAGATCAGGCTGCCTTCGACGCCGGTGTCGGTGAGCACGAATTCGCCCTGCTGGCGCAGCACCGTGCCGTCGTCCAGCCGGACACAGGCGGCGACCGGTTTCACCGGCTGGCCGGCGAAACGCTGGCGCAGGTAGTCGCTCCACCCGCCGACGACGTCGAAGCCGCAATTGGACGGTTGCAGTTCACTCACCGCCACGCCGCAGGCCCGCAGCCACGGCACCCAGGCGCCGTCGGAGCCCAGGCGTGCCCAGCTGGCGCCGCCGAGGGCCAGCACGGTGGCATGGGGCCGATGCAGCAGCTCGCCGGCCGGCGCTGCGAAGCGCAGTCGGCCATCGTCCGCCCAGCCTTGCCAGCGGTGCCGCGCGTGCACCGCCACGCCGGCGACGCGGAGCCGGTGCAACCAGGCGCGCAGCAGCGGTGCAGCCTTCAGGTCGGCGGGGAAGACCCGGCCCGAGGTGCCGACAAAGGTGGCGATGCCCAGGCCCAGCGCCCAGTCGCGCAGGGCTTGCGGATCGAAGGCACGGATGATGGGCTCGAGCCGCCCGCGCGCCGCACCGTAACGCGCCAGGAAAAGCTCCAGCGGCTCGGCATGCGTGAGGTTCAACCCGCCACGTCCGGCGAGCAGGAACTTGCGGCCCACCGATGGCATGGCATCGAACAGATCGACCTGCGCGCCGCCCGCAGCCAGGACCTCAGCCGCAGCCAGACCGGCCGGGCCGCCACCGATGACGGCGATGCGGGGATGGGTGGGCAGGGGCATGGCAAGGGGGTTTGTACTCCATGCCGGCAAGGGTTGTGCGGAGGGGATCGCGCAACGGACAGCCGCACGAGACCGCGGCCGACGGCGACGCCCTCGCGTTCACGCCCCCGGCGGCTGCCGCCGTGCGCGACGAGTTCGGCCACCACGCCTGGGACCGTCCGGTCGCCCCGGCGACTCACCAGCGCAGCACGCGCGGCCCGAGCCAGGCCCCGAGGAGACCGACGAGCACGATGCCCGCGGAGTACCAGACGGCGACGAACAACGGCGCCGGCTCCGTGCAGGACAGCGCATACCCCAGCGCGCCGAGCGAGCCGGCGAGCAACCCCGCGGCGAAGCCCGCCGCGCGCAGGCGTGTCGGCGCCAGGCCCCGCGCGGCCCACAGCGTGGCCGCGAGCGCCGGCAGCGACAACGCCAGCACGGCCCACGGGCAGGCGGACCACGAGTGGCCCCACAGCGTGTCGAGCCGCGCGCCGGGCGGCTCGGCGAGCGCGGAAGCCAGGCCGACGGCCGCCATCGTCGCCATCACCGCCAGCACGGTGAGCCGCGGGGCCTGCAGCCGCGCGACGGGGCGCGACAGGCGCGCGGTGAGCCAGGCGGCGGCTGCCGCCAGCGCGCCGCCGTAGGCCAGCTTGATCCAGGGCGCAGGCGTGCCGAGCATCTCCGCCGGGATGCGGCCCAGCAGGGCCAGTGCGATGAAGGCGCTGGCCGCCAACCCCAGCAGCGCAGCCGGCGCCAGGCGCCGCGCCGCGACGCCGCGCGGGGCCGGCCCGGCGTTGCGGGCCAGCATCTCGATCAGGGCATCGGTCTTCATGGTCGTCCGGGACCCGGCCTGCCGCTCAGCGCCGCACCAGCGCCGCGAGCCGCTTCAGCCCGCGGTGCACCTGCACCTTGATCGCCGCTTCCGACGCGCCGGTGCGCCCCGCCGCCTCCGCGACGGACAGCCCCTCCAGCTTGGTCAGCACGATCGCCAGTCGCTGGGCCTGCGGCAGCTCCTCGAGCAACCTGCCCAGGTCGCGCCGGGCTCCGCCGTCGTCGGGCTCGGCCACCAGCAACCGCTCGTCGACCGCGTCCAGCTCGTCGTGCAGCAGCTCGCGCCGGCCGCGACGCCGCCACGAGTCGACCAGCTTGTGGCGCGCGATCGCCACCACCCAGGCGCTGAGCGGCAGCGCCGGGTCGTAGGTTCCGCGCTGCAGGTGCAGCGCCAGCAGGGTCTCCTGCACCAGGTCTTCCACCTCGTCCGGCTGGTCGAGCATGCGTCGCTTCAGGTAGCCGCGCAGCCGGGCCCCGATGCGCGCCAGGCAGACCCGGTAGGCCGCCTCGTCCCCGGCTTGCGCACGCAGCCACAGCGGCTTCAGGCCGGACTCGAAGTCGCTGGCGGCGGCGTCATCGGACATTTCGTCGGCGGGCCCGGAGGCGTTACACCGTCCGCGGGCGGCGTGGCCATCGGGGCCCGCGCCCCTGGGAGGGCGAGGCGCATTCTGCCCGGCGCCCGCTGGCGCGGTGAGCCTGCGCCTTCCTTGCGCCAGCGCAGACGGCCGCGACCCGAACCACCCTAGCCTGCGCGCATGCCCAAACCCGGCTCCGTGCGCATCGGCCGCCGCTACCGCGAGGAGCGGCTGGCCGGGCCCTACGACGCCCTGGTGATCGGCTCGGGGATCGGCGGTCTGACGGTGGCCGCGCTGCTGTCGGAGCTGGGCCGCCGCGTCGCGGTCTTCGAGCAGCACTACACCGCGGGCGGCGCGACGCACTCCTACGAGCGCGCCGGCTACGAGTGGGACGTCGGCGTGCACTACGTCGGCGACATGGGCGCGAAGACCAGCGTGCGCCGCATGATGGACTTCCTGACCGCAGGCCGCCAGCAGTGGGCGCCGATGGATCCGCACTACGACCGCTTCTTCGTCGGCGACCGGGTCGTCGACGCGGTCGCCGGGCGCGCGGAGTTCCGCGACAACCTGGTTGCCCACTTCCCGCGCGAGGCCGCGGCGATCGACCGCTACATCGCGCTGATGGACGAGGCCGCGCGCGGCATGCGCGCGTTCTCGATGTCGCGCACGCTGCCGGACTGGGCCGCGGCGGTCGCCGGCCCGCTGCTGCGGCGCAGGCTGCCGTCGACCTTCGGCCGCACGACCTGGGAGGTGCTGTCGGGGCTGACGCAGGACCGCGACCTGATCGCCGTGCTCACCGGCCAGTGGGGCGACCTCGGGCTGCCGCCGAGGCGCTCGGCCTTCGTGATGCAGGCGATGATCGCCAAGCACTACCTGCACGGCGGCTTCTACCCGGTCGGCGGCGCCTGGCGCATCGCCGAGAACATCCTGCCGCGCATCCGGGCCGCTGGTGGCGAGGTCTTCACCTACGCACGCGTCGAGCGCATCCTCGCCGAGGACGGGCGGGTGCGCGGCGTGCGCATGGCCGACGGCCACGACGTCTTCTGCAACTGCGTGGTCTCCGATGCCGGCGCCGCGAACACCTTCGGCCGCCTGCTGCCGCAGGACCTGGCGCACAGGCACGGCTACGACCGCCTGCTGCAGCAGGTGCACACGAGCAGCGCCTACCTGTGCGTCTACATCGGGCTGCAGGCCTCGGCAGCCGAGCTGGGCCTGCCGCGCACCAACTTCTGGATCTACCCGGACAACGACTCCGACGCGGCGCTCGAGCGCTTCATGGCCGATCCGGATGCGCCCTTCCCGGTGGTCTACCTCTCGTTCCCGTCGGCGAAGGACCCCGACTTCGAGCGCCGCCACCCCGGCAAGGCCACGATCGAGGTCATCGCGCCCGTGCCCTACCGCCTGTTCGAGCGCTGGGAGGGCACCACCTGGGGCCGCCGCGGCGAAGACTACGAGGCGTTGAAGCGCGGCTTCGGCGAACGCCTGCTCGAGCAGCTCTATGCCCGGTTGCCGCAGCTGCGCGGGCGCATCGACTACTGGGAGATCTCCACGCCGCTGTCGATGCAGTGGTTCGGCAACTGGCGGCACGGCGAGCTGTACGGGCTGGACCACGATCCCGCCCGGCTGCAGGCCGACTGGCTGCGCCCGCGCACGCGCGTTCCCGGGCTCTGGCTGACCGGGCAGGACGTGATGTCGTGTGGCGTCAGCGGCGCGATGATGGGCGGCATGGCGTGCGCGACGGCCCTGGCCGGCATGCGCCGCATGGCACCGTTGATGAAGCGGATCTTCGGCTGACTCCAAGGCGATCGGCCGCGGCCGCCTGTGCCGGCTTGCCGGCGGCCCGGCGTGAGGCTCATCACGGCCCGGAGCGGACCCTCGAAGCCGTGCGGCGTGGGTCGTTCGGCAGTCGAACGGGGTTTGCGGGCCGAGGCCGGCGGGCACCCTCCCGCGGAAGTAGAGGAGGAGGGCCGGGCGCAGCCCGGACCGGGGGACATGGAGCGGGAGGGTGCCCGCCGGCCTTGGCCTTCCACCATCGCGGTACTCGAGCTCTGAACGGCCACGGTGGTGCCTGCCGAGGACAGCGGGTGCCCTTCCCCGGAAGTCAAGGAGGAGCCAGCGGCCGCAGGCCGCTGGCGGGGGACATGGAGGGGAAGGGTACCCGCTGCCCTCGGCCCGTGCAGAGCTCGAGGACGATCACACGCGTGCTGCCGAAGGTCCGCCGCGGGCCCCAAGCGCGCGTCACGCCGCTCGCAAGGGGGACACCGGTCGCCCCGGCCGGGTCCCGGGCCTTCGGCGCGACCCACTAGACTGCGCCCATGGTCTGGTTCGAGCGCCCGCTGCTGGCCTTGCTGCGCCGCGAGTACGCGGCAGCGATGCGTTTTGCCGAGGACGACGACGCCGAGCTGATGCCCGCCGCGCCGGCCACGCCGTGCCAGCTCTACGTGCACGTGCCCTTCTGCGAGGTGCTCTGCCCGTTCTGCTCCTTCCACCGCGTGCGCTTCCGCCCGCAGCGCTCGCCGCGCTACTTCGAGGCGCTGCGGCGCGAGATCGCGCTGTACCACGCGCAGGGCTTCCGCTTCGCCGACGTCTATGTCGGCGGCGGCACACCCACCGTCGACGCCGGCGAATTGCTGGCGACGCTGGCCGCGATCCGCGAGGTCTCCCCGGTGCGCTCGGTGTCGATCGAGACCAACCCGAACCACCTCGATCCCGAGTTCCTCGCGCGCTGCCGCGATGCCGGCGTCACGCGGCTCTCCGTGGGCGTGCAGAGCTTCGACGACGGGCTGCTCGAGCGCATGGAGCGGCTCGGCAAGTACGGCAGCGGCGCGGCGATCCGCGAACGGCTGGCCGCGGCGCGCGGCATCTTCCCGACGCTGAACGTCGACATGATCTTCAACCTGCCGGGGCAGACGCTGTCCCAGCTCGACGACGATCTCTCGACGCTGCTCGCGCTCGGCGTCGACCAGGTCTCCTGCTACCCGCTGATGGTCTCGCACGGCGCCCGCCACAAGATGGAGCGCCGCATGGGCCGCAGCGACACGCGGCTGCGCCACGCGATGTACGAACGCATCCTCGAGCGGCTGCTGCCGGCCTACCGGGCTTCGTCGGCCTGGTGCTTCTCGCGCGTCGAGGGCCTGTTCGACGAGTACATCATCGAGCAGGACGACTACGTCGGCGCGGGCAGCGGCGCCTTCAGCTACGTCGGGGGGACGATGTACTCCACGTCCTTCTCGCTCGAGCACTACTGCCGTCGCGTCGAGGGCGGCCTGACCGGCATCACGCAGCACCGCCGGCTGTCGGCGAAGGAGCGGATGCGCTACGACTTCCTGATGCGGCTGTTCGGCGGCGAGCTGCAGCTGCCGGCGATGCGGCAGCGCCACGGCCGCGCCTTCGCGTGGCGCATGGCCCCGGAACTCGCCGCGATGCGGCTGCTCGGCGCCACGCGCCGCGACGGCGACGGTCTTCGCCTGACCCGGCTGGGCATGTACTGCTGGGTCCTGATGATGGCCGAGTTCTTCAACGCGGTGAACGACGTGCGCGCGCAGATGCGCGAGCACATCCACGCGGAACTCGATGCCTGGAACGAGGAGACGCCGGAGGCCGTCGTCGACACGAACGGCCTCGTGCGGGTCGCGGCGCCGCGCTGAGCGCCGCGCCTGCTGCGCCGACGGCGCGCGCCCTCAACGGCCGCGCGGCTCGTCCTTCCACATGCGGATGCCGTTGATCATCGAGCTGACGATCGTCGCGCGGCTGACGATGTCCTGGCGCGTGGCCATGTACATGTGCACCACCGAGAAGAGCAGCAGGTACCACATCGTCAGGTGGTGCGCGGTGCGCACGGCCTGCGGCGTGCCGAAGACCACCGTGACCCAGCCGAACCAGTTCATCCAGCCGCTGCCCCAGCCGTAGGCCTGCGCGTACAGGCCCAGCCCGGTGACGATGATGACGACGGTGCCGACCACGAACATGAAGGTCATGGCCAGCAGGGCCAGCGGGTTGTGGCCCGCCCAGCGGTTCTCGCGGCGCGGCACGAACAGGTAGTCGAAGACATCGTCGATCACCCCGCGCCAGAACGCCGGGCTCCAGATCGGCGGCAGGAAGATCGCCCGCGCGAAGCTGTTGCCGACGAAGGCCCAGTACACCCGCACGATGAAGGCCACGATGAAGATGAAGGCGGCGACGAAGTGGATCGTGCGGATCCAGCCGAAGAGGAAGCTGTGGGTCGCCCCCCCGCCGATGGCCGGCGGCGGGGCGCCGATCAGGTAGCCCGTGACGGCCAGCACGATCATGCAGGCCACGGTCACCCAGTGCCACAGGCGGACCGGCGCCTCGTAGACGTACAGGTCCTCCAGCGGGCCGGACGTGACCCGGTGAGTCCAGCGTTCGAGTTGCATGGATTTCTCCTCGTCGCGGCGGGCCCTAGCGCACCGTGACCCGCGAGAGCTCTTCGCCTTGCGGCGACATCACGTGCGTGGCGCAGGCTAGGCACGGGTCGAAGCTGTGGATCGTGCGCAGGATCTCCAGCGGCTGCTCGGGGTTGACCATCGGCGTGTTCAGCAGCGAGGCCTCGTACGCGCCGATCTGGCCCTTGTGGTCCCGCGGGCCGGCGTTCCAAGTCGTCGGCACGACGCACTGGTAGTTCTCGATGCGCTGGTTCTTGATCTTCACCCAGTGCGCGAGTGCCCCGCGCGGCGCCTCGCTCGGCGCGACGCCCTTGCACTCGGCCGGCCAGCTCGACGGCTCCCACTTGTCGATGTTCGCGGTGGCCAGGTCCCCGGCCTTCATGTTCGCGATCAGCTGCTGGTGGAAGACCTTCATCTTGTGCGCCGCCCACGAGGCCTCGAGGCCGCGGGCCGCCGTGCGCCCGAGCGTCGAGAACAGCGCGGTGATCGGCACGCCCAGTGTCTTCAGGACCATGTCGACCTGTTCCTTCATCTCGGCATTGCCGCGGGCATAGCCGACGATGTAGCGCGCCAGCGGGCCGACCTCGACCGGGTGCCCCTTCCAGCGCGGCGACTTGACCCAGGAGTACTTGGACGACTCGTCGACGGCCTCGATCTTCGTGCGCGTGCCCTTGGCCTTGCCGATGTCGTAGTGCGGCACCGTCTCGCCGTCGAAGGGGTGCAGGCCGTTCTGCTCCTGCGCGTACTTGTACCAGCTGTGCGTGACCCACTCCTGAACCTGGTCGGGCGCCTTCAGGTCGACGTCCTGCACGTTCTTCAGGTCGCCGCCGATGATCACGCCCGAGGGCATCAGCAGGCTCTTGTTGGAGTAGTCGTTCGGGATGTCCGGGAACTCGCCGTAGGCCATCACGTTCTGGCTCGCGAGGCCGCCGCCCCACTGCGCCCAGTCCTTGTAGAACGAGGCGATCGCCAGCAGGTCGGGGATGTAGACCTTGTCGATGAACTCGATGGTGCGGTCGATGATCCCGCCGACCATGTTCAGGTAGAACATGTTGATCGCGCCGACCGCGCCGGTGCCGTCGACGTTCAGCGAGCACGGCACCCCGCCGACCAGCCAGTTCGGGTGCGGGTTCTTGCCGCCGAAGATCGCCTGGATCTTCACGATGTCCTTCTGGAAGTCCAGCGCCTCGAGGTAGTGCGCGGTGGCCATCAGGTTGGCCTCGGGCGGCAGCTTGTAGGCCGCACTGCCCCAGTAGCCGTTCGTGAAGATGCCCAGCTGGCCGCTCTCGACGAACTTCTTCAGGCGGTTCTGCACCTCGCGGAAGTAGCCGAAGCTCGAGTTCGGCCACGAGGAGATGCTCTGCGCGAGCTCGGAAGTCTTCTTCGGATCGGCCTTCAGCGCCGAGACGACGTCGACCCAGTCGAGCGCGTGCAGGTGGTAGAAGTGCACCAGGTGGTCGTGCGCGTAGAGCGTCGCGTGCATCAGGTTGCGGATGATGTTCGCGTTCTTCGGGATCTGGATGCCCAGCGCATCCTCGACCGAGCGCACCGACGCCAGCGCGTGCGTGCCGGTGCACACCCCGCAGATCCGCTCGGTGAAGGCCCACGCGTCGCGCGGGTCGCGGCCCTTGAGGATCACCTCGAGGCCGCGCCACATCGTGCCGGTGCTCACGGCGTTGCGGATGACGTTCTTGTCGTCGACGTTGACCTCGATGCGCAGGTGTCCTTCGATGCGCGTGATCGGGTCGACGACGACACGCTTGCCGGAGTTGTCCAGCGTGAAGCCTTGGGTCTGGAGCGTCGTCATGGCTTACTTCTCCACCGTGCTGACCTGGTTGTTGGCGGTCTTGCTGCGCGCCTGCTTGATCGCGGTGACCGCGGCGTGCGCGGCGATCGCCGCGCCGGCGCCGACGAGCGCCGTGACCCCGATCCGGTCGGCCGTGCCTTCGGCGCCGCCGAGGCCCGGGATCTGGATCGACGTCAGGTGGTCGTAGAAGCCGCCCTTGTCCCAGAAGTCGTCTTCCGAGCAGCCGATGCACCCGTGCCCGGACTGGATCGGGAAGGACAGGCCTTCGTTCCAGCGCGTGGCCGAGCAGGCGTTGTAGGTCGTCGGCCCCTTGCAGCCCACCTTGTACAGGCAGAAGCCCTGCTTCGCGCCGGCATCGTCGAAACGCTCGACGAACTGCCCGGCGTCGAAGTGCGGCCGGCGGTAGCACTTGTCGTGCACGCGCTGGCTGTAGAACATCTTCGGCCGGCCCTGCGCGTCGAGATCGGGCAGGCGGTCGAAGGTCAGCATGTAGGTCACGACGCCGGTCATCACCTCGGCGATCGGCGGGCAGCCGGGCACCTTGATGATCGGCTTGTCGGTGATGACCTTGTGCACCGGCGTGGCCCGCGTGGGGTTGGGCTTGGCGGCCTGCACGCAGCCCCAGCTCGCGCAGCTGCCCCAGCTGATGATGGCCTTGCAGTCCTTCGCGGCGTGACGCAGCTTCTCGACGAAGGGCTGGCCTCCCGGCATGCAGTAGATGCCGTCGTCGGCCAGCGGCGGGTTGCCCTCGACGGCGAGGATGTAGTTGCCCTTGTACTTCTCGATCGTCTGCTCGAGGGCGGCCTCGGCCTGGTGGCCGGCGGCGGCCATCAGCGTGTCGCTGTAGTCCAGCGAGATCATCGACAGGACGACGTCCTTGGCCAGCGGGTGCGACGAGCGGATGAACGACTCGCTGCAGCAGGTGCACTCCAGGCCGTGCAGCCAGATCACCGGCGTGCGGGGCTTGGTCTGCATCGCCTGCTGGATCTGCTGCGCCCCGGCTTCGCCGAGGCCTAGCGACGCGGCGGTCAGGCTGCAGAACTTGACGAAGCTGCGGCGGGAGATGCCCTGCCTGCGCATCACGTCGTAGAAGGTGTCGATCATCACGTTGCTCCTCGAAACGCGGGGCCGGAATCCGACGTCGCCGGATACCTGGAGTGGCATGCGAACCCGGTGACCACTCGGCTGACGTGGATTGGGCTACCGGGCAGGCCGGCAAGCCTTGAGGCAGGTCAAGCGCGCCATGCATCGGCCCCTCCATCCTTCGCCTGACGGCGACGCCGGCCCTGTCGGCGTCGCGTTCTCGCCCTCCCCGGGAAAGCCCGCGCCACCGGCCTCGCAGCGTGACCGACCGCTCCCCGCTCCCCCCCTCCGACGGTGCCGTCGACGCGGCGATGGCTCGCGTGCTGGCAGCCGAACACGCCGCCCGCGAAGAGCTGGCGCGCGCCGAGGCCCGGGCCGCGCAGATCGCCGAGGACGAGCGCGCCGCCCGGCGCGCCCTGGCCGAACGCACGCGGGCGCGCACGGCGCGCGTGCGAGAGGCCTTCGCGCGCGACGTCCAGTCACGCCTCGCGGCCCTCGCGCTGGAGGCTGCCGAGGTCTCGCGGCGCGACGCACCCGACGCGGCCGACCTCGCCCGGCTGGCGCGTGCCGTCGCGCAGCTGGCGGCCGAACTCAGCGAGCCCCGGCCATGACCCGCGAGACCGGCAGCCTCGAGTTCGCGCACGCGCGGATCAGCGCCCGCTGGGGGGAGCGACCGGGCGACGAGCTGTGGCGCCGCATCCAGACGACGCGACCGCTGGCCGCCGTGCTGGGTCTGGCCCGCGGCAGCTCGCTCGCGCGCTGGCTCGGCGGGCTCGACGCGTCGTCGGACCTGCACCGCATCGACCGTCGGTTCCGCGAGGCCTGGCGGGAACGGGTGAGCGAAGTCGCCGGCTGGATGCCGCTCGCCTGGCAGCCGGCGCTGCAGGGCTGGGCCGCGCTGGCGGAGCTGCCGGTCTGGCAGTGCCGCGTGCAGGGTCGCCCGCTGCCGCGCTGGGTCGCCGACGACCCCGCCCTCGCGCCGCTCGCGCAAACTCAGCTGCCGCAGCCGGGACCGACGCTGCTCGGCGACGCCGTGCTGCGGCCTGCGCCGCCCGCGCGCCTGCTCGAACAGGCCACCGCGGCCTGGCTGCACCGGCTGCCGCCGGTGGCCGGCCGCCCGACCATCGTCGAGGTCTTCCTGCCGTTGCTGCAGCGCCACCTGCAGGCCTTCGCGGCTCCGCAGGCGGTCGACGGCTGGGGCCTGCGCCGCGGCCTGGAGCAGCGGCTGGCCCTGCTGTGGCGCCGCCATCCGGCCGAACCGGTCGGCGCCTTCGTCCACCTGGCGCTCGTCGCCCTCGAAGGGGAGCGCCTGCGCGGCGAACTGGCCCGCCGCGCGGCCTTCCCGGACCGAGGCCTGGCCACATGATCCGCCCGCGCCCGACCCGCTGGTTCGAGCTGCTCGTCGCGCGCGACGACACGACGCTCGCGCTCGAGGCGCTCGCCGCCACCGGCGCCGTCGAACTCGAGACCCGCAGCGCCGGCACCCTGGGCGAGGGTTTCGCCGAGCTGCGCCCGCTGCTGGCGCAGTTCCACGAGCTGGAGCTGCGCTTCCATGCGTACTGGCCGGCCCGCCCCGGTTCCCCGTCGGCGGTACCGGAGCCGCCGGTGACCACGCTGGCGCGCTGCCTCGAGCGCCTGCGCGAGTGGACACGCGAGGCCGAGGAGCCGATCCGCCGGCTGCAGCACGCGCAGGCCGGCATCACGCACGTGCGCCACTGGCAGCAGGTCGCTGCGCAACTCGCCGGCGGGCCGCTCGACCTCGCCCTGGCCGCGCGGGCCGGGCCGCAGCTGGTGGCCCGGCTGTTGCGCGCCGGCGCCGCCGATGTCCCGCAGGCCAGCGCTGCGCAGGCCACCGCAGCCGCCGAGGGCCCGCTGCTGCGCCCGCTGCAGCTCGGCGACGGCGCGGCGTGGCTGGCCGTCGGCACCCGCGTGCAGCTCGAGCCGCTCGAGCAGCAGGTGCTCGCGCAGAAGGGCGAGGTGCTCGTGCCGCCGGACTGGCTGGGCGGCGTCGACGGCGATGCGGCCCGCGCGGCACAGGCCGAGCTGGCGCGGCTGCAGGCCGAGCAGGCCGGGGCGGCACAGGCGATCGAGGCGCTGAACCTGGCGCACGAGCTCGCCCACGTGCTCGCCGACATCCGCCGGCTGCAGTGGGTGCTCGACAACGTCCGCGGCCTCGAGGCCGGCACGCTGCTGTGCTGGATCACCGGCTGGACCAGCGCCGCCGACGCGCGCCCGCTGGAGCGGGCGATCGACGGCAGCGGCGCCCGCGGCCTGCTGCGCCTGGCGCCGCCGCCGGCCGGCAAGCACGCGCCGCTGCAGCTGCACAACCCGGCCTGGGCCCGGCCCTTCGAGGTGTTCAGCCGCGCGATGGGGATGCCGGGCGGCGACGAGGCCGACCCGAGCGTACTGCTTGCGCTGGCCGTGCCGCTGATGTTCGGCTACATGTTCGGCGACGTGGGCCAGGGGCTGGTCATCGCCGCGGTGGGCTTCGCGCTGCGCGGGCGCTTCGCGCTGGCGCGGCTGTTCATCAGCGGCGGGCTGTCGGCTGCGGCCTTCGGGCTGCTGTTCGGCAGCGTGTTCAGCCTGCACGCCCTGCCCGCGCTGTGGGTGCAGCCGCTGGACGATCCGCTGGCGGTGCTCGTCGCGCCGCTGATCGGGGGCGCGCTGCTGCTGGCCCTCGGACTGCTGCTGTCGGCGCTCGGCGCGCACTGGCGCGACGAGCTCGGCCACTGGCTGGCCACCGACGGCGGCCTGCTCGCCGCCTACGCGGGGCTGCTGGCCGGCATCGTCTGGCCGCCGGGCTTCGTCCTCGCCGCGGCGGGCACGCTGCTGTTCTGCGCCGGTCACGGCTGGCAGGCGCGCCGCGCCGCGGCGGCGCTGGCCGCGCTCGGTGAGTTCGTCGAGCGGCTGGTGCAGCTGCTGATCAACACGCTGTCGTTCGCGCGCGTCGGCGCCTTCGCGCTGGCCCACGCCGGCCTGTCGTCGGCGATCGTCGCGCTGGCCGATGCGGCCGCCCACCCGGTGGCCGTGGCGCTGGTGCTGCTCGTCGGCAACGTCGTGGTCATCGTCCTCGAGGGGCTGGTCGTCTCGATCCAGACCACGCGGCTCGTGCTCTTCGAGTTCTTCGCCCGCTTCCTGCAAGGCACCGGCCGGATCTTCCGGCCGTTGCCGCTGCCACCATCCGCACTCCGGGAGACCTAGGTGAACACGCAGCTCAAGTTCGGCGCCGCGCTGGCGGCCCTCACGGCGATCCTCGCGCTCGCGGCCACCGCGATGCTGCTGGCCGGCACCCCGGCCTGGGCCGCGGCGCCGCCCGGCGGGGCGACCTCGCTGCCGGCGGAGGTGTGGAGTTGGGGCCTGGCGGCAGCGGCGGCGTCGACCGCGCTGTCGGCCCTGGCCGCCGGCTATGCCGTCGCCAAGGTCGGCACGGCGGCCATCGGCGCCCTGGCGGAGAAACCCGACCTGTTCGGCCGGCTGCTGATCTTCGTGGGCCTGGCCGAGGGGATCGCGATCTACGGCCTGATCGTCTCGATCCTGATCCTCAACCGGCTGAGCTGAGGCGATGCGCACGGCCGTCGCCTTCGTCGGGCCCGAGCTCGCCGCCAGCGGCTGGCGGCTGGCCGGCATCGACACCGTCGTCGCCGTGCCGGGCGGCGAAGCCCAGGCGCTGGAGCAGGCGCGCGGCCGCGCCTGGCTGGTGCTGGTCTGCGCGAGCGTGGTCGAGCGGCTCGACCCGGCCGCGTGGCAGCGCGCCGCGACGGCGACGCAACCCCTGCTCGTGGCCGTGCCGGACCTGCAGGGCCGCGCGCCGTTGCCGGACCTGGCCGCCCGGCTGCGCGCCCAGTTGGGGCTGGCCGCATGACGACGTCCGCCGCGCAGCCCGGAGCCACGCGATGACACTGGACCGTCGCCTGCAGGCCCTGCTGGACCTCGTCGAGGACGATCGCCGCCAGCGCTGCGCCGCCGTGCTCGACCAGGCCCGCGCACAGGCGCAGGCCAGCCTGGCGCAGGCCCGCGCGCAGGCGCGCGCGCAGATGCGCGAGACCTTCGCGGAGGAACGCGAACGCGCCGCCGCGCGCATCGCCGCGGCGCAGGCCGAGCTGCAGACCCGGCGGCGCCTGGCCCTGCAGCACCGTGAGGAGGCGCTGCTCGCGCTGGCCTGGCAGCAGCTGCCGGCCGCGCTGCTCGCGCGCTGGCAGGATGCCACGCGGCGCGCGCGCTGGCTCGAGGCCGCGCTGCAGGCCGCAAGCGCCACGCTGCCGCCGGGCCGCTGGACGGTCGTCCACGCGCCGCAGCTGCCCGCCGGCGAGGCGACGGCCTTCGCGCGGCGGGTACAGGCCCTCGCCGGCGAGCCGCCGTCGATGAGGCCCGATCCGGCCATGCCGGCAGGCCTGCGGCTGGCCGCCGACGGCAACGCGATCGACGCGTCGCTGGCCGGGCTGCTGGCCGACCGGGACGAGATCGGCGGTCGCCTGATCGGCCTGCTCGAGGCGGCCGACGGCGGCGGGGAGATCGGGTCATGAGCGCGCCGGGCCGCTCCCAAGCGCTCATCCCGCAGCCCGCAGGGCGGAGGGTAGTCCAGTGAGCGCGCCGGGCCGCTCCCAAGCGCTCATCCCGCAGCCCGCAGGGCGG
>ERZ761602.3906-NODE-3906-length-20118-cov-11.214375_pt1 | contig 20118 bp, 14 predicted proteins | sample MGYA00512165_ERZ761602 | MGnify/ENA primary metagenome ERZ761602 (study PRJEB28899, sample SAMN02445085) | bioreactor sludge metagenome | biome: EBPR sludge; isolation source: Thorneside wastewater treatment plant | place: Australia: Brisbane, Thorneside... | reverse complement strand
TTTCACGTTTCACGTTTCACGTTTCACGTTTCACGTTTCACGTTTCACGTTTCACCGCTTCAAGCACGTTTTACTGCTTCACGACATTGCCGCCGCGGCATCCGCCCGCTAATGTCGCCGCATCAAGTATCGATGGTCCCGGCATGCGTTCCATTACAGGGGGAATCTGCGCGCTGTGGCTTGGCGTCCTGGCCGGTTGCGCCAGCATGCCCGAGCGCGCACAACAAACACCAGCGACGACTGTGCCCGCGACCGACGAGGCCGCGGTCGCTGCGTTGTATGACCGGATCGGCTCGGCGACCTCGCAATTTCAGGCGGGGCTGGAGTTGATCCGATCCGGCAGCCCGCGCGATGGCCGCGAGGCGATGCGCAGCGCGCTCGGCGACATCGAGGCAGCGGCGCTCGCATGTACGACCACACCCGGTTGCGAAAGCGAGCGCTTCGTCGGCGCCTTCGTCGTGCTGGTTCGACTGCAGAGCGTGACCGCCGGATGGGACGATTTCATCGACGAAGCGGTGGTCGTCGAATCTGGTCGCGACGAGATTCGCCTGCCGCGCCATCTGCCCGAGGTCGAGCGCTCGGTGCGCCTGTTGCGCGGCAAGGATCTCGGCGAGCTGATCTCGCTCAACGAACCGGTGCGCGCGGCGCTCGAGGACTGGCTGACCTGGATGCGTCCGCAGCTGATCGAGGCCTGGGTCAACTACCAGTACCTGCGCGGCGACATGGTTCCGGCCTACCAGGAGGCGGGTCTGCCCGAGGCGCTGCTGTTCGCGATTCTGGCCAAAGAGTCGGCGGGCAAGGTGCACGCCTATTCGCGCGCCGGCGCCGCCGGACCGCTGCAGTTCATGCCGGCCACCGCGCGGCGCTTCGGGCTTGGCGGCAACGGCTTCGACGAACGCCTCGATCCGGCGCTGGTGACGCGTGCCAACGTGCGCTACGTCGAGGAGCAGTTGGCGGTATTCAACGACAATCTGGAGCTTACCCTGGCGGCCTACAACGGCGGCGAGGGTCGTATGCGGCGACTTGCCCGGCAGTACCCGGGTCGCGGGTTCTGGTCAGAGAGCATCTATTACGCATTGCCCACCGAGACCCGCGAGTACGTGCCGAGCGTGCTGGCCGCCGCTTACCTCTTCCTGCACCCGGAGGAATACGGGCTGCGTTTCCCGAATTTCGATGCGACGCTCGGCGAGCTCAAGCTGGAGACCGAATTGTCGCTGGCCGAACTGGCAATCTGTCTTGGGCAGGACGGTCGCCCGGAGGGCTGGTTCCGCACCTTGCGCAACCTGAATCCGCGGCTGGCGGCGGAGCAAAGGCAACCGGCTGCGACGGCCTTGCGCGTACCGATCGGCCTGATCGACACCTACGCCACGCGCTGCCGCGATCCGCAGTTGCTCGCGCGCATCGCCGATTTGCAGCAGGCGAAGCGACCGGAAAAGCCTGTCGAGGTCGGCTACCAGGTCCGCCGTGGCGACACCCTGGCGGCGATTGCCCGGCGCACGCGTTGCAGCAGCGTCAAGGAGATCGCTGCACTGAACGGCATCCGCGGGCCGGCGTACCGCCTGAAGGTGGGGCAGAGGTTGCGGCTGCCGACGTGCAGCTGAAGCGGGAAAAGGGAAAAAGGAAAAGGGAAAAGGGATAAGGGGAGATCAAGAGCAATTCAGGCATTCCGGAGTGCTCTTGCATTTTCCTTTTTCCTCTGCCGCGAGCTACCCGCGAGCCGCTAGCATCAACCCCATGAACGAACACCACGATCTCGCTGCGCTGATTCGCGCCGACACGCCGCTGCTGGCGATCGACACCCACGAAGAACTTGAAGTCATCGCCGCTTTTCAGCGGGCGCTGGCGGCCAGTTTGCGGCCTTTGTACGCATGGAGCATCACCACCGGGCTGCGCCGGCTGGACATGGACACCGGCGCCAAACCGATGAGTTCGGGCGAGGTTCTCGACGCGATCCGCGACACGCGGCAGAAGAGCGTGTTCCTGCTGCTCGACTATTCGCCGTTTCTGCGTTACGTGGTGACCCTGCGCCAGTTGCGCGAGATCGCCATTCGCCAGGGTGTTGCTGCGCACACCATCGCGCTGGTTGGCGCCAATCTGGACTTGCCGAAGGAACTGGACGCGCTGGCGGTGCGTTTTTCGCTGTCGCTGCCGAACGAGGTGGAGCTGGACAAGATTGTTCGTGAGGAGGCCAATGCGTATTCGCGCGAGCATGCCGGCAAGCGGGTGCAGATTCACGCCAGCGCTTTGAAGGCGGTGGTGCGCAACTTGAAGGGCTTGGCCGGCACCGACGCGCGCCGGATTGCGCGCCGGATCATCGCCACCGATGGCATGATTACCGATGCCGATCTGCCGGCAGTGGCCAAGGCCAAGTTCGAACTACTGAACAAGGCGGGCGTGCTGTCCTTCGAATATGAGCCGATCGCCTTCCAGGACGTTGCCGGCTTGCGTCGTTTGAAGCGCTGGATCGAGCAGCGTCGTGCGGTGTTCATGGGTGAGCCGACCAAGGTTCCTCTGGATCCGCCCAAAGGCCTGCTGTTGCTCGGTGTGCAGGGCACCGGCAAGAGCCTCGCGGCCAAAGCGGTTGCCGGTGGTTTCCAGGTGCCGCTGCTGCGCATGGACATGGCCAGCATCTACAACAAGTACCACGGCGAGACCGAGAAGAACCTGCGCGAGTCGCTCGGCAATGCCGAGGTGATGGCGCCTTGCGTGTTGTGGATCGACGAGATCGAAAAGGCTTTTGCCACCTCAGACAGCGATGGCGGTACCAGTCAGCGCATCCTAGGTTACTTTTTGACCTGGATGGCGGAACGCAAGGGCAAGATCTTCCTGGTTGCGACCGCCAATGCGATCGACAGCCTGCCGCCCGAATTGCTGCGCAAGGGTCGCTTCGACGAGATCTTCTTTGTCGACCTTCCGGTCGAAGACATCCGCAGGGAACTGTTCCGGCTGCACCTGAGCAAGCGTGGATTGAAGCCGGAGGATTTCGACCTGGCCGAATTGGCGGCGGTTGCCGACGGTTTCTCGGGTGCCGAAATCGAGCAAGGTGTGGTCTCGGCCCTGTACGCGGCGCACGGCGAGGGCGCCGCGCTGGATCAGCGTCATCTGGTCGACGAACTCAGGCACACGCGTCCGCTGTCGGTTGTGATGGCGGAAAAAGTGGCGCGCCTGCGCGCCTGGGCAGCTGAACGAACAGTGCCGGCGGATTGAAAGGACGGTTGCTGGTTGCTCGTTGTTGATTGTTGGCAGCGACGGCAAATGCCGCTCCGCTCAGGGCCCGCGCTTCGCTGCCAACAACCAGCAACTGCATCTCAAGCCACTTTGCTCACCGCCCACTGGTTGTCAGCCGTGGCCGGGTTTCCCACCGATTCGCGCAGCAACCGTACCGTGCGCATCACTGCGCGATGCATGTCCTGCATCTCGCTGTATGGCACATCCTTGGTTTCGTGGTAGGCCACGGCCAGCCACAATGCGATGCCACGCAACTTCAACGGCAGGTTGTCGGATTTGATCCGATCCAGCGCGATCGCGGTGCCGTTGCCCCAGGGGCTGTAGCGCTCCGGGTTCTCGCTGGCATACAAGTGCGGAACCGAACTTGCGGCGGCGTTGGCGAATTCTTTTTGCGACAGCGCATACAGCGCGCGCCGTTGATCGAGAGACAGGCTGCCGATGGCCTTGTCCAGATCCTTGAGCTGGTTGCGCAAGGTCAGATAGCGGGCCAATGCCAATGTGCGGAACACGAACTTCATGACGGCAACCTCAAATGCTGGACTACCGTCGAATAGTCTCATGGACGAGGTATCGACGGCGGCGATTTTATACCAACCGGGTCACAAGTTGACGTGGTGTGTCACTTGGGCCGCGCAGGGTGCCAGTCGCGAGAGCCGCCGTCAATACCGTCCGACGCCTGCGGAGTAGGATCCTGAATGGCCGCGGTTGAGTGCTGCGCGGTCATCCCGTACAGTCGCGCGCCCTCGCACTTGTGTGGTCCGGTCGATTCCGATGATTCGAGGCACCCTTGTCGCTGCGCTGTGCTTGCTCGCCGGTCCCACGCTGGCGGCAAGCGGGTTATGGCGACCGGCAGAACTGCCCGGCATCGAAGAGGCGTTGCGCAGTGCCGGCATTGCGGTCGATCCGAACGAGCTTGCCGATCTGCAGCGTTATCCCATGAATGCGGTGGCCGACCTCGGCGGCGGTTGCGCGGCAGCCCTGGTTTCTCCGCTCGGACTCATGCTCACCAGTTGGCAATGTGCCCGATCGACAATCGAGTTCAATTCAACAGCCGAGCGCAATCTGCTCGCGGACGGTTTCCTGGCGGGAACGCTGGGCGACGAGTTGCCCGCTGCACCGGGCCTTGCCGTCCTGCTGACGCAATCCGCGCAGGACGTCACGGCGCAGGTGCTGGCGCGGCCTGCTGCCGGCGGCGCGGGGTCGGTTGCCGCTGACGCCGACCCGCGCCGTATTCGTCGCCTCGAGGCGGCATGCGCGGCCGCTCCGGGCTTCCGTTGCCGGGTCCACCCGGTGCAGGGCGGCGCTCGCTACATCCTGGTCAAACAGATCGAATTCCGCGACGTGCGTCTGGCCTATGCGCCTGCGGCTGCCGTCGTCGACGTCAGCAGCGCCAGCGACAACCGCGATCTGCCGAGCCAAGCGGGCGGATTTGCCTTGCTCCGCGTTTACGCAGGTCCACACGGCCGACCGGCAGAGCGCAGCGAACTGAATGTGCCGCTGCGTCCGGTAGCGCAACTGAAACTGCAGCCGGCGGGACTGAAGGTCGGCGATTTCGCGATGGCGGCAAGTTATCCGGACAGTTCGCCGCATGCTGTCGACGACACCTCGCTGTGGATCGGATTCGGCAACGTCCGTGCCGCCGGCGATGGCGACGCCGCTGCGGCTTTTGTCCATTTGGCGCGCTTGGCGGCCACGCCCGGCGAAGCTGCGCCAGACGCTGGCGCGGCGCGCTTGCGCCTGGCGACGAATTCCGGGGATTTCGGGCCGTATGCGCTCGCGGGTTCGATTCCGGTCGGTTTTCTTGCGGATCTCGATGCGGCCGATGGCAGTTCCGGTGCGCCGGTGCTGAACGCCCGTGCGCAGCTGGTCGGCCTGCTCGCCGGCAAGCGCACCGCGAATGCGCTTGGCCGGTTGTCCGATCCAGCCCGCGCGCGCAGCATGGCACTCGATATCCGCTTCATGCTGTGGGTGATGGATGCCGTCGACGGCGCCGATCGATTGCTGCACGAGATGGGCGTCGAGCCGGCGCTTGCCCATGCGCGGTAGTCGACGTTGCGGCTGGCTGTGTGGCAACACCGGATCGCGCGGCGATCGCTGCAGGGCGGGAGCGGACGCGCATTCGCTGCGGGTGCGTGCCAATCCAGGCAATCGTGACCGCGTGCCTTGCGGCCCGCCCGCAAGAAGCCGAACCATCCCGCGCCATGCGGTCTAGACCGCGCACTGCGCAGTACCCCAAAGAGCTGGCCAATTGGGCATTGGTGAGCGTTGGTGTCGGCGCCGTCGAAGGCGCCGTCGCTGCGGCGCTGGTCAAGGCCAGTTTTTCCGGCGCCGCATCGCCGTGGCTGGTCGATCTGGCGGTCGCGCTGGTCGCCGGAGCGCCGGCGTACGCCAACCTCGCCAGTTTCCTGTTTGCGGCGCATCAACTCGGTCGCGACAAGATCGAATGGACGGTGCGCTGGCAGTTGCTGACCTTGCTGGCGGTCCTGGCGATGGCAGCGCTGCCGTCGGGCGCACTTGGGCTGTGGTTGACCGTGCTGCTGGTGGTGACCGCGCGCGTCGGCTGGGTGGGCGTGATCACGCTGCGGGCGGTGGTCTGGCGCCGCAACTTCCCGGACGCCGCGCGCGCGCGGCTTGCATCGCGACTCTCGGCCCTGAACGCGCTGTTGATGGCCGCCAGTGGCGCCTTGCTCGGCTGGCTGTTGGGGCACGCTCCCGCGGCCATTCCATACTTCTTCGCTGTCGTCGCCAGCGTTGGTCTGGTCGGCGCCTTTCGCTATCGGCACTTGCGCCTGCGCGGGCATGCAGGTCTGCGCCAGCGCGAGCGGCAGGCACGCCTGGACAGCGACCTCAGACCGTCGTTGTCCTCGTTCAGGCGAGTGCTGGCAGACGATCCGGTCTATCGTGAGTACATGCAGAGCATGTTCGTGTTCGGCAGCGGCAACCTGATGCTGCCGGCGCCACTGTTGATCATTCTCGGTGAACGTCTGGTGCTGTCGCCATTCACCCAGGTGCTGTTGGTCGGTACCTTGCCGCTGCTGACCCTGCCGTTCGCGATCGGCTTGTGGGCGCGTTATTACGATCGCGTGCACATCATCCAGTTTCGCGCCGTACATGCATGGAGCTTCGTCTCGGCGAGCGTCGCATTCCTGATCGGCTGTGCCACCGGGCAGATGGCCTGGCTGGTGTTGGGTTCGCTGCTGCTCGGCGTCGGGTTCGCCGGCGGACAACTCGGCTGGAACCTTGGGCACAACGATTTCTCACGACCGGAACAGGCAGCGCTGTACATGGGCGTGCACGTGACCCTGACCGGCATGCGCGGACTGGCGGCGCCGCTGGTCGGAGTGGCTCTGTACCGCGGTCTGGAGTCGATCTGGCCTGGTTTTGGCTACTGGGCGCTGGCCTTGCCGGTGATCCTCAACATCGTCGGAGCATTCAGCTTCCTGCGCTTGCGACGGCGCCATCTGCAAGGCCGCGACCCGGCGCCAGGCGGAGATATCTCAAGGTGAAGCCGCTGATCTGCCTCGTTGGCCCGACTGCGGCAGGCAAGAGCGATATTGCGCTTCGGCTGGCCGACGAGATCGGTGGCGAGATCGTCAGCGTCGACTCCGCCCTGGTCTACCGCGGCATGGACATCGGTAGCGCCAAGCCGACGCCGGCCGAACTCGCCGCTGTGCGGCATTGGCTGGTCGACATGATCGAGCCCAGCGAGCCTTATTCGGCGGCCGAGTTCGTTGCCGACGCCGAGCGGGCGATTGCCGACATCGAACGGCGCGAACGCCAGCCCTTGCTGGTCGGTGGCACCATGCTTTATCTGCGTGCGCTGCTGCAGGGCTTGTCCGAGCTGCCGCCCGCCGATCCGGGCATTCGCGCACAACTCGCGCTGGAACTGGCCGAGCGCGGCGCCGGCGCGCTGCATGGCGAACTGGCGCGTCTCGACCCTGCTGCCGCCCGGCGCATCCATCCAAACGACCCGCAGCGGCTGCTGCGTGCGCTGGAGGTATTCCGTCTGACCGGAACGCCGATCAGCGAGTTGCAGCAGGCGTGGCGGCGGACGCCGCGCCGGGGCGGCGTCCTGATTGCGCTGGCGCCGAGCGATCGGGCACTCCTGCACCAGCGCATCGCGCAGCGCGTCGACCGCATGCTGGCGAGCGGATTCCTCGACGAGGTGCGTGCCCTGATGCAACGCGCGGACATGCACCCGGACTTGCCGTCGATGCGCGCGGTGGGTTACCGCCAGGCTTGGGGGCATCTGGTCGGCGACTACGACCTTGCGCGCTGTCGCGAACTCATCATTTACGCGACCCGGCAACTGGCCAAGCGCCAGTTGACCTGGCTACGCGGCATGCACGGCGTGAGCTTCGTCGACGCCGGCGCCGCAGATGTCTTCCAGCAAGTGCGTGCGCACGTTCTCGCTGCGTTGACGCGCGGCGACTGATAACGTCGGGGCTGCAGCAGTTCTCCGCCGATCCCGACACGCCGCAACCGGTTCAGCTGAGCTTTCTGGGTTAAACTCAAGGAGTCTGTGGGTTTGCACGGGTCTGGCGCGCGCAGCGGTACTGGCGCTTGCACCGAACTTTTTCCCCGCGCAATCCACAGGCCGCGTCCTAAACCAACAACAAATCAGAGAGGGCGGTCATGTCCCGAGGACACTCACTCCAGGATCCATTCTTGAATGCGCTGCGTCGTGAGCGCGTGCCGGTGTCGATCTACCTGGTCAACGGCATCAAATTGCAGGGCCAGATCGAGTCCTTCGATCAGTTTGTCGTGCTGCTGCGCAACACGGTGAGCCAGATGGTGTACAAACACGCCATATCCACTGTAGTCCCGGCGCGCAATGTGCGCATCACCGAGGGCAATGGCGACGGCGAACCGGAGAGCGGGAGTTGACGATTGTTTGAGCGTTCCAGGCGCGGCGAGCGCGCATTGCTGATTCTGCCGAAGGAGCACGGCGTCGATGCCGATGCCGCCGCTTCGGAGTTTCGTGAACTGGCAAGGTCGGCTGGCGCCGAAGTGGTGGCGGAACTGGTGTCGCGTGTCGACCGCCCGCATCCGGCGCTCTACGTGGGTACCGGCAAGGCCGAAGAGGCGCGTGCGCTGGTGGCCGCTTCCGGCGCCGACCTGGTTCTGGTCAACCATCAGTTGACGCCGATCCAGGAGCGCAACCTGGAGAAGTTGTTGCAGTGCCGGGTGGTCGACCGTGCCGGCCTGATCCTCGATATCTTCGCCCAGCGCGCGCGTAGTCACGAGGGCAAGCTGCAGGTCGAACTGGCGCAACTGCAGCACATGGCCACGCGACTGGTGCGCGGCTGGACCCATCTGGAGCGCCAGCGAGGCGGCGCAATCGGCCTGCGCGGTCCCGGCGAGACCCAGCTCGAGATGGATCGCCGGTTGCTGTCCGAACGCGTCAAGATGCTCAAGTCCAGACTCGCCGCAGCGGTCAAGCAGCGCGAGCAGGGACGCAAGTCGCGCGAGCGCAGCGCGCTGCCGCAGATTGCGCTGGTGGGCTACACCAATGCCGGCAAGTCGACGCTGTTCAACGCGCTGGCGCGGTCGGATGTTTACGCCGCTGACCTGTTGTTTGCGACCCTGGACCCGACAGTTCGCCGGGTCGACGCATTCAGCTTCGGATCGGTGACCATTGCCGACACCGTCGGTTTCGTGCGCGACTTGCCGCACGAACTGGTGGCGGCGTTCAAGAGCACGCTGACCGAGGCGCGCGAAGCGGACCTGCTGTTGCATGTGATCGACGGCGCCGATCCGCTGATGCCCGAACACATTGCGCAGGTCGAGGCAGTACTGGCCGAGATCGGTGCCGGCGATCTGCCGCAGATCCAGGTGATCAACAAGATCGATCTGTCCGGCGCCGAGCCAGGCGTCGAAGTGCTGTCCGGCCGCATTCGAGCGCGCGTCTACGCATCCGCCGCAACCGGTGCCGGCATCGACGGTCTGCGCGCCGCGATCGAAGCCGAATTCGGCGCCGAACGCGTGACCCGGCGGCTGCGGCTGGCCTACGCCGACGCCGGCCTGCGCTCGCGGCTGATTTCGTTGGGCGCGGTCCTCAGCGAGGAAGATGTCGAAGGCGAAGGTTGGGACGTCGAGATCGACCTGCCGCGCCGCCTGGCCCTGCAACTGGCGTCGCTGCCGGGCCATCAGGGTGAACTGGTGCGCACGCAGTTGCTGTCGCAGGAGGAGGTTGACTGAGCGCGAAGTCGTGTCATTGCCGAAAAACCAGCGTTCGGTGGCGCCGCAAAACATTCGTGAAACTCGTCATTGCGAGCGCAACGAAGCAATCCAGTGCCTCTGCTCTGATGCCGGCCGACCGCTTCAAATCGCGATCTGCAAAGTCACTGGATTGCTTCGTCGCTGCGCTCCTCTCCATGAACCCATATCGCAAGTCGTTGATTCGTCATTGCGAGCGCAGCGAAGCAATCCAGTGACACTGCTTGGTTTTCCGACCGCGAAATCAGAGCAAAGAAGGGTCACTGGATTGTTTCGTCGCTACGCTCCTCGCAATGACGAGGTTCATGGGTTGCGTGCAGCTTCGAAGCGAAGCAGGTCTCTCGCAATGACGATACGAAAACATGCGGCGATTGCTTGTGGCCGAGAACCGAAGCAATCGCCCCCAAGACGCCTCGCGCACATTCAATCGGTTATCTTTGCGAGTCTGGGCGCGCTTGACCTTGGCGCGGCCGCCCCAACACACACTGGGTTGGGACCCTATTGATCAATGAGACCGCCAGCGGTCTCTCCGGAGTAGTGACGGATGGCATGGAATGAACCAGGCGGTGGTCGCCGCAATCCCTGGGGCGATGGCGGCGGCGGTGGCGGCGGTGGACAGCCGCCCGACCTCGAAGAAATGCTGCGCCAGATGAAGCAGCGCGTTGTCGCGCTGTTTGGCGGCAAGGGCGGATCGATGCGCCCTGCAGGCGACGGCAGCAGCGGCGGCCCGAGTGCCGGTGGCTTGGGATGGCTGATCCTCGGTCTGCTGGTGATCTGGGTAGTGGTGGACTCCTTCCACATCATCGACCAGCGCGAGCGTGGCGTCGTGTTGCGGTTCGGCAAGGCGGATCGCACCCTGGAACCGGGCCCGCGCTTCACCTTGCCGCGGCCGATCGAACAGGTCAATCGCGTCGACGTCACTCAGGTGCGCTCGATGAGCAGTCGTGCGGCGATGCTGACGCGCGACGAGAATCTGGTGAACATCGACTTCGCGGTCCAGTTCACCGTCAGCGATGCCACCCAGTTCCTGTTCAAGGTGCGCGACGTCGAAGAGACGCTGGCGCAGGTGGCGGAAGCCGCAGTGCGTCAGGTGGTGGGAAGCCGCTCGCTCGACGATGTCCAGGTCGGTAACCGGCTGGAATTCACCAATGAAGCACGCGAAATCATGCAGCGTCTGTTGAACGGTTATGAGGCCGGCATCAGTGTCAGCATCATCAACTTCCAGGACGTGACCGTGCCGGAGCAGGTCAAGGACGCCTTCGACGACGCCATCAAGGCGCGCGAGGACGAGCAGCGGGTGATCAACGACGCGCGTGCCTACGCGGCCGACGTTGTGCCCAAGGCCAGCGGCCGCAAGGCGCGCGTGCTGGCGGAAGCCAATGGTTTCAAGGAATCCATCGTGGCGCGCGCCGAGGGCGACGCGAGGCGCTTCGAACTCCTGCTCGAACAGTACCGGGCGGCACCGGAAGTGACACGCAAGCGCCTGTACCTGGAGACCATGCAGGATGTGCTGTCGCGCACGCCGAAGGTGCTGGTCGATGGCGAGAAGGGCAACAACATGCTGTATCTGCCGCTCGACAAACTGGTGCCGCAATCCGCGCCGATGCCTGAGCGCGCTGGCGCCGCGATGAGCAGCAGCCCGGAGGGACGCTGAAATGAAAAACCTGATTCTGCCGATCATCATTGCCGTGGTGCTGTTGCTCGGCTCCAGTCTGTTCACCGTGCGCGAGGATCAGTACGCCGTGCTGTTCCGGCTTGGCGAGATCCAGCGCACTGATTTCCAGCCCGGCCTGCACCTGAAGATGCCGCTGGTCAACAACGTCATCAAATTCGATCGCCGCATCCTGTCGCTGGACACTCAGCCGGAACGCTTCCTGACCTCCGAGAAAAAGGACGTGCTGGTCGACTTCGTGGTCAAGTGGCGCATCGACAATGTCGAGGGTTACTACACGGCGACGCGTGGCGACGAACTGCGCGCACAGCAGTCGTTGGGGCAGATCGTCAAGGACCGCATGCGCGACGAGTTCAACAAGCGCACCTTGCAGCAAGTGGTCGCCGATCAGCGCGACGAAATGATGGCGAACCTGAAGACTGCGTCGAATGCGTCGGCCGACAAGCTCGGCATCGTCGTCGTCGACGTGCGCATCAAGCGCATCGACCTGCCCGAGCAGGTGACCGATGCGGTGTTCCAGCGCATGCGCTCGGAGCGAGCCCAGGTGGCCAACGCGCTACGTTCCAAGGGCGCCGAAGTCGGCGAGCAACTGCGCGCCGAAGCTGACCGCAAGGTGTCGGTGCTGTTGGCGGAGGCCGAACGCGACGCCCAGCGCATCCGCGGCGAGGGCGACGCCGCAGCTGCAGAGATCTATGCGAAGGCCTACGGCCGCGACGCCGAATTCTACGCCTTCCACCGTAGCCTCGAAGCCTATCGGCAGAGTTTCAAGGCGCAGGGCAACGTACTCGTGCTGGACCCGAACTCCGAGTTCTTCGAGTATTTCAACGAGGTCAGGAAGCCCTGATCCGGACAGCGCCGCGGCCATGAACGATTTGTGGGCGGCGCTGGCCCTGTTGCTCGTATTCGAGGGCATCCTGCCGTTCCTGGCACCCGCACAGTGGAAACAGGCGGTGCGCTCGCTCGCCGAACTTGGCGAGGCGCAACTCCGAGCGATCGGGCTCGGCAGCATGCTGGTCGGCCTGGCTCTGCTGGCGTGGGCAAGGGCCTGAACTCAGCCTCGGCGACTTCGCGGCCAGCTGCTCGCGACACAGGCTCGCTCTAACCGAACATACTCTAAGCCATTGACTTAATTTGCCTTCCCGTCTCTGCGGAATGACGGCCCTGTGATTCGGGACGCAAAGGACGCAAAGGGCCGCAAAGGACGCAAAAACAGCAAATGCCAGGGACCATGCATGCAAGGCATGGCTGTTGATCTCCTTTGCGTCCTTTGCGCACCTTAGCGTCCTGTTCGTCCAGAAATACAGTCCGCATTTTTGCGACACCCACTGTTCGATGCGCTTATTCGCGCAAAGAACACACGGACGTAGGTCACGTTGGCTGCGCAGCAGGCTACGTGACGCTGTCCCTTGTCACGTAGCCCGCTGCGCAGGCAACGTGACCTACGAAAAATGAATGCTCTAAAATCAAACGTTTAGAGGATGTTTTGTGGGAGCGGATTTACTCCGCGAGCGCTTTCGACGGGATGAATCCGCCCCCACAGTTTCGATGTGCGACCAGGCGAATCTCGCCGCGAGCTTTGCTGCCAAGCGCTGGCGACACCGGATTGTTGCCCCAGCGGCCGCGCTACTCGCCCGCCTCGACGACAATGAACAGCGAACCTTCGCCACGGCGCACCAGCAGCAGGGTGGGGTCTTCCTTGGCTGCATCGCCGATTGCCTTGCGCAGGTCGGCAATCGACTTGACGCGCTTGCGGTTGGCTTCGAGGATGACGTCGCCGCGGGCCAGGCCTGCACGCGCGGCCGGGCCCTGCTGGACGCCGGTGATCAGGACGCCGCCATCGATGCCCAACTTCTCCAGTTGCTCCGTCGTCAGTTCGCTCAGCGCAATGCCGAGGCGCGATTCGCGCGCTTCGGACGGAGCGCTGCCGCCGGAGCGAGGTGTGGTTGCCGCCGCCGCTTGTTCGTCGAGCTTGCCGATGGTCACGGTCAGTTCGCGGGTCTTGCCGTCGCGCAGGACCTCGACTTTTGCCTTGGCGCCGACCGGCGTCGCGCCGACCAGCGGTGGCAGCTCACCGGAGCTCTCCAGGCGCTTGCCGTTGTAACTCAGCACGATGTCGCCGGGCTTGATGCCCGCTTTCTCGGCCGGACCATCCGGTTCGACCGAACCGACCAGCGCGCCGCGCGGGCGGTCTAGCCCGAAGGCACGCGCGTGGGCGCCGGTGACCGCCTGGAACTGGATGCCGAGGAACCCGCGTTCGACGAACCCCTTGTCGGCCAGTTGTCCGGCGATCAGGTTGGCGGTGTTGATCGGAATCGCGAACGACAGGCCCATGTAACCACCGCTGCCCGACAGAATCTGCGAATTGATGCCGATGACCTCGCCGCGCGCATTGAACAGCGGGCCGCCCGAATTGCCTGGATTGACCGCCGCATCGGTCTGGATGAAGGGCACGTATTGCTCACGCAACTGGCGCTCGGTGGCACTGACAATGCCCTGGGTGGCGGTGTAACTCATGCCGAACGGGGCGCCGATGGCGAGCACCCATTCGCCCACTTCCAACTGGTCGGAATTGCCCAGTCGCACGATCGGCAGATCGCTGGCGTCGATTTCGATCAAGGCCACATCGGTGCGCTCGTCGGCACCGAGCACCCTCGCCTTGAACTCGCGATTGTCGGACAGCGTGACGAGAACCTCGTCGGCGTCCTTGACCACATGCGCATTGGTCAGGATGCGGCCGCTCGATTCGATGATGAAGCCCGACCCGGAACCGCGCCGCTCCGGCGCCTCGCCCTGCTGTCCAGGTTGGTTGGGTATGCCGAACCGGCGGAAGAACTCACCAAACGGGCTGTCTTCGCCGAACTGCTGCTCGAAGCGTCGATCTGCGCCGCGAACTGCGATCTGCACCACCGCGTCACGGTTGCTGCGCACGATCTGGCGGAAATCGGGAAGCGCTATGCCGCCCGTGGAAAGTGCCGCCGGCGCCTCCACGCGAGTCGTCGTCGACTGCGATTCGAGCTGCGCGCCATTCTGGGCGTACAGGCCGGCGCCCACTGCCAGCGCCACCAGGGTCAGGGCCAGTCCAACTCGTGCTTGGGACATAAGTGAGCTTCTTCTCAGGATTGTGGGAGCAAGTTCTGCGCTTAGACCGCAGTTCGGCGTCAGGTTCCGCGCACCGCCGCAGCGATCAGTTCTGTTTAACGATTGCACCGAACGCTTTGTCTGCGCCGCGCACGGCCTCTCATGTGGGGTCGACGATCGCACCAATTCAAGATGCGCCGGCGCTCGCTTACCTTGCGTCAACACATTGTTCCACGCACTCGCGCTATGTTCCGAGGGCATGAAGTCACTCTCCGGTCATCACCATTCCTTGTCGTCCGTCGCTCGCCTCGGGCGCTGGTTGCTGCCGGTGGTCGCGCTGATGCTGGGCGGCTGCGCGACCTTGTGGGGCGGCGGCGATCAGGAGACCGCGCCGGCTTCCGATGCGCCGCGGGATCGCAGCCAGCAGCGCGTGCGAATCTTCATCACCGGGGTCAAGGGCGAGATGAAGACGGCAGTGTCGTCGGCGCTGGAGCTGAAGGGGCTGATGTCGCGCAGCGATGCCAGCGATGCGTTGGTCCGGCGCGTGCACGGCCGCGCGGGGCGCCAGATGGCGAGTGCATTGCAGCCGTTCGGTCATTACCACGCGCAGGTCGACAGCACGCTGGTGCTCGAAGGCACCACCTGGATCGCGCGTTTCGTGGTCGATCCCGGCGCGCCGACCACGGTGGTCGCAGTGAATGTGAATGTCGCCGGGCCGGGTGCCGAGGATGCCCAGGTCAAACGCGCCGTCGCGCAGTTCGCGCCCGCCGTCGGCGCCACGCTGGACCACCGCATCTACGAAGCCAGCAGGAACCGCATCGCCGACACCCTGGCCGAGCGGGGTTACCTGGAAGCTGAACTGCTGGAAAAGCGCGTCGGCGTGCGCCTCGCCGAGCACAGCGCCCGCGTCGCCCTGAGCTTCCAGTCGGGGCCACGCTTCAAATTCGGAGAAACCCGCTTCGAGTGCGGCCAGTTGTCGGATGCGGTACTCAGCGGTTATCTGCCTTACAGCGACGGCAACGCCTATCGCACCGACCGCCTGATCGAACTGCAACAGCGACTGCTCGACAGCGACTATTTCAGCGAGGTCGAGATCGAAACCGAACAGGAGCGTGCTGTCGATCAGCGCGTGCCGATCCTGGTCCGGGTGCGACCGGCCAAACGCACGGTCTACACCGGCGGCGTGTCCTTCGGCAGCGACAGTGGCGCTGGCGTCCAGGGTGGCATCACCCGACGCTGGCTCAACGATCGCGGCCACAAGGCCAGCGGGCGCCTCGAGATCAGTCAACGCCTGAACGCGCTCGGCGGTCAGTACCTGATCCCGTTGCCGGGTGCCGATCGCGAGTCCTGGTTGGCGTCGCTGAGTTATCGCGACGAGACCACCGATACCTCGACACAAAAGGTCAGCAATCTGCTGATCGCCCGACAGCGGGAGCACCAGTTTGGCTCACTGACCTATGGCCTGGGCGCCCAGAGCGGCGATTTCGAGGTCGGCGAGCTGCCCGGCAGCAGCACGCTGGTCTATCCCGAGGTGCGCTGGACGCGGCGCCTGACCGATGATTTCCTCAACCCGACGCAAGGCTGGTCGCTGTTGGCCGAAGCGCGCGGCGCGCCCGCGGGGTTCGGCGGCGATGCCGCTTTTGCCCAGGTTCGGGCCGAAGCCAAGCTGCTGCGGCCGCATCGCGAGAGAAATCGCTGGCTGGCGCGACTGGCGCTGGGCGCGCTGTGGACCGACGACTTCGAGCAGATGCCGCCGCAATTGCGCTATTTCGCGGGCGGCGACCGCAGTCTGCGTGGTTTCGGTTATCAGACGCTGGGACCACCCAATGCGCTGGGCAATGTCGGCGGCGGACGCTATCTGGCGGTGGCCTCCTTCGAGTACGAACGTCATCTGTTCGGCGAGTTCGGGCTGGCTGGTTTCGTCGATGCCGGCAATGCCTTCAATGCCGGCGATTTCGATCTCGCGGCCGGCGTTGGCGTCGGTCTGCGCTGGCGTTCGCCGGTCGGTCTGGTGCGCGTCGACCTGGCGCAACCGGTGGCCGGAGGCGGCGACGGACTGCGGCTGCACCTGACCATCGGGCCCGAGCTGTGAAGCGCGTGCTGCGCTGGCTGGCGTGGACTCTGGCGGCGCTGCTGCTGCTCGTGCTGGCGAGCGGCACGTGGTTGCTCTGCACCGAGTCCGGGCTGCGCTGGGCCCTGCATGCCGGCGTCGACGCCGGCGCAGGAAAGATCGAATACAGCGCGGTGCGCGGTACGCTTGCCGGCGGCTTCGAGGTCGATGCGCCGATTCTCGAACTACCGACGCTGCGCGTTCAGGCGGAGCAGCTGAGCCTGCGTCTGCGCCCAGCGCGACTGTGGCGCGGCGAGCTCCTCCTGGAGGCGTTGCGCCTGACCGGTGCCCGCTACACCGTCCTCGACGATGGCGCCGTGGCCGACGACACGCCCAGCTCGCGGCCAGGACGGCTCGACCTGCCGCTCGACATCGTGTTGCGCAACCTGGAACTGCTGGACAACCAATTCGACTACGGCGGCGAGCAGCCGCTGGAGTTTTCGGTCGGCTTGAGTGAGCTGGCGCTGCGCGCCGGAAAGTTGTCGGTTGCCGGTCTGGCGCTGCGCCAAGGCGATTTTTCCGTGCGCGCCAGCGCGGCCGTCGATACCACCAGCGACTGGTCCGGCGAGTTTTCCAGCGAAGGCGAGTGGACCTTGCCGGCGGTGTTGCATCGAGGTCAGTTGCGACTCAAGGGCGATCTCGACGCGCTCGATCTGGAGATGGCGCTGGAGGGTGGCGGGAATGTGCAGTTCGCGGCCAATCTGGCGCAGCCGCTGGATGCGCCCGGCGTCGCCGGTCGGTTCGGCGCACAGCAACTCGATCTGGCGAGTTTCGGAATCGCCGGCCCGGTCGGCAAGCTCGATTTCGACCTTGCGTTCGATTTCAGCGACAACCGGCTCGGCGTCAGCGGACCGTTGTCGATCGACGGACGGGCGCTCGACATGGTCGCCGTGGGCCTCGAACTGCGCTCGCAGCAATTGCACGTCGAGCGCCTGCAACTGGGTTCCCGAGACGTCGGCGAGTTGACTTTGTCTGGATACTGGCCGCTCAACCCGGAGGCCGATCCGGGCGCTCTGGACCTGGCGCTGAAGCGACTTTGGGTCGGCGACTGGCGCGTCGCCGAGGTGCCGCCAATGCCGCCCCGGGTGAGCGGCAAGCTGGCGCTGTCCGGGTATCCGGTCGCCTGGCAGGCGCGCCTGGATGGCAACTGGAGCCACGGCGATCCGAGTGGACCGCTGCAACTGGTCGCCAGTGGCACCGACCAGCGCATCGTGGTGGCGCCTTCGAGTGCCGGACTGGCGCAAAGCTTGGTCGAATTCCACGGCGAGATCGGCCTCGGGGAGCGCACTGCGCTGGGTTTCGACGTGGTCACCCGCGCGCTGGATCCGGCACTGCTGGCGCCGGAATGGCCGGGCAGCCTGGACGCGCAGGTGCGTCTGGATGCGGTCGTCGGCGCGACCACGGAGTGGAAGCTGACGCTGGCGCAATTGTCCGGGCAACTGCGCGAAGCGCCGATCACGCTCAGCGGAAACATCAGTGGCGTCGATGCCCATCCCGGCAGCGGTGAACTCGATCTCGTGTGGGGCGACGGCAGTGCGAAGATCCTGGTTCCCGCCGTCGACACATTGAGACTGCAACTGGCGGGCTTCGATCTTTCCCGCGTCGGCACCATGCAGGGGAAGGTGAATGGTCGCATCGAACTTCCGCTGCATGTCGATCCGATCGGCCCGTTGCAGGGGTTGCTGCAGATCGACGGCCTGGCGCTGAAGGGGGTCAGCGCTGCACAGGTGCGCATCGGCAAGCAGACGGGATGGGCGCTCGACCTCGCGGCGGACGAGATCGTCGCCAGCGGCGCGAGCTTCAGCGAGCTGCGTGTAGCGCTGTCGGGAACCGCCGCTGCGCATCGCATTGACCTCAGTGCGAGCGAAACGCGCGGTCTGATCGAACTCGGCGCCGCCGGGTCGTGGCTCGATCCGGCCTGGTCGGGCGCGCTCGAACGCCTGCAACTGACACCAACACGCGGCGCGCAGTGGACGCTTGCGGATACCGCCGCGATAGGCTGGGATGGCGCGCGTCTGGTGCTCGCGCCGGCCTGCCTGCAGGCTGCTGCGGCCCGCGCCTGCTTGGGCGTCCAACAGGATGGGGCATCGACGCGTGCGCAGATCGAACTGCAGTCGTTATCGTTGCAAGAGCTGATGGCCTGGGCGCCGGAGAGCGATTGGCGGGTCGGCGGCGAGCTCGCCGGTGGCGGCGAATTCACCGTCGATGCCGCCGGCGCTTATGGCGGTGCGCTGCAGTTTGCGATCAGCAAGGGCACGTTGGCCGGAGGCGTCGAATTCGGGCAGGTGCTCGACTTCGACGGTCAGTTGAGCTTCGACGGCGCCAGCGCAGCTCTCGGAGCCGAGGTCAACCTGCCCGGGCATGGCCGCATGAGCGCTCGCGCATCGGGCTTCGGTCGGCCCGAAGGCGAACTCAACGCCACCCTTGCGATCACCGATCTCAGTTTCGTCGATGGACTGTCGGCGGAAGTGCAGGGCATGCGCGGTCAACTCGATGGCGAACTGCGCGCGCCGCTCGCCGACCCGACTCAACTGCAAGGCAGGCTCGAAGCCGGCGGGCTGGCGTTCGAATTGCCCGCGGTGGGCTTGAGGGCCAGTGCGGGACAGGTCGGATTGCTGTTCGAAGGCGATGGCCTGCTGCGCATCGACGGCGGCTTCGACATCGCACCCGGCAAACTGCGCATCGAGGGCCTGGTTGGCCTGCACGACGGCGATGCCTCGGAGATCCGCATCCGCGGCGACAACGCCGGACTGGTCAATCTGCCGGCCGTACAGTTGGCCGGGGACAGCAACTTTGCGGTCAAACGCAACCCGGCGGGCCTCGTCATCGAGGGCGGCATCCTGCTGCGCCAGGGCAAGATCGATCTCGATCGGTTCTCGCCGGCGGTGCCTGTCTCCGAGGATGTGGTGATCGAGGACGCACCGCCGCCACCAGCGCCGTTGCCGGTCACCGCCGACATCAGTGTGGCGATGATCCAGGCGGTCGATCTGCGTGGTTTCGGCATCGAGGCCAGCTTGAACGGCGGTGTGCGCGTCACCCAGCGTCCCGGTCTGCCGCCGCGTGGCCAGGGCGAGATGCTGATCAAGGGTATCTACAATGCCTACGGGCAGAAACTCGATATCGAGCGCGGCCGCCTCGGTTTCGGCGGCGGGCGTGTCGACAATCCCAGCCTCGACATCCTCGCCGTCAAGCGTGTCGATCGCCAGCGCGTCGGCGTGCAAGTGCGCGGCAACGCAAAACGCCCGGTGATCCGCATGTATTCGGACCCGTCGCTCGACCAGTCGGAGACTCTGTCCTACCTGGTGCTGGGTCGGCCGCTGGCCACTGCCAGCGGTGCCGACAGCGAGCAACTCGGCGAGTACGCCAGCGCGCTGGAAACAGCTGGAGGCAGTCTGGTCGCCGGCAGTATCGGCAAAAAGCTGGGACTCGCCGCAGGCGTCGAGAGCTTCGGCTCGGCGATAGGCTCCGCGCTGGTGGTCGGCAAGTATCTGTCACCGCGTTTCTTCATCGGCTATGGAACCAGCCTGCTCGACGCCACGCAACTGGTGATCCTGCGCTACAGCCTGACCGAGAACATCGAGCTGGAAGGCATCAGCGGCGCCGAACAAAAGGCCTCGGCCAGCTGGCGCACCGAGCGTTGAGCCTCAGCGAACATGGGCGCTCTCGATCCGGCACCTGGTGGGTCCAGACTTGTCTGGACGCTCATGATCCGGCACCTGGTGGGTCCAGACTTGTCTGGACGCTCCTGATCCGGCACTTGGTGGGTCCAGACTTGTCTGGACGCTCCTGATCCGGCACTTGGTGGGTCCAG